>Ga0163217_1067894_pt1 | contig 16462 bp, 27 predicted proteins | sample SynspAceP_FD_185933 | JGI IMG/M metagenome (GOLD analysis project Ga0163217, IMG submission 185933) | Saline lake microbial communities from Ace Lake in Antarctica - Synechococcus sp. Ace-P (PacBio error correction) | ecosystem: Environmental > Aquatic > Non-marine Saline and Alkaline > Saline ... | reverse complement strand
TTGCCGCTGTTTACCACCGTCAACGGTGATGTCAGCGCTCGCAACCCGCCCGATTGCCTGCGGTGGGTAAGGCTCCAAACAGCCTGGTGGGTGCGCTGAAGGCGCTGGATCGGCAAAGCTGAGCCCAGGTCCCCCTCAAGCTTTACAGCTACCTTCCGCTGCTCAACCTGGCCGCAGGCCAATCGCCTGGGCTCGACCAAAAGGCGATTCGGCCTACAAGCCTGGTTGGATATCCCGCTGACCCCGCCTTCACCGGGCCGAGCCTTGCCTTGGGCCTTTGGGAACGGCTGCCTGTGCCTCGGCGGGTTGTTCAACACCAGGTTGGGTTGAGCTACCGCGCTTTGGGGCCAGCGGTCGTTTAAGGAGATGGAACCGAGCAGGCCATCGGACGCCCTCTCTGCTGACGGCAAAACTGGATCCGCAGACCCTTCCTTGATCAGTCAGACGGCTCGTCGCTGCTGGTGGGCTTTGGCTTTGATTCCTCTGGCCTGGTCCCAGGGTCCCTGGTGGAAGCTCTGCCGCGAACCATCAGACTGATCCAAGCTCTCGAATCAGGCATTGATCCCGGTGCGGTTGATCTGGCCCAGGTATTCAGCTTGAGTTTCCTCCAGCAGCGTGCCAGAGCAGCTGCTGGCTTGTCGCTCAAGCGCCCCGGCTGTCTCCAGAATCGGCCAGTCCTCCCAGAAAGCGGATCCAGAAACGCGCTCCAACAGGTCGATCTGCTGTTATTCCGGTTTCTGGATCCGATTCCCCAGCGCTGCAGTTGAAAGATCGAGCAGGCCTCTGGACCACTGCCGCTGGCCATGTGCTTGGAGAGGCCAAGCTCCAGGCTTGCAGGCAGGGGCTGAAGCTGGCGAAGGCCAGGCTGGTACCACCATGTCCCTGCAGGGTTTGTTGCAGAGAATGGCTGAGCCACGGCTCCAAGTTCGGCGGCCCAAGGGCGCGGAAGCAGCGACCTGACGCAGCAACAACGGGCCCCGATTCCGCGTTTCAGTTCCAACCACCTCCCCGCTCGTCATTGAGGTTCACTTCTGGTGGCTCGGCAAGCGCCGGCATGCGCTCGGGCCCATTGGGATGAACGGATTTCAGGCCCTGGGCTCCATTCCATCAATTGGCAGCGCTCAGCACCCTCGAACAGTTCCACTGCCAGCAAGGCGACCCAGACCACGTGGGACCACGGCCCCGCAGGGGCTCAAAAAATTGGCCAGTCGCAAAACTGCGTCTGCCAAACCGCCGACCACCGGAATCACCCGCAGCAGGGCCAGAACGGCAGCAGCAGGGGCAGATCGGCTTCCAGCGGCGCAAACAGGCCTGAACCCCATGCTCAGGGCCCCGGCAATGCCGCCTTGGAGCGGATCACCCGCAAGACAGGATTATCGACCCAGAAAGACACTCTGAAATAGAAGTAGATCGCCGCGCCAGAAGTGGTCGGTTGGGGCCGGCGTTTCTCATCGATCGCAGCGCCAGTAATTGGTGGCCACCAGGGCAGGGATTTGCTGGCCGCCAGAACTGCCGTTCCCGGGCCAGGGGTTCTGGGGCCAAAGCCAGTTTCATCGCTGAGCAGGACCAGCGGCGGAATTCCTTGGAGGAATCCAGGTTCAGCACGGTCCCGTAAGCGGTTCTTGATCTTCTCGAGTGGTGCCCGGAGGCGCCCGAGGCCAGAAAAAGGGTTCTCGGCAATCATCTCCTTGGGCGCGAGTTCCAACCTGGGCGCGCCTCAAGATCTGGCGCCGCGGAGCGGCCGTCAGGCCTGCATCGAGTTTCGTTGAAGCGTTCGCTGAAAGCCCTGCGGTTCGCCGGTGGGGTTGTTCGATCCCCTTGATGGGGTCATACAGCGGCGTGATTGTTCGGCAAGCCAACGCAGCCGCAACACCAGAGGCAACCGATGGCCAAGGATAGAGTGCGGCTGCAAGCCAGAAGGTTCGCAGCGGCACGTAGCTGATGTCGAAGCAGATTCCAGAGCAGGTTGAGGCTTCGCCAGAGTGCGACAACTGATTCCAGCGCCTAGCCAGCCGGCTCTCACCGTTGCTTCGCAGGCCGTCTGCCAGCGGGGGCCTTGCCATGGGGCCGTTTGCAATCCGCACCAGGGTAGGGAGGGGGTCGCCGAGCTCAGCCACGTAGGGTTCAGGTCTGTCCAGCGCACGAGCCAGGACCTGCCATCCAGAAACGCCATAGGCTGCTTTGACTGCCGAGGATCCCCGTCAACCACCTTCTGGCGCGCCACAGAAAATCAGAATCCACCAACCCCCGGCCCCAAGAGAGTTGGCCTGGGCCTTCTGGCGCACGTGTGGTGTTTCACCCTGGCGCTGGCCCTTTGGGATCCGCCATTTCTTGATTGAAGCCCGCTTCATTCCATCCGCTCGATGTTGCCGGGGCTTTCAGCATCCAAGACGGCTTGCTGGCTTCGAGGAAGATCAGCTATCGCGGCCCGCAACCCTGAGGCGGCGGAGAAATTGTGGTGTTCAATTCACCATTCCATTTCGCATCTGCCCCAGGGGTGGATCACCAGGCAGGCCCCGCTGCGCTGCCTGCTGTGGAAACCTGCCGCTGCTTGGGCTCGATCCCGGGCATCCAGTCGCCCCGCCTGGACGCCTATTCAAACGGGTCGTGGGCCCATTGCCGGCGACCGCGCGGGCGTGACAGGTTCAATTCCCCAGGGGCCAGGTTCTGGCTCAACGCGTCAGCCGCTGAGCAACCCTATGTCAAGAATTTCTGCCAACCGGCATGAAACAGGGGAATCGACCCTGCCGCAGTCATGAACACAGTGGTCCCCCTGGCCACTAGTGCTGGCCTTGGGGGACAAAAAAACCGCCCAATAGCTGGGAGGCCGTTTCTGGCCCGGGGGTGCCTTTCTGCCTGAGAAGGAAATCATCGGGGCAGGGCCTTCTTCGGTTTCTGGGCGCTCCGACCGCACCGGTTGAGCTGGTGAGGCGATGGGCTTACCCGCCAGCCCCCGCCAAAGTTCCGGCAGCAACCCCGTCGCCACACCTGCCCCGTTAAGCGACTGCGTCAGCAAACGGCTGATTGGGCAGCCAGGGATCCATGGATGTCGGAGCCGGCTTGCCAGACCTGGCCGGGCGTCGAACTAGCAGCCAACGCTGGCGCCCGATCGCCAACGACTCCTCAAGCCAACCCAGGTAGCGGCAGGGCCCCAACTAGGGCGTTCCCAAAGCGCCTCCACCGTCAGCCGTGGCCTACACCAGCCCTGCCAGAGAGACGGCAGGACGTGGCGATGGCCGGCAAGGACCTGGGACGACGCTGATCGATCGGCAGCAGCCGTTCTTCGGCGTCGAGGGGAAGGGTGATTGGACTTGCCACAGCGCTGAGCACCCCATCGGCCAGCCCGGCCACCAGGAGCTCTGCGGTCAGGGCAGGGGCCCGCCGAGGGAGGGGTCAGTCGCCAACCCTCGGCGCTGGGATCAAGCCGGCCACTGTTCGGCCACCAGATTGCCACCAGCAGAACACTGGCCCGGCAGCGTGCCGTTGCCAGCGCGCAGGCAGGGCAACGCCAGCGGCCGTGGAGAGGTTGCACAGGCGGAGTTCCTGGCCGCTGAGGGTTTGGGGGACTCAGGGCCCAATTACGCTCTGCAGGGGCAGGGTTTCGCTGATGTTGGATTTCGGGCGGCCGAGCCGGCCCTGGAGGGCTTTCGACCCCCTCGCGCCACGCAAACTTCCATTGCGCCAGCGCAGGGTCGCGCGGAGCGAGCAACACCCGGTCGCCCCGCCGCTTTGCGCCCAGCCGTAAATCCACGTTTCAACCAGGCGCCAAAAGGGGGCAACTGGTCGTCGTCGGCCAGGGCCGATCGCGCCTGCGCGATCAGTCTTCGGCGTTGGGGGGCCAGCGCAAGGCCGGAGCCACGGAGGCTGAAAAAGCCGCCCCAGAGCGGCAACTGAAACGCGGTGGACCAGCGCAAGCTGCACCGCTCGGGGCCGGTCCCGCCAGCTGCGGCTGCGCGGCAGCAGATGCCACGGTGCCGTAACCCGCAGCCGAGGCTGAGCTGCACCAGGCATTCCGAGGCGTTTCGGCCGTGCCGTCCTCGGGCCGCTCCAAACAGGGCTGTGTGGAGTTCCACCAGGGCCGGAAGCCAACAGCCAATCAAGGGCAGGGAAAACCCGTTAGGGGGGCCAAGCCAGGGCTTCGGCTGCGGCCACAGCCCCCGGGCCCAAGGGCCTTGCAAGGCCGGTCCGTTCTCCAGGAGCACATCCTCGTGGCCGCAATCGATCGCCTGCGGACCCTCCAGAAAGCGGGACGCCCGAAGAAAAAACAGGCCGTCATCAGAGCGCCCGGCTGCGGTCTGATCGAGCACACCGCGGAGATGGGTGTCAGATTCAGGCAGGTCACCACCGGCTGCCGGCTGGCCAAACGGGCCGCTCTCCTCGCCAGATGGCAGGGCGCCGGGTAGTCGATCACGCTGACCCCGCCGTTGCCCTGCTTGACCATCCAACGCCGCTGGGCCGAGGCCAAGGAGGTCGCAGAGGATCGTTTTATGGAACGGCATCATTGGGCAAGCGACCAAGGCCGTTTTCATCGGCATCGAGGCCAAGCGGGCGATTCGCCCGAAGCTGGCGACGGATCGGTGCCAGGACATCCTGAAGCGTTTCACCCTCGGGGCATCCATGGCCACCGTGGGGCGCGAGCTTCCAGGAGTTCAGCAACTCGGGCCAACCCGCCTGGATCTCGGCTTCAGTTTGCCCTTCCCAAAGCCCATGCCAAAATTTCACCAGTCCCTTCAGGCAGGTGAAGCGGGATGTCGGAGCGCCGTGCCAGGATGCATTCGGCGGTCTGACCGGGGGGCGCGGCCATTGAACTTGGCGGTAGGCGCCGCTTGGATCGGCACAGCGGGCAGGCAGCGGCCAGCCGGCCTCCGCCTGGACAAAACCTTGGCTATTGAGCGGAAATCGATTCTGGCCCTGGAAGCGGCCCTGGCGATTTCCATTCGTTCTCGCCGTGGCGCACCAGCAGCAACCGGGACCAGGACCTTGACTGGCAAGCCGGGCGAGATGGGCCCGTGCTGTTCAGTGATTCAATCTCAGCTCGGGGATGCCGCCAGCAGCGGCGCTCAAGATTCAGGACCGAAAGGGAGCAGTTATCGATCGAGCGCTGAAAGCAGCTGGCAGGCAACCCCAACAGGTTTCAGCAACAGGCACCGCAAGATTGGCGCTGTGCGGGCCACAACGGAGAACGTTTTGATCAAGCGGCGCCGGGGGGATGGAGCCGCTTTTAACTTTCTCCCAGCCACTGGGCCTGCCTGAAGCCATTCAGTTCGGCGATCGGCGATGGGGCTGCCGTCGTCTGGCGCCTGAGCTCAAGTGTGTCAGGGGCCTGGAGCCAGAGCCGATAGGCTCAGGAAAACGTTGTTTGACGTTCGCTGCTCAGCAGGCCGGTCCAGGGTTCGAAGTCCACCTCAAGCAGCCTCTCCTCGAGCTGGGCGCTTGAGGCCGCCAGCCTGGGCGCCCAAGGCAGCAGGGCCGCCGTATCCGGGCCCGCTGAGGTTGGGGAGCTGTAGCGCCGCCGTGATGGTCAGGGGCTTCAGCGCCGCGCCTGTGACCAAGGCCTGCTCCCGGCCCTGGGTCGCTCATTTTGACGACAGATCGTCACGGCCCTGCACCCGTGCGTTCAAGGTTGAAGTCTGCTCAGTCCATGGCGGGACCAAGCAGGAGCCTGAGGGGCACGAACAAGGCCGAAAAAACCGTGAGCCATTCGCTATGGAGGGCTCCGTTGTGAGAATCGAGCGCATCGGAGGAAGGGACGGTTGAATCCAGGCGAAAATCGGGCAAACGCAAGTTGCCTTGCGAAGGCTGGGGCTGGCCATGGTCTGTTTGGCCATTGGCGTGCCTGCTCTGGGTCAATGGGCTTGGTGGAAAAGCCTTGGGGCGGCCATCGGTCCGGCAACGATCTCAGCGCCGCGCAGGTTGGAGCTGGCGGCTCTGGCCCGAGCCACAGGTGCCCCATCGCTTCGCCCTGTGATTGGAGAAAATCCGCAGGCAGTCCCTTTCTCCCAAGAACTCGACCGGCAAGCCACGGGCCAGTGACCAGCTGCGCGGGCCCTCTTGCAAACGCAACAGTACCGAGCCCCCGAACGGGCTAGGCCCGTGCTCGAGGAGCTACGCAACAGGCGATCGATCAGCCGCGCCCTGGCGACAAGGCTTGCTGGAAGATTGCCGTTCTCCTGGGGGGCAAGCAGATCCCTGCGATTCAACTGCCGCCGATCGCTGCTTGCAAGAGGGCTGAGCTGCCAGGGCCTTGGCGGGGCAACCCCCGTTCCAGCTGCGGCCAATCCCCAGGCGGAGGGGCGGGCCGTGCTTTCAAACTTGGCGGGATCACCTCGTTCAGCCTGGGCCCTGCTGGCCGGTGTGGTTTCTGATTGCTCGCGAAGGCTGTTTGCGCTGGCGCGGCAAAAACCCCACCAACTGCCCCCCTTGCTCGGCCCCCAGCTTCGGGTGTGAATCGATGTGATCTGCTGATCGCCGGCGGTTTTTTGTGTTGCTTGGGCGCCCTGGTCACCCCACTGGCTGATCAGTCCTGATCAGGGCCGGCTTGCTGGCGTGCTCCAGCGTCGGGTCTCCCCTGGCGAGGGGCTGACGGTGCCTTCCTTCTCTACTGTTAGGGACTGATGGCGGCGCCCCTGGGCCATTCTCAGACTTGATGCTCAACGGTGGAGCCTCCCCAGGGGGGCTGCTGCAATACCGCTGGCGACCGCCTGGTCCGCCGTTGGCTCAGGCGTTCAAGGGCTTCCTGATCGTTGTTGCCTTTGGTTCAGCCTGACCGCGCTGGCTGCAGCAGCTGGTTCTGGAGCGACCCGGCGGGAAAGCAATCCCTTGCTGGATCTCGTTGCTTGCGCAGCGACAGCGGTGGACACTCTTCTGCTTTGCCTTCACGGCGATCGTGCTGGGCTCCCCTGTTTGAGGAAAACCATTTCCGGGGGGTGTTGCTGCCGGTCATGGCCGCAAAGCTTGGCCCGAATCTGGGGCGTTGGTGCTCAGCAGTGCGCATCTTCGGACTGGCCATCTCAGCCTCGGCGAGCTCTCGCCGCTCTCGTTCTGGCTTGGCCCTGGGATGGCTGAGGCTCTCGAGCGGGCCGGCTGAGCTCCTGCAATCTGGATGCACGCGCCTATGGAACGGTCTCACCCTTCAGCAATCTGGTCTGCTGGGAGCTGATTCTGTGCCTTGCTGAGCCTCTAGGTGCATGCGTTTCACTTGCACAGGCTTCCTTTCAGGTTTCAGTTGCGTTTTGCTGCCTCGTCGTCCCACGCTCCGGCCATCGGCGTTCTTCTTGAACTTGCATCCAGGCGTCGATGTCGCACGCAACGGTGGCCAGGCAGGCCCCGTGCTGGGCTGGCCTGCACCGGGTTTGCCGATGGGCTCGCTGGCCTCTGGGTTGGATCGATGCATCGGCCTTTCCGGTCTGACGCTCCACTGGGCAGGGGCCCTGGACCAAAAGTTTTCAACAGCTCGAGGCATTTCGCAGGACACTCGAACATCGCCTTCCAGGAGTCCACCTCCCAGCTGGAGCAGCACCACCTGCGCGATGCGCTACGGCGTCCGGGTCAAAAACTCGGTTCCCACCACCATCAAAGAAAAACCTGATCTTCCATCTCCCCCGGTTCCCTAAGGGCCAATCGAGGTCCTTTTTCGCAGCCTGTTTTGCTCCAGGCTGTAAGCACCTTCTGCGGGAGCAGTACAGTGGAGCAGTTCTCCTTGATCCTCCGGGCTTTTGAGGTGCTGGCACCACGTTCATCACCGGCCAAGGCCCGCCTCACCGTCCAGGGTCGCCATCCGGGGGGGCAATCTGATCGGGGCCATCGAGAGCGGCACGGGACACCGCCGGTGATCATTTCCAGCCGGTTCCAGGCCCGGCTGGTGGGCTGTTTTCTGATAATGGCCAACAGCCTTGGTGGGGCTGTCGATCCGTTTAGGCCTGGCTGCAGGTCAAGGAAGGTGGACCACTCAGGCCAGGGCCAGGGCGACCAGACCCAGCAGGTGCGTTCCGTCGGCAAAGCGGGCGCCAGATCATCGATCGACAGGGCACGTTGGTGGACCCTTTGATGAGGAGCGCTTCCACCCTTGTGGGCCCCCCGCTACTTCAATTTTTCAGGTGACGATTCCCACCGCCATCGCGGCGCCCTTGACGTGGCGGAAGAAGCTCTCAGAAGTTATGCACTGCCGGCTGCTGATCTCACCGAACCATGGAAGCCAGCGCAGCGTCATCATAGCTCGCCACTGACCTGGGACGGGGAGACAGCCGAGCGAATCCGCGACCTCGGGATCAGCTGGACCGACCTTTGAGGCGTTCCCCCAGGCGGATCTACCCCCTAGGGACCAGTTGGCTCGGCCAATTTGTGGTGGGTTTCCTGAATCAGTGACCGGGTCGCTCAGGCCGGCGTTGAAACAAAGCAGAAGACAAGGAGATGTGGCGGCAGGAGAGCGGCCCGCTCGATGAAAACGGGGGGCCGATGGCACGCCGCTTTCCCGCTGGCCTCGAGGCCGGAGTGCTCGACACCGGAACGACCTGCGACTGCAGGCTGAACTCGACACCCGCTCAACAGGTGGCCTACCAGCGCTGACCCGCCAGCTCAAGGCAGTGGAAAGCGAAGCGACGAGTCGCCATGGTTGATGGATTTTGCGCAACGGGCGAGATGCTGGCGCTGGGCCTCGGCGCCCACCTACAAACCCGAACCCGTTTCTGGGGACTTTTCACCGCCCTGTTTCCGGGGGAGTGGTCGGTGCAGGATCTCTATGAACCGGGGCTTTCACGTTCAAGCGAATTCAACCTGGGCGTCGCTCTCCAGGAAAGGCCGGTCAAAGCCCAGCGACAAGATTAACGATTCCGGCTCCCTTGATGATCGGAGGGTGGCCGATCTTTAACCATGACCGGCGCGCCAATGGCGTCATTGATTTTCCCTCCCACCATCCTGCAGGTGTCAGCAACGTGGCCATGGTGCAGGACGAGCGGCAGGTCAAACCAGCCACTTCTGCAATGGCTGGAGAGAATCTGGGATCGACACCGTGCCTGGACACCGATCTACCGGTGCCGTGGTCGGGCAGCTCAAAAGCCGGCAAAACAGTTCACCAGCAGCCGAGTTGAACCGGCCACCGCCTCCTTCGGTTCAGGGTTTTTCCGCTGACCCCCCCTGAAGTTGCTTCCAGCTTGCAAGCGGGATGCTTCGCAACGACGGTCAAGCTGGTCAGCCCTCACATCACCCGTGCCGTCTGCGCTCCGGCGATGCCTTGGCTGGAGCCGCCGGTCCCGGCGAAAGGGGATCCAGCTGGCTTGATCCCGCCGTCCACCCGTCAGGTGATGGGCTGGATGGAAACAGTGGTCGAGCGAGCAGCGGCGACGGCGTCAAGGTGGAGGGGTTATCGGATCGGCGGCAAGACGGGCACAGCCCAGAGGCAATCTAATGGCGTCTACATCCCCGGAGCCGGATCTGCAGTTTCGTGCAAGCTGCGGATCGCATGCCCCACGCTACGTGGTTCTGGTGGTGGTAGAACGAGCCCAGGGGGGCAATGCCTACGGCCTCCACCGTGGGGCGATGCCGGCGGCCAGGGAAATTCAATTTGAATCTCTCCTGGGTGATCGAGAACGTGTGCCGCAAGCAAGCGAAGGTACGGGATGATCACCCGGGAGGATGGCCCAGCGCCAACCTCGCGTAAGTGAAGGTCTCGACAGACCGCTTTCGCTCCGCATGGGCCAAACTTGGCTTGATCAACTCGCCGGGATGACCGTGGCGTGGTCGCCGGACACCGGGCGGAAACTCGAAGCCAGTCAAGCAATTCACTCCCCACGGGACGCGACCACCAACCGTCCCTTGATTACTTGCGGCAGCCCCAGATCCCCCTCTATCAGGGGTTGATCGACAGCTCCTTGAAGGCTTTCCACGGGACCTGCTGGGCCCCGATGCTTTTTTTTCCAGCTGAGATGGTGTGCTTGAAGCCCTCGCACGGAAATCTGCGTCAATTTCGCAAGGGAAATTCTGCAGATCGTTGCCTGGGCGGTCTCCACCGAAGTGGGACGCCAGGCTCAGTTATGGACACCGGCTGCCTCCATCACCCAAGGCGCGCAAACTGACGCTCTTGCTATCACGATGGGCCGGCGATCAGCAGAGGATCGTGGTCCTGATCAAGATCGCCTCCACCTGGCCGAGGGCATTCAAGGCTGCAGAGCAGCTTGAGCTCGAAGGATTCACTGCAATCTCCCCTCCGTTCAGCTTCCACCCAGGGCGTGGCCTGCGCTGAGGCCCAAAAAGTCAACCCTGATCTCCCCCTTTGTGGGGCGCATCCTCGATTTGGGGTAAACAAAAACGACACCGGACGTGATCACTACCCCGGGCGCTGAAGATTCCTGGCGTGATCTCGGTGACCCAGATTCTTCAATTACTTCAAAGACCCACGGCTACAAAACCGAAGTTGGATGGGGCCAGTTTCGTAATACTCGAGGAAATTGTTCGACACTCGCCGGCTGCGACCTGCTCACCATCTCCCCCAAAACTGCCTTGACAGTTGCCGCCAAGCAGCAAGGGGAACTGAAGCTGCGGCTGAATTCCTTTCGATCCCGGCCAACGGAACCCCGGTTTCACGCTCAAGGCCTCCGATTTCGAGCAGCGCATGGGCCGCGGACCGCATGGCCCACGAAAAACTCCGATGAGGGCATTCGCCGGCTTCAGCAGGCCATCGAAAAACCCTCGAAGCCCAGCTGGCCCATCGCCTCGGTGAGCTGGAGGGTGAAGCGGCCTTCGCCCATGCGCCCAGGGATTTTTCTGTCTCAACGATTTCGATGGGATGGTTGCATCACCGCGAGAATTGGGGCGGGCAGCGTGCGGTCTTCGATTGCCCTCGGCACGGACCACGAACGGCCGTCTTGCTCCTGGAAGACGTTGCGCGGTGGCCTGGGTGCGCCGTTTGGCGGGTTTCCGCCGCTGCCAGCAGCTAAAGGCCTGTTTTGCCGCTGCTTACCCAGACTGGTCTGCTGATTCCACTCGGTTCGCCCGTGAACGCTCTCGACACCTATGCGCGCCCTCGCCGATCAAGGCGAAGTTTCGTCAGCTTGAGCCGGGGGAAAAGTTTTCAGTCTGGAGACTGGCCGCGCATGTTCGGAGTTTTTAGAAGCAGGTCCAGGCTCAGGCTGGAATGGCGATGCCGGGCCACGAGGAGATCGAAGGCGGGCGATGTCTTTCGGAGCCGGGGCGCTGGTGAACATCCGTCACGCCGTTACGGCGATGCCAAGGCCCTGACCGCGTGCCGGATCTTTGGTGATGAAGCCAGGAGACAGAAGTTCCTGTTTGCCGTTCAGGAGGCCCCCGATGTTCGCGATCGAAATTGTCGGCTCGATCGACAGTCGCCTCCGGCAGCTCAAGGATTGCCTTGAGGCGCTGAACAACAGCGGCGGATCACGCGCTGGGCAATTATCGCCGAATGCCCCATCTCGCCCGGAGAGGATCTGAGCGATGCGACGGGGAGCGGTGGGGCGCTTTGATCCCCAGTTGGTAGCCGAGCTTCGGCACCCGATTAAAATACCTGGGGCGATCCGTCGTCCCCAGGGCCATCGAACTGGCCCATTCCCGCCGCATCGTGCCGGTTGTATCCGCCGGGCTGCCCCGTCGCCCGGACAGCAAGTCGTCCGAGGGAAGGGCAGCGGCACTCTGGTTGCCACTGAGCAGGGCAGGGCTGAGCCCTCGGCCAGGAAGGGATCACAGAAGCGAGGCCGCATCACCGACGACCAGCACCCAGGGACCGTTGCAGTCGGTGGTGGCCATTCCCAGACCCGCAGGGGCCAGGACGGCGCACACCGGCGTCAGCCGCGCCGCACGAGGCTGGGCACAGCGCAAGCCATTTCACCTCATCGGCATTGGCCAGATCGACGTCCCCAGGAACGTGCCGACCCCGATGTGTAGGCCGCTTGACGGGAAAGGCCAAAGCAGAAGCCATGGCGCACAGTCCGAATTCAAAGCGAGCACTGTTGGGACGGCAACCAACTCCTCCACCCCACGAAAGGGCGGTAGGGTGCGGGGCTTGAGGCGCTCGGAGGGCCCAGTGGGAGCGTTGAAGCGGGACTGCGGGCCCCCGTTCGGCGATCACCACGGCACGGGGCGAGGCAGGGGTGCTGCCCTGGCTCGGTCCGCACGCGCCAGTGGCTCCGCCGCTCGGGCTCGATCGGGACACCCACCGGGATGGCGTGTGGGGCCCTCGAGGTAGATCGGCACAGGCCCACGGGCTTTGGCCGCAAAAGGGATCCAGCACGGAACTGCGCACGATCCAGGAACGGTGATCGCCAGGAAGTTCCGCCACCACGGGATCCTCCAGGGCCACCAGTGAAGCGCCAACCTGGCGGATCACCTGATTCGACAGCAGGGCGGAAGATCGAAGGGGAAACCACTTCTGCACTTGACGCAGGCCATGCACCGACCGCAGGGCTTGCCGCGGGGTTGGCGGAGGCTTCAAGCAGCTTCACCTGGCGGCCCCGGGCCGCCAGGTGATAGGCCGCCGCTGATCCGGCGACACCAGCCCAACGACGGATCACATCGGCGGTCAAGCTGGCTGCAAACTTTTGAGAAGTGTCGGCGTTCCTTCTCACTGGAGATGCTTCTTCGAGTTCGGCGATCGGTGCGGTCGGTGATCTTCTGCACCTTCTCCTGTTTCATCGCGGCTTTGATCCTCGGAGAGGTCACCGTTCCTTTTCCTGTTTCTTGTCTGGTCGATCGCCCACGACGAATGTTTGCGCAAGGAACACCTTTCCTCTTCGAGCGTTACTTGGAGGGCAAGTTTGCAAGAACTCTTTGCGGCGATCTTCGGTCAAAGGCGGAATTGTTGATCCGGTGACCTTGCCGTTCGTTGTTGGCGTGAGGCCCCAGATCACTTCATGGCGATGGCCTTTTCAATCAGGGGTGCCATCGACCCACTATCGAACGGTGCTGGAATCTTGGATGTTCTGGGAAAGTCTGGGGTCGAAAGTGTAGCTAGGGAACGCAAAGGTGTTTCGGCGCTCGTACATACTCGACCGATGAGCTTTTTCGAGGCAGGGAAAGGGTTGGCAACGGCCCGTGGCGGATTGTGTTGAAGGTGCGCTGTGGTGGCTTTCCACCGACTTGCGCATTGCTCGCTTCGAATATCCATGTCCATGACGTTTGCAATGGGCGCAGAAAGCCGGAGCTAGCCGGCGGGAGTGATGCTGGTTGCCGATCGGCTCGCCGGCGACCGCCCTGCCGTATTGCCACTGACCGAACAGATCGAAACAAACGAATCGGGATGGAGTTGTCCTTTGCAGAGGCGATGGCTGTGCTGTCCATGACAGCCAAACTCACCGCTGAGCAACATCCTGAAAGGTGGAGGGTGTACGTAACGGACGGCATCGGGTGAAGGCCGGGTCCCGGTCGTAGACGCCATTCCACCTGGGTGGCTTTGAACACCACATCGGCGCGTTGATTCGGCGGCCCTGCAACGCTGGCGGTGTCGGTGGTGAAGAAGGGGTGCCGCAAAACCAGCCGAACACCACCACACGGCCATTCTCCAGGTGGCGAATGCCCGACGACGGATTGTTAGGGGCTCCGCCAACTCTGCATGTCGATGGCGGTCTGCACCGGGTGCCACACCCACGCGCTTCCAGGGCATCTTGCCAGGGGTGATCGCGTTCATGGACTTGGGCCAGATGCCCACGTATCAGCCGTTGGCACCGCTCCATGCCGGCGGCCGAAACCTTTAAAGGCGCGGAGATGTTTGCCTCCACCCCACCACGATGGGCCAAACTGGGATGCCAGAGGGCAAACAACCTCAGCCACATCGCTGGCATTCGACTGCCCACGATGGCCGGGATCGATGGGCCGTAGCCTGCATCTCCATCAACGCTTCGCCGCTGGCCTTGAGGAGGACTCGCCATAAGCCATCGGGTTCAGCGCTCGGGCTCGTTTCAAACGCGCCGAACAGTAGCAACGCTCCGGCCTCCAATACTCGATACCGACCTGCGCTTTGATCCCCTTCTCGCGGAATGGGTGGCGCACCAGCCGCATCTCCGTGACCAGGTTCGGCCACGCTCCAGCAGGGCCGGCGGCGCCCCACGACCGGTCAAGGCCACATGGGTGCAGCTCAGGGCGCCCGGTCCAGGCCTCCAAGCACCTGATCAAGCTCCAGGTAGCCCAGTTTCAGGGCCACGTTGATTTCATCGAGCACCACCAGCTTGCGGTTGGCATCGGCACAGATGGAGCAGCGACTGCTGCCAGGCCTCCTGGACTAATGCGGTCCTGTTCGCGGTCTGGGTTTCCCAGTGAAGCCTTCCCCCAGCGACTTGCCAGGACCAGGGCATCGGCGAAGATCTCCAGGGGCTTTTGGCCTCTCCCGGCTGCCAGCCGCCCTTTGATAAACTGTGACGACGGCCACCCGCTCGCCATGGCCGAGGGTGCGCAACACCAGACAGGGCTGCCGTTGTCTTTGCCTTGCCATCTGCCGGTGAACACCGCACAAGCCCGCTGCTCAAGATTGCGCTCCCCACGCGGCTGCTGCTGCACCTCCTTGCGGCGCTCCATCCCGCCGCCCGGTAGCCCTCGGCATCCGGCTCGGGTGCCAGTACCCCCACCCGGGTCCGACTCGGCGGCCTGGCGATCGAGTCCAGAACGACGCGGAATTTGTGGGTCAGCCATGGGAATTCCAAACGGGGATGGGCTGTTGCACTCGGCCGACTCAGGCCACTCGGCGCCTGGCCAGGGCCGCATCCCACCGCCTGTTGCTGGGTCGCGACGGGTGAATCCAGTGTGGTAGGTGGCGGTGTGAATCGTCACGGATAGTGACCCATCATCCGGGCCGCCACGGTGTCAGGCAGGCCGATTGTGATCGTTGCGCACGGCCCAGGCGCTGGGCGAGGTCGTAGGGGGGATCGGCAGGTCGTAGCGGCGGAAACTTGCTCGGCCACGGGCGGGCCACCTGCTTGTGAGGTGGTGCGGTCAGATCGGACTCGCACCGCCTGGCAGGGCACCGGCTGCTTCCCACCAGATTTCGGCAATCGAAAAGGCTTCCACCATTCGGGATGAAGGGCCAGACCTGATGGTTCACCGCGTCTTGCTGGTGGGCAGCACCCGCAGTACGCGGTCGCCGCCTGGCGCCAGGGGGGAGAGATCGCAGAAAAAACACCTCGTGGTTGCGAGGCCATGAGGTCGCCATCAAAGCCATAGGCAGCGCCAGGCAGGGTTAGGGGATCCGTGCCACATGGCCTGGACGTCGTCCATCGCTGGGCAGGCTGGCGGAACTGGGCTTGATGGAGCCCGTAGCCCCGGAGCGTTCCCCCCCAGTCCTCGGCGAGGGAGAGTCCAGTTGGCGGGCCAAGGGCGGCCAGGGCGGTGCCCGCATTGCTGCCGCTGCGGCTGCCGCCGGATTAGCTCTCAACACCTGAAGAGAGATCGGGGTTCGAGTTGCCGGTGCTGACGGGTGGCTGCCGCCAGCAAACCGTCTCAGGTACGGGAGGTAGGCCCCTGCCAGGGGTGGAGCGGCTGCCGGACGGATGGCGGCGGCGGCGTGGGTCACAAAGAAGCTGGGCCTCGAATGCTCGAGCACCGCCGCAGTTTGAAGCCGCAAGGTTTGAAACCGTGGGATGGCTCCGACGTGGGCGGGGCTGCTCGGATGGGCTCCAGGCCTGCCAGTCGAAAGCGCTGCTGCTGAAGCTGCTGCTGCAGGCGGCGCAGGTCGCGGCGGGCCTGGGTGAGGCTGCCGCAGTGGCGGGTAAAGCCCGAGACTGATCCCGCCTGGACGGGAAAGTGCCACCCAACCAACGCCTTGCACGCACGGGGCCCCGCAGCACCGCGGCTGGCCCAGCCGCTCGAGCCGCAGGGACACCCCAACTGGCGGCCAGCAAGTCGTTGTGGCCGGCCTCAGTTCCGAATCAAGCGCAACCTGCGGTCAAAAAGCCGCACGTTGCCGGGGCACGGCCGATCCCCTATCGATCCAGGCCAGGGGGCGGCAGGGGTCCGGCGGGCGGCGTTTACCGTCAGCCGCTTAATGAAGGGAGTCGTTCGGGCATTGGCCAGGAGTCGGCGTGGTGCTGCTGAACCCTTCGGTGGGCCCGGGCGTGAATTGAAGGATGTTTGCGGGCCCGTTCCTTTTAACAACCTGGTTTTTCAGGATTCCGGGAAGATCATTCGCCTGCCGATACAGGCCCTACAAAGGCCTTCTGGGCCTGGCTGATTCGCACCCTGCCGGGCAGGCGGCAAAGTTCACAGGAGGCCTGCCTACCGCTCGGATCGGTGGGGGGGCTTCTTTCCCCTTGCGGACGGGCATCCACCGAGCAGCAAAAGCGCGCGAAACTCCAGAAGGACGAAACTTTGCGCCAAACGCCCCCACGTTCCAGGCCAAACCCAACTTTACGGTGGCCATTTGCGCTACTGGGCAATTTCCGTCACGGAAAGTCTGCTGGTTTGCCGATTCTCAAGGGCTTGATTTGCCGTTGATTGAGGTAGGTGCGTGTGCTTCCCTATCTCTCTCTGG
>Ga0163217_1097967_pt1 | contig 16464 bp, 4 predicted proteins | sample SynspAceP_FD_185933 | JGI IMG/M metagenome (GOLD analysis project Ga0163217, IMG submission 185933) | Saline lake microbial communities from Ace Lake in Antarctica - Synechococcus sp. Ace-P (PacBio error correction) | ecosystem: Environmental > Aquatic > Non-marine Saline and Alkaline > Saline ... | reverse complement strand
CATTGGCTAATCATAAGGTCGATAAAGATTTAAACCACTATACAGCATAGAATTAAAAATAAAACGGGGCAGCACCATTTTAAAGTTATGCTGCAGCCACTTATTTATGTAAATCGAAAAGAAAGAATTGGAATTTAATACCCAATTATTTGGCAGTAAATTATTTGTGCCCGTAATATAGTTGGTTTTTTACCGCCAAAAATAAAAGGAACTCGCTACCAATAAGCCTGGCAATGGTTATGTTGCTTTTCTAAAACAAATGTCCTTAAAGATATGGGGTTTCTATGTGAGCTTTTTTAGCCAGTTAACTTAAGGGTTCCATTCCAAAACGAGGGTTCGTAAATTCCTTGTCGGTGATATTTTTTTTATCCATTACTAAGTATTTTAGTAAAAAATGCGGAGATTAATGTAGTAAATTATTGCTACTTACTCGGGAAAATTTATATAAGTGTATCTAGCAGATTACATAAAAGAAAAACTTTCCTTAAGAGGGAGTACTCTTTTCTATTAAAAGAGCTTCTAGCGGTTTATTACACATAAAGAAAAGGGAAGCTTTAAACAAACTGACTTTGTTTCTTACTTAACCAAGAAGGGAGAACATCTTGCCCCTACGAAGAGGGTTTCTAATCTGATCATTCCTCCAAGGTTACTTCTAACAAGGCAAAATTACTGTACAGCTATATATTGAGAAATCTGTTTTTTAAAAATCTCAATCGCCCTTATATTTGGGTCTATATTCCGCAGCTTAAATTTCATTCGTGGTGCAAGCCATCAACAGTTACAACGACGACTATATTATTACTACAAAAACCCACCTTACTGGATATAAGTGAGAGTAGCAGGCGGGCCATATTAGATTACTGTTTTTCACAAACCCGCCCAAACTGAGCCGGAAAAAAATATCCTTTATAAAAAAGGCGGATCGCTGGAAAACCGCTACAAAATATCCGACCCGGGTTTTTTTATCAAAGCTCGTAGATCTCATAACACTCCAAAACAAAATTGGCGGAAATTAAATAGAATGCTATCGGTAATCGAAGAGTTATAGAAAGAAATGAACCTGATCGGATTTGAACGGACTTACTCACTTTGGTATCCTCATAAAAGCACGCTGCCAAAAGATTCGGTATCTATTAGAAGACCTTCACCCTGATAATTATTCTTAATTGATACGGCTATTTGGAATACTTCGAGTCAACGATTTTTATTCCAGTTTTGTTTAAGTCCGGAATCAAGGCAAAAAAACCTAGGGTTGCAGTGGATAAACCGATGGAAGTAGATGTTAACCTTATGTTTTTTAGAGAGCGATTTATGATACCCGAGGACCCTACCGAATCAGTTTTTATTTCCAAAAAGGGTGGCAAGATTTTTTTCTTTAAGAAATCTCTTAGTGTTCTTTTCAAATTACCTATTTGAAATGGAATGACATTGTTTTCTCTGTTTTTTTAAAGGAGTTCCTTACCAAAAGCCACAGCATGTTTGTAATTTAAGTCTTTTCGATTATCGTTTCTAATATTTATCAAGTTCATGTTTCTTCTATCTCATTTGTTTACCGTAAACTTTACTTCCATTATAATTGGCTATTTTTGAGCAGTCCCTTCTTTTATGAAACAATGATGTTGTTATTCTGGTAAAATTAAAACTACCAGAGAAATCGGGTAACCAGCCGGCTACCACAACTTTCGTGTAATGTATAATACATAACTCCAATTGAGGGATTTGCCCCCGCGCGGGGCAAAATCCCCTTCAATTGCTGGTTCATTTTTTTACTTAGTGCCGCGTTCAAAACACGAGACACCCGTTATGGTATGATTACACGAACTGCAAACACATGGATTGTATGTATTATGAAAAAAATTCAAACGTCATTGGGACCGCTTAGGGTCAGCAAAAAAAACAAGAAGATTGCCAAAGCACCTGCGTCAACTGGCGTACGCGTCAAGAAGTATTACGCATGAACGCAGGCTAGGATTTGGAAGACTTCCTTCTGGACAAAGGCAAAAAAGTTAAAAACATTGGCATCCTTTACAAAGATTTTGTCCGCTCTTCTGCCTTAGAGCGAATTCCCAAAACACCCTGCGCACAATTATTCGTTTTTTTTTTTTTTTGTTGATTGGCTCAAAGAAGCCTACGATAACCTGCGGGATGTCTGCGAAAAAAACGGTCTATAAACTTTGTTATTGGGCAGTCCGTCAGGAGTTGACATTTCCCTTTAGCAGGAACGTTTAGAGAGTATGGCCAGTAGAAGAACTACCCTACGGAGAACAAAGACAAGTTGACTTTGGAGTGTACAACATCAGCTGCCTACTGCAAACGCAAAAAAGTGTGTACTTCTTTGCCATGGTACTTCTTCCAGAAGCAGGATGAAGTATATTTGCCGTTTTTAGATCGCCCTTTACGCAAAGGATGTATGCCAGGCTCATGAGGAACTCTTTGGACTACTTCGGGGGTTAATCCCAAAAAAACCCATTGTCTATGATCAGGAACAGGACCATTGTAGTGAATGAAAAACAAGCGGAAACATTATTTTGACCAATGACTTTAGAAGTTTATTTACCAAAGTTTCCCAAGAAACTTCAGACGTTCCATTTTTGTTAAGCGAAAAGCAGGATCCCGAGACAAAGGCAGGTAGAAAACGTGATTGGATACGTTGAAGAAAAAACTTTCTTCTAACAAACGAAGATATCCTCGATCGGAAACCCTCAATGCGCAAATCCCTATGCATAGCTCACACGAAAGGCAATAGCAATATCCATACCTGACAAAAAAACGGCCTGCCAGGAGTTTAACATAGAAAAAATACCATTTGTCCCCACATATCGCATGAAAAACTCTCTGACATTAAAAAACGGGCACCTAACAGGCGTCAGAAAAACCAATCAGATTCAAACTAAAAGGCAATTTCTATTCCTTGCCCATGGAAGATTATTACGCGAAAGGAACTCAAAGTGAACGCCTGCGAACAAAGATAATGACAAAAATTTAACGATCCCATTACCCTAGAGCGGAACCCTGCTTTGTAGCCATCGGTTTATCCGTATGAAAAAAAGGGAAGACTATCAGCAATACCGATCACAAGGAGGGACAAAATCACTGAAGTAATTGCCTTAATGATGGAAGACCTGTCAGGATATTTTAATGATCCGCAAACAGCAGTCGTACTGCTGAAAAAAATTCAAGGCCTATTGCCCAGATACACTTAGAGACCAACTTGCCAGCTTATCAAAAAAAGCGGTAACGAACACTAACCCAAAAAACATCGCCAGACCAAAACCCTTGGACTTTCTGTGTAGCTAACCAAATTATAGCGGTGAGCGATTTTGAGAGTGTTAGCAGGCCTGTTTATGGATAAAAGCACACAGATACCGATCAGATCCCCAAGAATTCGAAAACCCTACGGGACAACGGGTTCAAACAAAGGCGATGAGACACCCACAGATAAGTGCATTATCAACGACTACCAAAAGTCACGACAACTAAAAAGAAATTATATGACACCATCAAGCACCTTAAGCGACCAATGCAAACAATTACGCCTACATACCCTTGGCCAGCATATGAAAAGAGCGATAAACAAAGCCGAAACCAACCAAAAAGCACCTATGTAGAACTGCTAAAAACAAACTCTTTAAAACTTTGAGTTGGATCAGAGAGCGCGTAAAGACCGGGAACGACGAAAAAATATTGCGGAACTCCACGGGACATCAGCTAGATCACTATGACTTACCTGATGAAAATACCATTGGGAAACAAAACCAGGCTCAATTCAGCTGCGGGAACTTCAAAGCGGATCGAACCAAAAATTATAACCTGATTCTAATGGACCTTCCGGAACAGGATAAAAACCTATCTGGCAGCAGGACTCTGCTTCGATGCCGTTTGCAATCGGTTAACAGGGCCTACTTCCAAACTATGGTAATCCCTGGTAAGAATCCTGAAAAATGGAAAGATATTACACGAAAAGAAGCAATCCAATACAAAACGTATCTGCAAGCACACTTACTTGTATCGATGATATATGATGTTCCCGGTAACAAAAAGAACAAGCAGTAGCATTTTTTTACTTAATTCAACCTCTTAACATTGACAAAACTTTGCGCTAATTTTAACTACAATAAGTCCCAAAAACAATGGCAGAAAACACTTAATGATACGGTACTTTACAACAGCAATATTAGACAGGATCCTTACCGTGCGAAAAATTGTAAAAAGCTCTCGGAAAAAAGCGTATAGGAATGCCAAAACAGGAAAACACCATCTTTTAGAAACCAAAAAATTAGTACTGTTTGAAACAGAGTTGTAGATGTATTTTTAATTACCAATTCTTGATGTATTGCAAAATTATGCCATTTTCTTCTGCACTTTTGTTTCTTAGGTAACAGATGTCAGGAAAAACGCGGCCTACCTAAATTCAGATTCATCTGATACTTGCTCACCTGATAAAGCAAACAGTTTTAGCAAAAAAATCTCCTTCCGTTAAAATACATCTTATTGTTTTTATTTCTACCCATTCATTGTATGTCACAATCTACATCCAAATGAATCACCTTTACGATTTGTGTTGTAAATACATACAATTCGATGAGTGATTGCCCTCTCCAGTAAGCATCATTTTCTAAAAAGAAAAAAATATCCTTCTCGTAAAATAAAATCAATTAGCGTTGTTGATTAATTCATAGGCAATACTTTCAGTCAATAAATTACACTGGGTTTAAGACAGTTAGTTTGACATTAAACCTTAAATATTTCACCATCGCCCAAGGTATCCAATTACAATAGTCCCAGAAGTTGTGTCGTGTTTGGATTATTCTTCATTTAAAGTTTGAGGTCTAAAACCATTCTGCCCCAATTACTCTAATGCCATAGTTCCATTATTAATTTATCTAAAAATCTGAATTAGGTTATATCGGGCATAATACGCGTAATTTACTTTTTTTAATAGAAACTTGAACCGTGAAAACGATTAGTCTATGTAGTGTATTTTTGCAAAAATGTCTCTTAATTCCAAAAGTATGCTCGTTAATGTATGTCAGATAATTTTGTAAACTGTGGCTAAACCATTTCATTAGCCGCTCTTTATTTCTTCCTATTTTTCCAAAACTTGCGTTGCCAACGATACAAACGGTGCCTGCTGCTTCTGTTAAAGGACTTTGCATTAGCTTGTAACATATCCATTGGCATTTTTTGAATCTAATAAATATTCAAAAATGCGTATAGAGGTATTATTCCTTCTGTTAGTGTGTGAATAGATTACTTGAAAGCGTTAAATGTTTATGGCGGACTTAATCCGTCTAAAATCTTGGCATTAGCAACGTTGCATTAGGTTTTTCATAATCCTATAAATGTGTTAATGGAATTTTTTAATTTTACTAATTCCCTTTCTAATATTAGGTATATTTGATTATGGGTTGTTCTTGTCTTACTGATGTTACTTGTGTTTGTGGTTTACATGTTTAATTCAAAATCTAACGGCGAATATCTATAATGCCTAATTGCTCGTTATCAACTAAAAGCCCTATTTTTTTTAGACTTCTTATGTTTGTCCTATTTCAAATAGGAATACTCTGGAATCGTGCGTATTAAAGTATTTAAAAACTATCGCAAGGTTAGACCTTTGTATTGTATTACAGGAACATCTGTTTTCGTTTAATGGTTTCTTCTATTTATTAAAGTTTGACGCTGCATTTATTTGATTAAACGACACTTGAGTTACAAAACATTCTAATTTATCTGTTACTGTCTATAATTTCTACAGCTCATGGCTACCAATTATCGCCTTGTTTTATCAGATTCTTTTATTAAGAAGTATGATAGATACTTTTTGTGAAACCGTATAACCTTTTTACACTACTCCCCATTCTGTAAAGGACAGCTTAAAGGTATTCCTTAGTTATCATGATGCCATTTTTTAAGCATTTTATAAATTTGATTCGGGCGGACTTTTCCTATTTCGCCGTATGCTTCTTTTTGTATCTATAGAACTCGATATACTCCCCTTACATTTGATAGAGGTCCAGACCCCCGTATTGGAGGATATCAAGGATATATGCTTTTCATATTGATCGACTTCAGAAACGTTCGATGTTAAATGTGTCCAGGGCCCCTTCCCTTGCCATCCATTGATATTTGGATGTTAATTTTCTTGAGCACATCGAGTATTGGCCACTGGTATATTTGAGCTCCCTGATCGAGTTGTGTATCTCAGGGCGCCCCGTATTGGCCCAATGCGTGTCCTCCAATAGTTCTATTTGCCACCACTCTTTGTCATTGAATTTGAAAATGCTCCAAATTAAGCGATCTTTTCTACTGTTGTACATCGATTATGGCGTTCAGGTACATTAAAGCCCTGCAAAACATCGGGGGAATATAAGTGAATCCGTCTGCCAGAGCTGATCGGGGCGTTATTTTCAGTCCTTTAGCAGGATAAGGAACTTATAGCTCTGGGGCGTCCCTTGATAGTGCCGTCCTGGGCTTTCTATTAAATGGTCTGTAGGTCCATAAGCTTATATAAGCGTCTTATCCTTTTTCACGTTTACGCGATTCACCCAAGGTCCAAGCGTTCAGCGTAATCGGGTTTCACTTACGTTCCGCCCCGTAGTTAGGGGGTTCCAAAAAGCAGGCATCCATTTCCTCATTAAGCTTTAGGTCAACTACTCTCACTTCTGGGCCTTGTATAAAGACCAGAGCGATGGATATCCAGGAGCTTACATTGTTGACAAGTTAGCCTTGGATTGGGACCTTACCACCTTCTGTCTTCTTTCGGTAGTTGCTCATTTGCCCAAGGCTTTCCTTTTAAAAAATCGTTCTTCCACTTGCAATCTGGCCGATCTTATGTTAGAGTGGCCCGGTCCGGAATCTGGGATTCTTCTTTTTCTGGTTTGGACCCGAAGGCCAGATCTGCATTTTCAAAAACTCCCGTTTCCAAACTGATATTTGTGTAGATGTGTTCGAATTTGGCGCGAGCTCTTGCAGGCTGCTATGCTCCTTTACGCCTCAATGCGCACTTTGGCTTGAACGATGCCACTGAATTTTCTTCTTTTGATCTCTTCATATTTGACCAGCGGTTCAAATTACCAACTTAACTGCTGTCTAAAAATGGGAGTATTATAATTCTGTAAGCCACTCTGGTTTTGGAAAAACACGCAACTTTTTAAATGGTTTGTGTTTGTTATCTGTTTTTATAGAAGAAGAAGATTTTACCTCATAAATATGCCAGGTGTTATCAGCCAAACGTTCTAATATATCTATCTTTGGCAAATACGCCTTTTGAGAGAAACGAGCGGTTGAAAAAATATACTGTACTCCCTTATTTATTATGCTTTTTGTAAAACCTCTGGAACTTGAATTTCGGCGTATTTCTATTTTACCGTTGTGAATAGTTGTTTTGCATGTTCTTTATTTTTTTTTTTTTTGTATTACCTGTTAACCTTCTTTGATTAAGTTTCTCCAAAAAACAACGAAAAACTCGCCGTTGGGATATTCATTAGGTTTATTTTCTTTTAATAACAAACGATTCTGGGACAATTGAAGTTAGTGTATAAAGTCGGTTTTGGTGAGTTGATGCATATTACTATTAATGGCGTTAAACTTTAGTTATTAATTTGAGTAAATGAATATTATAGAAAAGCCAAAATATATTACAGACCGATAATAAAAATTATCTCTGTAAAATAAATAGGCCAGCAATTGTAGTCTAAAATGCTATTAACCAAAGGTTGACTTTACTTTTAAAAATCTGAAAACATCCATTTCCATTAGGTTAACTTCCTTTTTGTATAACAGCATCATATAACTTTCCCTAAAGATTTTTTTCCAAGCCACAAATTTAATGAGAATCTAAATACCAAAATATTAATGAAACAGAAAGCCAATAAACAAATATTCTGTAATCCTCTTTGTCAATGCCAAATGCAAATTAATGCAGTAATAGCAAGTTATGCTCCAATACTTTTACTAAAAATGATTTATGAGATAATTCTATAACATTGGAATAAGTTCTTAAATGCTTAACTCTATTTTCTTTCATTAGTTAGTTTTTAGCCATTGACAAAGTCGTTTTTTTTGCCATCAGGAAAATAACTGTATAAGTCATTATCCCATTCTAAACTTTTATATTTTTTTATCTACATAAGGGATATAATCGTAAAATATTCATTCCCCAACTCCATTACCAGAATTATCAGCAAAACAGGCTAACAGGGCAAATATGCGTCAATTATATTTATTGAACATCTCCAATACCTAATCCCAATTGCACATTAGATTCTATTCGTTCATTTGTGGCTAACAGTATAAATTTTTTATTTAACATCAATCATATGCTTTTATTTGACAGACCTGTTTTACTTTGATGGTGGCATTATGTTAGTTCGTCATCCATCCCCCAAATCCACATAAACTTCTATCCTTATAATTTTGTTAATTAAAGCAACTAAATTACTCAACTAAATCAGTAATTTTTATGTGCTATGGACTTATAATTACACTTGACTCAAAAAACTGATTTTCTTGTTTTTACAGCTCTCTTTGCAGAGTTTAGCTTTCAAGTATAGGCAAATGTTTTGTTTAAAGCTGCCTTTCTTTTCTCTACTACATTAAGACTTTTATGACTTTTTGGGCTAATAAAATCTGCCATAATAACTATTCTCAACTTATCTTCAATTTCCTACCGCTGTTAAGCCATATTAATTTGATAAACCATTTGCGGTCTATTTCAATCATCTAAAGCAATTTATATCTGCCTCTGCGATTTGTGGTTATTTCTATTAATTCATTTACTAATGACAATAATCTTCTCTTTTCTATAGATTTTGTAAGTGGAAAATTTTTAATATCGTTAAACCAATATTTTTGGAAAAAAGCTCCTTTAGTGCCTTTGCGAAGATTTGAAGTGATAAAATGTTGCAAGTTTGAGTTTAGTATAGCACAAGTAGAATTTTCTATGTTACAAGAATCGTCAATTATCCTTAATGATTAATAATAAGGGTCATTATATAATCTTCTTCCGTTAAGCTTGCCAAATATTCTTGGATTTGTAATTTCTCTTATTAATATACGTTTTCCATAAAATATTTAGGGTTTCTTGGCATTAGCTATTCCAGTATCATATTCAAATATATTTTCTTTTACCATTCCAATTTAGAGAATACCTTTTGACATCACCACCATATAGCCAATTTTATTATGTTTTCTTTAGTTTTTTCAAAAGTATGTATGCTCTGTTTTTTATAATTTCCTCGTGGATACTTTATATTTGTCATAAGCAATCCAACCCTTGGCTTATTTCTGGAAAAACGGAAATTTAAGAAACTGAAGTGTTTCTTTATTTAGAAAAAATTTAAATTTTTAAGATAGATTTATCCAACTTTAAAAATAAGACTCCAGTTCTGATTGTGGCTTAAAGCTGTTTTCTCTATCAATATTTCTCAACAGCTCATTTTTTAAATTGTTCAAATGATCTAATTCATGGTTCGTCTGCTAATATAATCTGTGTGTGCGCCTTCTTTTTGGAACTGAAAAAATAAATATGTTCTAACAGTAGCTTCATCAAATATGTCTATATCAGTACAATCTAATTTTCATTTAAACTCCAATTATTAAATAGGTTTGCTCGATAAATCTTGCTGCGAAAACGTTAAATAATATTGGAGTTGGGTATTATATATGACAACATTACCTTTAGACCTTAAAATTCTTGGTGAGCCACGTTCTATAAAACCAATAATAAATTTTCATAGTCGGGAAACTTATTTATTCTATTAACTAAATGAACTCTCTCTTTACACTAATTGAAACTTCCATAAGGAGGATTTCCCTATAAGAGTATCAACCAATAAAGCAGCCGATCATCTGCTAATTACCTCCGGAAACTCAAAACGCCACTCAACAAGCATTATGGTAAAATAGCGTTAATTTACAAATTTCATCTTTTTTCTAAAAGGCTTTTTCTGGCTTTGTCTTTAAGCCTCTTTTAATTCGTCTTTGTCATGCTTTTTTAATAGTTTCCCCAAAAGCTTTTAAATTCTTTTGGCGTCTTGGCTCGTTTATAAGTTTCGCCCTGCGCTTTTTGGAACTTTGGCTATAAAACTTATTATCAATGTGCTAAGTGTGAAGTTATTTTTACTTCATCTAAAATTCTAAAACTTCTCGTTTACGGTTATTTACTGTTAGTGTTTATACTCAGCAACAGCATTTTTTAAATCTTTAAAATTATTAATTTACTTGTTTGCCTTTAAAAGCACTTTTAATCGTCGTCTAAACTAAACGGCTAATTAATGAGTTGCCACATTTGATTATTAATATCAAATATTTGGTAGGGTATGCAGGTCTATTTTTTCTTTGGGTTAATAGGCATTTTTTAAGAAGTTCTATCCCAAAGTCTTAAACGGCATATTTTTACAGAATTAGGGTTAAGATACTACACCAAATAAACAGTTTCAAATAAGGGTTTGTTTTCCTGTGCAAATTAAGGTGTGCTGTATACGTGTGCTCTTTTTCAAAGTGGGTTGTTATTTCAAAAAGAGAGCCTTTGTCGTCAATCACATAGGAGTTCGTAATTTACTATTTCTATATCACAACGTTAGCGTAAGCCTTTTAGCATCTTACTAAATGCCTTAATTTTCGTTTTTTATAACAATTAACTCGTTTAAAGCACTAAACTCAAAAAGTGGCACAGGATCCTTACCTGCTGGTCGCATATTTTCGGGCAAACTGTTTACAATGGTGTTAAAGCGTTTTAAGTCGCTCTATTTTAAATTAGCGTTGACAATAGGCATTGTAAGTCTTCAAACGTTCTATTTGGTTGTTTCTTGTTCCTTAAACTTTTGTATATGGCACGCCTTATTGTTTTCTCTACACATATACATAGTGATGTATGCAGGGCCGTATAGAATGAGCCTTTCTTTATAACCAAATTAATTTTCTCGAATATTAAATCCTAATTACCGAGCGTTCAATTAATGATTTTTGTTCTTGTGCGTCTTCAATACCTTCAGTTTAACCATCTGTTGCAAAATCGTAAGGCATCTAAAAACTGAAAAAGGTATAATCGAGGGTTTTTTAATTTTGCCTTTTAGCATTTTTTGCCATTAGCATCTTTTAATACGGGTTCGCTATAATGGCAATATTTTCATCATTATTTAGTGCGGATAATTTCAAACGCTTCATTCTTCTAAAATACTTTTGCGTTCAAAAAGTGGACTGTTTAAGTTATGGGTAGTGTTGTATTTAATCTTTAAATCTTGGATGGCGTTCTTCTTCTATTTTGCCTAAAGCAGAAAAGAAAAATCATTTAAATCGTGCGTATCCATTAATAAAATTTTGAGTTTCAGGAATTATTTATTGGGTTGTTATTGTAGTTAGGCTTAATAATTGAGATTCTAATAAACTTTAAACAAATAAATACGATTTAACCCAAGTAAGACAAAGCTCAAACCTGCAATTAAATGCTTTTTCCTTATTGTTTTCTAAAACGTTGTATTTTATGCCAGATAGGTCTCTGGTCTCCAAATTGAAAACGGTGCTTTCTAAAAGGGATGCGTAATCTTCTGTCTTTTTCAGCTTTTTCTACTAATAACTTTATTTACCCCTTGTCTTTTTACCTCTTCATAAAAACCAATGATATGTAATTAACTCATTGGTAAAATGTTTTATTTAAGCCTTTGGTTGCGTCGTTTACCAAAGGGGAATGCCCCAATAACATGAACATTAGAGAATATTTTTAAAAAAAGCCTGTTTAGGTGTGCTCACTTATTTTTCAAAATGTTTTTAGAAAATCTAAATGCCACGAAAGAGCAAATCTTGTTTCAATTTCTGCAAATGTATTTTTTTCTGCTATTTCATTGTTAAAAAAGTTTCACATTTTTAGTAAGGTGCTTTTAGACCATCTCTGAAAAGATTTATATTCTTTTTAAAAGAGCTTGTTTTTATAGAAGTAATATTTAGAAAATCTCAGCTTTAAATAAATACCCATTCATAAACCAATTGGTTGCCACCAGGTGGCCTTAAATCGTTATTATTTGAGTTATCTAAACGTTTCGCGTAAATATATAAGTAAATAGTTCTTGTAATTGGACCTTACGGGTTTAAATTAGTCTCTGCTTAACAAATTCGATTTATTACTTTCGGTTTTTTAGCTTCGATGATAAACACTAACATCAGATTGTGCAGTTTTACCTGTATAATTGCTAAATCAAATACGGTCCTTTAGTATTGCATGTAATTTTCAGAATAAAAGGTATTGTTAAAAACTGAATGAAGTGAGATTAATATGCTTCTTACTTTCTCCATTATCGTCGCTATGCTTGACAGTATGAAGGGCATTGCTTTTAATTCTGCGACAAATTTATTACGTCTTTACGTAGTGGTTTATGCTTCTATAAGCGGGAATTAAGTGCTGTTCTGGTATTTGGTTTTGTTTTCATTTATCTACATTTTTCAAAAGACTTTATATAAATTCTAGCAAAAATAAATTTTTCATTTCTAGTTCCACTACGGGTTTTTCCGGGAGCTCTATATTGTTTTTTAATGTTTTCTTGTCACAGGATAGTTTAAACACTTTTAGAAAAACTTTAAAATGGTATTTTTAGTTTTTTTAATCGAAAAGATCAATCTTTTTGTTTTTAAGTGGTTGCCGTCTGAAAAGTCGATAAATTTAATATGTGCTTGGGGGCTTTGCAATCTACCAATGATTTATTACCAGGGGAAACTTTAAAAGCTTTGGAAAAGTGATAAATTTTTTTCATCATCTAAGCGAAGATTCTGTTATCTCATTAAGTTGGAATTTGGGGAAGGAAGTTGTTTAGACGCCAAAATTATTAGCTTCTTCCTCTTTTAAATTGTCAATTTCTGGCAACCTTTTCTAGGTTCCTAAAAAAAACATCCTTTTTTCCAGTGGAGCAAAATATGGCCTGGCTTCATGAAAAAAAGTGAACCAAAAAAATGATCGCGGTTTTAAAACCTCCCAGATAATTGTATAATGGGTATGTTGTGAAACCAATCTAGCTGCTCCGCTTAATAGGGAGCTTTTTTGGTTAGATTAGCGAGTGTAAACTATGCAACACCGCAAATCAGCACCATATTTTCTTGTAACCTATTTGAAAAATCCAGTTAGGCATAGCAAAAGCCAATTCTTTTTGATTCCAATTCAAACTGTCTTTAAATTTTTTCTTGTCGTTATTTCTTTTAAATTAAGCTTTTTAGATTGTAACTCTTCCCATACGAAGCCAGGCGGATTTTACAGCAAAAGGATTTTTTTGGTGGTTCGCCAATTGAAATTCGAAAAGAGACCGCAATTTCCTTATGCACATAGATTCGTTGCCCATTCACCTGGAGATGCTACCCCAAGAATTTCAAAATAGGCCTCAACGAGCTCTTGTTTGTTTTTACTTTTGCGTAACCACCCAAATTTACACATTTCTCTGATAGGGAAATAATTTTAACCCAGTCCAGACATTCTTCAAAAAAGGCTTTCCTTGCTCCAATTGATAAATTTGTTCCCGATATTCATTTTTCTCTATTCAGCCAAAAGCTAGCCGGTACCCCTAAAACCATTTTTCTTAATTTAAAAGCCGTAGCAGTTGAAAATTTGGTTCTTTGCCTTTTTATTATTTCATTAATCTTTTCTTTTGCCTACCCATTCTTTCCGCAAGTTCAGCCTGAGACATACCCATTATATCAATAGGTTTCTTGGATAGTATTCTCCTGGGGGAGAAAGAAGTGTTTTTGCTTGTTTCGATAGGCTAGCTGACGTTGTTTTTTAATGCGTAATCTTCTATCTGATTTAATTTGAATCTTGGTGATTGCTTTTCCCAATGTACCCCAATCTTCTTTTTAGGTAAAAGGGTCATGGTTTGGTCAAAAATCATTTCGATAATTTGGGGACACATCCACAGCAAGTTCACCTTTGTTGGCCCCCCACTTGGAGTTCATGGCATCGTGGTTGCAGGGATTAAAATCGCATTATAGCAAAGTTTCTGCAGGCTTTTAGTTCACTATCCTTTTGGTTTATTTTTTCGGGCGAGGCGTTGACCAAAAGTTTGGCCAAATCGCGTGGTTGGCAATTGTTTCTCAAGTTTCTTGGTTTTGGTAACTTTATTTCACAAATATATTAATTTTTATTAACGAAATGGGTTAACAAAAAATATTTAAAAAAATAATTGGTAAACCTATTCCGACAATGTATTTTTTTAATTACCCAAATCTTACCAAAAACTTAATTTGCGCGTGGATCCAGTTCCGGTTTTTGTAGTGTTCCGGCCAGATAAACGTTAAGCAAAAAACTGGAAAGGGAGTTATAGTACTAGTCTTTATCTCTAAATTGAAATGAGTCTTAAACAAACTATAATGCAATTTCAATAAAAACTGTTCCGTGAAAAATCATGATGGCTCGTTTCATATCAACATAACCCCAATTGATTACACAACATAGTAGTTTTACCCAGGTCTCAATTGGCCATTACCAAGATTCTTATGTACATTGGCCGTTAAATCCAGTAATCAATATTTGATTCAATTATGTAATCACGTTTTTACAACCACAAAAAGCATCGTTAAGTTGAAACTGCCCCTTGAATTCGGCGGGAATTACATAATGCGTGGGAGATGGTGGGTAATCACAATGGTTTAGCCACTATAGTTTTCGAGGGACTTTGGTTCAAAAAATCAAAAGCCCTCCGTATGAAGTTGGTTGAAATTATTCTACACTCAAGGCCCGATGATCGCCCAAGGCCTCTATTTTATAAAAATCCATTTACGCCGCTAGAAACCGAGTTTCTATTTTCAGTATGTTAACAGGCTTCCAAAATGTAAAAATAACAGCGTGAAGGTCGTTATCTGTATAGACTGATTGTTTAGAAAGAACACGTTAACGTTGTAATTCCCATTAAAAGGCTTCTATGTAAAGACAAAATCATAACGCCATAGATTCAGCATTGCCGAGATTATATAGGGGTTTGGTTGAAATGGTCAGGCTGCGCCCATTTTAAAAAATCTAAGTTTTCAAATCTCCTCCTAAGTAATGGGTGTCTCCCGCACAATGAGAATCTCCCTGAAGGTTATCAAAGGGTTGTTCGATAGCCATTCTTTGATTTGTGGCAAAATTCTAGGTGTAGATCGGAGGCCAGTACTGTATTTTCTCCACTATATTTCAATTCTTAGGAAAAAAGAAAAGTAAGAAGATTAAAATTGATTTATTTTCATTTAACAATAAATGCAATATCAATGTAAGGGTAATGTTAAAATGCTGCAAAGAAGTAAAAAAAGGTGCAAAAATGCAGCCCACGCTCGCAGCACGCGATTACTTTTCTTTAACATTAACATTTTTATAACACTGATTATCAGTTAGGTAAAAAACGAAAAAAGCCTCTATAAATAGAGGCTTTTGCGGTTCTGGACGGGACTCGAACCGCGACCCCCCTTTGCGTGACAACAGCCTAAAAGAAAGGACATCAAATTCATATCAACAAGTCACTTTATATTTTTATCTAAAAATCAGATCTTACTTATGGTCGTTTTAATTCTTTATTTGATATTCATTTGCATTCCATTTATATACCAAAAAAGTGTGCGTAAAGTGAGCGGTAATATCCTTACTTTTCCTTGAAAATATTTCGAATTGATATGGGCCAAGTAAGTTAATATTGGGACACCAGGAAGGAAATCCAAAAGCAGTACTTACAGGACTAGTTATCCCATAGCCCTTAAGGGTCTTCACAAAAAGAGCCGGGTTGATCGTCTTGGCTACTCTACCAACCATGTCGGATGGGATAGAAAAACCCAACAGCTCCGTAAAACAGCAAGTTTTGGACCAATGGGTTGGATTACCATAAGATTAAATGCAGAACTTGCAATAAAAATTCCATTGGGCCAAAAAGCACAGTGTTATACGATCTTTGCGGGGAAAGTATCGCCCGAATTAGATGTTGATCTTACTTCTCGACCACATTTAAAGGCCAGAATGGGGAAGGTGAAACAGGATATTTGAGGCATAAAAAAAAAAAAGAAGGTCGGAAAAAAATGATATTTCCCTATCCCAAATGGGGCAAAGTTTGTGATGAGAAAAAAAGGAAAGCGGTCAGCTAATATTCCTGAACCGCACCAATGGTATCCAAAGTTGGCGTGGGTGCCTTGATCAAATTTCAAAAACCATGAAAAGGACATAATTGCTATTATGATATTACGGTGACCCCTTTCTCAAGGAACTTCGAGGCCCCAACCAACTGAGGCAAAGGGTTAAATTTCGGGAAAAAAAATTTTTTACCAAATAGGGAATGGTAAAAGTAGGGGCGATTCAGTCCAATTGTAACCCCAAATTAGCGCCAAATTTCAAAAGAGGGAACCCAAATTTGTTCCGCTTGTTAAAAAAATCCGTTTCGACCCACCCTTTTTTTAACAAAGGAAAAACGCCCCATCAATTTGGGGCCCGGACCCAAAAAAAAAAAAAAGGGGGCCGATTCTCTCTCCTTT
>Ga0163217_1030921_pt1 | contig 16465 bp, 21 predicted proteins | sample SynspAceP_FD_185933 | JGI IMG/M metagenome (GOLD analysis project Ga0163217, IMG submission 185933) | Saline lake microbial communities from Ace Lake in Antarctica - Synechococcus sp. Ace-P (PacBio error correction) | ecosystem: Environmental > Aquatic > Non-marine Saline and Alkaline > Saline ... | reverse complement strand
GGAATAGCCACCCAGCGAACCGCGGCGGGAAAACGGAGACCTCCACGGCAGCCGAGGAGCCGGAAGGGACGGGGACGGGAAAGGCCAAAAGCGAGGCGCAGCGGATGAGCCGGCAAACAAGCGAATGGGCGCGAGAAAAGGGGAAGAAGGCGCTTGAAATAAGCTCCGCGGCGAGGGGCGCGGCAGCCAAAGACACCGCAAATCGCGGAGCGAGGAAAGGCAGGAAGTGCCGCGTCAGCCGGAGAGCACACTGTTGCGCTCCAGGAAACTACCACCCAACACCCGGCCTGAGCCAAGCCGACAGTGAGCGGAGGCGCCCAAAAGGCGGGAAAAATAGGCCGGGAGGCGGGGGAGCGGCTCGGCAAGGGCGAGAACCGTTCCAAGAGGAGCCGGCCAGCAGCGGCGACCAGGAGGAAGGGCATAACAGGGAAGGAACGGACACGGACAGCCGGGAGACAGGTCGGAAGCCAGCGGGTGCGGCAGGAACACGTATGAACGCTTACGGAGACGCTGGAGCGGGCAAGGGAGGGGGACGGAGAGCAAGCAGGCAAGGGCAAGGGGCGCGGGGGGCAGGGGCGAGGAGCAGGCGGGGGCGCGGTGCAGGGGCAGAGAGGGCAGGGGGTCGGGGCGGCTGGGCGCGGGGTGCAGGGGGCGAAGAAGCAAAAGGACGGGGGAAAAAAGTGAACGCGGGAGCGGAACCAGCCGAAGCAGACAGCGCGCAGAGACAACCGCGAAGCAGACAACCAGTGACAACAGCCGCAGCCAAACAGCACGAAGCAGAGAACGCGAAGCGGACAAACACGAAGGAGACAACACGAAGGAGACACACGAAGGAACAACAAGGAAACAGCGCAGCAGACAACGCAAGCAGCACGAAACCGGCCAAGCGGCTCGACAGACTCAAGAAGGGCGAGGGAGTCCGAGGGCAGCGTAGGTGGGGCACAAACGCAATAGGCCCGAAGGCGGAGAGAAAAAACGAGCAGGGACGAACGAGGGAAGGGCAAGAGGCGCGCATGAGAGGAAACCAAAAACGGAGAAAAGCATGATAGCGCCGCGGCCAACCGGCCACAAGGTGGAAGTAAGAAGCGCAGACCGTGCGAACGGCGCCCAACGCAGACAACGCACAGTGGAATGAGAAACAAACAGCCGGAAAGAACAGCGAAAGAGGCGAAAAGGGCGAGGCCAGATAGCGGGGAGTCGAGGGACAGGGGAGAGGGCGGGGGGTCGGGGGGCGAGGTGGCGGGGGCGGGCGCGGGGGTCAGGGGCAGGGGGGCGGAAGGAAGAAATGACGGAAAAGGGGACGCTGAGGCTGACAACACGAAGGCAGACAACGGACGCAGCCAAGACAAACGCGAAGCAGACAACCAGGACAACAGCGCAGCAAACATCACGAAGCAGACAACGCGAACGGACAACCCGAAGGGACAACGCCGAAGGCAAACAACCGAAGGAGACAACGGGACAACGCCGAAGCAAAACAACCCGAAGGAGACAACGGCGGAACGACAACAGCACGAGGCCACATCGGCCAAAAAGGCGGGCCAGCCGCCGGCAAAGACAGTCAGGCCAAAACAAAGAAAAGGACGGAGAGAACGGCCAGCCAATCCATCCCAGGAAGAGGCGAGCAAAAAGCAGCCAAACCCTTGCAGGACGCCCACCAGGGGAGGAGGAAAGGAAGATGCTGCAGGAGGCATGGGACGGGAGACGAGGAAGCGCATAAACAGGAGCGCACAATAAAGCGCAAGGCAGGGACATCGCGAGCTCACGGCCAATGCAGAAAGAAACAGGGCCGAGACGACGAGGGCATGAGCAAGAAGAATTAGAACGCAAAAGCAAAGCCCCAGCCGGCGGACGAAAGAAAGCAACAGAACAACACGACAACAAAAGCGAGCAAAAAGGCCAAGAGCTGGGAGAGGAGCGCACGAAACGTGGGCAAGACCATCCGGGGAAAATAGACGGGTAAGCAGGGGCAGGCGGAGCAGGAAGGAGCGGACGCGGGCAACGGCGGAGAAATAAGGCAAGCCAAAAGCGCCAGAGAAAAAACAGAAAAGTAGGCAGGCAGTCCCGAATCACGGTCGCGAGGCCCCCAAAACCAACGGAAACACGAGGGGAAAAACAGGGGATAAGCCCCAAAAACGCCGAAGAGGAGGGCAGACGAGCGGTGTTGGAGCCACGAAGGGAAGGAAAGACAAGAGGGCGGATGGCCTCCATGAGGTCCGAAAGCAACCAGTGGCCAACCGGACGGCGGGAGTGAGTGTGCGACGGGGGGGCTCAAGACGAACGGAGGGCGTAATGAGGGACGGAAAAGGGAGAGCCAGAGGGACGAGGTCCAAATTACCAGAGCCGGAAAAGATGCCCGGAGGGGCGACGGCAAGATTGGGCGACGGCACCGGCGAGGACGGGGCGAAGCGAGCGAGAGGGAAACCAGAAGGCACGCGAGATGGACCAGGAGAAGCACGGGCAACCGGCCGGAAGCGGGCCCGGGCAGAAGCGCCGAGGAAGAGGCAGCGCGCGACCGCGCCAGGCGGACAAGTGGTCGCAACAATGCTCAGCTAAGCGGAAGAACGGGATGACTAGTAGCGGAAGGGCAGGGAAAAAGGAGGCGCGGGGAGGCCCGAAAACCTGGGGGGCCCGGGCACGACACACGACAAGCCAGCTGCGGGAGCGGGAGTCGACGCACCAAGAGGAGAGGCAGCAAAGCGGGGCGATGAACGCAGGGAACTTCCCGAAGGCATGCGAGTCCACAACGTCAGCAGCAATGTGATGCGGGGGAGGTGACGAAGGCAGGCGAGCAAAAGAAGGGAAAAAGTGGAAAAAGAAAAGGAAAAGGAGGGAAAACCACGGTCGAGGGAGAGGAAGAAGAAGGGAAAGAAGGAAAGCAGGGAGCTAGGAAGTGTCGCGAAGGTGCGGAAGAGAAGGTAAAAGCAGAGAGCGTCGCGAGCGCGAGGAAAAAGCCAGCAAACGAGGGTGCGGCCAACAAGGCTGGCCGAGCAAAAAGGCGGAACCAAACCGATGGCGGCTGCGGAGGAAAGAGTGAGGGGCCACGAAAGCAAGCGGGGAAGGGGCAGCCGGGCGGCGCCACGGGAGCGCCAGAAGGTGGCCAGAGGGACGAGCGGCAGGCCAGTAAATGCCGCGGCGCGGAAAGCGAGAAGACAGGAGAGGGCCGCAGGACCGGAACGGGGCTGTGAGCGACAAGGAGAGGGTCCATGGGGAAGGCAAAAGAGGAAGGGAGAAGGGAAAATGAGGAAGGAGAAGGGAAAAAGGACAGATGGAGGATAAGTGGAAAAGAAGAAGGGAAAGGTGAAAGGCCGAAAGCGGCGCGCGGGCAGCCCAGGGAAAAACGGGGAGGCAAAAAAGGACGCAGGAGAAACAAAAGACTCGGACAAGCGATAAAAGCAAAGAAAGCAACAAATAGCAGAGGGAGAAAGGGAACCCAGGGGAGGGAGGGAGAGGAGGTGTGAAGCGCAAGCGAGTAGGCTGGCCAAAAGCGCGCCCCACGCCGATCATCGCCGTAGTAGGAATGAAATCGAGAAAAAAAAGCGCCCAGGATAGGGGGCGCGTGAGGCAATAGGCCAGGGGAACAGATGGAGTGGGCGCCGGGGGTAAGACGCAGCGAGCCCCCGACGAAGGAGATGATGGGAGGAGAAAAAAGCGAGGCGGACCAAACCGCGAAACGGGAAGCAGCAGTACTGGACACGGGAAAGATTCACGCGAGGGGGGGAAGCCACAGGCCGGCCGACCCGGGCTAGAGGGGTGCGCGAAGAGGGCGGAGGTGGCCCACTGCAGCCCGAGGTGATCAGGGATAGGGATCAATGGGCGCGGCGGGCGGGCAAAAGAAGCAGGGTACAAGGCAAAGCGCTCAGCGAGGCGAAGGGGGCGGCTCCGAGCACCCGGGATGCCGTAGGGATGCCGAAGGTGAGCAAACGCGGAGCGGAGGCGACGGCGGTCGCAGTGAAGCCGACCAAAAAAGGTCAGGAGCGAAGCGAGAGAAGTTCGACGAAGTGGGGAAGCGCGGTGCTGAGCCGAAGCACGGGGGGGGAGGAGGTGGGGATCGGGACCAAGAAAATTCACTGGGAAGGCAGCGTACTACGGCCTGCATGAGCCGGCCTAGGGCGCAGGGGAGGCCAGGAAGGCGAAAGACAGTGCACAGAAGGGCCTACGCGACACAACAGGAGACCCAAGGGGCGAAGAACGGCGAGGCAACCGAAGCGAAACCTGACGGGCGCGTACTGAGGCGGAGGAAAAGTGCTACCACCAGGCAAAAAAGCGGAGTAGCCCCATGAGCTGCAGCGGAGGGGGCAGAAAAGAAAAACGTATGCAAGGGAATTCGCGCGCGGCCGCCGCGCCGGGGGGGGGGGAGAGAGAGTCCCAACGGAAGAAGTTTGGGGCGGCGGAAAAAGGAAGAAGAGCAAAAGAAGAGGCAACACCAAGGGGAATACGGGGAGAAGGCCCGCAGAAGAAGAAGCGCAAAGAAAAGGGGGCGCGGAAGGGGAAGAGGAAGGCGCAGCCACGGGGGTATACGGGTGGGAGCGGAGTCAATGCCCCGACTCGGCGGAAGGAGCGGAACCAGCGTCATGGAAGAAAACCGGAGACAAATGAGAAAGCCGTAAGGCAGAAGGAGTGGAAAAGGCTAAGGCCAGGCCCCAGGTGAAGGGAGGAACGAGCAAACCAAGCAAAACACAAAAAAAAACACGGGCGCGGAGAACCCAAGAAAGAAGAAAAAAAAGCAAGAGGAAAAGCGAGTCGAAGCCGACGGGTGGGGAGCGCTGAAAGGAAGAAAGGAGGAGAAAGCGCCAGCGAGGGGACAACTCAGCAGAAAACGTAAAGGAAGAAAAAAGGGGACGGAGAACCAAAAGGAGAAGCAGCGAAGAGAGTGACGGAAACGCGCGCGGGGAAAAGCAACAGCAGCAACGCAAGGATAAAATACGAAAAAAGAAATAGGAGAGGGGGCCAAACCACCAAAAAGCCGAGCGAAAACCCAGAGAGCAACGGGGAGCAGACCAGGGGAGCAAAGCCCAAGAAGAGGAGAGCCATGGCCAGGAAGAAAGGCGTGCGGCAAGGGGAGAGTGGAAAAGAACCGCCGCAGGTGATTAAGTAAAAAAAACTCAGCCCATGAGAGGAAAAGAGCGAGCGCGAAAAAGAGAAGAAAGAAAAAGAGCGGCCCAAAGCCGAGGAGCGAAAAGCGAAAAGAGAAGGGCGAGGGGGGCGAAGAGCAGCAAGACGACTAGGCCGACGAGAGGAGGGGGAGAGGGGGAAATAAGACGATAAGAGGAAAGGAAAAAGCAAGCGCCAATCCAAAAAGCAAGGGGGCCGGCGCCCGAGCGAGTGGGGAGGAGGGCGGAGCCCGCGGGAAGAGAAGGGGGTGGCCACGGCAGAAGGGGGGACGCCAACCGGAAGGGCCCAAAAGGGGACGGACCCGAGCCCGACCTGGAGGAAGGGAAGGAAACAGGGCCGAGGAAATGAAAGTAATTCAAAGCGGGGAAAGCGCAAGCCCCAGGGAAAGGCGCAAGTCCGCCAGGCTGAAAGGCGCAAACCAGGGCAAAGAGCATGGCGAAAAACGGGTGCAGGGCGCGCGGAAAGAAGAACGGCGAGCGAAGGGAGAGAAAAGACAGGGGATAAGGATTCCGTCCGACCAGCGAGAAATGAAACAGCAGACGCAACGGAGAAGCACAGGCCGGCCAGCAAGCGGAGTGCGGGCAAAACGCACGATGGCAACAGGAAAGAGCAAAAGAAGAAACGAGATGGGGAGACTGCGTGAGAGGATAAAGAGGGGGTGCAGAACAGAGCGGAGGAGCTAGGAAACAAGAGCGACGAGAGTGAGATTGGCCGTGAAAGGCCGACGGAAGAAAGCGCAGAAAAAGCGAAAAGAGCCGACCGGAGGGCCGGCAGGGAAAGCGGAGCAGCAGCAACAAAACTGAAAGGGAGTGCACGAAGGGGAAAGGGAAGGGTGCCAAGGGAAAGCGGTGGGGCGCGAACCGAGGCACGCCAAAACCCGAAGCAAAAGGCGGCCGGAAAGCGCGCGCAGGGCCAAGGCGGGGACCGGCTGCGCACGCCGCCAAAGACTGAGAACGACGAAGGCTGACGTAGGCAACGTTCAACCCGCCGCACCGAAGCGGGAGGAGTGCGCGGAGCGGGAGAGAAGGGAAAAACCAAGTCGTGAGCGGGCGAACGAGAGACAGTCCCGGGGACACGAAAGCAGAGGGCCGCAAAGGCGTAGGCAGAGAGCGAGGAGAAAAAGGCAAACAAGGGACGGAGAGCGCGCGGAGAGCAGAGAGAGAGCAAAGGCAAAAGGCAGGGAACGGACGGGACGCAGCGGGTAAAAAGCGCGAGGAAACTACCGGAGGAGCCGCGCGAAGACGACGAAAGTAAACGCACGGGAAAGGCAAAGGCGCGAAAGAGAGCCAGGGAAGTAGGCAAAGCTCGGGGGGGGAAGAAGGAAAAGCTGGGAGTAGACAGGGAAGGACAACGAAGGAGGAAAGAAAACAGCAGCGAGCTGAACACCAACAAAACGGAAAAAGCAGCCCAAAGCCAGCGCCAACGGGAAAATGGGGACGGAAGGAAAGCGGGAGCGATACAAAACCGCTGAGGCCGGACACGCGGGAAGCAAAGCGCGATAGGCCCAAGCCAGCGGAGCGGGCGGGGCGAGAGGAGCCAACCCGGGCCACCAGAGCTGACGGGGGGGGAGGACGAGCGAAAAGGGAGCGAGGTAATGCCCGAGTGGTGCTGGCTGTGCCGACCGGGGCGCGGGCCGGGAAGATGGGGCAGGCACGGGACCGAGTCAAGCAGACCGGATGCCAGAAGCAACAGATGACAAAGCGAAGGCCCAAGGAGGCGTGAGCCACGCGCAGCCGCGCCAAGCGCGGGGACGGGAGCGCGGGGGGGAAGGAAGGGCGGGGAGGGATTGGCAAGGCACGCCAGCGAGGGGACGGGATGCCAGGCAGGCCAAATCGAAGGACCGCGCCGAGAGAAGGCGCTGGCCCCGGGCAGGGAAAAACAGAGAGCAAACAGCCGAGCGTAGGCAGCTCCGGAGAGGGCCGCGCCAGGAGCGACAGACAAGGCCGGGCCTCCGAGAAGGATGCCCCGCTGACAGACGTCAACCCAGGGGGGATGAAGCGAAGGGGGAGGCGCCGGGGAAGCGACCGAGTCCCGGGGGGAAGGAGCGGGCCGAGGAGCCGAGCAGGCAGGCGGTGCGGAAGAGGATGGCCGGAGGAGTGGAACGAATGGGCAAGGGCGAGGGAAGGGGGGCCGCGCACGCTCAGGGGCTCCGGCGGTGGGGCCGCGCGCCAAAGTGGTCTCCTTGCGTGGGCCGCCGGGGGCGCGCGGGGCCGCGTCGCGGGGCGCCGGCGGAGGCGCGCGTGTCAGGTGGCGGCGGCGCGGGTGCGGCGCGCAGTGCGCCGGCGAGCAGAACGACAGCGGGCACAGGTACAAAGAAGGGCTGCAGGACGAACCAACCCGGACAACCCTGACAACCAAAGAACCAAGACAACCCAGAAAACCTGCGACAACAACGACAACCAAGACATACCGCGCAACTGGAAAGACGAGAAAAAGCGAGCGGACCTAAAGCAGGGCAAAGAAGCGCAAGAACGGGGAGAAGCGCAGCGAAGAGCCTAAGACGTCCCAAAATGGAGGGGGAGAGGGAAGCCAGCGAGAAGGGCGGCAAGCGGTAAGGAGGGAGAAGGAGAGAGAAAAAAAGGAGGGAGCAAGGTGGGGGGGACGCGCATGCGACAAGCGGAAAGGGAAACACTGACGGAAAGGAGAGGGGATAGCCAGACGGAGGAGAAAATAGGGAGAGGTGGCGCAAAAAAAGACCGAGCACCTAGGAAGCCAAAATAGCCCAAACGGAGGGAGGAGGGAAGAAGAAGAAGGGGGAAGGCAGCCGCGGCGGGGCGTGCCGCGCGGTGGCTGGGCGACTGCGTGGGCACGGCGGGGCACTCGGGGCCGCGGCGCGGGAGCGTCGGCGGATGGGGGCGCGCGGGGGCAGGGGCGCGCGCGGGGCGCGCCGCAGCGGCGGCCGCGGAGGGCAGACGACAGGGGCAAAGGGGTGACAAAGAAGGGCGGCAGACGACCCAAACCCGGACAACCAAAGACCAGAAGAAAACCAAGACCCAACCCGAAAGCCTCGACAACCGTGACAACAAAGAGAACAAGACAACCCTGAAAGCCGCGACAACCCGACAACCAAGAGAACCTGGACAACCGGGATAGCAGGGCAACCAGGCAAAACCACCACGAAAACGGGACACGAAAGCGCGCCAGCGGAGCCCAGCAGAAGGCAGAAAAAGCGCTCCCGAACGAGCAGAGAGAGAGGCGCGGGAAGGCCAGACCAAGGAGAGGAAAGGAGCCGGCGCGAAGATCGCCCGGAGGAAGCGGGGAAGGGTAGCCGAACAACGGGCCGCCACGAACCACGAAATGCAAAGACGTAAAAGCGTGCCCCGCAGGGGCAGACGAACGCCAGCACTGCAGGCGGGACAAGCCAAGGGGAGGGGGGGTAGCAGACGGGAGCGACAGAGAGACCAGAGGGAATCCGCAGGGGCAGGAAGCGCAAGAAGGCAGGAGGGCGGGGGCAAAAAGACAAGCGGCAAGACGCTGGGGCAAGCGACGCGGCAAAGCGGGCGAGCCGAACAAGCGGGGGACGGAGCACCAGCAAGAGAGAACCAGCGCAAAGGGCAGTGACAGGAAAAAAGTCCATCAGAAAGCAGCGCAGGCGGGAGAGTAGCCGTGGGTGCCGACGATGGGCGCGGGGGTGAGGCAAACAGACCACACGAGGACCGAGCCCAGGCAGCCACAGAGATGAAGAAAAGCACAACGGTCAAGCGCGGTGGAAGCGGGAGAGTGAGGCGGGCCGACAAGCGACCAAGCCGACGGCTGACAGGAAAATGGGGGGGGGCGCCGAGCGGGGGAGGGCCAGTGACACGCGATCCCCAGGGAGGCCAAGGGGAAATGAGGGTCGCAGGCGAGGCAAGTTGAGAGGCACGGGGGCGCCGGACAAGGAGCGGACGGGGAGGGCGGGCGGCGAGGCGGGAAAACCGGCGGAAGGAGGAAAAAGAAGGCCAAGAGAGAGGGGAGAAGCGTAGGGGGAAAGCCGCCACGGCGGACAGGGGGCGCCGGGGAAGGGGCGCGCGGCGTCGGGCCGCCACGGCGAGACAGGCATGGGGGCGCCCGGCGGGGCGGCGCGGAAAGCGGGTTCCGCCACGCCGGCGCACCGGGAGGAGCGACAGGCAGGGGGGCGCGTAGCGCGCGCGGGCCGCCCCGCCGGGGGGGGGAGAGAGAGTAAGCAAGAAAACCCGACACGGCGCGACGCCAAAGGGCACAGGCGTGCGGAACAGCTAGCAGACAAACGCCGAACGCGAACAACCAGGACACCGGTCCGCCGGGCGAACAGCCGAAGCAGACAAGGCCAAAGAAAACACCGAGCCGCCGGGGCGAACTACCCCACGCGCTTCCCACAAAGAGAGGGCCGCGGCTGACGCCGCGAAGGGGGCCGACAAGAGCACCGACCAGCCCAAAGCACCAGAAGAAAGCCGGGCAGGAGCCAAAGGGAAAGAAGCAAAACGCAGAGCCGGCGACAGAAGCACCGGGGAAAAGAAACGGAGCAGCGGGGAAAAGGGCAAAGAAAAACCCAAGAAAAGGCACCAAAAGCCCCAATGACGGCAGCCGGACGGGGGCGCGGAGAGGCCAAGCAAAAGCCAAAGCCAAAGGAAACAAGCGGCGGGAAGGGCTACGGCCCGCCCAGGCGGAGGCGACGGCGAGGGGCGGGGGAGCCACCCAGCAACCAGCGCGGAAAAGACGGAGACTCGCACGCAGGCCGAGGAGGCCGAAGGACGGGGGACGGGAAAGCCAAAAGGGGCGAGGGCGCAAGCGGGAGGAGCGGGCAACTCAAAACTAAGGGGCGGAGAAAGCGGGAAGAAAGGCGCGGGAAAAAGCCGGCTGGGCCAGGGCGCGCGTAGCCAAAAACGACCGCAAACGCGAAGCGGGGAGAAAGGGCAGGAAGTGCCCGGGCTACCTGGAGAGCACAGTCAGTGAACGAACCACCCAAGCACCCTGCCGAGCCAAGCCGCAGGGAGGCGTAGCGGCCCAAAAGCGGAAAGCGTATCGGGGGAGCGGATGGCGGCAAGGTGGGCGAGAACCGCCAAGAGCAGCCGAGGCAGCAGTCGCGACCAGTAAATGCACGAAGCAGGGGAAGGGAACGGACAGCGCGCGAGCCGCGGAGAAGGTGCGGAGCAGCGGGGGCAAGGAGAGACGGGAGACGAGGAAGCGAGCAAGAGGGGGGGGGACGTATAGCAAGCGACAGGGGCCAAGGCGCGGGGGGGCAGTTGGCGAGGAGTCAGGGGCGTGTCGCGGGGGGCAGGGGGCGAGGAGGCAGGTGGGGCGGGCGCGGGCGCGGGGGCAGGGGGGGCGGAAGGAAGCAAAGACGGGGAAAAAAGGGGAACGCGGAGTCGACACCCGAAGGCAGACAAGCGGCGCAGCAGGACCAACGCGAAGCAGACAACCAGTGACAACAGGCAGCAAACACCACGAAAAGGCAGAGACGCGAACGCAACACAAGGTAGACAAACACGAAGGAGACAAACACGAAGTAACAACAAGAAAACAGCGCAGCAGACAACCGCCGAAGCAGGCACGAAACCTCAAGCGCGCGACATACGCAAGAAAGGGCAGGGAGGCCAGGGAGTCGGAGGGGCCAAAGCAGCAAGAGGGCGCCGAAGGCGGAAGAAAACAGCAGGTGACGGAAGGATGAACGGCAAAGGGCGCGCATAGAGGAAACCAAAAACGGGAGAAAAGCAGGGGAGAGCGCCGGCGCCCAACCCGCCAACAAAGGGGAAGAACTGGAGCTGCAACCTGCGAAGCGGGCGCAACGGCAGAACAACGCATTAGGTGGGAATCTAGGAAGCGAAAGCGAGGCCGCGGGAAGAAACAGGGCTAAAATGCGGGGAAATGGCAGGCCAGAGAAGCCAGCGGAGGACAGGGGAGAGGGGCGGGGGGCGTGGGGGCGAGGGGGGCGGCGCGGGGGCAGGGGGGCAGGGGGCGAAGGAAGCAATACGGTAAAAGGGAACGCGGGAGCGGAACAGCACAAGGCAGACAACGCGCAGCAGACAACGCCGAAGCAGACAACCAGGACAACAGCGCAGCAAAAGCACGAAGGCAGACAACGCGAACGGACAACCGAAGGAGACAACGCGAAGGCAAAAACAACCGAAGAGGACAAACCTGACAACGCGAAGGCAAACAACCCGAAGGAGAAACGGCGGAGGCGGACAACAGTTCACGAGCCACGCGCAAAAGGCGGCCAGCCGCCGGAAATACGCAGCCGAAAACAAAAAAAAAGGACGATAGGAGAACGGCCAGGCCAATTCCAGGCCCAGGGAAGAGGGCGAGGCAAAAAGCAGCGAAACCCGGCGAACGCCCACCAGGGGGAGGAGGGAAAAGAGAAGCCAGGACGGCAGGGGACGGAGACTACGGGAGCGGCAAGAGACAGGAGCTTGCCACAAGAAAGCGCAAGGCAGGACAGCGCGTAGGGCACGGCCAAGCAGAAAAGAAAACATGCCAACGAGCAGGGCAGGAGCAGGAAGAAGAAAGAACGGGCCAAAAGCACAAAAGCCCCATCCGGGCGGGACGAAAAAGAAGCCAACAGAAACAACACGTACAACAAAAGCGAGCGATAAAGGCAAGGCGGAGAGAGCGCAGAAAGGCAAGGACCAGCCGGGAAGAGACGGGGGAAGCAGGTTGCAGGTTGAGCAGGGAAGCGACTGCGGGCAACGGGCCGGAGAAAAAGGCAAGGCCCAAAGCGCCAGGGAGGAAACAGAAAAGAGGCGGCCAGCCGAAGCCACGGCGCGAAGCCCCCAAAAAACCAACGTAAAGACGTAGGGAAAACAGGGGGGAGGGAAAAAGCGCCCCAAGAAAACGCCGAAGAGGGATGGGCAATCGACGTTGCCACGAAGGGAAGAAAACAAAGAGGCGGGAGCGCCAGAGGGCCGGAAGGTCAACAGTGGCCAACCGGAGCGGCGGGGGGAGGGGGACGGGGGGGGGGGGCAAGCGAAGCTGTGGGGAGGCTAAGAGGTGTAACGAAAAGGAGATCCAGAGGACGAGCCCCAAAAACCAAAGCCGGAAGAGGCCCGACACGGACCAAAGCGACGGCACCGCATGACGGGGCGGAGGCGGAGCGAGGAGGAAACCAGAAGTGCAGCGAGGGGACCGAGGAGATAGCACGGCAAACCGCCCGGAAGCGGGCCCGGCGCAAACGCAAGAGAGAGAAGCCCGCGCGACCGCGCCCAGGCGGGACAATTGCGCAACTACGCAGCAAGCCGAAGAACGGGAGGACCCAAGCCGAAGGCAGGAAAAAGGAGGGCGCGACGGTGAGCCGAAAACCTGGGGCCCCAAGCGACCACACGAAGCAAGCAGCTGCGGGGAAAGGGGGGGCCGGCGGAGGCGACGCGGACGAAGGAGGAGAGCAGGCAAAGGCGTGGGCGAGGGAAACGCAGGGAGGAACCCGGAAGGGCAGCCGAGAAGAAACGCAGCAGCAAGGAGGCGGGGTGGAAGGGACGAAGAGGCGAGCAAAAGAAGGGGAAAAGGGAAAAAGGGAAAGGGAAATAAGGGAAAGCCACGGCGATTGGGGGAGGATGAATAAGGAATGGGAAAAGGAAGAAAAGCAGGGAGCAGTGGGAGAGGTCGCGAGATGGCGAAGGAGGGAAGGAAAAGCAATAAGCTCGGCAGCCGAGGGAAAGAGCGCAGCGAAACTAGGGCGGCCAACAGCTGCCGAGCAAAAAGCGCAACCAAGACGAGGCGCGGCGCGGAGGAAAAGAGGAAGGGGGCACGAAAGCAAGCTGAAGGCAGCCGGGCGGCGGCACGGAGGCCAGAGACAGAGGGACGAGCGGGCAACCAAGGGAAAAGGCCGCGGGCTGCGGAAATCGAGAGAGACAGGGAGGAGGCCGCAAGCGAACGGAACGGGGTAGCGACAAGAGAGGGCCAGGGAGAAGGGGAAGGGAAAGAGAAGGAAAAGGAGAAGGAGAAGGAAATGACAAGGAGGGAGAAGGGGAAATGAAAGAAGGGTGAAAGGGGAAAGCCAAACGGCGCGCGGGGCAGCCCAGGGAAAATGAGCTGGCGGGAGGCAAAAAAGTGACAGCAGGAGAAACAAAAGACGCGGACAGCGGATAAAAGCAAAGAAAGCAACAAAGAGAGAGGAAAGACTCCAGGGAGGTGGGGAGTGGAGAGGAGGGAAGGCGCAATCGGGAGGAGGGCGGGCCAAAAAGCCGCCCCCGCCGAGTCAGCGGCCTGAGGAGGAAGAAAGCTAGAAAAAAGCGCCCAGAGAGGGGCGCGGGAGGGCGAAAGCCGGAGGGAAACAGAGGTGTAGCGCGCCGGGAGACGCGAGCAGGCCCCCGTACGAGAGAGGAGGGGGGAGGAGAAAAATGCGGAGCTGGGACCAAACCGCGAAATACGGGAAGCGCAGACGACACGGGAATGGAGCTACGGCAGTGGGGGAGCCACAGGGCCGCCACCCGGGCGAGTAGGCGGGTGCCTCGAAGAGGGCGGATGGTGGGGCCCCACGCAGCCCGAGGAGCAAGGGAGTATGGGAGCAAGGGCGGCGCGTGGCGGGCCATAAAAGAAGGAAAGGACAAAGGCAAAGGCGGCAGCGGAGGCGAAGGGGGTCGCCGAGCACCCGGGGGTATGCGGTGAGTTGGAGGCCGGGAGGGGAGCCCAAAGCTCGGGAAGCGAGCTACCGGCGCCAAGGGAAGCGCGACCAAAAAAGTCAGAGTCTGAATGGGAGGAATGGCGACGGAGGGGGATATGCGTTCGCGGGGCGGAGCCGAAGCACGGCGCCGTGGGGGAGGGAGGGGGGTAGCGAGGGACACCAAGAGCAAACGCTCATATGCGGTGCAGGAGGTGCAGGCGGGAACGACTGGGCAGGACCGAGCCGATGGTGGCGGGAGGCCAGCGGAAGAGGCTTCCGAAACAGCACAGAGGAGGGAATGGAGACCGACAACAGGAGACCCAAGGGCGGAAGAAACGTCTACGCAACCGTGAGCGAAACGGACGCGCGACGATGAAGCGTGAGTGATAAAATGCGACACCAGGCAAAAAAGCGGGAGAGCGCCCCAGGATGCGGCAGGGAGGGGCAGAAAGAAAAACGTAGTGGCAAGGGGGAGCGCCAAAAAAGCCCCTCTCGGTGCCGCCGCCGCGTGGGGGGGGGAGAGAGAGCCCAACTGGAAGAAGGGGCTGCGTGGAGAAAAGGAAGAAGGGCAAAGAAGAAGGGAGCAAACAGCCAGATGGGGGAAGGGAGAGAAGGGGCCGCAGAAAGGAACGCAAAGTGAAAAGGGGTGCGCGAAGGGGAAGAGAAGGGCGGAGCCACGGGAGACGGGGTGAGCGGTAGCCAATTGCCCCGACGTCCGGGGAATGAGCGGAATCCAGCCCAGTGAAAAAAACCGGAGACAAAGAGGAAGCCTAAGCAGAAGAGGAAAAGCAAGCCAGGCCCAGGGAAGGCGGGGGAATACGAGCAAACCAAGCAAGCCAAAAACCACGGGCGGCGGAGAGCCAAGAGAAAGAAGGAAAAAACAGGAGAAAGGAAAGCAGGCGCGCCGGAACGGGGGGGAGCGCGAAGGAAGAAAAGGAGAAAGCCCATGCAGGAGCCAACGCACGCAGAAAACGAAAGAAAAAAAAGGATCGACGAACCCAAAAGGAGAAGCAGCTGGCAAGAGAGGGTGAGGGGGAAACGCGCGCGGGGGAAAAAGCAACAGCAGCAACGCAAGGAGAAAAGACTTAAAGGAGGAAGAGGAGCAGGGGCCAACCAGCGAAAGTCGAGCGAAAAAACCCAGAGAGCAACGGGAGGCAGGACCAGGGAGCAAACCCAGAAGAGGAGACCAGCCAGGGAAGAAAGGGCGCGGCAAGGGAGAGGGGGGGTAAAAAGACGCCGCAGGGGAGAGAAAAAAAAAACCCAGCCCAGAGGAGGGAAGAACGAGCTGGTCGAAAAAGAGAAGAAAGAAAAGATGGCCCAAGAGGCTCAGAGCAAGAAAAGCGAAAAGAAAGGGCGAGGGGCGAGAGCCAGGCAAGACTAAGCGAGGAGAGGAGGGAGAGATGGAAAGAAAAGACGAAGAGAGAAGAAAAAAGCAAGCGCCAAGCCAAAAGCCAAGGGGGGCCGCGCCCGAGGCGAGGGGGGATGAGGGCGATCCGCTGAAGAGGAATGGGGGGGCGACGAGAAGCGGGGACGCAACCGCTAAGGCAAAAGGACGGACCGACGAAGCGGGAGAAGGAAAAAGGAAAAAGGCGGAAGGGAAAAGGAAAGAACGAAAGCGGGAAGGGTAAAGGCGGCAAGGCCGCCAGGGAAATGCGCAAGGCCTCCAAGGGAAAAGGCGCAACCCAGGGCAAAGAGCAGCGAGAAAACGGGCAGGGCGCGGCGGAAAAAGAACGGGCGAGCGAGATGGAAGAGAAAAGAGGACATGTGAAAAGTGCCGACCCAGCGAGAAAAGGCGGAACAGCGAGGGAAGCTTAACGGGGAAGAAGCACAGGCGGCCCCAGGCCAAGCTTGGAGTCGGGCAAAACGCACGAGTTCAAAAGGAAAGAAGCAAGAGAAAACGAGGAAGTGGGGAGACGGAGAGGAAAGAAGGGGGCAGAACATGAAGGCGAGGAGCGAAGCGGAAAAACAGAGATTCGACGAAGAGAGGGGCGGGGAAGGCATCAGAAAAAGCGCGAGAAAAACTGAAAAGAGCCGACCGGAGGCCGGCAAGGGAAAGGCGAGCAGCAGCAAAAAGCGAAAGGGAGTCCACGTGAAGGTAAAGGGTAAAGGGGGCCAAGGAAAGGCGGGGCGCGAATGCCGTAGGCACGCCAAACCGAACAAGCGGCGAAGGGCGGCGCGCAGCAAGGGGGACCGGGGGCACTTCGCAAGAAGACGGGGAGAAGCGACCGCAAGCGGACGAGCGAACGCAAACCGCCGCACCGAAGACGGAGCGCGGCGGGAGAGAAGGGAAAACCAAGGGGTATTGCGGCGAAACGAGAGAAGCCCGGGTCACTGAAAGCGCTGAGGGCGCAAAGCGGAGCAGAGGAGCGAGGGAAACAAGTGGCAAACGAAGGGAAGCGGAGAGCGCGCACGTAGCAGAGGAGATTGTAGCAAGGGCAAAAGAGCAGGACGGGACGGGAGGGCGCAGCGGAAAAAGCGACGAGGAAAGCGACCGGGAGGGGAAGCCGCGCGAAGACGGACGAAAAGGGAAAGCTCAAGGTGGAAAGTTCGAAAGCGGGAAAAGTAGACCAGGAAATCGCAGGAAGCGGGGGGGGGAAGTTAAGGAAAAGCGGGATGAGACAGGGGAAGACAACGAAGAGAAAGAAAACAGCATAGCGGAAAACCAAAACCAACGGAAAAAAGGTCAGCCAGCAGCGCCGGGGAAAAGGGGTGACGAAGAAAGCGGAGAGACAAAAGAACCGCGGGAGCCGACCGCGTGGAATTTCAAGCCGATGAGCCCAAGCCAGGAGCGGCGGG
>Ga0163217_1007339_pt1 | contig 16465 bp, 7 predicted proteins | sample SynspAceP_FD_185933 | JGI IMG/M metagenome (GOLD analysis project Ga0163217, IMG submission 185933) | Saline lake microbial communities from Ace Lake in Antarctica - Synechococcus sp. Ace-P (PacBio error correction) | ecosystem: Environmental > Aquatic > Non-marine Saline and Alkaline > Saline ... | reverse complement strand
CTAAGGTGAGATGGTCAAGTTTTTGTATACAAGACCTCTCAAGACCGAGCATAAGCAATTCTTAGGTTCTATCTACTTGTTCTTTACTTGATCGAAGGAGTTCTTAAAGGCATATGCGGAAAGGAATTGTTGGACGGTATCGTGCAGCTATCAAGACAAAAGTGCGATCCTGCTTGGGATTTTCACAGCAACATAGTTTGGATGTGTTAGAAGTAAAAAGTGGGACCGCGCTATCGAAAGGAAAGAAACCTAATTTATACTAATTTCGCTATAAGCACATGATTGTTGTTGGTCGAGGTCCGCAAGATTGATTATGAATTTGGCGTATAGAGCCAGACACCTTTACAAGCAGGAAAAAGTAATACACTCCCTTCTCTTTGAACAATTAAGAAGCAAAGCTGGTAAATCGGTCTCCGTTTTAATAATTAGCTATGGATTACGAGACTGAAGAAAGAAACTTACTCCTATCAGAAGGAGAGCATTAGAAACTTTTCCTCCCCTGGGATACTCGCGAAAGACCAAGGCTAATGTTTCAGAAGGCATACGAATATTACGCACAAATATTGTATATTTGCGAGACAGATGTGTCCCGGACCCTCATACAATGGGATTAAAGGTTACTAAACACTAAGAGGGACAAAGGAGCGACAGTAGCAACGTAATGTTATGTAGGTCTTCAAACTTCCGCGTACGAAAAGCAAAGTTCAGCGCACGGAACTAAAGCTTTAGCTTTTTATTTCGTAGAGTGATCCCGGTATTATCCTATACATCCAAAGCGAGGGTATCCAATTAGCGATCTGCGCGGCTATGAGGATAGAGCGCGATCTATATTTAAAAATATTCAGTCAGCGAAAATACGGTACGATCGGACTGTTCGCGGAGTATGAGTATATTAATATGTAAAAGATAGAATATTTGCTCTAGCTAAGTCTCCGGTAACCACCGGTGGTACAAGTTAAATTAATCGCACGTAGGGCGTTCGATTTTTCTATCTCTGGGAGTAGGATGTCATGATTGGTCGACTTATATTCATTTGGAAGGAGGATTTTGTTATTTAGTGGTTCTCGATACTAGGTAGTATCTAAGGATCTTGCTACATGGCAGGAATGCACCCAGGCCAATGATTGGTAAGGAGAGAGCGCTAAACAAAGTGGTTTTTCTTATTAGAAATTCCCACTGAACAAAAGTACTTTGCCCGTGGTGCCCGACAAAAATGGAAATTCTTTGTGGAGCTAAGGTGTATATCCGCCTGGCTCGCATGAGAGATCTGCAAGTCAGTCGCTTCTCCACTCTCTATCCCGAGTTTCGTCTGTAGACTCGGGACTATTGAATTGTGTCACGGACGTTATACTTGTCTAAATACAAGGTTCTATCTAACCCTCTACTTAGTAAAAGCTATTTTGGCTTTTGCAAACTTAGAGTGCAAAAGCTAATTGCATCCAAGCTTTGTCTCCCGTAGCACCTATTCTTGTAGAAAAATTTTTAAAGGATTAAAACCAAATGAAGTATCAATGAGAAGATTACAAGTGAAACAGGTTATAAGACTTTATTATTAAAAGCAAATCAAAAAGAGAACATAGTAGCGCTTCTATGTTAACGGTATGAATTAGGAAGTAGTTTGAATAGGCTATCTAATTATCTTGTGTGATAAATAAGTTAACACTTGTTTCCAACTGAGGGAGCATATATTTTGTGTATGAATATTTAAGTAATTTAAACCAGCGCGGAAAGAGCGTCCGAAGCAGTGAAGTCATAGGTAGATTCAGGGTCGGTAAAGGACCGTACTGCTTCCGAGGGATTAATGTTATCAGTCTGGTTATTCTAAGAAAAATTGTCGAGTGTGCATAATGCCTTAGCAGAGACGTGATGCCAAAGTTGGTCTTTAGATATCTATAGAAAGGTTACGCATTGTATCATCTTGAAAAAAGGAATTGTAGATAAAGAGCTATTTAGGATTAGTTTACTTAGAAGCCTTGTGGAAAAGATTGTGTAAAACGATTTGATTAGATATTAAATGGAGAGCTAAAAGCTTCCTTATTTGTACATAATTTACCGCTACATCAACGCTATTTAGAGCTCAGGTGGTGACGCTATAGTTATAGCAAAGATACTTGAGGAATTTTCTCGCCTTATCAATTATAGGAAGACTATTGAAGAGACTAGGTCAGCCTTGTGACTTGATTCTTTTGTTGTATCGTTCGGTGCCAGGTGTCTTGCTGGTATAATTGTTCCTATCGCAATTAGGGTGACTTATTGCATTCGTGAGTATAGATCAGTCCTACTATCAGGATTTTGTATTCCTTATACAGTGGTGAGCGTTAGTCCAATGCCTCAGTTTTTCGGTTACCAGGAATTATCCCCTGCATCTTTGTTTGTGATGTAATGGGTTATCCCCTTATTTGAGTTCGTCACTTATGTTCAAAAATAGCAAAGGAGTGAAAGTGCGCATAGAAAATAGTACATTAAATCCCTAACTAACACCAAAAACTCTTGATAGCATTGAAATTTGTTATCAGTTCAAGTTCCTGACTTGTTATTTGTATGTTTGAGCTGCTTGGGATTTTCTGATAGTGCTTTGTTCTGAGTATGTTTATATCCCCGAGTTAAGTCTTGGTTGCAGAACAATTTCCAATTGGTTGGTGAGAAATTACTATAAGGTATGGTAATGGTATTCGCTTATGATATGGTGTTTATAGGTCAATATGCCACGAAATTGCATTTCGAGGAATTTAATATTCAAGACGGCAAATATAACAATGTGGATTTATGTCCAGCTTATTGAATATAATATCTGGTTCGCATTAGACTATTGTTTGGTCGTGCAATTTATATTATATGGATGATAGGCTAACAGAGATATCGGATCAGTACTCAAGACGACATTACTGTGTGGGAGATTGTTATGGTACCAAAAATAATCATGGATCTAGGACATATCGTTTCTTAAAAACGAAATGCTTCTGGAGTTATGACCCGTATTTATTTGCACATTGCGCTATATATGTTTGTGACCAGAGATTAGTTATGGTAGACCTTTAACAACACTCCGGTTGGGCGTGGGATGAGTTCATTCCAGATATATTGGATTGGCTCTACAATCTGTTGTTCGTTTATTTTTGATATTGTTTTTTACATATTTCCTATTACAGGCATTACTTGGGTACTACAAACTAATATGGTGTATGATTTAAGAAGGATAGTGGTGTATGTATTCTGCGAATTTTAGACCAGAAAGGATAACTGTAAGATTTTGGTATAAAGATATGTCATTGGTTGCTTCCAGATCTGTGTTGCTTTATTTGCGGATGTTATGCCGCATTGTGGATGACTTATGATTTGTACGCAGGTTTTGGGCACTTGTTTTACAAGTTGACCCCGATGTTGTTATGTAGTGTCGCGATTTTCAGTTAACAAGTAAATTCAGTAGTTGATTGAAACATAATGAGACGGTGGATGATGAGGCACGAGCGATTAACTAGTAAAGTACATAATGTATGAGTTAAGTGACTTAAACATGCAGCTTTTCAGTCAGATTGAAAGCATTAATTGAGGCTGTTCAAATGCATGTCCGCTGAGTTGGGAAAGCTTCATCCTGAAGTAAAAGCACATATCTCTGGAAGAATGCCGAGCGTATATTTAAGTAACTTCCAGGAGATCTAACCTAATGTTAGATCCAGATGAGCCTATGATTGAGTAAGAAGATCCATATAAATTAGTAAATAGATGAAAAGGGAACAACCGACAAAATCATAAAGAAAGAAGGGACGAGTAGTATTGAATACACGGTGCGTAGAAAAGCCAGATGTCGTACATAATACAAAGAATCCTAGATTTAACAACAGAGTAATTATGCTAGAATTGCGTGTAGAAACTAACATAAACACGAAAAGAGGAGGAATACCCCTAACTAAAAATCTTTGGCTATATAAACCGAACAGTGAGCTAGAGATCTTTTACTTTAGCTCCGAGAGTAAATTAACGGAAAACCGAGTGGGATACACAAAACCTTATCAGACGAGACAATGATGATATTGTCAGTATCTGTGAGCGGCGTTTCCCTTAGACTAAAATATGAAGGGGAATTGCGTTCTAAACCTAGAACCGGTTGCTACATAAGCGTTAATGGAATTACTAGACTTTGAAGTAATTTCGCACAGGTAGAATGCTGAGAGTCTTTTTAGAGTGTCAATCGATTATCCTCATTGAAAGCGCTAACTACTGTGGGACAATTGATGAGAGAGGGAAGAGAAGAAAACATTTGCACCAGAGAAGAAGAAAATCGTAGCTAAACTGATTTATCCTTCAGTGGCTTATTTATTGGCAAGGTCAATGGCAAATACGCAGGCTACAGAAGCGTACATAAAACAAGGTAGAGTCTACGTGAATGCAGAGAAGCTGGCTATGGCTTCTATGTAATATTATTATTTTTCTTTAACAACAACAGGGGTATGATTCTATGATACACTTTACTGTCATGCTTGGTTTCAGTGAGAACTATAGGTATTAAGTTCTAAAGAATCACTCTGAGACAGCTAACTTCCTGAAGCAATTGTGGCTACGTTGCTCCTGAGGTGGTTTAAGAAAAGTAATGTTTAGTGTAAACAGGACGGAAAGGTTTACTGGAATCTGCTATTCTTCTCTATAGAAATCAGAATCGGATACAGAGATTATCGAATCTAACTCCAATTGTCTAAAATGGTTGTAGACCTAAAGAGTAAGGCGTATATTGAATAGTAATCATTGCACCAAGGTTGTTACAAGGAAATGTAGTTACGAATTATCACATTAGCACTTAAATTCCGCCATGAGATCACTTACCAACGACTAAAGAACAATTGCAGATATCGGACCAAAAACAAAAATCGCCACGTCATATCGGCTGCGGCAAGCGAATGTCTTTCCGGAGCGTAATACTTTGAGAAGAATTATCTCGCCGTTAGTCACCGCGTGCATCACCAAAACTTCGTGCGGAATTCGTTGTAGACAAGATAGTCGATGGTAAAAGTCTGAATACCTATACCCTGTTTATATATAGGACATGAGAAAAAAGCTAAATAATAATGTATGTATTTTTGGACAATAAACAGTCCGAATAATTGTGCTTGAGAAGCAAAGTAGGAATAGGAGTTACTGCAGTGAGTTTATTACTTCATATTATGTGAATCGATTTAGATACGTAGTTTACAGAATATGGGATATCTCTCCACTAGAGCTGAGCAAGACAATTGGTTCCCACTACTTAGGACAATATTACGTGCTCTAATGGCTTAGTGCTGTTAACTATTACCATCTTTCGCTTAAACCGGTGATGTTGTTGTGTAGGAAAATCTATAGTCTTTAGAGCATCGATGATGCGCTTTCTGCAATAGCAGCGTGTAGAATGGAGATATTACTTGGAATTCTAAAAAAATGAAGCTAATTTTGTTTTTTGCCAATTCCTGAAAGAATGAAATTCCAGTAGAATATCAAACCAACAATATGCTCTAGGCCTAATATCTAAAATTAAATACAACACTATCAAATTATGGCAATTAATTAAAAGTTCTCCAATAGCGCGATAATCTCTTCTATAATGGATATTATTGCTACCGAATATGCGAACGTAATCTCTATTTCGTCCTTGAAAACAGGATATGGCCCCTAAAGTTGGATCGCATTAAGAAGTTTTGCTGTTCGTGCTTGGAAAAGCTCTGCTATATCACTTCTATAGAAATTGATAAGGTTGGACATTCTGTGAGTTCTTGTAATATGGTGTTTGTGGATCATGTAACTTTCTTATAAACCTTTTAAACAGTTCGTGTCAAAAAGAACAGGATAGTCATGAGTGCTGTGACTGAGTTATCATTTATCGTAAAGTGGAACAGGTAACAAATTTAGCAGAGTGAATTATTCAAAAATCCTTTATTTATGTGATATCAGATTTAACCAGATTTCTATTATTGTTCACATGGACGCAAGTTAGCAATTAACGATTGGTTGGGGTTACTATAATAAGGTAGAGAGGTAATAACAAGCGGGAAATAAATCCAATGCACCCAATGGTACCAATTGCTGTTAGATTCTAATCTAACACCTATAAATGTAAGAAGTAGTATTAGGAAGAAACGATTCGCGCTAGAACAAAGACGGCCGATTATGCGAGTTGGTTTTTGAAATCGCACCGATGGTCACTAACTTCACCCAAAGAGGCATGACATAAGGAGCTAAATTTTAATTCACCACTTTATTGTTGTTTCTCGACTAAGCGTATTACGTTGGATCTGCGAAATGCAAACAGAACGATTTCATGTACAGAATCCTGAGTACTGCCGTTCAACCATTGAATAGCCACATGGATGATGAAGATACATTCTTTGGAAACGTGCATTGAACAGTTAAAGTTGCTGAATAGACTCACTGTTATTGCTAGGCTCTTTAATAAGAACGATTTGATCGAAGTTTCAGAACTTGGTAAAATCCTTAACTGGAAGCGAGAATTGGTTATCAATAGGCTTAGCTTTGGAAATGAATTGTCAAAAATTATAATTAGGGTACACGATTGTGACTTTCAAGGAACTGGGAAACAAGGATAGAGATTATAGAAAGAACAGAGAACGGAGAAAGCACTTTAGGAGAAAGAAAGCGCATTAGAATCTTGTTGTCGTGCACATGGCTTGTCATTAATAGAACTTAAGAGAACTTAATACACTAGTTCAGCAAAAAGCCTTCAAACAGTTTGTCTAAGAGCATGAACTACCAATCTAAAGCTGTAACAACATCAGTGAAAAGGTAATCAAAAGAGTATTGTTTTTAAAATGTTCGGACAAGTAATTGCAAGTACCGAACTTTTAGACTAGAGTTGCTGAAAAGGTATCTGACAGACCAGGAGTATAACCAAAATTATTAATTGGGAATCTCCTTGGGGATAATGAGATATAGCACATGCGCCCGAATGATCGAACTTGTAGATTCACTGAATATCTATAATGATTAAGCTAAAAGCAACAAAGCCCACTACCAGAGTAAAAGCAAAATAGTGAAGATCTCCGTTTAGAAGGCAGCAAAGCAGAAACAAAATCAGAAACTGAGCCAAACAAAAGCAGATTTATTCTAAAGAGTAATGTATAAATATTTAAATGAAAAAAGGATAAGCCTTACAAGCTTATCCTGTTTTTTATGTTATTTTGCAAAAACGAAATTTAAAACAAAAATGAAAGAAAAAATAGAAATAGAATTTGAGAACAAGAAAAAAAGCCAATTATTGTTGCTAGGACTCGATGGACACCATATTTACCGCCAAGAAGTAGGGACAAGGACAGGAATGCTTGAGATTGTTCACCATGGACATGATCCGTATCAGGAATATTTACGGACTCCTACCTCATTTGGACAACAATCTATCGCGATCAAGCCACAAGATGCCCTATAATAAATATATGGGGCCCACGACGGAGAGAGTTCGAATATGATTCTTTAGCAGTCGCGTTTTGTAAAGAAATCATGTTCAACTATTCATACTAAATGATTGAATTAAGTTACAGGAGTTTTGCGGATAAAAGTGAATCTTCCTGTATCTGCGTTCTCCTATTTCTGATGGCGAATGACAGCTCTTCATGTCTCCTTATAATCCGAAGATACGAGTCCGCTTATGAATGCTGATAAATTTCTTACGATCGTAAGAAAATATAGAGTTGAGCTTAAGAAAGGAATATGTGCGACTTGTACAAAGTATAGTATATAGTTATTGCCTCCTAGGTTTAGTACTATAGAGCCTATTTTGCTACAGCGTATTGTTACAAGACATTCGGAATATTATAAGTTCTGCCAATTGATATTGGAATCATAAAGACAAATATTTCCTCCGACACAGTTTAGCGACAAGCGATAATTTCTGCCTACATAAAACCTGGTTTTCCGTACACGCTACTTTTTCAAGAATATGAGGCCCCTGGATCTGGCTGACGGTTAGTTTATATCCAATGGTCCGGGAGATCAGCCCATACAGAGCAATAGGTTGTGTAAGGAAAATAATTAAAACGACAAGCATTATTTTGTCATTCTGCCCTGGCAGGCACCACATCTTGGATTTTGTAATGTCGGTTATATCTACCTGAAATAAGATACAAGGCATATAAGACTTAGTGCCGGTATTCATATATCCAGGTATGAAATCTGGTTGGAACCGGAAAGGAGTTACTTTCCCCATTCTTCTTGTGCCATATATAGGGAGAACAGAGAAATCCAGATTTGAGTACCCCCACCTTCATATTCCTTCATATGACCAATATCTCGTAGCTGGTAGCATTAACATGATATATGAAATAAGAAGTTATTTTCCTTCTTTCTCTTGTCACTACCACCACTTGCATTCGGTCTCCAGGATACACTCTAGTGTGTTCAGGAATATTCTTCTTGTAATCGAACTGTTTTTGAAATTAGTTCCAAGCCACAGCAATCTAGCAATAAAAACGAAATATCAAAGTGCTCAACTCAATTATTTAGTTTTAATTAAGACTTATAATATTAAAGTTGTCGGTGCCAATTAATCATATAACTAGGTGGCTTTAAAATCCGGTTGCTCTGCCGTTTCCTTATATTTGTCATTATTAATTTAACTAAAAAAATAACGAAGACATATGAGTATCATCCTAATAATGTCTTTCATGACGACAAATTTTGGATTCCCAAGAGGCAATCCACAGTCGGTAGACGTAGATTACTGAAACGGAGTTATGGGGGTAGGTGCAGCAAGTTCATTCGTGCCGTTCCACAGTGAGAGAAGTCTCTGGAGCTTCGTGCGATGTAGTAATCTTTGGTTAAGGATGCGACAAAGTGTAAAATCATGTTAACACGCTATTGCGCGAGCCACCGTGTAGATTATAGACCTCGATTTTTGAACCATTAATCTTTGGCGTTTAGATTACAAATTATATTCATTTCGGATGGTTTTCGCCATAGTCGATATTAGTGCAATGCATTTTAGGAGTTGTCTTGACATTTGCAAGCGAGCTATGCAATGAAATTGGATTGCACATGAAGTTTGTAGATTGTTAGGCATAGGCATAGTTAGTGCCAGAATCCTTTGCCTTTCCATGTGGTAATCACTTACTTAAGGGAGGTTTCGCAGACATTATCTGATGCTCCCATTGCTTTCAGGAATTTATTGGTGCTCAGTGATAGGCCAATAGCTTTGCACGACTTATGAGTGGTTCGTGACAAGGTATTCTCTACGATAATTATACCACGATAGAGGTCTTAGTACAGCCGAGTAGATAATGAAGTGATTTTTCACCATCTGCGGCGACAAGAGAGATCTGTAGATGTTTGTATCAGGTTGGCTAAGGGTTTGAAAAGCAGTGATATAGATTTATGGGATGATCTTACGATTGATACGCCTGTAGTTTTTGCTGCAGTTCTAGCTGTAATAAGAATACATTTACTATAATTGGTAAATTATAGAGATTCAAGTAGTAGAGAGCTTCGAGACAGAGCTCATATTTGCAGAAATATACTAGCGCCAAAATCTCCAATTATTTCTCATTCGAAGAAGTGAAATTGATGAGAACGTCTTGGCGATGGAAATTACCATGCGAGTTAAATTGGAGGCTTTAAGTATTTTTTTTGTATATTTCATTTGTCTAGGTGTATGATTTATTCTGTTGTCTGTTTTTGCTTGAATGTTCTGTTACAATCGTAAGCGCTTTATCCCCAAGGGATGATTAAATAATTTGTATCGTATATTAGCCAATTCCGAATGCTAGGTCTTATCAAGTGTAAACAGATGGAAGCGTTTGACAGAAACTATTGCAGCTGTTAAGGATGCTAAGAATGCTTTGCGTGTAAGCGACTTAATGATACAACATCGGTTGGAATCGATAACACTTATTCGCATTACCAGTTGCCTTAATACACGTCATATTTAAAGACACATTAAGGGCTTCAGCTCTTGGTTGACACGTGGCGATAATATACCAATGGTTATACGCAATCGAAGAAGAATGGGAAGTCACTGCGTATTACCCAGCGTGGTAATATGCCTCAAATTTAGCTTAATTACAACCATGTTAGTCAAAAAGCCATGTTTACCAAGAATGCTTTTTTTTTTAAATATATATGTAATTTTTCTTACTTATCAAAAAATAATTATCATACTCTATCTTTTTTATCAATACCAAGATGTGCAATCCCAAATTCTAGATTAATTGAATAAAACTTTTTTTGTAGTGCAGAGATATATGCTTCTAAAGTGTAGGCTGGTGGTATGAGGTGATGTTGTTAGGGCTGTTCTAGCAGATTTCAGAAAGGGAGATACGGCCTGTTGTGGCTTCCTATTGCTAGATTACACCATAAATTGGTACTTTTCACCCTATCTAAATCTTAAATTGCGGAGGCACCGATTGTTGTGAGTTGTATGAAGTGCGCCTAAAAAGGAGTTTGCCATCAATTTGTTTACAGCTTATTTATCGAAATAATTCATCCGGAAATTACGGATGGGAATATGAATAGGAAAATTATATCAAGATGATGTTCACTGTCAAGAGCCTTTCTACTACTGAATCATATTAAGTAGTTCTAACATTTTCGTGTAACTGCTCGTGGCCTCAGGCCTTGTAAGTGGATGTTGTTGCCAGTGGATTTTGTCATGAGCAACGATTGGGATCAAGGCAATGCGTTTCTAAACCTACCGAGTGCTTTGGTAATTATCTAGGCGTTAAGAAGAATCGCTATGTTCGATGGTAATCCATTTCAAAAACTTGCAATTTCAAGGCATAACGTCCCTCTACCGCGAATACACAAATCACTCGAGTAAATTCGTTTTCCCAATTTTCATGAAGATAGTAAAAAGTTTCAATGAGCAACAATCTTAGGTATTAGATTATATTAAGCTTGATGACGTGTTGTTATTCGTTTTGCATTGCGAGGTTAACATACCTTGTGTCCTTTCAATACAAGGATGATTGCTTAGCCAGCACTCCACAGAGTAATTGAGTGGGAGAGTGGTTGTCTTGTGGTATTGAAAGAGTCGAAGAACTCATAATTCCCAGGGACGGCTTTGTGGAATACCTAATGTCTCAATTATATAGCAACATTCCGGTTGTCACAAAAGCAATGTTATGTAACGCAATACGTAAAGGCCCGTATGTAGTTTGGTTTCATGGAATCAAATGTACTACAGCTTATTTCTTTGGCTCATAACGTGCAGAGAGTTATGGAATATGCACTGACGGCCAAAATTTATAGTCAAGTGTGGTCGTTAACGGAACAGAATTTTCATTTTATTTAAATTCCCTTAAAAACCTCGCTCCAGAAGCATTTTGATTTTCAGCTATTCTAAAACAAGAGTCTCATGGACCAACTTTCATGATGTTGCGGTACGGGCGCACTGAATATGATGAGTTAATTTGTCAATTGAGTTATAGACATACATCTTAATGTTCATATTACTCAAGCGGGCATATCTGAACTTTATAATTTTCGATGACAATTTGAAAACAAGATTTCGTAAATTTATTGCCTAGTTTCTCGATACCATGTACTCAGTTATAGCAAGATGTTTGCAGCGTAACGGCAATCAACTTTCATTGCATATCGTGAATGCTTAGACGGAACGTCGAAGAACATAATGAAGAATGAGGTTTTGAGCTATTGCTGTAACTATGACGATAAAATTACATAAGTGCTACGTCCTGTATATAGTCAAGCATTCTAGATGTACTCTTTGTAAAATGATAAACCTCACGTAGAAAGAGCCAATCCGTTTGGCATCATAAAAAGGAACGTCACTTGGAAAAATCTGGTGAAGACTATCTCAACCACATAAATTTATAATCATTAACCATAGATTCAAAATTCATATTCAGTCCTGAAGATTTCATAATTTAGTATGAAAATATTAAAATCGGGTCAATGTAACCTTGGGATGATTTTAGTATTTTACGGAGATCGATAACAAGATTAAGATACGAGACAAATATATACAAGTTTGTGATACAAATACAACGGAGAGAAAATATTGAATTTCCATAGTTATTAGAACCAATGTACCGAAATGAATGGAATATAGCAATCCTAAAACTGCATGAGAGCCCACTTCGTGAATGATAACCGAAGGCCGCACTTTAGAATTACGGGCTCCTGTGGGAGATTGCTTTACTTTTATGGATGTTGATTGATAAAGGGGAATCTAAGAGTATCGAGATATCTAAGAGGAATTTGAGAAAAGCCGATTTTTTGAACGTAGGCTATTGTTGATTTTGCGGGGTTGCGGATAAGGCATTGAAGAGTGTTGATCCATTCATTTCCAAAGATCGGGGTCCCTTTAGCTGAAGATATGAAGGAATGAACATTATTTGAGGTTTCCAAAGAATCAGCACATCCTAGTGTACTCTCCAGTTAATTAGTGCGGTTGTTTACTTTGTACCCTACGTCGTAAACCTGTTCGTCATACAAGGAAATTGTATTGGGAGTTCAGAAAATCATTGTCCCAACATTCCCTAGTGTTGTAGCCGGACCTTAAGAAAGACGAAAAGCCCTAATCATTACACTTAGCAGACCCTATAGGCGCATTTACTGTTCCTTTGGCGTATGTTGAAATATCCATAATCAAATGATGTTCAAACCCAATCAGGGATATGAATCTCAATAGATTGTTATAGATGCCTTGGATTAAATGTTTGATACTTACACTCCGGACAAATGAGGCAAATGCTCTACTTCGAGCTAGTGCGTTTGTAGTTCTCTACGATGAGGCGTGTAGTTCGCAATTATTTCTCGCGGTATTTTGCGCATGTAAATGCCCATTGCTCGTGTGGGCAACCAAGCTATATTAGAGATGCTTCAGAAAAGCTATATTTGGAGGATGGTCGGATGATCATATCTACAACAAAGTGTACAGCCAAGGCCAGGGCTAGAGCGATTCCATCCGTTTAATGGCTTTGGACAAAGAGTTTACAGATATTGTGATTCAAGAGCAAGATTATCAAAAAGTGCCGCGAGGAATTTTGGCAGATTTGTGTATTATGATCTATTTTGGACTATAGCCAAAGTTACCAGAAGCTTGGAAGATTTAAATTAGTTTTGATGTGAAGAGTGAAATGGTACTATCCTAATGTGGATTTGTACTCCTAGTTGATATTATATATATGGTTTGGTTCCCAACAGATAACTTTCACGTAATGATCTGCATTAAGCCCTATCGGCTGGATTCCAATGGAAGAAATGATATTGAAAACGAACCAATGCAGTCAGATATGGACAAATTATATATAGGCGAGCTTTTGAGGCCTTTTATCCTGTGGAGAGCGATAGCAAAAATATCAATTGTTTTTTAATGCCCTTTGTATTAACATTACCAAAGGGGCAGTTTTATGTATCAAAATTAAGTTATGCTGTGATGTCTACGGCCGCTTTTAAATTACCACTAGTCAGATGCTAAAGTTAAATTGTACAGGATGCAAACTTCGCTTTAATTCCGTGAGGCTTTGACTGCTTAAAAGCTGTGGACCTTGTACCAACTGATGAGAAAGCCTGTTATCGATCCCAATCCTTGGAGCATATTTGCCGGGCCTATCCATGGAGACGACTTGTAAAGAGGAGGTTTGCCAAGGCCAAAAATGTTGTGACAGCGTTTTTTATGCCTGTGCTTATCAAGTGATTGTAATCATATTTTCTAGGTATATTGCTTTTGTTATAGATAATAAGCCTAGTTAAAGCAAATATTCTCCCAGATAGGAGAAGATTCAAGCTATTAAATATGTATTAAAGATCGATTGAAGCAAGATCAGATAATCATCCTCTAAGAGTACATATGAGGGTGAGTATGGCTTGGGGGCTAATTTCTATGGGACTTATCCGGGTGCGACACTACACCGATTCACAAATATCGGCACACCAACCCAATATGAGCAGAAATTCTTATCTACCGAACAATTTCCACATCATAAAACTGAAAGGCTTTACTTTCGACAGATCGACCATAGTCCCGTGATATGCAACTCATTCGCGTTTTATTGCTTCAGCATGGGAACATATACGTATGCGCCAATTTTGATATAAAAAAATCAGTATTTAGCAGAAGTATAAAGCGAGCTTTTGGATCTACTTTGGACAGTGACAATGTTGTTTGAGTCATTACGAAGGATGATGTATTGTACAACTATGATGCAGTCAATTATTTTTTCCATGTTCGCCCTAACCTGTATAGTTTAGTAGGTTATCTGAGCTATAACTTTACCAGTGTAATAATGTGAGTAAAATGTCATGTCTTTACGTTTGAAGATAAGCCGCCTATCAGAAATGCCAACAAGAAGAGGCTTTTATGATAGCCCTTACCATTGGAAGGGTTATATAGTCTTATTTCCTTCGTAATGCCTTCATACAAGGAAACAAATAACAAACATTCAATTTAACACCCGCTTTAATGCGAAGTAATTCCATACGGACATACCCAATGATAAGTGATATAAAAATGCCAAATTTCAATAATATATTAATGGTCCGCCTGTCCAATTTCGAATGAACGAGGCAAAACTGCAGTAAATAATTATTTCAGAGGATCTTGGTTAAAAATCGGTATTAACACTTGAAGGCACAGATGGGTCTTGATCAGTTTGTTTGCTTTAAGAGAAACAAGGCATAGATGTGTATTGTAGTATCGATGATCTGGAAAAGATATGCATACAACCATGTGCTATAGATTCCCCAATACTATGGGTTTCATGTTGACGGTGAAACTAGAACCAGTAAGTAATGAAAACGGCTTAGTTTTCTTATTCTACTGTTCGCGAATAACAGATAGAACATGAAATTCAAGGAGAGTAGCCTATCCCATTTGAGCCAAAGAGAAATTCCTGATTAGTGAATATTGTATGCGACAACGCTATGTGCATGAGAGAGAGTTCTTGTTTTTTGGATGGTACGATATTGTTCTTCTGACTCAGAGTTAATGAACAGCCTGTATGCGTTTTTCCGAGAGCAAGCTTATGAATGATATTATATTATTGAGTTGTTGTGAGTTTTGATCTGGATCTACTCGCAGTTTATTTACTCGTCTCAACAATCCATGGGCGGACCCCGAAAACCTCATTATTTAATCATACTTAATCCGTCTCATTGATGCTGTTTTGAGCAGAAACGTTTGCTGGTAAGTTTGATCATTGACCGACAAAAAGAAAAAAGAAGTCCTAAACCAGTTAAAGCAAGTGGACCAAAAGAATTATTGCCATTTCGATATATGCGTAACATTCCCATTTGCCAGGGAATATGCTTCAGGTTCCTGTATGGGTAGGAACCGTACATACCTATTTGGTAATGAGCACGCGTGCCTACACTAGTTATAGGCGAACTACTAAGTCTATTAGAGAAGCATTGTAGTACATTTATTCACATTCTTGCTTTGCGAAACGCAATTGAAACATGTGGGGTGAAGTGCTACCTGATTGATTGGCTGAACTGCTTTCTTCCAAAGAACATAAATATCTTATTAAGTATTCCTATTTTTTACTTTAGGAGTAGTTTTTGTACTGCCACAAGTTCGAATGGAAATAAATATAAATCATCAAGACCAAAAAAAATGCCAAAGGCTCAACGAGAGGTATTAATCAATAAATTGGCGTGCTATCAAAATATGTTATATTCCAGTTGTGTTTGACCCGAATGGAAACCCCAATAGATGATATAATGCATTCGAGCCAAAAATAAAAAAGGATCCAAATTAATATGCCATGCTTCTTGCTGTTGTCTTTTTTCCACTGTCCGCAACATGCTTTAACACAACTCCGTGTGTCGTACAAGGTTAGCCAAACGTTATCTTACAGCAAATAACGTATGTTGTGGTGAAATATTATTACGTGTTGCAAGGTATAATCCCAAATAACAGATATAGAGCAAACCTAGCATCAAATTCGTTGTTGACTTCCTCATTTTCGTAATAAACTGACAGCGCAAGTCCAAACTGAAAACAAAAAATATGCCCAAAAACTGGAATGTCAATACTCCAAAGCCAACTGCCTTGGCTACTCCCTTAGTTATTCTCCGATAAAAACCCTGTAAAGGGCCCATGCCAACAAAGCCCAATAATAGAAGTCCAATCAGTAAGAAAATCTAGCCTGGATTGTAACTGTCATATGCCACATGAGGGTTGAATTCTATATTAGGTATTAAGGAAAGTGGCGCTTACAAAAATTCCTTATAATCCTTAAGAAGTCGACCATATTTATGAAGTAAATATGACAGTACGGCAGATAAGAATCATGTTAACCTAGACAATACTCGGATTCCTTGTTACGCCTTCACGCGAAGTAATAAGCCAAAGACGATCTGAATAAAGTGGCAATAAGGTAGTTCAAGGCAATTGGGATAGGTTATGTATTTAACCACCGTTAAATTTGGGTAATCCCCAAAGCTTCGCCTGCAAACTACGAGATGTTGCTAGTGTGTATCATCTCTACCCCACTTCTTTGTGCCAGAACGTAGCTTTCTATTTCTT
>Ga0163217_1050861_pt1 | contig 16469 bp, 19 predicted proteins | sample SynspAceP_FD_185933 | JGI IMG/M metagenome (GOLD analysis project Ga0163217, IMG submission 185933) | Saline lake microbial communities from Ace Lake in Antarctica - Synechococcus sp. Ace-P (PacBio error correction) | ecosystem: Environmental > Aquatic > Non-marine Saline and Alkaline > Saline ... | reverse complement strand
ATTACAGGTCGAAGTGTCGCCGAACTCGCCCCCTACCGGATCGAGGCCAGCGGACGGCGTCGGCACGAGTTGCCAAGTCGATTTGGCCTGTACGGGGATACGTTTCGCAGCATATCTTCGTGGATTTGACGGTTCTTATGACGGAAGTGGTGCCCACCCCGCTTCGCGGCCAAAGGCGGTTTTCGTTTTTCATTCGGCCTATTTGCCCAGCCGCCGACGGGGAGACCCACCATTTCGGGAACACTCGATTGTTTTGTGCAATTAAGAGAGTCTCGGGTTTGGACCTTCATCGCTCGCACGCTCAGCCCGGATCATCGGTTCGATCGGCGGACAGCAATTTCACACAAAACCGGCGATGTTCATTTTCCCAGGTCAGCAAATTTGAGCAGGCGAGAACCCGGCCGCGATGCCTGGACACGCCGACCGATTTGCCCAGTCGAACCGCCCGTCCGACGAGCGTTTGCGAAAACGATTCGTGACGGTCGTTCGCCGCGCCCAGCCGCCGCGTCGCGATTCCGCGACACCGTTCAACCGCCGAATTGCGAGCGGCTGCGGAAGCCCAGAGCGAGCGTCCCATCCGCGAACGTCGCTTGAGTGATCGTACGTTAGCCTTTCCAGGCTGAACGCTTTGTACGTTAGCCTTTCCAGGCTGACACGCTTTGTACGTTAAGCCTTTCCAGGGCTGGACACGCCCATTTGCGTCTTTCCGAATCAGGGTAAACTGGATTGCGAGTTATCTTTGTTTTCGCAAACCGAAGCGGAGTCGATTATGTCCCAATCCGAAAAGCCCTGTTTTTCTATCACCGGGGCGATGATCGGGAGATGGTCGAGGGGCGGGGCAAAACGAGCACGTCAAGCGTTCCGGTTATTTTTGGCGTTGAAACTGGCCTGGAACGTCGCCGGATTGTTCGGCTTGGACCTCTCGACGGTGAAAAATCCACGTTTTCGCGATCCGCCCGAGGGCGCCGCCAGAAACCCGGGCGGTTTGGAAGCGAGCACATGTGTGTGATGACGTGGGACTTCGACGGCAGGCCATTTCGGGAACGGTTGAATCAACTTCGCCTCAGTCGCTGCAAACGTTCCACGAGGGCCAATCGATTTCGCGTTTCCCGCCCAACAATTGTGCGATTGGATGTACGTTTCAATTGGGCCAGGTTTTCGGCGGGGCTTTCACCGTCGGACAAAAATGCGTCAAACGAATGAGCAAGAGCGAAACGCAAAAACAGCACGAACAACGCCTGGGGGATTTTGATTCGGTTGACCCCGGACTCGTCGACTTGGTTCCGGCCAGTTACTTGGTATGAAAAATCCCCAAGAAAAAAAGGCCTGTTCGGTCGGTTTTCGGCGCGACCAAAGCAGGGAACCACAAGATTACGCACCGGCGTGGCTCAGAAGAACATCCGATGTCGTGAATATGCGGGGATCACTCGACGAGCCAACTTACACCTTCAAACTCCCTGATCTGCTCGGCATTCCGATGAGAAGGATTTGCGTTTTTTACATCGACCTCGGCGCTGGCCGGTTCCTACGACGGCGTCGATGTCTGCGTCAACCCATGGAGCGGACGTTTTTCACGCAAAGCCAAAAATGGGATGGACACCTGACAAACCTCGCCAAGATGTTCGGTTGCAGCGCCGGTGATGAAACAAACTGCAATCGTCCGCGACGATAAAGACGCCAGTCAACAATCCGCTTATTTGACGATTTTGATGGCCGATGGGGATAAACTGCAAACGCTTGGCACGATAATAATGATCGTTCACCCGTTCGGCGTTGAGATACTCGAAGGAATCAAAATGGATCGAGAAGAAACACTCGTCGACGCCATGGCTTGATGGGTTCCCGTTCGTGTTGCATGGAAACGATGGCAGATCTTTTCGGATATCCCGAGTTCGGGATTCGCGATTGTCGACCACCGACTGCGGCACATATTTTGACGCAAGGATTGGTGGATTGGGCAAACTGCGCAGCGAGAATCTTCGCTCGTTTGCATTGACATTCGGTAGAGCGAATCGAGACCGCCGCGTAGGAAATTGTTCTGGATAAAAGTACGGTCAGGCCTTTCCAAGCTTGCTCGTGCTAGAAATTCCTTGGGCCGGACGCCATTGCTCGGTTTCTTGGCTGGGGCAGGTCGTATCCGGTGCAGCCGCAACCATTGGTTTCGGTGATTTCGGCGCACCGCGTCGGTCGCACTCATCTCACCATGCACGCACGCAGCGGACACCTTTCATCGAAGCGTGCCGTAGTATTCCTTCGCACCGGGGCAGTTTGCAACGTCGTGACAAAAACTCGTGCTCGAAATTGACGTATCAAAAAAAAAACCCCAACTTTTACGGGGCGATAACCGTTCCACGCGACGCTCGACGAATCGTTCGGCGGGAGTCGTTCTGTCGCATCGAGGAGATTGTTTGCGGGTACAACGGTTGCTGCTTCGCCGCCGGCGATCCAGTCCAAGAAACGTGTACGCCGCTGCGGATTTGACGACACGACGCGGCGAGCGAACCGACGAGGAGGAACGGGTCAATCATCGCACGCAACTAGGGTCTCGGCGGAACTCGGCCCGGCGACTCGTTTCGACACCGCGGCCCGATCCGGCGGGCAGATTCTCAACCGCACCATTCACGCTTTCGAGCATCTCGTTCGATGTGGGAACCCCGGATCCCGCCCCCGATTTTCCACTTCGCCTCGCGAGACGGCATCGTAAATTTTCTTGGGAACGTTCCGCCGCTCGCGTTCTTGGATCGCTTCACCTCGCCGCCATCTGCTGGAGGACGGAACGTTACTCCGGTTCGGAACAGCGGAAGCCAACGGACTCGGCGTTTTCGAATAAAACCACGTCGCGGTTTCAGGGCTTGCTCGCAAACGCCATAAGTTACATGGGCCGCCGGCCCAACGACCCACCGGGGGGGGCCCCCCGGGGGGCCGTCGGTTCACAAAACCCGACCGTCCGACGATTGGACGAACGCGTTCGTAATCCGCCCAAGTTGCAAATCGTTGTTTTCGCCCAGCGCCCTCTCCCTAGCAGCAGCGCGGCAGATGATCACCGAGAGGAGCGCGAGTCGTTTCGCTCGGAATAGGCTTCGTCGCCGTCCGCAAACGCCACCTTGCAGCGACGGGTCCGCTCGGCGCTCGCAAACACCTCGGCAACGACATCGTCTGGTCGTCTCCAACCCGCTCGCGAACCGTTCTTTTTTCAAAAAGCGGCATTCAAACGGCTTTTTTCCCGGGACGAGTTCCGCCATCATCGCCAAGGATAGATCAAACACGTCCTTGAAGCGGGCTTGGTTTTGAAAAGCTCCTCCGCCGTTGGCATCGAATCGAGGAACGGCGGTGGCGGACGACTCGCACGTCGAGCGGTTGCTCGCTGATCGAGGACCATGTCCGCCGCAGCGGTTTCGCATCGGAATCCTTGCCCCCACCCAACCAACTCGCAGCGGCACGTCGGTGCGGACGGTTTCGCTTCGGGCGACGTTTCCGACTTCCGACCCGCAAACCCGCGAATCGCCACGACTGAAATCCGCACTCGCCAACCATTCACGCCGGGGCATATCACGCCGGAGGCATAATCACGCCGGGCATGGGTACTAAAGCGGTCAAGCGAGAGCAAGCGAAACGGGGGGCGTCGTCGCGGATTGCGCCGGTTGGGTTCGGGCAGTTCGCATGAATTCGGGATCAGTGCGAAGGAGGAGTGTCATTGCTACGATTCGAGCGTGCTACGCCGGGTTTTTTTTAAAAAAACATTCCCTTCTTGGTCATCCGCCAAGACGGCGAACGAAACCGCACCCATTCCCTCTTTTATTTCGCGCAACAAAAAACATCATGGCTTATTATCTCGAATTTCGACATCGGCACCAGCGGCACGAAAACGCTGCTCATCGACGCCGCCGGCAAAGTGCTCGCGGGGAAATCCGATAGCGAACTACCCAATGGAACAACCCCAACCGGATGGAAACCCAACAGGAACCCCGGAGGATTGTGGAAAGCGACCAAGAAAACCGTCAAGGCCGTGATACGACCATCGGCGTCGACAAGGCGATGTCAAAGCGATCGGGTTGTCCGGCCAAATGCACGGCTCGGTTTTTCTCGATGCCAACGACAACGTCATCCGACCGCGTTTGTTGTGGAACGACCAACGCCACCGCGGCCCCAGTGTATTTGCGATCAACGTCAGCCGGCGGCTCGCGTGGAGAAACTGATCGGCATGGTCGCCAAAACCCGCGCCCGACCGGATTCAAGCCACCCAAAATTCTCTGGCTTTCGCGATTAACGGAAAAAAAAACGCAGCTTCGACCGGCTCGCCAAAGTCCTTGTTGCCCAAGGACGAGATTCCGCCGCCGGTTGATCGCGCACTTACGTGACCGAGGTCAGCGACGGCAGCGGTACGTTGTTGCTCGACGTTTGAGGGCTCGCGATTGGTCGACCGAACTGTCGGCAAAACTCGATCTCGACGCGGGCTTTGCTGCCACGCGTGGTCGAGTTCCGAGGACGTGGACCGGAACGTTGACCAGCGCCGCCGCGGAAGGGCTCTCGGTTGAGGACGGATTGCAAAGTCGTCGGGCGGTGCTGGGTGGATTGTGCCGCCGGTGCGATCGGCAACGGCATCGTTCAAGAAAAGGGTTTGCTCAGCACCGTCGATCGGGAACCAGCGGTGTGATGTTCGTCCACAGCGATGAAACGAGCAATCGATTTGATGCCGGACCGATTGCATACGTTCTGTCACGCGGTCCGCGGGCAAGTGGCACATAAAGATGGGCGTCAAACTTGACCCAGCGCGGGCGTTTGCAGTGTGGGTCGAAACGTGTTGCAAGGTTTGCCGGGATGCCGCGCGAAAATTCGTTTCGAGGCTGCGACGAATGAAGCCCCGGGTTTCCCGCCGGCAGCGGCATCGTTGTTGTTCCTACCGTACCTCAAACGGCGAACGAACGCCGCACGCGACCCGCACGCTCGCGGCGCGTTTTGTCGGTTTGAAACCTGACTCACGACCGGCCGCGTATGGACCCGCAGTGAGATGGAAGGCATCCACTTTCGCCCTCGCGACACCTTTCGAGATCACCGAATCGCTCGGCGTTCCCGTGCGACAAATAATTCCGAGCCCCGGAGGCGGCAGTCGCAACGCGATGTTGGCGACACATTGCAATGCGGACGTGTTCGGCAAAAAATCACCAACCCACTGAGAGTCGAACCAGGGCGCCGGGCTTTACGGTTCGTCGCATTGGCTCGCCGCCGTCGGTGACGGGAGCCTACGCTCGATCACGGCCGCCTTGGCGCCGCAACAAATCGAAGTCGCTGGTGAGACGAAACCAGATGCAAAAAGCGAAAGACGGTCTACAACCGATTGTTCCCGGTCTACGAGAAACTTGTACCCACGACTCGCCGAGTCGACTGCACACGCTGGCGGAGATGTGAACGTGTAGCGTTCCTCCCCCTCTCAGGAGACTGCCTTACAAAAAACGTGTTTCTCCTTGAACGGAAAGCCGGTCGGGTTGTGGGGTTTGGTTTGGAATTGTGGCTCAATCGCTCGGGAGCGTGGTCGGCATTTCGAACTCGACCCCGTTCGAGGAAACGCAGAAAACGAATCAAAACGTTCGAAACGTAGGCAGCGTCAGGGGTTGGCACCCCTGGCTATCCAATGCCATCGCGCCTTGCGGTTGAAGAACCGAACTCCGCCTACTCTTAACCTAGGGAACGGTTTTGCCCTTGGCGTGGTTGAGGTCGTCGAGGGCGGAGTATGAGTTCCTTTTGAAAATTTGCAACCGATTGCACCTAACTCGGTAGAGTTGCGAGTTCGATCGCGAGGTCGCTTGCCGGTTCGGCCTCGTCGATCTTAATCCTGTCACTTGTTTTCTGATGTCGTTGGGCGGCGAGGTTCAATTCTCGTCGGATTGAGTTTCAATCTCCGCGCGCACTGCGGACGTCCAACACGGCTTGTTAAGGTTTCGTTGCGGATGATGATCTTAAGGCGAGTCGTTAAGTTGCCGGCACTGACGTCGCCGGGCGTTTTCAAGTCGTCATCGGATTTGTCGTCCTTGAGACATTGAAAACAATCCCTGGCCGCCGTCGCGAGTTGATAACCCCGCACCCGGGACTTGACGATCCCATCAGGCAACCGGGCGGCGTCGACGTTGCAGCTGCAAGCTCCGCGGCACAACGTTCCACCAGCCCGCAGGGTTCATGACGTGGGGCGAGCGCCATCGAGGACCGCTTCGCCAAGCGATTTAATCGCCGGAGCATCGTGCGCAAGGCGTCCGTCATGATCGCGGTTGCACGACCTCGGATTCACTGCGTCCGGGTCAAACGCGAGAGTCCTGACGGAGTTTTTCAAGCTGTACGTGGAACGAATGCTCGGTTTCGAGACCTCGGAGTTTGCCGCGAGTTTGCCGAGTTTCAGCGGATCGCCGTCCGGGATTTCCAATCGCTCGGCTTCGTCGGCCATCCGAGATAAGCGATCCGTTGTCGCGACCGCTTCGGCTTGCGAACACCACCGCTTGCGTCGCGGCGAGCAGTTTGTGGTAGGCGGACGCGGCTATGGGTGGCGTCGTCGTGTCGCCGCGCCAGGGCAACCTCTTCCAATACATTGCGGACTAACCCGGCCGAGCAGCATTGATCGCGGGTCTTTTCGGATTCGACGCCTCTCATTGACCGCATCGATTTCCGCCTCGGATCAATCGGGCCTCGCGTGGACCCGCGTAGGGCCCATCGCATACTTGATTTGCGTGTACATCGCCGGTTGGAGGAGCGACGTTGCTCTTCTCCGACGTTGCTCTCTTCCGACGTTGCTCTCTCGGGGATGATGTTGAAAACTTGGGTGAGCACTTCGCCGGGGGGACGTGGCATCCCGTGTCCGGGTTCGTCTGAGACGGATCGTTCATCAACCGGAACGGCCCGGCTCGACCGAAAATGATACGGGCGGAACCCGAGTGGAATCGCCTGCGAGACCGACCCAAGCGAGCGGGGACGCCCAGTTGCTTGGCGGCGCCGAGGGGACGAAAACACACACCATCCGAGGACCTCGCGACCGACGATGGCAACGATGCACACAAACCGAAATTTGATAAGTTTTTGCCCAGCGATTCGTTGACCTCCCTGTTCAACGTGGGCGTGGAGATGACCACGGGACGATTTTCACGCACTTTCCCTGTCGCTCGAAAAACCGCCTGCAAATCTACTCATTCGGAAGGAAAACCGGGCACTCGAAACAGCAATTTTGATAACGGGATCGGGTTTGTAACGTCTTATCTGGGTGTGGTAACGAGCGTGAAACACGCCGCGACGGCATCCGGCAAGATAACTTATGCCGCGTTAGGGCAGGTTTTTTCTAATTGAAGGTGAGTCCTGACGCGCCCGCATTGAGAGGGATATTCGAATTCACCTTACGGCGATTTTCGGTTTCAATGAAAATCGCCGAAGAACGGGAAAACCTCTATGGCTTGCCATTGAATTTCATCGCCTGTTTAACGACGTTTCGAAAAACGATGGCCGGATGCTGTGCCTTTGCTTGGGCTGTCGCAACCATGTTCGCGTCCACGATCGTCCCAATTGCGGGCCGGGGACGGCCCGATTCGATTGCGTCGCTCGGTAAACCGCCGAAACGAATGAGCTGTGTCAACCGCTCGGATCGGATGCGAGCGCTGCCGCGATCAACGAGCGGGGCACCGCGATTTTGGTGCGGCGATCCACTCCCACTCGATCCACTCCCTCTCAAGGCTTGGCGGCGACATTCCGGCAAGCGTTTTCTCGGACGACCCACGGTGCCTGCGGCCCGGGTTTGCGATTGCGGCGATTGCTTGGGTCGTTTGCGGGCCCTGGATGCGGCATGGAAGGGGCTACCTCGTCGAACCGGGATGCGGGATCGAACCAGGTTTTCGGGTTGGATCCCGGTTGCGGCATGGAGATGCTCGGCGGGATGCGTTGCGGTTGCAACGCTGTTGCGATTCCGGTAATGGGGCGTTCTGCGATGGGTATGCGTGCGCGTCCGACCCTATCACGTGGACAGCTTTCCCTTGTTCCTGCCTATCTTGCGAGTCGATTGGAGTCGGTTCGAGTTTTTTATCGGCAAACAGGCGTTACCACAATCGATGAACAATCCCGCGACGGGAGCGGCCACGGGAATGCCGACAGCGGCAGTTTTCGGGTTTCCATCAAGGTTTCAACGGAGGGCCGCAGTTCTCCGCCCGTGGATCGCGGGCGCGGATCTTCGCCGCCCAGTTTCGGGTTGCGTGCGGACGCAGAGCAATCTCCACGGCGAAGATTTTTCACGGACGAAAAAACGCAAATCAGAATTTTCTTGACGGCGGCCTCTTTTCGCCGTGTCGATTACGGCCTGCAATACGGCGTCGTGTTGGGATTTACCTGAGCGAAAAAAACTGGTACTTACCGAGCCGAACCTGTTGCAACTTCGGGGCGAGTTAAGTTGGGAAGATGTCGGCAAGCCAAGGTTTTGGTTTCCACTGGATGGCCCGGTACGGTCAATTGATGGCACCGTTTCACTACGACGGTCGCAACGGAAGCCGGTACGCTCTTTCAAGCACCACGTCACCTCGAAGCGATCAACCAATTACCGCGCCGTTCTATCGTTTACCTCGTTCCGGGATTCGACCGGGACCAATTGGACTCGTTCATCGGCGGGTACCGACAACGAGCACCTCGATCATCGGTAGCGACATTTAAGACATGCCACTCAAAAAACACGGATTGTCGATTGAAAAAGTCTGGGTTCGACTTACTTTCGCCCCCGGCGACGATTCGGCACTTTGAAAAAACCACCGCTCCGAAGGCTTTGGAACTTGGGCATCAGTTTCGTCTATCGGTCCCGGCCTCGGCCCGCCGTTGCGGGGCCGCTACCATCGACCGTGATGTTCGACGTCGCGACAACGGCTCTTTCTTCGTGTTTTCCCGGAATTAGTTCGTACGCAGGCTTTCCCAGCCTGACAGGCAAGCCATAACGTACGTCAGGCTTTCCAGCCTGACAGGAAAAGCAAAACGTACGTCAGCTTTCTAGCCTTGACAGGAAGCGAACGTACGTCAGGCTTTCTAGCCTGACAGGAAGCAAACGTACGTCAGCTTCTAGCCTGGACAGGAAGCCGAACGTACGGTCAGGCTTTTCTAGGCCTGACAGGAAGCAAACGTACGTCAGGGCTTTCTAGCCTGACAGGAAGCAAACGTCACGTCAGGGCCTTTCTAGCTGACAGGAAGCAAGTGCTCAGCCTGGAAAAGGCTGGGACGTTAGGGGTCACTCGTAATTCCATTTCATGAATCCCACGGATCGTCGAAAGTTTTTTGAGCGGCGCCCTTGAGTTTGGCTTGGTACTGTTCGAAGCACATCGGCGTGACCGCTGCTCTCGGCGAGTTCGTCGTCTCATCCGGCATCGGCCACGATATCGAACAAACTCGCAAAAACTCCGGACGCTGGACATAGCGACCGACGGTAGTGTTCCCATACGGAGCATCGTTTGCCCTTTGGCGAGTTGTGCCTGCCAAAACTGCTCGCCGCCCACAGGTCACTGGCGGAACGGGTACGCAACGGGTGGTGCGATGTTCCAAGATCAGTTGTGTATTTCCCGTCACGGATCACCCGCATCGGATAGTACATCGAATCTCATGGAAACGTGTGGGACGGAAAATCTCGTCATTGCATGCGCTTGCTCCGGATTTCGCGAGCAACGCCCATTCCATGACTTTGCCGTGGTAGTTGATCAAAGGGGCTGGTTTCCGTCGCCGATTGTTCGATCCCGGATAGCCCTTGGTTTCTCCAGTATGTTCCTTTGCGTTGAGGCATCTCTTGGCGGAGCGTTGCGTTCCGGGTCGAGGACCGCCAGCGAAAATCAGCAACGTCGGCGTCGTGATGTCGATGTGACTGATCAACCGCATCGCTCTGCACGGCCGCGCTGCGTTTGATAAAGGAATTCACGTACCACCATCGGGGACACGCAGTCCGCCTTCGTAAACCGTTGTCTGCCACCCGGCGGAACGCCATGCCAATGATCCGACGTGAGACGATCATGGTTTTGCGTAACAGGTCCGCGTCCTTCAAAATTTGAACCAACGCCGCGACACCTTTGATCGATTTGCTGGCTGCCACGATTGGTAGTAATGTGCCAACTCGCTGCGGGTTTCCGGCAGTGTCGGCAAGAACGGCGGCAACGACGACGTTCGGCGCGGATCAAAAGACACCTCCTTCCCACACCGGATGGGCGCCGCGGTGGTTTGTTCCCGAACAGGTCCGTTGGGAACTCCAGTTCCGAGGTCCGGTCGATGCCCCCGCCCCGGTGCGGATCGGAAGTGGCGAAGTACAAAAAGAACGGGTCGCTCGTCCTCGGTGCCGGTTAAGAAGTCCTTGGATTCCGCCGCCATCGCGACCCCGTTTCGCCGCGTTGCCTTTCAAATAGGTTTCAAAATGCGTACACCTCTTCTGGTGCAAACGTGGTATTTACCGATGATGACCGGTACGATTACCCCACCCGCTGCATTCACTCGGGGGCAGAGAAAGACCGATCACGTCCTGGAACGACGCGAAATTTTGTGATAATGATGTTGGTGTCCGATTGCTCCGTTACGATGGGTTGTGCAACCCACTCATCACGGACACTGCGGCTGGCGCTGCACGACCCGTCGTCGCGGAACGCAATTTTCGAAAAACCACCATCGCGTCCGGCCGCCGACCGCGTCAATCGCTGGCGTGACCGCACACGCATCACCCGTACATCCCAGCGTCGGGCTCTCGTCATCGGTGATGATGAACAAAACACGTTCCGCTCGCGGCGGCGAACGCATCCGCAGCAAAGAGCATCGAAGCGAACATCACGGCCACCAAACGCAATCGGCGACGCCCTACGGCGTTGAAACAAAAATCGAACCTGGCAATCGGGACATTGAGCATCAAATCACCCGAGGCGAGTAGAAAGGTGGGGGGCGGCGGGCGATCGACATCGGACGGCGAGGCGGAGTCTCGATTTCCGCCCACGTTTTTAAGGGTCGTTGGACTGACGATTGTACTCGGAGCGAAGCGGCGGTGTGTGGGCCGCCGACGAACGCGGTGCTTATCTGCCGCTCCCGTCCGGAAAGCGGAGGCGTCGAAGGCGGGGCTGCCGATCCCGACGCTTCGATGAGACGCAGCGGTTGTGCTGCCCACCGACGCTTGTGGCCCATCAATGAATCCTCGACCGGATCGGGATTCACGATTGCGAAAATATCTCGCCGTGTGGCGTGCCCATCCACGACGGTTCCCGGATTCGGTTGCGTCCGTCGCTGCTCCACGCTTGCCGCAGCGACTGACGAGCGTCCAAATGACGATTCCGGCGGGGGCGGGTTTCGCCGAAATTCCTGCCCTGGCGCGCGGCCAGCTTCACAGTCATTCAAACGCCCCCATTTCGAAAATTTCTCTTCGCGGGCAACGGAAAACGGATTCCAAAAAAACGTCGCTCGTGGACCCGGAAACGACTGTATTGGGTTTGGCGACCCCAAATGTACTTTCCCGTTGTGGGCCGGTCACGCTCAAATCGCGTTTGGCGTTGGCGGATTGGAACCCGGAATCGTTCCCGATTCGACGAACACCTTGCGCGTAAACGCCCGCCTTCCCGGTTGTCCGGTTGAGGCAACGCCACCGCGTTGGTGTTGTTGCCCGACGAGCGGACCATCAAATTGGACGATCGCGCTGCCCGGTATCCCGCGGGGGGTTCCGCCCACGATCGATGCGGTCGACGGGTTTTACAGTGGACACGTTGTCGACCTCCGTTCTTTCTTTCCGCATCCGGATTCGCGCCGGACTCGCCACGAACCTGTCAATCAACTATTCGAAGAGGCCATCGACAAGACGCCCGGCGTTCAAAACGCCAGCAACCGAAATTCCCGGACGCCTTCCGTCGCGAACATTCCACATCAATGCAGCGTGCGGCGACGGATGAGTTTGGTATGGTCGAAGCATCGCCGGTCATTTCGAATCGGTCCAGTTCGGAGCACGACTGGCCACGATCGGCGGCTGGGACAGGGCACCCGACTGCAATACGCCCGCTATCAAAACGTGATCGCCAGACAAACCCATTGCAACGATAATCGATTCCCTCCAGAGGCAACCGCCGCGAAAGTGCAACGTCGCGGCGACCTCGCGTCCTGGTATCGTCACGCGATCACCCACCACCCATCAGCGCGATCGACGCAAACGAGTCTCGCGGATCATCGGGCCGCGTTTGTTTCGGATTGCTTCGCCGAAAATCTACCGCGGTCGATGTTAGTGATTCACGGAGTCTCGGACCTTCGGACGCCGAGTCATTCACCCAAGACACACGGATCGACGGATTTCGTTACGTGTTCGACGACGCCCACCTGCTCGGCCCAACCGATCACCGGCGCCGCGAGCGCCGGATTTGTCTGGCCGGATGCAACGTCTCGATTGACGGTGGGCAATCGTTACCCACCTCTGACCCGAATCAAAATGGTTCGACGCATCGCGGGGACTCCGATCACGACGATCCACGTCGTACGTTTACTCGGTGACGGCCTCGCGCTCGAACAGTGAGTCTCGAAGCACTCGAATCACGCCTGAAATTCGTTGGCCGTTTGATCGCCGAGCTGATTCAGCTCCGCGAGCTTGATCTGAGTTGGACGGCCAATCCGACGATTCGTGACGAAGTCGCTCGCGATTGCCAAAGTCCCTCGGAGGGACGACGTGGTTGACCGGCCACACCCATCACGACGCCGCCGCTCAACACGCTCTTGGGGGTTTTGAAAAAAACTCAGGCACACTCGACGTGCAAACGCAACACGCATCAGGCGACACGGGATTGCAAACGCATCGGAGCCCGTCACTCACAAATCGAAACTCAATCCGGTTGCAAACTGCCGGATTGAGGATTTCCGTGCCACTTATCAAAACTGCGAAAGGCATTGTTCTACACCCCGCCTGCGCAGAGGCTTCGGTGCGACTTTCTGGATGCCGGTTTTTTTAAGGGGTTTTCTCGGAGCCGCCAACCTCCCCCCAAACGAAGTTTTGGGGAGTCGAGCAAGGCCGTTCCAGGCCGATTGCGAGGGAGGGGCGACCTTGCTTGAAAGCAAAACCAAGGACAAACAAGGAGCAAACCAAGGACAAACAAGAGACAAACAAGCAGACAGAGGCATTTTTTCCAAAAGGGATCGTGTGGCTGTAACATGCTTTGAGCCAGGCTGGAGTTGACGGCTTTCCTTTCGCTTCAGGAAACAGCTGGGCTTTCGCTGGCTGATAAGCACATCGTCCACAATTCATTCGGTGGAACCACGTAGCAGAGTCTCTCTGAGACGCTGGAAAATGCGAGTCTCAGAGAACTTCGCCTCGTGACGTCCGAAACCCCACCGTAAGGCTTAAAAATCGAACACGGGCATCAGAAGATACGGGACGGTGTCGATTTTGTTCCCGGCGATTCGCGTTCGGCCCAAAAGGACCAGGCCCCGAATGATAGCCAAGCGCGATGGAATGTGAAAAAGTGACTCTTCACGTCGTTTATGTTATCTGGCAATGTTGATTTACATCGACACTGTTTGATCCGGTCCGATCCGTGGTTGCATGCCGGACCCGCCCGCGTGGCTCGCCCCAAGCCTGGGTTAGGACTAATGATCCCTGCCGTTCTGATTTTTTGTTGCTTCTGGAAAGATCGTTTCGAATCGTTGCTCTGTTTGCTTGTTGTGTTGCCCACGCTGCTCCCGCTGGCGCACCGAGGACCGGGCCCAAGCCGCCCACGTCCGGGGTTAAACGATTGCAAACATTCATGAACATACGAATCGATGACTTGTAGGGTCTCGCGACTGTTTGTCGTTCTGTGACGTGGTCGCAATGTGCTGCGTTTGTTGATGGACAGGTTAGCCAACTCGGCAGAGCTGGGGAAATCGGTGAACTCAGTTCTGACCGCACGTTGCGATTTCAGCCTTCATCCTCTGGAAAGCGTTTTGTCCCTGGGGGGCACAAACACGCCGGTGATAAACTGGAGCGACTCGCCAATGATTCCTGCCGATGGAAAGGATGGTTCGCGGAGAAGCGGAGCGCGCAGGCACACGGTCGCGCGGATTTCATCCTGAAATGTCACGCCTCGCTTGCAGGTCCAGAGAAGGCTTGATCCGTTGCCACTCGATCAAATGCCGAAGATTGCTCTAAAGTGCCCAACGCATCCCTCTCATGGTGACGGAGCCGTTACAAAATCGCGATCGGATGCTCGTTGTACGATGCGATGGGACGAACAAGATCGCTGGAAGACAACAGGCGTTTCTTTTGGGAAAACGATTGCAGAGGGACGTGTGCCCAGAGGGGCCCCAGCCGTTTTTCGCGTTATGAATCTTCATCAACGAGCCATCAGCCGTCGGCACGGCAAGCCGGCGGTTAGTACACGAGAATCGAACGTATGGCGTCTTGATGCAGTCGAAAATCGTGGATGGAAGTGGAGGAGTCGTTTGGATCACGATTCCAGAGGAGCGAGCGGGTGTAATGTACGCACTGTCGGCGACTTATACGCGATCGTTTTAGATTTGACGAAGGAACATCAATTCGCGACAACAGCGTGGCGTAACCGCACGATAACCCGTTCACTTACGTCGGCACCTGATTCCCTATGTCACAGCAACGCACGAAGTATTTCGTCATCGGCGGACGATTTTGCGGACAGTTTTGCCGTTGCGAGGGACGCCAGCGATTGTGGCAAGACTTGGTCCACGAGAATGGATCTTAGAATGCCGCCGCTGCAACGGCCGTCTTGGGCTTGCACTCGCCGCAATTCTGTTGACCGTCACGGCGGGAGGTTTTCTTGCTTTTGTCGCATTTCGCCGTCGATTAATAAAGTCCAGTCTGGGTATTGTTCTCGCCACTGTTTTGATGTCAGGCCTCGTCGGACTCGTTCTCGGCAGCACTTACAAAAACCCTTTCAACTCTTTTCCGGCAAGACCTTCATGGATTACGAGGCGTCTTCGTCACGCAATTCGTTGCCCTCAATTTACGGGAAACTTATCCGAACGACAAAACCAGGTAACGTCGACCGATATTTGGGACGGTGCTGCAACTCATCATCGTCTAACAACTCGAGTTAAGAAAAAAGCCGTTACGCCCACCGCGAACTTCAATCTATACGGACTTGGGCATGGATTGATCTTTCCGATAGAGCGATCAGTGAATTCCTCTGTCAGCAAGACCAACTTTGATTGCCTTATTCTTTGTTGCAATTGCCAACAATCAACACAGAAACTAGTGTACTGGGACAGCTAAAAATAAGGGGGTCGGTTTTGTTTAGCCGTTTTGGGCGCAACCCGACGGAACAAACCGTGCTAGCGCCAAAACGGGCTAACCCAAAAAAAGTGTCCCCAGACCACTAGGTCATTGGGTCGATTCAAAGAAGAAGAAGATGATGCCAGCCTATCTTCGGTTTCTGATTCTTCGGACGGCCTACCAATGCAGCTTTTGGTTTTTTGGCTCCCTCTTCCGAAATGGCAATCCTAATTTGGTGCACGAAAAAGGTGATCATTTTAGGAACGCGGGACTTTTTCGGTAATGCGAGCCGTTGGTTTCTGAGTCATCCATCAAACTCGTCAATCAGCGATCGAGATGGAAATTGGACCATTGAGATAAAAAAACACCACGGATTGGTTGCTCGCCCGGGATCAAAGCTCGTAAATGAATTTTGCCGTGTTTTTTGCGAGCGGCTAATTTTTGTCGCAGCTATACAGGGGGGGAACCGGCGAGCAACGAACTCGACGCAGGACGCCCGCAATCGCTTCGTTTTTTCGCTGGCGTTGACCTCGAAGGCTCGTCCCATGCCGCGCCACGTGCAACCGCTCGCCATACAAACGAACTGGGCGCCAAACAATTCACGACTCGACCACCGCAACACCGCCTCGGAAAGACCGGCGATCTCGGGGCGAGCCCCGTGCTCCCGATGGTATTTTCGCTGGAAGACTGATTTGGATGCTTCGGCGACGACGTTGCGAGACTCCCGCCATCTGATTGCGTTGCCATCAGGTCGAGTTTCGAGTTTTGCCGAGCGAAACTGGCAATAGATGCCCGACGGTCGGCTGATCCGAGGGACGGCGGGTGATTCGCCGTTGACCGATGCCCGCGTTGGACGTGCCGAGGCGACTAGGTGCGGAAAAGTTGGCGAGCGGGAAGAACCAGCCGAGGACGCCCGACGCCTACACGTACTTGCTCTGTCGGGCTTCGGGTTGGGACCTTCCTCGATGATTTTGATTACATAAAAACAAAGGCACGTGAACGGGGGAAAAAACTCGGCCGCCGAAAAGGTCGTTTACCGACTTCCTGTTTGTAAGGATCTTCGATGGCCCCCTTGTTTCGCGCTTCCGCGAGGGGTAGTTTTTTGCGTTTTTGGCGCCAACGAATTTCGGTTTGCCGATTTGCGGTCTTTTTTTGGGAGGGGTTTGCGGGCGGATTTTTTTCCACTTTGGGCCCGCCTTCCCGGGGGTTTTTTTGGTAAACCGGGGGGTCCGGTTGGGCCCGGAATCTCCTCTCT
>Ga0163217_1051258_pt1 | contig 16471 bp, 25 predicted proteins | sample SynspAceP_FD_185933 | JGI IMG/M metagenome (GOLD analysis project Ga0163217, IMG submission 185933) | Saline lake microbial communities from Ace Lake in Antarctica - Synechococcus sp. Ace-P (PacBio error correction) | ecosystem: Environmental > Aquatic > Non-marine Saline and Alkaline > Saline ... | reverse complement strand
TTTTATTCTTCTTTTTTTTTTAACCTTTCAAACGGATCTTTACCAATTTCAATTGACCAACAGGGGACGCCAACCCGCCGTTCGAGTGCTTTGAAAAATCTCTGGGTGCGGCAGGCCACACGCGGCGGCGTTGCCCTCTGCCTCGTCCAGATCAAGCCGGAAACGACGCACCCTCGACCAGCATTCGCTGTCACCAGCGGAGACCACCCACACGCAACTTCGCGCCCCTGAAGATCCGCCAAGGATACCGATCGGTGAACCGTTTCCTCTTCGATCTGGCGATTGATTCTTGTGGCTTAGATCCTGATCTATCATTGGCTGCCGTGGCTCATGTTCAACCGGAACAACATCCGCCCGCCCCTTGAAAACAACGCCGAGATCGTCTCGTGGGTATCGAAGCCGGACCCAAGGGTGGCCAACTATTTTGAACATTTTCGCGTTTGCGTTTCTATTACTGGTGACGTCCCTTTCATCTGTGGGCTTTGGCAGCCCCGCGCTCTGATTACCTTGGTTAAACACGCGCAAGCGATTCAGAGGGATAGCAAATAAGTTAGCGTTAACATTTTAGCGAAGCTCGCCCATTCCGTCTATTGCCCACGTCCAATGTTGACAGGCAACCATGACGGATTGCAAGCACACCGCAAGAACGCAGACAGGCACCCGCCTTGAAACCCGCCCGACCAAACCCATAAAGCTTTACGGCACCCACCACCGAGGAGAGCATAATGGCCCACACAACAGGAAATTCAACTGCAGGTGCGGCGTTCCGCCGGCGTTGCAACAACATCTGATTGCAGGACCGCACGGTGTTCAGAATTATCCGACATGATGATTTGGCCGGATTTGCCGCAATTGCCTGTCGCGCTGGTACCAGGAGGCCGCGAACACGAACGCGCATCGACATTGGGCAAAAAGAAGCCGCGTGAATTGTTCTTACGGCTATGCAGAACGCATGGAAAGCCGGCTAATCAGACCGACGCGGAAAGACACGCAGAAAAGAAAGCGTTCAAAGTTGCGTTTGACAGAACGTGGAAAAGGGCTGCACCGCAACGCGTCCAGCCCCTTGGAAGGGCGGGTTACACCGCCGCCTTGCGCATTTCTTCCAGATAGATTTCGCGTAGACGCGGCGCGACCCGGCCCGGTGTACCATCACCTAAAAGCCCACCGCCGTCGATCTCGAACACGGTCTGACAAAGGCGCTGGCTGATTGTGGTGAACGCCTCATCCGCCTGCTGCGCTTTTCGTGCAGATGGTAAAAGTTGCGTTCTTCCACCACCATCGCGCTTCTTTTGCCAAAAACCGAGGACTGCGGCGCGGTTGATGCCGTGCAAAATCTCGTTGCTCAGGTGCGCGGGTGGATTGATCTTGGTTGCCATGACGATATAGGCGTTGTTTGCTGGTGCCTTCGGTGACCAAACCCGTCCTCGGGACCATCCACGCATCGTCACAGCCCGCTTCTTAGCCATCATTTTGCCCTCCGACGGGTACAAAAGGTTGCACCGTCTTTGATGTTCGCGGCGGCCCCAGCGGATGTCCTCGATGCTGATGGACCTTGGCCCCCTCTGGCGGCGGGGGCTGTCGGGCCATTACCGGGCTTGGATGGCCGTGAACAACACGACGTAGGCTCGGTTGTGTCGGGAATCGGGAAGGCAAAGTCCGGTCCCCGTCCGACCCGCGCGTTGATTCTGCAAAATAGATCAGCCCCTCGTCGATCTCGTTCACACGGACCAGCTCGCGATGCAACCTCCAACAGATCCTCTTTCGGATCGGGTTGCGCATCTGGCAATTCATCAGCGGACCGGCTCAAGCGGATGGCGTGGCCGTCAAAGGGTCGATCAGCTTGCCGTCCAGCACGCTGGCTTGACCTTCATAGACCCCGTCGCCATCAGAAAACCCGCGATCAAAGATCGAAACCTGGCTTTCGTCTCGGGCAGGTATTTCGCCGTTCACAATATACAGTCCCGCATGGTCTTATCCCCAAAGCTTGGCCGCAGGCGGATTGGCACCCCGGCAGGCGTCAAATGTTCAAAGCGTCCTCGCGGTCATTCGGCCAGAAGCAGCGGGTACCGTCCAAGGTCCACCACCTTGGGCCCCTGCGCCACCAAGGTCGCCGGGTGCCATTGCCAACGAAGGACCGACATGCAGCCGACCATCACCTCAAAGCCCTGCGCGACAGCGGCATCGCGCAAAGCGCCAGCGCCCTCTGTCAGGCCGCCGGTCTTGTCCAGCTTGATAATTTGACCACATCGTATTTACCCTTTTGAGCGCAGCCGGGAGGCTCGCCACGGTTCATGACAGCTTTCATCCGCACAGACCGGCACAGGGGTCCTGATCCAGCCCGACCAGCGCCTTCATTCATCGCCTGCAGGCAAACGGGCTGCTCCACCAATTGAACACTCCAAGCCGTACCAAGATGCCGGGTGCCAGCATCGGCATAAACTCTGGCCGACCAAGCCCTCATTCGCATCGATGATTGATCTGCGGCATCGGGGGCACCGGCGGCGCACGGGCCTCAAGGCGAGGCATATCGGTCCGGCGTACCAAGTTTGATCTTCAACAACGGACATGCGCATGCAATGCAGCCTTGGTTCGCGGCATTTTTCGGGGCTATCCAACGACAGGGTTAAAGGCCGTGACCTCGGGCCGGGCTGGGCCAAACGGCCGTTCCCCAACACGTTTGCCTGCCTGCTTGCTGTAAATCCCACAAGGCACAGTCCACCCGCATTTTGCGCCGCGGCCCCGGCGGGGCAGCAGATCGCTACAGCGCCTGCGCGTCAGGGACCTCGCTTAACGCTTCAATCTCTTGCCGGCGGACCGATTCCAACGTCTCTCCATAACGGGGCGTAGGGCACACACTCGCCCCACCCCGTTCCACGCCGCCTTCGGGTGATCGGAAACCGTTAGCACCTGCGCCTCGTCCGCGACCCGCGCGAAATCGTAAGACCTGCGCCGCCGAACACATTCCCGGCTACCTACGATACGCATACCGCTCCTTCATTTGCCACTTTAAACCTCCCGAAGGGCCGATCAGAGGGCTGCCAAAGCATTCCCGCCAGTTCCGGCACTTGCGGAACGGGGTTCCACGGCTGGGCAAGCCAAGCGTTGCTCAAACCTCGGCGAGATATGCGCTGGCCTCTGCTTCCGACAGATGCTGCGTTTTGATCGGAGATGCCCGGACCACCTGAACATCCGGCATTGGCGAAACCCGTGCAAGCGTCCAGCGCCCACCCGTCGCGCACTTCTTCCAGCGTGGGCAGCTGTATATCGGGCAGACGCGCATTGCTCTTGCGGGTTGGCTCGTGGCACAGGGATCAGCGCCATACGGGTTGGCCGCCGTGGATCACGCCAAATGTGAAGCCGGAATAGGACACGTGGACAGGGCTGCCCTGCCCCTTCGATGATTATCCCAGTGGTCGTCATCATTGTCAGCGTCAGATACTCGACTCGAAACCGGCCCATGAAATCCGCAATCACCGCGTCCAAGGGGCACGCCTTCGCCGCTGTGATCAGGATCCGGTCTGGCCTGTTGGCGCGAGCTGCTTTTCAGGCCCCTTTTCCTCATTGCCGCGTCCCCAATGCCAGCGCGGTATACATCTTGCCGACAGTAACAAATCAGTGCCGGACCTCCAGCACCGCTTGCCGCTGCGTTTGACCCGTTCGCGGATGGATATTGCACCGACGGGAATGCGGCCAACATCATGCAAGGTGCGGCCGTGTATTCTCGGCGGCGGGCAACCAGTTTCTGGTTCGTTGTCGCAGCAGGTTATGCGCCGGATGCCAAATCAAAAGTCCGGCCTCCAGCGCTTCGACCAGCACGGCGCCTGCCATGTGGCGCTGATTGGTGCCACCGCGGTTTGCACACGATGACTAAACGTTCTTTGCGCCGCTTCTTTCGCCTGGCTTAGGGGGGATTTCATACGGTCGCCCAGATCGGCCTTACACCCGTCCAGCCGCAATTGGGCCTGACGGCATTTATCGGGACGCAGTCTCTTGATGCCTGCGCTACTTTTAGCAGCAGGAGAGGAATTTGATTTTTTTTTTCTGGGGGGCCCGGCGGGTTTTTTTTTTTCCCCCCGGGGGGGCCCAGCGAAAGAAGGTATGGTGTTTTGATCATTTGATCACATGCTCCTCTAATTTGGCTTTGGCTCAGTTTCGCAAGCCTTTTCGCGCTGTAAGGTTGCAAATTGAATGGCCTCAGCGCAAGAGAGACCGCAGAATATTGCCAAAGATTCGCCCATCAGCCAGAATTGTGCATAGAAATTTAGCGCCCGATGCTTGCAGTCTGCGGAGAATCACTCTTGCAGGGCGCAAGCGCAATTTTATTACCATCCGAGGCCAATCAAGTCGTAACTTTATTTACTCAAGGGAGTTCGCATATGAGCTTTTCGATCCAGCCCACAGCCCCTGCACGTCCCCAACCCGCTGCCAATTTGTTCGGGCCCGGGTTCGCGCCCCGGACAATCTTTCGAAGAAAATGGGCAAGCTCTGACGCAGAGTCATCAACCCTTGGATTTGGAAGACAGCCGTTGCCCCCTCGGACAAAGACAGCGCCCGCGCCAATATCATAAAGCGATCAGCGACCGTTAGGACTGGGCGACAAGACGGTTGTCCGTTACGGATTCAAACGGCCTCGACACACCTTACTGGTACGTGATGTCGTCGACCTGCTGAGCAAGGCAGGCGAGGCGTTCTGGACCAGTTATGACCCCAAAGTGGGTTGCGCGGGCAGACGTCTATACGTTGACGCGCTGGTTTTACTGCGATGAAACCGCCAAAGGCCGAAGCAGAGATCTCGTCCGAGGTCATTTCATCGAATCGGCGGCGTGGCATCGCCCATGTCGAAGAATTGCGGCTGCCAGCCGCGCTTGCAAGCGATGAGCCTTGGCGCGGCCGACCTTTGCTGCCTTCTTATGGGGATGCAGGACGGACCGGATTCGGCGGCACACAAGAGAAACTATTACATTGCTGCACCGACGGGACAAAGCATGGGTTCCGATCCGTGCATTGGGCGCAGACCTTCCATTGTTTAGCTGCCTGGCCGGACCCACGGTGTTTGCTGGCCGGTCGACGGTCATCGGTGATTTCTCGGACGCACGAAGGCTACGCGCGCAGCACGCCGGTCGGCGACTTTGGCATGCCGTCGGCAAATGCGGCCATCCACCCCCAAACAAATCGCCTGTCGCCAACGAGGTTCTTTACCCCCTCGACAAGCCGTCGCCGAAGCCCGCGAAATTCTGGCCGCGATGGAAACAGCCAGGGCCAACGGCGAAGCGTGAGCGACCGTCTACAAGGTCGTCTGGTCGATTATCCGCCAGGCATTCAAACAGGCCGAAGGTCATCGTGCGCCAGTCCGAGATGGATCGCCGCGCCGCTAACCCCGCAATACGACACAAGCGGCGGCGGGGCCTTGTTCCTGCGCCGCTGTTTGCCCCCCCCCGTAGCGAAGCGGGGCTTGGCATACCCCGCGGCTTGGGCATCAAGGCGGCAGTCCATTGATGTCCTTTCGCACTTCGCGCTTCGCCCTCATCACCTCTAATCACGCCGGGGCCGGACAAACCTTTGATGCTGATTTTGGGCGTTCCGGGCGAATTTCGCTTTTGCGCGCACGGTTGCCGCATATTGCTTGGGGATCACTCTTGGCTTTATGGTCATTGCTGCTGCTTGTCGGCTTTTGGGTTGACCGCCGTGTTCGACGCCATTCCCCGTCATTTATTACCGTTGCTTCAGCTGCTTCAGCCTGACTATTTGGCTTTCCTTCGCCTTCAAGATCGCCACCGCTGCGCCGGTACAAACCGCCGACCCGAACCGCCAAGCGCTCAGCTTTCTACAAGCCGCTGGGTTCAAGTGGGTCAATCCCAAGGGCTGGGCTTTTCGGGCTGAGCGTCATCACGATCTATGTTTGCCTTCCGCCGGCTTTTGCGCTGGTGATCCACGGCGCTTGTTCGTGGGCGGTTGATGGCGCTGCTTTTCGGTAAACGCTCTGGGACCCTTCCTTTGGGCGGGCAGATGGCCCGTTTTCTGACGAATCCCCGACCGTTCTTGCGGGTGTTTAACGTGACCCATTGCCGCGCTGCTTGTCGGCATCGCTGTTGCCTGCCTTTGGCCGGCCAGCTGACAGGTTTTCAACGTTGCCAAAAGACCGCAAATCAACGCATATAGCCCTGAACAAAGGCGCGGAAGCAGGTGATGACACAGTATCTGGATTTCGAAAAACCACTGCCGAAAAGTTTGAAGGCAAAGCGGAAGAGTGCGCGCACTGGCGCGGACCTCTGAAGGGATGGACGTCAGCGCCGAAGCCAAGACGTTGGACGAAAAAGCCCATCAAAATTGCTGGACGAATTCTGTACAAGTCGTTGACGCCGTTGGCGCAAAGTCAGGTGCACGTCACCCGGACCGCCCCCACTGCAAAGACTACATCGAAGCCCTGTTCACCGGAATTCACGCCGCTGGCGGGCGACCGGAAACTTTGCCGTGACTGGCTGTCATGGGCGGTCTGGCGCGGTTCAACTGGACACACCTGTCGTCGTGATCGGCCACGAAAAGGCAACGACACAAATCCGCATCGAACGCAATTTCGGCATGGCCCGCCCCCGAAGGCTACCGGCAAGGCCGTGCGCCTGATGGAGCTGGCGGATAAATTCGGCCTGGGCCCGTGATTCACGCTGGTTCGACACCCCCGGTTGCCTACCCCGGTAAAGGTGCCGAAGAGCGCGGGCCAGTCCGAAAGCCATCGCCCGTGCCGACCGGAAAAAAATGTTTGCAAGTCGGCGTGCCGCTCGGTCAGGTCATTAATCGGCGAAGGCGGATCGGGCGGGGCTTGTGGCCTTTTGCCACGCAAAACCGTTGTCGCCATGCTTGGAACATTCCGTCTATCCGTGATCATCGGCCCGATCGTCTTGCGCGTCGATCCTGTGGAAAGACGCCGAAAAGGATTGCGCGAAGCCGCCGAAGCGTTTTGCGCCTGCAGCGCAAGATTTGAAAACAGCTCGCTGTGAACGATCGATCATCCCGAACCCCGTGGCGGCGCGGCATCGTGCGTTGACCCAAAGCCGCCATCGCATCGGTACGCAGCCGATTACGCGATGCCTGGATGACCTGTCAGGCAAAGGACGCCAAGGCACTGGGTCGCCGGATCGCCGCCAAAAGTTCCTCGGCCTCGGGGCCAAGGGACTGGCGGCCGAACTCTACGCCCGCCCCGCAGCGGCTTACGACCCAGCATCCGCAAGCCTTGCGCAACATCCGTACGCACCGCCAGACGCCAAACCGGGTTCATCCGTGCGCGCAGGGCTGCGATAATCAGCTTGTGAAAATGCGGCGGCCTGCCCGTTTTCGCAGCCGCGTGACCATAGAGCGCGCGCATCGTCGGGCCCACTTGCAACCAGGAACGGTCCTCTGCCATCGCTGAGCATTTGGCGGGTGCCGTGCGGCCCGCAGATACAACGTCGCGGTGAAATTCGAGGTTCATACGGATATAATTCACGGCGCGCGATTGTTCAACCGCGTCGGAAATAGCATTGTGAATTCCGCCTGCATCCCGCAGGTCAATCAACGCGAGGTGGCCACGGGGCAAGGCACGACTTGGCGAGCTCTTACCTTCGATCCAGCGCACGTTGGCGCGGCAGTTCCTCGATTGCGTTTCGTTGCTCAAGGCTCGGGTGTGGAAATCCGGCCCGACGCGGACATCGTAGCGGCCCCCCTCTTGCCGCCAGCCGCCGGACGGCTTCGCGGCGCAGGGGTCATCGACACTCGTATTCCTTTGCGATTCCCCGCAGGCGTCCAAAGCCTGTCCGGTGGCAGATCCCCGTAAACTTTGATACGGGTCCGCAACTGCCGGCCGTACAACGCTGGTCATGCGCCAATGGATGCGCATCGAGGACGAGGGTTCAGTCATATCGCCGTTGTGATTCACGAATCGCCGGTTGCGTCAATGTGGTAAACGCGCCGAGGCGCTGCGGCTACGCGGTAAACTTGAACCGGTGGCAGGTCGCTGCCATGCCTGCCGCAACAGCCATCGCGCCTTCTTGATAGGGTCCGTAAATCCGTTCGACCTTCGGCCCAGAGGGCCGGGAGAGTGGTTCATGCTGCGCCAGATGTGCGACTGTGGGCGGCGACATTAGTCCAGCACGTCGGCGGGGTCAGGATTCAACCGCCACGAAACATCAGGCCCCCGTCAGAGGTGCAGGACCCCCACCGCGAACCGCCGTATCGCGCGCGTCAGCTTAGGCATAAGGACGCCCCAGCAACGCCGCTATAGTCGTCACAGGGCCCCCGCGTCAGCCGTCCGCGCAAGCTCCCTTTTAAGATGGGCAGCAGGCCGCACGGCACTGCGATCCGCCGGACCGGGGACACAGATCGTATCGTCCCCAGAACCCACCCGGCCTGCCCTGCCCTGCCTCGACTCGAAAGCATCCGCCCGCCCAAAGGGGAAATTCTGCCCCGGATGCCCAACCACCACATCCTCACTGCGCGCGTCGAGGATGCTGCCGAATCCACGCCTCTTTCTCGCGTGCAAAGGCGATTCCCTCGCCTCTTGTTCAAGACGTTTTGCATGGTCAGGGGTCACCCGCCCGTCCAGCTGCGAATATCCGCAGCGATATGCGCCCGCGCCCGCGCCAGAGCGGCGCAGGATCAGCGGGATAGGTGGGTTTCCGGGCAGGACAGATCAGGCCATTTCCAGGGTTCCGGGTCGCGGATGGCGGTGGCGAATTGCCGTTGACAGTGGGCCTATTCATATGCGCACTTTGGCCTGAATCATCTATACGCAAAAAACACTTTCAAAAAGGGGTCTTCGATGCCCAATGAAGGAATGGGAACCAAAAGCGCCTGCTGCCCACAACGGGCAAACGGTTCTACGACCTGAACAAAGATTTCCGAATCATCAGCCCATACTCCGGCGAAGTGGTCGAGGTAGATTTAACTCAAATCCCGGCATTTGATCGCCGCCGATAGGAGAAGACGCCGTCACGCCAAATCCAAAGAAAGGCACTCCTCTGATGATGAAGAAGCTCGCTGGTGATGATGACGAGTAGACGTAGATCTGGACGACGACATGTCTGGATGATGATGACGGACGATGAGGATACTGTTCCTTCTCGAGAAATCGCGGGGACGTTGCCTCCGAAGACGAAGATTAATGAATTTTTGCGATGGCGGATAGATTTTCCTCTTGATCCCGCCTTCCGCGACCGCCTATTCAGCGGGTCGGCATCGGCCTTACACGGTTGATTACACTTCCCGGATCCTGATCCACGATGGGCTTAGCTCGCTGGGAGAGCGCCTGCATGGATGCAGGAGGTTCAAGCGGTTTCGATCCCGCTTAGGCCCACCAATTACACCTACCATATCCAGCATAAACGTTTCGCACCCTTCGCGGGCTGGACTGACGGCGTCCGCGAGGCGTTACATGTGGCTGCGCATCTTTGCGCGGTTCGACGCTGACAAAGATATTTTCCCCCTGCACTAGACGAACCGGTTCTAATAGGCAACCTGATCTCCCTACTATGACAGAGCAAAAGGAAATCAGATCAAACGCTGGCAAGAAGATCCTGACCGCCGACGATCCGCTCATCAGCAAGCACGGGTTGTCGAGCGCCGGTCGGGGCTGGCGCGCACCTCAAGGAAAGCGACGTTCCCAAGGGGTCGTTTCTATACTACCTTTCCGATCCTAAGGGAGGCTTTGGTTCAGGCGCTATGCATGATTTATGTCGCCGACTATCTGGCGCGCATCGAATACGCTGTGCTGCGCGGCGGGGTCTGCGGCATGACAAGCTTACGGCCTTTTGCGTCAGCATGGCTGGCGCATGCGCACTCCGAAGGGTCGCAACCAGTGCCTTGTGGTCAAATTGGGGGTGCCGAGGTCGCCGATTGTCAGATTTGAACATCGCCGTATTCTGAATGATCGGCTGGCAGAACTTGTGACCCCGTATTGCGGACCTGTTGGTTGCCGGAGGCGAAAAGGACGGCTCCGTCCCGCGATCAGTGATCCCGTGCGACCGCGGCAGGATGCTTTATTGCCAAATTCCTAGGGGGCCGCGATCCTGTTCAAAACTCTCGCAGGATCAATCCCGCGCTACAGCAGGGCTTTGTCAGAAACCACCGATTTTCTAGCCATACGATTAACACAAGAAAGCGAGGACCCCCTATGAAAGCAGCAGTCCCAAACAGCTTTGGCGAACCCATCGGACGTCATTGAAAGCACCCAAAGTTCCGACACCCCCACCGCTAGGCGGGCGAGCGGTTCTGGTTCAGATTGACCCTTCCTGTCCCCGATCCACAACACGATCTGTGACGATCCCGGCCTACGGCTACCAAACCCGAGGCTTCCCGGGTGCGATTGGCGTGAGCGAAAGCGCCTTTGGCACGGTAAGAGGCCGTTGGCGAGGGCGTGGATGAGGCAAATGCATCGGCCAGCGCGTGTCGATGCTGGGAGCGTGCATGGCACATGGGCTGACTACTTGTTGCCCCCGCACTGGCGTTCTTCCCCTGCCCGACGCGATCTCTGATGTCGCCGCGTGCGCAGTTTTGATCTCCATGCCGTTCAGCGCGATTTTCCTTGCTTGGAAACGTGAAGGCACAAAAAAGGGCGACTGGGAATCGTCCCAGGACCGCTGCGAACGGAGCGTGGGCAAGATCATGGACCCAACACTTCGCCAAAAGCCGCGCATCAACCTTGCTTGAAACCTTCGTTTCGGCCTGCGAAGAGGCGGTGAAAGAGCTCACCGATTCTGGGCATCGACAATGTACTGTCCGACCTCCGAAGACGGCTGGCAGGACAAAGCCCGGCGCGATCATCGGTGAAAAGGGGGGCGCCCGCATCTGCAACGACTCTGTCGGTTTGGTACATCTCTGCCGTTCTGGTCGATTTGCTGGTACTGGACGGCGAGCTTGTCGTTTTCGGGACAAGCACCCGGTGCGCCGATGCCGCTGAATTCGTGTTGCGCTGATCATTGAAGCACATCCACGGGTAAAAGGCTTCTGGGGCCCGCGTTGAGCGGCGAAGATGGACCCCGAAGAGCGCAAGCGCCTGATCACAGAGCTGGGGACGCTGGTCGCCAAAGGCGAGCTGCTGCTGGAAGGATGGCGTGCAGTTCGGGTGGACGATCTGCCTGGCGCACTGAAGCGTCGGCTTGACACCGGGTCGCTCTGGTAAGTTATGATTCCGCGGCTAAAAACGCACGCTTGCACCGAAAAACAAAGACGCTGCCCGCCCCTGATCATGCGTCAGGAGGGCGGGCCGTTTTCGTACTCGCAGGTCGATCTTAGGCCGCGATTTTTTAGACACGGCAGCCCTGTTATATTCTCGGCCAGATCCGCCGCGCCGTTTCGCTTTGTGGCCAGATTGGGCAAGCGACGCCCGACGCTCTGTTGGTGCAAGCTGTCTTCGGCCCTCGAACTGGGTGCAGCATGGTCGTCATCTGCCAGCTGAAACCGCATCGCCTTCCTTATCCCGCGCCAGCGCATGTGCCCGAATAGCCATTTCAATACCGCGTTTATCCCTCGCTTGAGCGCGGGCGATTCAACGCGTCGGTGCAATAGGAAACACATCCGACACCGCAAGTCAGCCTTGGCGCCGGTCGGGGGGACGATATTGCGCCCAGCGGTCGCCACCAGAAACAGATTGCCCCACCGCAACGGCTCGCTCAACAAAAACGACCGCAGCGGCGCGATGGATTTTTCGATCGACGACCGTAGATCAATGCGCTGGCCACGGACTGAGGCAGCCGTTGCTTCAGCGCTCCCAAAAACGGTTCATCCGCTCCAGTTCTCGGACGTTCTTCTGAGGAGGCCACCTGAATGTATACCGGCTCAGACTTCGCTGCGCATAGAGGCAAGGGCGAAGCGTGCTCACACAGTGTTCGGAAGCTGGCATAGATCAATTCGTCATTCACCGGTTCGTACGCGACAGAACCCCCAGCCAGCCAAAAGGGGTAGGACCCGTTTTCGAATTCCTTGCGTTTGGCGGCAGGATCGTTCTTGCGGGCTGGACACCGTGGGGAATCCGTCACAGCCTTGCGGACGTAGGTGCAGGTTAATTCTCTTGGTGTTGCCATCCTGAGAAAGGGACACCGTTGGCGCGTGGGTCTGCGCGCAATGACCCACGTTCCTCGGACCTTCGTGATGATCGTTCGCACCCATTTCTGTCCTGAGCCTCGTATAGAATCGCGGGTTTCGACTTCGAGTCTGGCATAGACCATGATCTGTTTCCCGATCAAGCTTGTGGAAAATCGATATGTTACCATCAGATCGTTGTCGCGCGATAGCAGCCCTATGATGCGCCAAGCCCTTGCTGGTCCATCCTGCGCGCCCACACCGCGTGGCGCAGCAGGTCGTTCGTACGTCTTCCAACACACCGGCGCGGATTTCGAGACAGAACATGGTCGCGGGTTGGCCGATTCAGAACGACAGTGCTGGCACCTGCATTATTCAGCAGTTTGCGACAACAACAGACCAGATGCGCCGCCACCGATAATGACGACTTGAGTTTTCATTTTTAGGTTTCCCTCCGGGGACTGTCGAATTAAACCTATTGTACGAAAACGTGCAGGATGAATGGATCGCGACTTTGCATTTGCTGGTACTATTCGTGCATGACAAAGCTTTCCCCGATCCCCGCTTTATGCGCTTTTTGGTTGAAACGAAAGGGTTTTTCCCCGATTGTGCTGCATTTGCGAACGGATCAAGGACCGCGCACCGGATCCACGCTTGGCATATCGCGCCGCATCGCCACGCTCGGCTCGCCGCAGGTGCTGTATATTCTGTCGGGCGGTGGCACCCGGCAAATATCGAGGGTGACCGCTTTGCCTTGACACAGGTTCGGTCGTGTTTATTTCCACCACGCATGGTGCATAGCTTTCGAACTTTACCCCAACACCCCAAGGCATGGTTGCAGTCCTTTCCCATCGCGATTCCTGCACAGCATAGGGCGCTAAATGCAGAACTGGGCAAAGCGCGTCCAAACCCACGGTCGGGCGGCGGCGGCACCTGGTTGCGCTGATTTGCACAGCTTGAACCGTGACCGCCCAGACCGGCGCCCGTTTCGGGGCGCCAGATCCGCTGTGGGGCTAGGCAAGCGGTTTCTGTCCAGCATCGCGGGCATGGGGGACGGACGCAAAGGGACGCAAGCGCCCCGCTCGACGACCGGCATTGTCGCGACTGGACCAGTTTGATCAGTGATCCGGCCAGGCGCGGGCTGGACGGCCAAGGATTTTGCGGCCAGCATTGGCGTCAGCACCTGACTTCTGTCGCGCCTGTGGCCGTGCAGCCAGGGCCAGTCAGCCACCCGCCTAATATCGAAGCCCGCCACGTCGAAGAAGCCTTAGCCGCATGTTTGGCATTCACGCGCCTTTCAGTTGGCCGAGGTGGGCTACCGTCTGGGCTTTGCCGGACCCCGTCATTATTTCTGCGGCGATTTCGTACCGTTCAAGTGCGTCACCCCGTCGCAATACCGCCATCAGTTCGCAACCTGACCGCTGTTTTCCCCTGCACCACAGGTTTGAAGAGTCGGGCAATTCCCGCGCCCCAAAACTGACAAACGTCAGATTTTATTAACCGTATCCTAACAACCGTTTTTGACCTCCCCCTGACGATGCGTGAAAGGGTGACGTCAGGGAGCCTGCGCAAATTCGTGGTGCGCAGAATAAAGGAAAACCAAAGTTCTGTTGAGAAATCGAACAATGACTAAAGGCAATATGAACCTGCCGCACCATTGCTGCGTGGGGCCGCTCTTGGCGCGCTTGTGGCAACACCGGCCGCTGGTTGGCAGGGTTTATCGCACAAGGTAAGCGTAAAACTGCGCGCGTGCAAGCGCACTGGCCCCAAGGGCGTTTCCAGCTCTTTCAAACGACAGCCTTGGTAAAACTGGCAAAGATGCTGTTGAGGGCGCGCAACCGAAGGCGCGTCAAGATGGGATTGCTGGGTGCGGGCGGAATTCGCCAAAGGCCCCGACATCTACAACATTCGCTGCGCAAAGCGTTGTGCCCATTGGGGACGGTCAGCCCGTCCTATGTGCAGGATCAGGCGCAGGCGCGTTCTTTCCTGTTCGGCATTCCCCGGGCACCTTCGTCAGGCGTGGGGAAATGAACACGCGATCAAGAAACCTTGTGCCTTGAGGCGCTGTGTGAACGAAAGACCGAACGCCGACGTGCGCGTGGATGATGAACGGAAAAAGTACTGCCCGTTCGAAAATCGTCCGCTCGAAAAAGATCGAATCCGCCGAAAACTTCAAAGGACTCAAGCTCGGTCGTCGGGGACGGATGCTGGATTACTGCAGTCCGCCGGGTGCCGCACCCGCAATATTACATTCCGGGGTCGAGCTTTATCAATCGCTCAGCTCGGGCTTGTGGTATGGCGCGCACTGGGCCGCGTGGGGCGCAATCCATGTCCCTGTGGGAGGGTCTGCAAATTACCACTACAAACCCGGCGCTTGGTCAAACCACTGACGCCTTCATCCTTAACTATGATGCCGTCGACGGGCTGGAAGACGATCTGCGTTACCGCCCTGCTTCGACCGATGGAGACGGCGTTTCTTCCAACGCTCGGCCGAATATCAAACCACGCGAAAAGCCATTCGCGATTTCCGAGGGCTGTTTGCCGAGAATGGCCGTTAGAGGTGTTGCAACTTGCCCGTACGATGTTGCTGGCCAATACCTTGCGGATGCGTCGTCCAAGATCCTCGATTTACAGAGCGCAGAAAAGGCGAACGCGCGGCGAAGGCGGCAGGGACATCTACAAAACCTTTTGATGACCGACCTTCGGACTATCTTTAAGGTTGATCCGGGGGGATACCCCCGGTTCAAGGCCGCGCTGAAAAATCATTGTAGCCGCCTGATATGTCTTTTGCATTTCTGCGCGGCTCGTTTTTGTCCTGAGGAGAAACGTTTTGTTTAAACTTTGCGCGCTTCATCCACGCAATTGAACCGCATTATCGGCTATTGGATCAGCTTTTTGCGTGCTGATTATCTTTGGCCCTGCTCTGGCGATTGTTGGTCATGCGCTATCTGATCGGACAGCCCGCGATCTGGACTGCCGAAACTGGCCAACGCTGATCTTTGGGGCTATGCGATTATCGGGGGCGGGTACCTGCTGGACCGAACGCGGTCACGTGAACGTCGATATTATTTATGGCCAGTTTTTCACCAAGCGCAAAGCGCCTGGGGTCGACATCTCGTAACATTGGCCGCTGGTTTCGTGGATCTTTGTCGCGTTGTGTGCTTGCTGTGGCAGGGCTATGACATCGCGTCAGAAGCCATCGCCGGGAATATGGGCGGTCGAATTTCCGTCTGGAAGGCCCCGCTTGTGGCCGACCAAATCCTGATCCCCGTCGCGGCGCATGCTGCTGCTGCTGCAGGGGTTCGTTACGCCTTTGGGCCGATGTAGCGCACCCTGATGGGACTTTGCCAATGATCCCGGCCAATTTTTGGTCAACCGCTACCGGGTGACACCGAAGCCGGCCCAAAGCCGCTGGAGGGCCCAACTTCATGAGCGTTCGAAAATTCTGACCATTGCTATTCTTTGGCCGCGCTGCTTGCTGTTTGTGATGCTCGGCACGCTCCGCTTGCTTTGGCCCTTGGGGGATTTTCGGGTCATCTTCCTGTTACGCCGAAATGAGGCGATCTAGGTTCTTACTGCTCCGCTTCTAAAATGTGGGAGACGATTTTGCAAATCAACCCAACCCTGATGGCGATTCCCGCTGTTTGTCTTCATGGCGATCCTGCTCGAGAAATCGGGGGGTTCGCGAATGACCTTTTAGATATGATGCCACGAATGGTGGGGCGGCCTGCGTGGCGTCTGGCCATCGGCCACGGGTACGATCTGCGTTGATCTTGCCGCCATTGTCGGGCATTCTCGGGTGCGGCGGTTGTGGGACAATGGGGAACCATCGCGCTGCCCCAAGATTGCTGGGAACGGGGGCGTATGACAAAAAAAGGCTCGCCCTCGGGCGATCAAACGCGCGGCGGCTGGGGGCATCCTTGATCCCCGCCCTTCGATCCCTATTGGTTGCTCGTTTCGCTTGCTCACCGAGGTTGTCTGTCGGTCGGCTGTTCGCAGCGGGGGCCATCGTGGCCCGGGGGCTGCTGGCTGTGTTTTTTCCTCGTGTCCGTTCTATTTATCGGAGGGCGCCTGCTTGGATTGCAGCCCCGAACTCTGTTCCTTGCCCTGCCAAAGAAGAAACGCGGCAAGTTTGGGCCAGGAAGTTTCCGCTCTCTCCAAAGCGGTTTAAATTTTGCCAATCCTGATTACGTGGTTATCGGTACTTTGGTTGCCATCCTTTGGCGTGTTTCCGGCCACACCGACGAAGCCGCTTTTGCCAATCCGGTGTTTTTGGGGGGCGATTGGTCGCAACCGCATTTTCAAACCGGCAACTTGTCGTTGGGTCGTGATCCGGACCGGCGTCGTTGCGACGCTTAAGCTGACGGCGCTAATTCATGTGGATCCTGTTTGCGGCCGCCACGCCTTAGCACATCTTCTTCTT
>Ga0163217_1042750_pt1 | contig 16473 bp, 21 predicted proteins | sample SynspAceP_FD_185933 | JGI IMG/M metagenome (GOLD analysis project Ga0163217, IMG submission 185933) | Saline lake microbial communities from Ace Lake in Antarctica - Synechococcus sp. Ace-P (PacBio error correction) | ecosystem: Environmental > Aquatic > Non-marine Saline and Alkaline > Saline ... | reverse complement strand
GGCACGGAGCTGCGTCAGCATCCGGATCAGAGAGCCAGAACGCAATCAAGCTGAGAGCTTTCGTTACGTGCGCGCCCTTCTGCGCCCTCTACGGTGCCGAAATGCCTGCCCTTGCCCAGCTCCATCGCCTCGTGCACGAATGGTTCACGCCCCGTTCGGTGGGTGTGGCCGAACAGGTTGTCGGAGTGGACCAGCTTCCACCCCAGCTGTTCGCTCTGGTGGATGGGAGAGCCGCAGGCCTGGAAGCTGGCTGGGCTGGCCGCCGATCCAGACTTCCTTGTCGTGCAGCGCCTGGCCCTGGGCCGCAAGCCATGTACAGCAGTACCTGCCCCTTTCTGCCGCTGGCGATCGAGCAGCTCGACCTCTGCTGGCTAACCCCCTGGTATTCCAGCAGAGCCATCTGGTGGCCAAGGGATCCTCACCGCACCGACCAGTTTGCATGTCAGCATGTACACACGCCGGTTTCGCTACGCCTGGGAACCAGATGCAACCCTACCTGGCGGTTCGGCGGTTTTTCGCCCGCGGGCCGCTTGGTCCTGGGTGCGCTGGCAACTGCACCAGTTGCGCCAATTGGATGTGATCAGCAGTCGGCGCCCGAACCGGTGATTCGCCAACTCGCGCCTCACGGCGCGGCGGATCCAGCGCTGCTGGGGCGCCGTTTCTCAGGTTCTCCATCCCCCGGTGAATGGGGAGCGATTTCGCTGGATCTGCCAACGGGAGGAGTACTACCCTCTCGGTCTGCCGGTTGTGGTGCCCTACAAGCGCGTTGACCTGGTGGTTGCAGGCGTTCAACGCAGCCGACTTCCTTGCATCGTTGTCGGTGAGGACCGGAGCGGACGGCGACTTGAGGCCATGGCTTGGCCCCACTGGTGACCTGTCTGGGCCACGCTCCACGAGCGCACCAGTTGAACGAAACTGATGGGTCGCGTGCCGCGCTTACGTCTATGCGGGCTGGGAAGATTTCGGATCGCCGCCGTGGAAGCCATGGCCGCCGGTGCCCCGGTCATCGCCCTGGGACAGGGCGGACTGCTACGACAGGTTTCGCTGCCTGGCCGCGCCGCCAGCCAACCGACCGGACTGTTGTTTGGGCCAGCAGGACCAGCAACGGCCCTCGTTCGAGGCCCTGTCTTTCTCGAAGAGGGACAGCTTCTGGAAGCGGCTTGGGCCTGTGAGAGCAGGCAGCGCTGTCCGCCCAATTTCGCCCTGAGCGATCGCGAACCGGCTGAGGGCCTGCTGGAGCGTTACTGGGGACCAGCAGTTGAAGACCAAGGGGCAACACAACCGCACCCGCCCTGCCTTCCCCTGGCCTGGAAGCCTCTGTGCCGCTGCCTGAGTTGACCTTCGCCGCTTGGTGGAAGCGGGAAATGATTTTTTACAGTTTTTGAGCATGTCGGCGAGCTTGTAACATTTCACCAGCCCAACCCACTTCGGCCGAACCGCGCGAGGCAAAGCCTCATGGAGGTGGTGGCCCTGTTGGCAAACGTCACCGTTTACACCCCGTGGTTCGTCCACCCCTGGAATCAAACGGCGGCGTTTCCCGCCCAGCGAGCCATCAGGCCCGGCTGTTGTCCCGGCCCACGCGCTGATCGAGGCGCAGTCGAGCGCTCGAGGGTCATCAAGCGAAAACAGGCGATCTGTTGTTTGTCCCTTGGCGGGGCTTGGGCTGGGGCAGCCCTTTGTTCTGCTGTTGCCATTTGAGTCAAGTTCAGCTCACCGGTGGCCGGTGTTCTACGTTCCAGCGGCGGCGGCGCATTACAGAGAGTTCGGTGCATTCAAAATTCCGACCATGCGTCCGGGACGCCGAATTCGCATCCTGCACGCGCTTCTGGAGCAATCCCCCGGACATTTCCCCCGAGTTCAAGAAAGACTTCAAAACTTCAAGCCGATCCGCGCAAATCACGCCCATCGGCCCGGTTCCGCGCCGCTCCAGCCTGATGAACTTCCCCAGTTCCTCAACGTGCTCAGGGGACAATGGAGTTGGTCGGGCCTAGCCGATCGTCAGAGCGAGCTCGAAACGCACGGAGACCAGATGGATACGGTTGCTGGCGTCCGGCCTTGCCTCAAGCGGCCCTCTGGCAGGGGTCCGTCCAAAACCTCCTCCTTACCCGAGCCGGGTCAGGCTTGATTCAAGCTCGCCAGACGGCCAGACCTTCTGGCTCGATCTGCCCACGATCATCATCCCGCACTCGGAGTGATCCTGTTTGCCCATGACAGGGGCGCCCTACTGAGCCAGACCATGTCAGCCGAGGAGCGCCAGGGCCAGGCCATCAACAACAAGCCACTTCCAGTCGCTTCTTCACGACAGGACCTTCTCAACCCCGGCTGATCGACCGCCCGCGAATCTCGACCGCCCAAGCAGCGGCTTGAGGCGACGTTCTCCCCGGGTAGTGATGACCCCTCCGAGCTGCACCTTGGGCCGCCTGGGCATAGGGCCGCCTGGGAAAGGCCGGCATTGGTGAAGGGTTCACTGCGGCCCTCGAAACCGCACATCCCACCTGTCCCCCACGCCTGCAGGCCGGCCGCTGACCACGGCAGGCTTCAGGGCACGAACCGGCAGGCAACCAGGTGAGCAGGTCATCGAGGCGAGCGCCGGGCCGTGCCGAGCACTCAAAACCTTCCGCGGCGATAGCCCAGCATCGAAATCGAGGTGCTGAGCCTTGTAGGCCCAGGCCAGCGAGTGGGCCCTGGCAGGGAACCTTCGCCCGAGTTTGGGTTGCTCCCACAGACCAACTCCCACAGGCCGAATTCCCCCCAGGCCAGCCCCCACAGCACCAAACAGGGGAGCGAAACCCCCATCCATCCACGCCGTTCTCGGCGGCCGTTTCCGCCGCCTGCCGCAGAATGCCGGCCCCATCAAGATTCTCCAACATCGCGGACCGACATCCAGCCAACGAGCATCGGCCCGCTCCAGCCCATGCTCGCTGCCCCATCGCTGCAGCCCCAGCCTTTGTCAGCCCAGCCCTTGCGGCCAGCCAGAGACCCGCCAGAACGCCTCGCACGGCCCGATTCCAGGCTTTTCACCCCCGCCAGGCAATGGCCAGGGCCAGCAACAGCAGCGGCTGGCCGATCAGAGGCTGCGAGCGAGCCAGGGAATTCAGGGCCAAAACCCAGGCCGCCACTTCCGCCCACCACGCAGGACGGTGATCAGGCCCACCGGCGAAGGCCGTAGGCGCCAAGGCTGATCAGCCTGCTCCAGGCCCGGCCCGTTGGCGCAAAAACGGCGACCAACCAGCCCATCACCTGAACGCGGATGCAGCCAGCCCGGTGGGTCGCCGATCAGCCGATCGAGAGCAGGCCACGGCGACGGCAAAGCCAGGAGCAGGGCAGGTGCGCGGATCCGATCATGTGGTCTTGAGCCAGCTGAACATCAGCGCAGCCCTTGCCGACGATGCTCAATCGGGTGCGGGAATCACGCTGGCGGGCTGCGGTCATCGCCGTTGCCGGCCCCGCATTCGGCCACGAATTCTTCGCGAAGTTGCCGTCTGGATATATCAACAAGAATGGCGCATCTCCGGCTTGTCTCCGCCGTGATCAGCGAGGGCCACCTCACATAGTCGCCGTATTCGGCGGTGTTGGAGATTCGAATCGCGATGGCGGTGAGGCCGCCCGTGACCATCAGACAACGATCAGCTTGACCTCGGCGCATTCGAAGTAGCCAGCTCGGCTGATAGCCGCTTCCACCCAAGTTTCGAAGCCGGCTTTCACAGCTCACTCGAAGGGCCTCGCAGGAGCAACCGCCGCTCACCAAAGAGATCGCGTTTCGCGTTTCTTCCTTGAAATTGGTTTCAAGCGATGCCCGGCGCTGCGGTGCCGCCGATCGCCTTGGCATAGGCCTCCGCCAGACGGCGGGCCTGCCCGTGGCGTCCTGGTTGGTAATGCGCGCAACAGTGCTGACAACGCCCTGGCCGTTCTTATACTCCAGCGGGCAGTGGTTCCAGGACCCTTCGGCGCAATCATCACCACGTCCACATCGCGGAGGAACGAATCTGCGCCGAAGCGGGATGTTGAGAACCGATGGCGAAGCTGAGTCACCTTGCCGGCGCTTCAGGTGCGGCCGCGATTCTCGCGGCGTGACACCGATCTGGTCTCATCAGGAGCAGCACCATTGATTCCAGTCCGCCTTGGCACAAGCCTCGCGACGCTGAGGCACCTCAAGGACCATCCCGCCTTGGCCTTCTCCACCGAGCGGCTGCCTTCGTTAGAAGCCCCACAGCAACGCTGACGCCGCTTTCCTTGAAGGTTGAGGCAGTGGGCTTGGCCCTGGGAGCCGTAGCCAATGATGCAACGGCTTTGCGTTCAGAAGGCGAGGTCGGCGTCAAAGTGTCGTAAGAACGAGCTGGGCCATCGTGATCGGGCAGGGCAGAGCGATCCTACGCTTTGGGCCGATCCCGCCCTCAGGCTTCGCTGGGTGCGCGATTGACGCGATCGATCGATGCCGTACTCCATTCGCTTCGGCGCGCATGAGGAAGTAGTCGCCGATCGGTGATCCTGGCAAACCTTCTCCATTCGGGGCTGGCCCACATCTCGGCGACGCGAGTGTTTAGCATGTCCTTCATGCGCAGATCTGCGGGCTTCCGATCCGATGTCACTGGCCTTGGCGTGGCTGTTGCACGAGGGGCTGGTTGGATCATGATCCGGCTATGTGGGGCAGGGCCACCGGCTGGCCCTTGTGCCGGCCGCCAGGAGAAAGGCGCCATGCTCGCCGCCAGAACCGACGCAAATGGTGAACCACCTCGATTTGATCGTACTGGCATGGTGCGAAGATCGCCAGACCGGCTCGGTGACCGAACACCGGAAATTGATGTACAGTAGATCGCTTGCTGCTGTCACGGAATCCAGATACAGCATCTGGGCCACCAGGCTGTTGCCAATCCGTCGCTTGACTTCCTGGCCGAGAAAGAGAATCTCTACAACCCAGCCGCGGTGTTAATGTCACCCAAACGCTCGTACGGCTGCCGGCAGGAACGGTAAGAACGCTCGGGGGTGCCGATGGCATGGATGCTGGAAGTTGGTAGGCTGGAACGGGAGGAAGGAAGGCAGTAGGTAGGCCGTCAGCGCGCGGCCACCGGCGCTGAAGTTCCTTCTGCTTGTCAAGATCGATCGATCAAGCGTACTCCCAGGGCCTCGGGCGGGGGCGTGAGGTAGGTCATCGATCGGGATCCTTGCTGAGTTGCTCGGCGCGGCGGCCGTTTCTCCGAGAGCATGTCGAGATGGTGCGTTTGTTTGTGCAGCACCTCCTGGCCCTGATCGGATGTCACTGGCCTGACCGCGAGCCGGAGCGGGCTGGTGCAACACGATTGAGGCGTGGGGCAGGGCGCGCGGTGGCCCTGGCGCCGCCGAGAGATCATGGCGCGTTGCCCATCGCCTGGCCGATGCAGATCGTGTGGACGGGGGTTTACGTAGCGAATCGTGTCGCAGATGGCGAAGGCGTCGGTTTCAAACCCGATCGCATCGGCCGTTGTACCAATTCGTCGCCGGTGAGTTGATATAGAAAAAAGATGGCTTTCGGGATTGTCGAATTTCCAGATAGAGATCTGCGCGAGATCAGCCGGTCACATCCAGCCCATCTGGCGATTGGGCGTCGTCGTCGAGAAGGATGGCAAACCCAGAATAGACGATTCGCTCTTCAACAGCAGCGACGGCAGATCCGGCGGCGGTGTGGCGCATCGCTGCCGAATCGCCGTAGTAGGGGCCGACACCGACTCAGGTCTCAACCGTCACATCAGGCCCGAGCCTAGCGGGAGGCCAGCTGTGGGCGAACCACAGCCCCCTCCTTGGGAACGTCTGGATCGCAGCGGGCAAAGACATGCGGCCGTCGAGGTCTGCAGGGCTCCGGTCACGGTGACGGCAAAGCCTTGGCCGAATCCGCTTGCGGGCCGCCTCCACACAAAACCATGGTGCCGTCCTCCAGGTATTCCGACCCCTCTGATCGGCTTCCTTGCCCTCTGCGCACGGAATCTTCAGCTGCAGGGCATCCGCCGGTTGGACCGCTGCGCAGGGCGAATCACCAGGGCGCTCAGATTGCATCACTTTAGTCCTGCACTCAGCCACCTTGGCCAGGTTGTAATCGGCGGTGAAGCAGTGTGCCGGCCGTATCGGCGGTCAGCGTTGAGCAACTTGGCGTCGGCCGCCTTCCCTCTACGGGTGCTGTTTCACCACCAGGCGGCGCCGTAGCGCTCACCGCAGCACCGCCAGCAGGTTGAGGCCACGCGGCCCTTGCCGCGTTTTTCGTTGTTGCTGGAGTCGGCCAGCTGTTGAGTTCGTCGATCACGGCCTGGGCCCAGATCACCTGGCCCCCAGCAGCCCGAATTCGAGGCAGCCACGGATGCGGCATCAATGAATTGCCACGCTGCGTGTCGAGGATCTGGCGCTGGCGGGTTTCAACACCCTTCGCCAGCCAGCAAGGGCGTCGGTGCTCGCGGGTTGAAACAGGCGCAGCCAGGGTGCGTGCCGTGCACCTCGGCCAGGTTTGTAAACCAGCACCCGAAGAAGACGTTGCTGAGCACCGCCGCCAGGGGCCTTCACGAAAAATCACCTCCCGGGAGGAAGCAAGAAAGCAGGATCGGGCGCCAGCAGCAGGTTGGCCACCAGGCAGGCCCATGATCAGTCCGGACTGCCCGGCTCACCAGCAAGATCGTGTGCGCATCGCCCGCACCTGCCGCATTCAGTCGGCGCGCAAAACAAGCTGAAAGAAGAATCGGCAACAGGCCGAAAAAGGCGCGAAGCCAGCCAGCAACCAGCGCAGGCCCTTCCAGTTCTGACCTGATCCAGCAACACCAGCAGCAGCAGTGTCGGACGCCCAGCAGCCGGTGCAGCGCCGGAATCAGAAAACAACAGCAGATCAAGCGGTCCACCATGGGTTGGTCTGGCTGACCGTTGCTCAGAAGCTGCGCATGCCGATTCCGGTCGATTCCTGCTCGGGATTTCCATACCTTTGCCGCGGCCGGCCGCGTTTCCCATGCCTGATGAGAACCCCGCAGCGGCCTACCTGCACACCCCTTCTGTCAGCGGCGCCTGCTCTATTGCGACTTCGCGGTGGTCCCCCTCGGAGACAAAGCCGACGGCGCCCACTCCAACTCGATCGCCGCCTACCTTCCGCGCTGCACTGGGAGATCAGCAGTGCCCCATCAGGCCGCCCCTCTCACCCGTGTACCCTGGGCGGTGGGCACCCCCTCCTTGCTCACCCCGAAGCAGATCGGGCCTTGCTCCAGCGCCTGGACGCCAGTATCGGCCTTAGCTTTCCGGTGCGTAGTGATCCCAGCATGGAAATGGACCGGCCCAGCTGTCGATCGCGCCAGCCTCACCGGCGTTTGCGCGCGGCGCAACCGCGTCAGCCGTGATGGTCGGCAGAGCTTCGATGACGCCGTGCTGGAGACGCTGGGCCGCCGCCACCGGCGCGCCCGACCTGCTGAAGCCGCCGGACTGGCTGGCCTCAGGCGCAGCGGCAGGGTCGCTGGGCAGCGAGGCCTCGACTCTGATCCAGGGCTTGCCCCCACAGGACCTGAACCCACTGGCACAACCAGCTTGCGCCAGGCCGTGGGCCGTTGACGCCCCCCACCCTTTCGATCTACGACCTGATTCGTCGACGGCACCGTGTTCGCCTGGCGCCAAAAGCGTCGGCGCGTTGCCACTGCCCGATCGACTCGGCGGCTACCTGATGGCACTCAACCTCGAGCGGCTGAGGCGGCGGGCTACGGGCCAACTACGAAAATTCTCAATTACGCCAAGGCCCGGCATGCTTTCACCGCCCACAACCGGTTGTATTTGAGCGGGGCAGCTGGTGGGTTTCGGGCTGGGAGCCCTACCTCGGGCCCCACTACGCGACGCATGCAGGCCACAAACCCAGGCCGCCTATGGAATGGCACGTGAGCGAAGCAAACAACCGAGCAACCAGGCCAGGCCGGCCGGCCGACGCCAGGGCCTCACGCCTGAGCAGAGCGCTTCTGAGCTAGTCTATCCGTTTGATGAGCTGTGATGGTGGGCCTGGCGCCCGGCGCGAAGGCGGTGCGATGGAGGCAATAGCGGATCGATACGGCCTCAGCCGGCCGCCGCACTGCCTCGCTCGGCAGCGGGGCTGCACCGTTCCTTGAAAAGAGTTGCCTGCTGCTGATTGAGGGGGACGCTGGCGCCTCAGTGACGCCGTACGGCCTGGCCCAGCAATGCGGTTCTGCCGGGATTGCTGGGCTGAGTGGATGAGCGTTCTGGGCCCGCACCAACCTCTGGAAGCGCCCTTGATCGCCAGACCACGACCATCGAATCCAGGGCCGGGCTGAACGGGAGGCTGGGCTGCCTTAGCCCGGCAGATCGCGCGTCACCCGCACCTTGGCCGTCCAGTCGTCACCGCCCGATTGCCGATCACAGGGATCGCCCAACTCCGCCGCAAGCCGGCCAGCCAAACTCCGCAGGCACCATGCTTCGAGCACCAGGGCGAAGCAGCCCGGCCGCCTGCCAGATCCTCGGCTGGCAAGCACAAGCGCTCCTGGCTGATCGGGTCGTGGCCTGGGGCCGATAGGCCGAAACCGATGCAACCGATGGGAGTCAAGCCGAGGTGCCCATCACCGGGATGAACACTACGCACCAGGGCGATCAACCACCACAAGGGTTTCCGGCTTCAGCCCCCGTCCAGCTTCACGGCGCCGCCCCGGTCTCCTTTTAAGGACCTTCCGGCTGCCGCCACAGCCCTGATCAGGCCCGCCACGGTGATAGCTCAGGAAGGGCCAGATCGCAGATCAGCAGGGGTTCTGACGGGCGCTCGGCTCAGGCCCCGGGCACGGCGCGGGTGTGGTTGAATCATTCTGCGTCGAAGGCTCACCGCAAGGTGGTGGGTGGACCCAGCAGCCACCATCGCCAGCGAATCACCCACCAAGCAGCGCACTCAAAGCGCCTTGCCTCCTCCACGCCAGGCCGCCGAGAGCGCAATCCCAGTGCGTCAGCACCGGACGGTTGCCCGCCTGTTGCGCTCGATGAGATCACCGGAACGGATCGGCACGGACAGCAGGGCTTCTAATCAGGCTTGCTTATCATCGCTTCGACTCGGACCGATGCGGCCAGGGACGCCCAAATCTGGTCAGAACCGAAGGGAGCAGCCACACGGATGCTCCAGGCAGGCGTTCGGCTCCGGGTCACCCCTTTTGCAACCTTGGCTGACTCAGGACGTTGACCGTGAAGGTCAAAATTTTTTCTTTTTGTTGGGGCATCCAACGCGAAGGCCAAACGAAATCCAGCCCGCACACAAGCAAGCTGCACGGTCAGCAGGTAGGGAATGGCCGGCCCGAAGCTCCGGGTCACTCAGTCCTCGGTTGCGGGTCTGGCGTTCAGCAGGAAGGAGGGATCTTTGGCACCCCGTTGATCGCCGCGGGTTGGGTTCAGAGCAGGCGAGGCTTGGGGCTGGCAAACTGGAGGTGACGTGTCTTTGTGGCCGTAGGCAATGCACTTTCAAAGCGGTGGCAATCACGGTGACGTGAATCATCACCTTCGAGCTTTTTCACACCACGGCCCGCCAACAATGATGTGCAATCGGGAGATCAACCAGTTCGTAGATGACCTCGGGCATGGGTCATGTCCTCCAGGGTCATTCCTTGCACCGCTGACGTTGATCACGCCAAGCCCTGGCCCCATCGATTCGTGCTGTATTCCAGCAGGCGGGCTGCTCATCGCGGCCTGGCCGCTTCGGTTGCACGGGACGGCCTGAAGCCACGCCAATGCCCAGCAGGGGCTGTGCCGGCCATCGTCATCACCGAACGCACATCGCAAAGTCAAACGTGACCAGCCGGTTGGTGATGATGTCGACTGATGCCCTTCACACCCTGACGCAACCACGTCGTCGGCGGCGCGAACGCTTCTTGCAGAGGCGAAAACCCGGCGATCGCATCACGCGCCGGTCATTGGGTGACGATCAGGGTTGTCGACATGCTCAGCCAGCCTGGCAAATGCCTTCCTCCGCCTGCTTCTGGCGCTTGCGCCCCTGCGAAGCTGAACGTGCTTGGTTGACGATGCCAACGGTGAGGGCGCCGCACCCTTTGCGACTTCGCGAGGATCGGTTTGCCGCTCCTGTGCCCGTGCGGCCACCCATTCGGCGCATAAAGACCAGAATCAGCGCCCTCCAAGCGCCGCCAGCAATCGGGCGCAGATTTCTTCCGCCGCCTTTCCTGGTCCGCATCACCGGGTTGCCCACCGGCTCCAAGCCCCGGGTCAATTTCTGGCCCAACTGCACCGCTTCTGGACCGCGACGTGCAGGCAGGCGCCTGAGCATCCGGTGGTTGAGAACCTGGTAGCCCACCCTTCGATCGGAGGTACGATCACCATCCGTTGACCGCGTTACTGCCGCCGCGCCCGACCCCGATCATTCATCCCGCGGTCTGGGGGGCACAGCATCCGTTGCTTGCTGGATCGAAGGGAGTGGGAGGGTTCGTCACGGGAAAAGTGCAGAGAAATCTGGTAAGTGGATTGGTATGGCGTCAGTGCAGTCTCCACGAAGAACCCTCATCCATCGCTTTCGGCAAAGCATGTATGCTCTGCCTCCAAAGACCGTGAAAACCCCATCTGTCTTAAGACGATCACTTTTGCTTGGAAGGCCTGATTCGAGAACAAAGAGCGGTCATATTGGTCCCGGCCGAACGGTCCGGTGGGAAACCCTTGGCAGCCTCCTTTGCGAGGGGGGGCTAGCCCGGCGCAGGCCCAGTCCGGCTTTGTCGGATCACCTCAGCATCAATCGGATTTGGATGGTTGGGCTCCTATGGGAGTTGGTCCCTGGCCGCTCGTGCTGTCTGCTGTGTGAGGTGATGATCAGCTCAAGGCGACGCAGGGAGTGGCATCGGCCGGGCCGAATTCTCACCCTGCCCAGCGCCTTGGTCCGCAGCAAAAAGCATGGCCATTCGGCTCGAAACGGATCTCTGCAGTGGGCTGCCCAGGGCTGTTGCGCCGCTCCAGCATTCTGGGCCAACGCCGGACGGTTCTGCTCTCTGGCCTACTCCTGCCAGCCGCACGAGACCATCGGCGCGGAACTGTTCCTGGTGAGGGCACTGCTGGTGGCTTTCAGGCTCATCCAATTGCCCAGACGATCGGCGTAAAGCCACTCAAGACCAGCGGCCCTTTCCCCGCTGCGCCCGTGCGACGGGGCCTGGCGTCCGACAGATCGATTCCGCAACCGAGGAGCAGCATCAGCCCTCAACTCGACGTTCTCCACCGGCACAGCGCCCCGCCAGCCTCTGCTGCAACTGCTTGGTGGAGGTTGAGCAGCAGGACGGGATTGCAGCCCCGCGGCCTCAACCACCTGATCACGCTCAACCTGCTGGCTGCCGATCACTTCAACCTGCTCAGAGCGCGCAGGCTCCAGCCATGGCGGAGTAGTCCGTAGCCGAGGACCAGCTCGCCCACAGGCCGAAAAGCAGGGCCAATCCGCAGAGGTCGTGGAGCCGCTCCGCGGCGCTGATCGCGCAGCTGCCGCTGCGCTCCAGCACCGTGGAGCTGAGGGAGTCTTGGGGGGTTGGGGACCTTGGAGACGTTGGACTCACAGCTCCACACGGTGAGCGCGCCATCAGATCATCCATCCAAGCGGGCGTGGCGCCGCTCGGCATCGGAGAAATTTCCAGATTCCTTCTGTTCGCCATTGCCGACCAGGGCGCAGGCCGGCAATTGCCCCTGGCTTTCCTTCCGGTTGAGCGCGCGTCACCGGAGCCGAGGCCATCAACTCCACAATTCGACTTGCTGATCACAAAACTTCCCTGGGCTTTGAGCTGGCCGCCTCGAAAGCTGCTCCAGTTGAGCACGCCATCGAAGCAGCCGGGCGGCCCGCCAGCCATCAAGTTTTGGCGAGCTCAGAGCCTTCAACCAGCACGGAAACAGCGCTGTTTATTTTTTTTGTTTTTTTTCGCCGGCGGCGCTCAGCCAGCCAAGGCGCTAGCAGCATTCACAAGACCACCAGCAAGGGGCAACCAGAGCAGACGCCGTGAACTCTGGCCCGACCACGACGCTCTGTCAACATGCGGAACCCATTAGTCTCCGCGCGCCCTCGACCAACTGCGTTGCACCAGATCCACAAAGTGAACACCGCTGGCTCGCCACAGCATCGGCACCATGCTCTGGCTGGTGAAGCCCGCAGCGGTTTGATTCGTTTCACCAGAGCGGTTCAAGCGCTTTCATCGCTAAAAAAAGTCGACCCTGGCCAGCCCCGCCCGCCGCCACCGCCTGGCAGGCCCGCGACGCCAGTCGTTGCAGTTCCGGCCTGAATTTCCAGCGGGGGCAAGCGGGCTGGGGGATCAGCGTGCGGCTCAATGCCAGCGGGTGTATTGTTCTGTAGTCGTTACCAGTCGGCCTCGAAAGCAGATTTCACCCAACCCACGACGGCTCTGGCCACGTTGCTGACGGCGCCTGCCGCTCGCGCGGCACCGACATTCGAGTCCCGCGCCGTTACCCCTGCTTCCACACCAGACGGGAGATCGAAGGCGGGCCGCCTCTCGCAGGCCCTCCAAGCAGCCCGAGCGGCGGAGTCTGTGGCCTTGCTGATTCCCACGGAGGAGCCCAGTTGCGGCTTGACGAAACAGGATAGCCGAGCTGACGCTCCAGGCCTGCCCAGCAGCTGTTCAGGTTCGGCCTCAAGTCAAGCGCTGAACCCGCCGCATGGGGACCTGGCGGGTAATCCGGCGGCGGCTGAAGCGGGGCCTTCATCGCCTGCTTGTCATGCCCACCGCCGAGCCGAGCCACCCGGAGCCCACGAACGCACCTTGCATCAGCTTGAACAGGCCTGGATCGTTGCCGTCTCGTTCCATTGGGGCATGCAGCACCGGAAACCAGACTCCACATCCAGCGCTCCCTCGGGAAGCCCTGGAAGCCATTCCCGTTGCGGAGCCGCCGGGAGATCGGCAGCCGTGGCCGGCAGCCCCCTGGCATCCGCCCAGACCACCTCGGCAAGGGCGGAGGACCACCAATGGCCCGCCTGTCGACTGTAATAAGGCTTCAAGCCTCATAGTCGCCGCGGCATTGGGCCGCTGTCGCAGGGGCGCCGATCACGGTGATCGCCGAATCGAGTATCGACACAGGCATGCTCACCTGAGACACCCCGAGAACACCAAGCCAAGGCCAGCGGGGGGAGCGGGCATACGGCGAAGGGAAAGGGCCGTATCGGCGCCAAACTACAGCGATAGGGGGTTCTGGCCAGGGCAAGGGCTCAGCGCATAACGGGGGGGCCGCTCCCCAGGGGGGGGGGGGGGGGGGCGGGCGCCGTGAGCGAGAAAGCCCGCACCCGACTCGATCTGGAACCATCCACCGATCACCGCTTGGTAGATCTTCTTTCCCCGCCTGTTTTAGTTGGCCGGGAAAGGGGTGAGCCGGTGCGTGGCGGGTCCGCCCATCAGCTGGAGGACGGGGGGTTCTCCCTCCACAGCAACCTCTCGCGGCGGCCCCAGGTAACGGGCACTGCGCCGGCGGCTTCACTCTCCACCCAGGGTCATTGACTGCTGGGAGCCGCTCCAGCTGACGGCCTCACTCACCTGTCGCTGGCCAGTGGCAGGCAGGTGTGTGGGCGCGCGAGTAGGCGCCGGGTTGAGCAGTTCGAAGCGATTCTCTCCACCAGGTCCATGTGTGCGCGAACTGGCCTCGGATTCGCCCGGGAAAGCCCACAATCGCGTCGGCCTGATCGCCGCATCGGGCATCTGCTGGCGGATGCGCTCGAGATCGCTGTGTTAGCGGCTACGCTTGTAGCCGCGCCGCCATTGCCTGAGCAGGCGTTCATTCGCCGCTCTGAACAAGGATTGAAAGGTTCGCACACTGCTCAGCGAGGCGCAGCGCGATCAGCCGTGTCGGTTGATAATAGCGGGGCTGGTGCGAAGCGGATGCGCTCGATCCCTTCGGAACGTCGTGAATGTGATGGACAGGTCGGTGAGCGGTGCGGACGCCTGACCCTCGCTAGTGATGCCGCAAAGTCACGACCGTAGGCATTCAATGTCATGCCCAAGCAGGGTGATTTCGCGGTAGCCCGAGCCGCCAGGCTTCGATCTCCTGGGCGGATTCGTCTCGGGGGTTCGCGGAACTGCCTGCCTGACCCGCACCGCCGGCACAACGCAATACGTGCAAGTCGCTCGTTGGCAGCCGCTAGATCACATTCACCAACCGCAGGGACCGCGCTTCGCTGCGGGCCGTGTTGATGTCTTTCAAGGATGTGGATGCTCGCCGGTGCCACACCTGGCTGACCCGCTCTTCAACCTGCTCCAGCAAGATGCCAGGCGGTTGCGTGCCGGGGCCCCATGACAGATCCAGTTCGGGCACCGCCGCAGCAGGCTCTCAACCTCCGCTGGGCCACGCAGCGGCCACCACGGAGGGTGAGATGGGATGAGGCGTTGCGCTGGGCCTGGCGGCCCAGGGAGCTGTAGACCTTCTCTCGCGTTGTCGCGGATCTTTAGCAGGTGTTGTAGAGCACCAAGCACGCTGTGCTCACGGTTCCAGGAGGATAAACCCCAGCGTTTCCGCAGATCCCGCCATCGCTCGGAATCGCCTTGTATTCATCTGGCAGCCGAAGGTGGATGATCAATAAGCTGCCCCGGGCGCCAGTCAGGAGTCGGTGTCAGTCCTCTCAGTCTGAACCACCGGCAAACACTGGGTCCATGACAAGGGCGCCGCAGCGATTTTCGTCTCAAAGACGTGCCGCTGGCGCATCAGTCGCGGCACGACCGCTTCGGTCGAACGCCTGCTGGTGGAGGTGGAGCACGGGGCCTGATCGGCCAGGCGAAACCGCGGCTTCGAAACAATGCATCTCACTTCAGCACCTGACGCCGTGGCCGAGATGAGCCTGGAGCGGGTGCCTAGCCCCAGCTGGGAGGGCCTGTCGGTCAACGCACAGCCCAGATCCCTCAGCCTGGCAAGCGCGGAGCCCCTGCTGGGCACCCCTCTCGCCACCCTGGCCGTGTGGCTGGGATCTGGCCTGCACGGACTGTGGGCAAGCGGTCCTCGAGCAGCCCGGCATCTGCGCGGCTCTGGACTGGAGCGCCAGGCCTTGACCTAAAGAGTCCACCAGCATCACCCTCCGCCTCGGTCCACAAAGCGGTGCTCGCAGGCTGGAGGCGTTGGGCCAGCAAGCTGGCGGTCACTCGATTCGCATCAAAATTGATGAAACTGGGGCACCCCGACGGTCCAGCCGATGACCGGGGCCCTGGTGCGCACAGTGGCCAGGGCCTGCGGGCATGCGGGCAGCCAGCCGAAATAAGTCCAGGTGGACAAGGCGGCTGGACCTGCCACCGCCTGTCAGTGACCCTGGCTGGCGAGCAGGGGGTGGTGCTGTGGAGCAGCCGCTCCCGCCCTGGGCGATCCGGACGCTTGACACTGCCGGCTTCGCCGCCCCTTGACACCACTGCCCGATTCCCGCTGGTGGCGATGAGAGCACTGGACCTGCCGAATCTCGCTGCGGCTGGGCTCCCCCATGTGGAGGGGTGAACATCAGTTGCTCAAAACCGGCGGGCTGCGAGAGGCCGTGCTGATGGCCCAGACGGGCCCGCAGGGCTCGGTCGCGATCTGATGCTGGCGCCTATTCCGGAACAGCGCCCTTCTCAATGGTCGCCGCGGCCCAGTTGCTGCCCCTGTGCGCTGGCCGGACTCGACAGCCATCTCACTGATCAACGACCGCTTCGAGGACCCGATACGCTGCGGCCGACCTGGTGCAGCCCTCGCTGCGCCCGGGCCTGGGGCGTGATTTCGCCTCAGCGCGATCTGAGCGCCACAAGCGCCGACGTGCTGCTGCTGCACGGGGGGCTCGACACCTCCGCAAGACGGCCTGGGCCCTGTTGCGCTACCGCCGGGGCCGATCGTGGCGGTGGTGGATTCCCGGGGGGGGTGGGGCCATTGCCGCGCAGCCTGGAGGCGATCACCGCATCCGGCGGTCGGCCCGTGGTGGATCTGCCGCTCTTCCCTTCGCCTATGGCCCAGGTGGCGTGGTGGGCCTGGCCCCTTCCGAGTGAAAACTTGCCAGCCGGGCCTCCGCAACGACCTGGCTGTCGCCCCGTGACGCCGCCTGTCGGTGGCCAGCGTTCCTGCACACCCGCCTTGGCGACGACCCTGAGGCTGGCGGGCACAATGGCCAGGGCCGGAAATCGGTGGACTCTGGATCTGCGCAAGGAACCGCCGGGTCTGGAGGTGGCCAGCGGCCAGGCCGCTGGCCCTGGGCGGCCATAGGGCGGATCCTTCACCGCTGGGGAAACCACAATGGCCGTTGGGCAAAAAAATGAGCGCCTGCCTTGAGTGTGCCGCAAGGCGAGGGGCGCCAGGGTTGCGCAGCCCGCTTTTGGTCGGGCACAGGGCAAGCCAGGCATCCTGATCAAAGCGGGAGCCGGCGTTTGCCCTCGATGCGGGTCGGTCGACTACCGCGGCTGGCGCCGTGAAGCAAAGGCGGTTGCTGCCAGGGGCCGGGCCCCGCAGGGGGCCCGGGGTGCCCCAAAAAAAACGCCACCTTGGTTTTCGTGGCATTTTTTTCTTCCCTTTCCTCCTCGG
>Ga0163217_1038643_pt1 | contig 16473 bp, 17 predicted proteins | sample SynspAceP_FD_185933 | JGI IMG/M metagenome (GOLD analysis project Ga0163217, IMG submission 185933) | Saline lake microbial communities from Ace Lake in Antarctica - Synechococcus sp. Ace-P (PacBio error correction) | ecosystem: Environmental > Aquatic > Non-marine Saline and Alkaline > Saline ... | reverse complement strand
TCTGGCGGGAGGGCGTTGATACAAGGTGCTTCGTGATCTGCGCCACTGGGCCCGGTTGATCACGTGGAGTCCGCCCCGGGGGCGCGGGAAGGGCCCTTGCCATGTCCGTCGCCACCCCCATCGCTCCACGGCGCCTAGTTGGAGACAGCAGAGGTAGGAGGGTCCGTTGTCGCGTTCCTCGCTGCGATGAACGCCACGCTGCTCCAGCCGTTGATCTCATCCACCTTGCGGGCGTGGTCTGCTTGCGAGCTGCGGCCGCCGTTGCTGACCCAGCCGCTTTCGAGGAAAGCCCAGCAACCCACCCCCCACAGCTGCAAGCTGGGGCCTGCGGCTAGTCAGCGGGCCATCATGGCTGAAGAGCGCTGGCAGGCCGAGGCGCCCGCGGATGCTGAGTGATCGGATTCCCTCCCCGCCCAGGGCCAGGGCAGCCACCCTGGCCCAGCAGCTGCCAGCACGGTCTGCTGGCCTGGCCCTGGTGGCCAATTGAGAGACCGGCTGGGCATGCGGCGTGGTGGAGCTGCAAGTTCGCGGCCAGGCCAGGAGAGAACCGTGGCGCCGCCTGCTGTGATCCCATTGAACTGATATGGGGGCGCCGCAGGCAATCTCTTTCTTGCTCGTGGCCAGCGGCAGGAGTGATCGCCTGGCCGGGCAGGCGCGGCGCACAGTGCGGCTGCGGCCGTCGCAGCGGGATTCTTTACGCCTCCGACCCCGCCCTGCAGGGGGATCTACCAGCGAGCGAGGGGATGGAGCGCTGCCCGCCGCTCTCGCTGGTGCCGGTCAGCCTGCAGAAGGCCCTGACAGCAGACCTACCAGGGGATCAGGCCCGGCCCTGGCCCTGCAACTGGCCGGTGATTCATAAGCCGGCAGGCATGGCCAGCTGCTCGCCATGGCCGGTGAACGCGCTGGAGGAGCACCAGGTGGCAGGAGCTGTTGGTGCCAAGGCAACGCTGGCTTCACCGACCGTGGAGCAGGAGCGGTTCATGGTTTTGCCCTCCGGCCCAGCCATGGCGCCGTCACGGCTTTACCTGCTGTGGGAACGAGGCGCCGGCTGCTGGGGTGATGGCAGCGCTGGCCGCCTACTACGGCCCCTGCTGGCCCGGCAGAGGGCCGTGGGCGGCGGCTGTTTACAGCTGGACAACCGGCTGCTGGCGTTGCGGGCGCGGCAGCAGCCGCAGCGGATCAGCAGAGGCGTCTGCTGGATTCACGGTGGCAGAACACCAATGGCCCTCCAGCGGCAGGCGATAGCGCCTGTTGTGCGGGACCTCACGGCCCCAGCCCGGGAGATCTAGTGAGGCAGAGCCTCAAAAACGCGCCCGGCGCTGCGGCGCTCGGTGGGCGCGATTCACGTCCACGGCTGAACGTCCACGACGCACCCTCGAGCGTCGACAGCAGCCTCACTTTCTCGAGCACACGCTGATCAGCGACGACTGCTGGCCCCATGAGCAGGACATCGAGCGCTGCTGGATCGCGGCGGCAGCGCCGTCAACGCGCCGCTCGCCAAACGGCGCCCTGCGCGCCGAAGGCCCAGGCGACGCCCAGCCCCTGGAGCTGCGCACCCCCGGCGGGCCTGCGGGTGACGGTGGGCCGCAACCATCGCCAAAACGACTTGCGATAGCTCAGCCAGGCCCGCCGCGGTTGATCTCTGGTTTCCCGCCCAGGAGTGCCCGGGCAGCCATTGTAATCCTCAAGGTCTCGAAGGCCCTGCAGGCGAGCGACCTGCAGGCCGGCCGCCTCTGACTGCCCGCCCACTGCGCCGGGACACCGCGGCAACACGGCGGTGGCGGTGGTGATGGTGCCCATGGACCAGTTGCAGCGGTCGCCGGTTTGCCGGTCCAGGGGCACGGTGACGCCATCGCGGCAGGTCGAGGTTGGTCTGGGGATCCGAGGCCGCGGCGGCGCCCCTGGTTCCCTAAGCTCCGCGCCAGTCGCCCATGAGCGAACTTCTACCCCCCTGAACCTCCCATCCCCGCCGTTCGCCCACCGACCGCGATCCGGGTGCCGCCCGTGAGGGCCACTCCGCTGCCGGGATGGTTTCCGGTTGAGGTGGGATGAGCCTGGTGGATCACCTCGAGAATCAGGCGCCGGGTTGCTGCGCGCCTGCTGGTGCTGCTGCTGGCGGCGCCGCTGCCCTGGCCCTGCTCGCCCCGCTGGTGAAGTGTTGGAGCGTTCTGCGAGGCATGCGTTTCTGGCAGTTGGCGCCCGGTGATTCCTGTTCGTTCGTTCAAACGGTGGCGGTTACGCCGGCCTCGGCCTGGCCCTTCTTACATCCTCTACGAGGTGCTGGCTTCGTTCTGCCGGCCTGACGCGGCGTAGGGGGATCGGCGGTTGGTATCGGCACAGCGGTAAGCTGGTTCAGCGGTCTTGCTTCTTTCTCGCTGAATCGGCTTCGACCTGGTGGGCCCTGGCGCGGCGGCGCTCCGCTTCCTGGGATTACGGAGCGATGTGGTCGAGCGATTCTGGTCGATCGAGCGCTATCTGGATTTTGTGCTGTTGCTGATGGTTGGCACCGCTGGCCTTTCAGTTGCCGGCTGCTGACAGTTGCTGCTCGGGGCCGTTCGCCCGTGATCTCGGCGAACGATGCTGGCGCGCCTTGGCGCTCGGTGGTGCTCGCGTGGCGGCAATCGCTTGAGCCGGTGCTGACCCCCTCCACCGATCCGGGTCACGATGCTGCTGCTCGGCGGCGCCGATCACCGCGCTGTTCTGATCGGTGTTGGGGCTGGTGGCCTGGCGAAGCGCTTTGCGGCCGGGGGGGGGCCGGGACACCTTCCTGATTGGCCAGGTCGAGCTGGCCAGCTCACGGCAGGAATTCGCGGCTGCGACCGCCGGCGGCCTGGTTGCAACGTCGGCTCTCGCATTGCCAGCTGGGCTTGTCCCGGGTTGTCTGAGCACGGCGTACCTGCTGGGCCAACCCAGACCATTTGAGACTTTGGCAATGCTGCAGCTTCTCGGATAGCCGCCCGGCGTCGAGCGGAAAGAATGCATGCTCCAGTCGCCACATCACTGCAGGTGCAGGCGGCCCCGGCGTTTGAACCATTTGCAGGGTCGTAGAAGCCTGCAGCGGACTGCCGCAGAGCTGCAGACCTCATTCGGCGCCAGGGGTTTCGGCGCACGTATCGGGCTGATCGCGCTGCTAGGGCTTAAGGCAGGCGACCGGGCGGTCCACTTTCCACAACGCATTGTTGCGTCTCTTGCGGATTCCCTGCCAGGGGCAGGTGCCGCAAGGCCGGGTAATATGCGTACACCGTTGCCGCGGGCACCCAGGAACGCTCTTGACCCAGATCCCAGCGAGCGACGTTGCCCGGAATGGGTCGTCGGCAGTTCATGAATCTGTCACTTTCGGGTCCGTCACGGGCGTTTGCCCCTCGGTATGCGCTCTATTTCCCGTGGCCCGCTATTTTTCATCCCGCCCAAAACCCGCCGGTAGGCGGTGGCGGCATCGCGCCAAGGATGAACTCGCAACACGGTCCACAGCCAGCGTTTGCTCTCCACCCACAGGAAGGCGACCGCAGCCTGGGTTCAGGGCTGAAAGTGATCCACTATTCTCCTGGTTGGAGGGCCCCGAGGCGATCGCAGCTACCGACATCATGCGATCTGCACCACCTGGGTTGTGCGTTGTGCCCGTGGAACAACGGCGCCAAAAATTTGCTGTGTCCCTGCCACGGCGAGTCAGTACACGCCACAGGCGAAGGTGGTTCGCGGCCACCGCTCCGCTGTCGTTGGCCCTAGGCATGTCGCGGTCGAGATACCGACACCGTGTTCCTGAGCAGTGGCGGACACCGATTTCCGCACGGGGAGAAGCCTTTGGGGGCTTGATTGACCGCGTGTTTCCCCCTTCTCCCGCCTGTTCATCCGCCCATTGGCGCCGCTCCTTGCTCCAATAGGCCGGTGAGCTCGCACTGGTCTGCTCCTGCGCTGCGGATTGCCGCCATCCTGCTGGATTCCCCTGTTGGCGGCTTCCCAGGGGGCCAGTTGGGCTACTTTGGGTCAGCAGACTACGACAGCCCCCGTTGAAGACCGGCAAGCTTGTTTGTTGCGAAACTGCACCTCGCCAGAGGGGACCCGGTTGAGGTCCCCGGCGGTGATGGCGACGTCTTCAAGGCCGGTTCAAATTCCCTATGGACACCGCTGCAGCAGGTGGGAGCCGACGGCAGCCGCACCAGCTCAACGTCGGTGCGTGGTGATGTTGCTGTGGCTTCATGCTCGCCCCGAAGAACGCTCCCGGGAACTCAAGAGGAACACTTCAGGGTCTACTTCACCCAGTACGCGCGGACAACCCCAACATTCTTCTCGTGGGCCCGTCCCTTGGCGATCTGCACCAGGGATCGTACTTTGCCGATCCTTCGCCCGGATTCCGGCCGGACAGCAACATTTTTTTTTTTTCAACCCCTTTTCCTGGTGTATATCCCTGCGTGGGCGCGAAACCGCGGCGCAAGGCCAGGTGTACCCACCGGTGAAGAAGAGCCAACACCGTCTCAACGGCTTCAGTGGCTGCCCGTCAGTTGCATCACCTGGTGATTGCGGCGCTTCGGGTGGTGGAAATCACTCGCCGATGGCCAGGTGTGAAACCGTTTCCAGCTGGCCCCTCCAGTTGTGGTGGGCCGTTGGAGATGTCCTGGCGGCCGGTTTTGCACGTCTCCAACGCTTCAGGTGTGGGTGGTTTTCGGCCAGCTCGATGCTGAGTCGTGCTTCCAAAACCCGGTGCGCATTACGGCATGCTCGCTTCTTCGCAGCGGTGGTCATTGCCCAGATTCTGCTGGTTGCTGAAGAGAAGCAGGTGAGAGAAGGTCAGGGCGCGAGGGCGTTGACTCCAGCCACTTTTCCGTACTGAGGCGATCAACCATGATTTTCGCTCAGGACCTGCCTATCGCGATTGTATCGTTCTCACCAGGGCCCGCTCCCGTTGAGCTCGGGGCCGGGTCACGGGTATGCGCTGGTTACGGCCTAGCTGATGTGCGCTGGCGTGCTGGTGCGGTCTGTGCTGGCGCACCGCTCGGCCGTTGCGCGCGCTCGAAGCGGGGTTGTTGCCGATCTGCTGCCGAATCTGGTGCTGCCGCGCGTACTCGGGAGCATCGCTTTATTACTGGCGCTGGAGTGCGCCAGGACAGCTCACTGGGGTTCGATGCGCTTGGCGATCTGCAGGGCGGCACGCCATCCATGGGGCTTGTCGGTCGGCACCTGGCGGTGAGTTGTTATTGCGGCTGGCGCAGTTGGCTTCTGGACCTGCTCGTGTTGGCTGTTCCTTCGGTCGCCCTGGGCCAGCAGCGATCGGCCGCTGGGGCAATTTCTCATTCGAGGCCTTTGGGCCGTCCCCACACTCTGCCCTGGAAACTTCGATTCCGGCCATTCAATCGGCCGGCGCCGTTCATCGATAGGCTTTCTTCAACCCTCTCTACGGAGTCGTTCTGGAACCTGGGTGTTTCTGGCCCTGTTGCTGATTCTTTTCCGTGGGTGAGCGCGGCAAGATCTCGGCTGCCGAATGGTGCCCTCAGCTGCACCTATTGAAATCGCTTACAGCGTCGGGCGCTTCTGGATCGAGGGACTCGCCTTGATCCGCTTTGCCTGTTCTCGATTCACCTGCTGTGAAGGGCGGCCGCGCATGGCCCGAACTGATGAGTTGGTGCTTGATTGTGATCGGTGCTTTTTGGCCTCTGGTGGCTTTATTGGCTGTCAACGAGGCCCTGCCAGATCGGGGCAAGAGGACCCCCTGCGGAGCGTTCTTGATCCATTCCTGTTCGCATTCAGTCGGTTGCGGTCCGGGTTGCGATCGACTGTGCCCCTGCGCGCGGCCCGGGCATTGAGGCGGCTGAGGTCATGAGTCGGACGGATTCGTCTCGTGTCTCCCAGTCGTGCTTGGCAGGCGCGGGACTTGCGAGCGGATCCGCACCAGCACCTCACCCTGGAAGCAGGTGATGGAGCTGGTGATCGATTTCGTGCCGGGCTGGCTCTTCAGGTGGTGCGCTTCCATGACGGCGACCCTGTCTCATATGGCGCTCTGGCCGAGCAAATCTGCCGGCTTTGGCGATGTAACCGGCCCTGGAGCGTGGAGGTTGGTGCCTTGGTTGAGTGCCTATCAGGCACCGCCGGCCTTGCAGGCCGAACTACCATCCGGTCTGGTACAGACCATCGTGCTCGCCGCGCCTTTCAGGCCGCACCGGCGTGCCGGAGCGCGAGTCGCTTGGAGCGGTCGCGGCCTGGCGCCTCGCTCTGCTTACTACAGTGCCCGGCCTGTCGAAGGGTTGCAGGAGGTCCTCTATTGCAGCACTTACCCTCGGGAAACCTGTTGAGCGATTGGCTATCGGTCAGGGGCTGGTCCAGACCATGGCTGGCGCTGGTGCCGTTGGCGGGAGATGGCTACCACCAGCCGGGGAGCGCCAATTGATCCGCCCCACGTTGTTACGTTGGTCGACCGGCGCTTGCCAGCCCCACAACCAGGCACGCTCCAAGTCTATTCGGCCGTCACGCCATCTGTTTCGCCCGCCGGCGACAGGCTTTGCTCCTTTAACACCCTCACCTTCCAATAGCTCTCCGTCCACACCCTGAAACGTGGGAGTGGATCTGGTTTCACTGGATCTCAGCTCACTGGGACACTCAGCTCCTGGGATCGGCTTGGCGGGATGCAGATGAGCCAGCAGCTCACCGCTCCGGGCAGCATCAAGGTGGTCCAGCGGCGCTAGGGCTTATCCCGGGGCCCCGGGGGGTGCTCCCCAGCCAGACCACTCGGCGATGCGCTGAGCAGTGTTGCTCAGCGCTTTGATCGCAATCACATGGACGACGGCCGTGAAGCGCAAGCGCCTCCATCTGGCTGACCATGCCGACCGCCACCCATCGCCGCAGACGCAGTAGGCCGCAATTGCCAACAGTGTTGCTGGCCAGTGCTTGCGCCAGGTTCAGCCGTTGAGAGGTTTGCCATTGGCCTGGGGCTGGAACACGCGGGGTGAGCAGCGCAGGGCCCCGCAGGATTGGGAACAAACGCACAGGGCCAGGCTTGCCGGCTGCTGAACGCCGAGCTTGATGAAGCTGGCTGCCACGGCCCAGAGCACCCCACCCAAGCAGCATCGGGCCGTGCCGGGGCGTCTGGAACCAAAGCTGGAGCAAGCGGCCGTCCCTCGTCCCAGCAGCAACCCCCCAGCACCAACAGCGCCACACCCGGCACTGAGTGAGGTGGGACGCTCGCCAGCAGCACCAGCCACCTGACGCAGCACCAGCGGTGAGAGGTTGATTCAAGTGGCAAGCCAGGCTGAAGGCTCGGCCGGCGGCAGGGGGTCGCGGCCATGGCCAAGAACGCCACCGGCATTTAACCAGCCCACTGGCGCCAGCGGGGCAAGCACAAACTGGGACAGTCGGGAAGGGCTGGACCATCAGCTGAGAAAACGGCAGGGTCAGGGTAGGCCGAGGGACCAGGCAGCTCGAGACATCACAGGTGGTTGGGCAGCCACTTGCGGGCGCAGCAAGCTGCGGGTGGGCGACGGTTCACGCCGGCTTTCACCAGCAGGGCCGTGGGCAGGCCAGAACCGGCCAGTTAGGGACAACACAGCGCGGGTTTCGGAGGGGAGCGAAGCTGCTGGCGGGTTTTTAAGATCTGTGGTATTGCGGGCGATTAGTTTGCACCAGCGGTAGGCACTTGCCTTCCACACGGAAGGGTCACTGGTTCGATCCAGTATTCGCCCCTTGACAATGGCTCAAAGCCTTTCTTCCGCGTATTCAGTTGATCGCCTAGAGCGAAACAAAGCGAGATCGACGTTCTTTGAAAGAGCTTGTCTCTGGCATTGTGTTTTTGATTTTTCTCCTGGATACGTTTGGCAGCTTTGCAAATAATTCTCATTGAATTGTCAGTTACTCGCCAAGGTATGTGTTGGTCCGGGCCACGCTTTGTCAGTAAACTATCCGTTAACTTTGGCCGAGAGACGATTGCAAGCGTGTTTGCTCAGCAGGTTGCGATCAATCAGGCATCGATGGCTTGGGGACATTGGTCCAAAACCGCTTGGGTGTAGGGATTTGTGATCGCTCTTGGCTAGGCGATTGGAACCCTTACTTCCCCGCCAGAGATGACTTAAATGGCGATGGATGATAGCTATTGGGTTCAATACAACAGCGGCCGATCTCGGCAAGCCATTTTTGCGGCAATGCTTACAAGCCAGACGGCAGTTGAGCCAGGAAGGCACCAGTGAAGCCCCACTGGGTGGCCAACAGCCAAGGGGGGAAGGAATGAGGCGAGTATGATTCTTTAAAATGTCGGCGACCGTCATGAACAAGGGGAGGGGTGGAGACAGGAGGAGCGCTGGTTCTCCATTAAGGCGGTGGTCGAACTGTCTCCACCGCTTTGTCATGGTTCCCCAATGACGAGTTTGGTGAGGAGTGGCGAGCGTTGCTCCGGCTCAGGGAAGCCGCCGTCAGTGGGCGCGCCGGGGCGTCACACAGCTTCACGCCGTCGCTTCAAGCAAGGGCTCGCGCAGGCGGCCAGGCTTCAGCGCTCCAGGTGGATCAAGCCAGGGTTGCGGCCTCCAGGGCGATCTTCAGCACCCCGCTTAGGGCATGACCTTGATCGCCTGCACCGCCGGGGTTGGGCGGCGATCAAGGAGGCGGCTAAGCGCGCAGCAGCGCCATCGCCCCGCGGTCTGGGCGTTGCTCGCTGCTGGCCAGCTGCAACCAGCCTCGTGGCGTTTTCGCAGGCTGCGGCGGTGTTCGGGCGATGGCTGCCAACCATTCACCTGTTCGGTCTCGGGTAGCCCAGCGATCGCCGTGGGGATTTCAGGTACCAGCCTGTTGCTTGTGATAGGCGCTGTGTTGATTCGTGCTTGCCGCAGGTGTTGCAGCATCGCGGCAGCCCAGAAGCAGTTGACGGCCTTCGCTGGTCGTGATGGAGCAAGCCTGGCCATGCTCTAGAGGGGTGAGGGCGTGGGCGGTAACCGGCTGCCTTGGCGTGTCGACGCGGGAGCGGCGGGCGAGATCTATCAACAGTGCGTTGACGCACGCTGCTCTGAAGCTGAAGCGATCGGACGATCAGGACCATGGCGCAGATTCCAGTGACGATCGCCCTCGCGCAGGGGCCCGTGTCGCTGATACGCTCCTTGAGCTTTGAGCTTCTGCCATCGCGTTCTGCGCACAGGGCACAGGGGCCGATGTTTTCGGTCCGAGCGTCATTGACGCCGGGGATCGCCCTGCGCTCGTCGAGGGGCGTCGCATGGCCGCCAGTTTGATTCACCGGTTGATCGATCGCTCACGGACTGCCTTGAACCTGCAGCCGCAGGCGGGGGCCGCTCATCCTGGGCGCGGCGAGAGCGGCCAGGGTGATCGGGCCGTTGCGCCTGGTTGCCAACAAGCCGGGCACTTCACCTGGCCTTAGCCCGTGGACGCGGACGAACGGTCGGCCTCAAGGGATTCCCTGGGTGAAGAGCCCGTAAAAAGGTCAGCAGGCGCGGTTGGCAGGGGTCCTGGTCGGACGAAATCCCGATAATCGCACCGCTCCCCGGGGTGCTGGTGAGCTCGCCGGGCATACGCGCCCCGTAGCCAGGATCAGTTCGAGGAAGGCCGCCGCGATGCGAGATCAGCGGTGGGCCTTGATCCGAGGCCTGCCGAGAGCACTCAGATTAAATCAGCCGGGCTTCTCGGACCCTTGACAGTCCACCTCAAGGCCGGGCGGTCCCTGCAACCATCTGCAGGAACTCGCGGCCGTTTGGGCGCCTCGGGACGGCGCTGGTGCGGCGGTCTTGAGAACTTGCTCGGCGCCATGCTGCGGCCACTCGCGGTAAATGGCCCAGGGCGGCAGTGCCCGCTCGATCGCGCCCTGGGTCAGAGGCCGTGTCGGGATCCGTTCACCAGCGTGCACTGGATTTTCTGCTTGAAGCAACGGCGAAATGCGCCAGGGCGGATCAACTGCTGCGACTCAGCAGGCGTGATCGAGTTGGTGCCGATGTCGAGGCCGCGAATGGCGCAGCGCCGCTGCGCGGCTCCGGGAGGGCTTGGGAGGCTGGCACCGATCGAAGGCCCGGCGCAAACGGCGTCACTTGCCATCCAAGCAATTGGAAGCCACCCAGAACAGCAGAACGACCGACAGACAACTGGATCACCGTGAGGCTCGAATGGCCTTTGCCCCGCCACCTAATACTGCCGCGCAGGGCACATCGCGCCACCCTGCGGGTTGGGTTCGCCCTGCTGCGCTGGCGAAGCCAGTTGGTCGTTCCATCCTGTTGTCCCAGCCGGCTGGTCCCTCTGGCTGCTGCCGAGGGGGCTCCGGCGGCCCGCCCTCGTGGCTTGATTGGTCTTGCGGCCTCGCCGTCAGCGGTGCCGGCTGTGTCGCCACGACCTCTTGGACCGGCGCATCGACCTTTGTGGAGCGCCACAAGGACCGACCCTCGCCAGTGGTCGGGTGGTGTGGCCATGCGCCGCCCGTTCTGCTCGTGCTTCATGCCTGCTTGCTGGCTTTGGCTGGTGGGCTAGGGCTGCTGCCGGAGAAGGCGGGGGGCTGCCTGCTGCTTGCGCCCTGGCGACTTGCCGGCGGTGCTGCTCTGATCCTCTGCCAAACGTGGTTGGCTTTCCCAGTTGTGCTGGCTTTCTTGCTGGGGTTTCGCGGTGCTGATCCCTGGGCTCGGCCCACCGGTGAGGGTTGCCGGTGGCTGGCCCTCTGGGACTGGTCTGGCGGGCGGCCACTTTGCTGTGGCTTGGCTTTTGACACGGTGTACGCATGGCCGATCGGCGCGATGATGCCGCCCTGGCCTGCGCAGCAAGTGCGCTCAGCCTCGGGCTGCGGCCCTGCCGGTCAGTTGGCGATCTCGTTACGGCCTGACGGCACTGTTTCTGGACCGCTCGCCGCCCTGCTTGCAGGGGGTGTCTGGCCTTCTGGCGCTCTGGGCCCTGGCGGCGATCGGATGCCACAAAGCGCCCGGTTTGTTGCGGGTCAGCCTTGCGCTGGCCTGTTCGGCCGCCACTCCACCGCCAGTTCAGCTCGGTGGCCTGTCTGGTGGCCCTGCTGCTTGGACGGGCCGCATGAGCGCCTACCCTGGGCGCCCCGCCAGGCCGTTTCTGTCGCCGCCGCCTTTGCGGCCCGGTGCGCGGGTGGGCTGGTCGCGGCCAGTTCAGCCCTCGGCGGACCCTGCGGCTGGAGGCAGGGTGAGTGGCGTGCTTGATGGACTGGGGCTTGGTGGATGGACAACGTCCGTTTTGATCCGGCCGGCAGTTTGGGGGTCATGGCCGGGCGACGACCAGCGCGCGCGGCGACTGGAAGGCCCGGCCGCCTTGCTGGCTGTGTGCGCGGTGGTTGGGGTGGTCAGCACCGGCTGCTGGGAAGACAGCCCCTGCCGGAGGCAGGACTCGGTTGCTGGGTTTATTCGATGTTACCTCCTTGCTCTGGGCGCGGCCTGGGCGCTGGGGCTTCGGCCAGGTTGGATTTCCACGGGCAGATGGTCACGGGCCTGGCAGCGAGCGCGGAGTGGCAGCCAGCAGCGGCTGCCGGGCGTTGCTGTTCGGTGGAGCCGCTGCGCCGTTGCAGGGTGCGAACCCGTGGCAGGGCGGCGTGGCGGAAGGCCCTTGCTGGTTGGCCAACTCACAGGTGGCGACCCACTGCTCGGCACCCCCCGTTTCCTGCCTCTCTTGGGGGGGCTTGTTGCTGATCCTGGAAGACGTGGGCGAGGCGCCCTTACCGGATCGAAGCGCTCTGCTCACACTGCGCTCTGCGGCGCCCTTGCAACAGCTGGCGCTGGGGTCATGGCTTCGGCAGTTGCCTTTGCTGCGACGATTTCCCCGCTCGAATTCCAGCCGGGCCGCCCAGCATCGCTCAGCCTCGAGCAGGTGCTGCGCGGGGAAACGCACCGCGACTTGGATCCGGTGCGATGGGCAGGTTGCGGTTGGGCCATGGCCCCAGGCAACGGGGCGTGCGCTTGGGCCGGCTGGCCCGCTTGATGGCGACGCGGCACGCTTCAGCCTGATTCCCCTAACCCTCCGCTGGGGGCCAGGCACAGCGAGCAGCCCAGTCGAGATCGCATGGCGTGGTGATCTTGAAGGTTGAGAAGCCGGAGCGGGGCGAATTTCACCCGGACCGGCCAGCCCAGCCGCTCGAACAGGGCAGGCGTCATCGGTTTGACGCCCAGGGCCCTGCTCCAGCGCCCTTGGCATGGCCGAACGCAACGCTCCACCGCAAGCCCTGGGGGGTTCTGCGGCCGGGACCAGAGCCCGGCGCGTCCAGGTTTCCTCCACTTGCTGCGCGCCATTCAGCGCTTTGGATCGTTATGTCGCTACCGGCCGTGGCGCGATTCACGGCCTCCCCCGCCGCGACGGCTTCGCGCGCGGCCGATCTAGTGGTCCGCTTGCCACCAGGCAGCGGGCGCCATCGTGGATCAGCACGACCGGTCGCTTCGGGCGGGCAAGGCCGCGAGCCCCAGCCAGCACGACTCCTTGGCGGCTGAGCGACCAGCCACGTCCACGCACCGGCCGGTCCCGCTTGCCGCTGTTCTGGATCAGGGCATCACGGCCTTTTGATCAACCGGTTGGCCCACAGAATCCCCGATTCCAGCGGATGGCCGGCGGCAAAGCCGCCTCCAGGCTCCAGGCCATGGCAGGGCGGCCGGCGAGCGCAGCAGCCAAACTTGTTGCTCTCCGCCCCATGCGGACGTCCACTTGCCGGCGGCGGGCGATCAGCCTATGACAGCGTCTTCCCTCGGGGCCGGAAAAGCCGGGTCCGATCCATACTCGCACGACGCAACGCCTGCCTGCCGCTGCCCAGATTGCGTGTTCTGTTTTTTGATTCCCGGCGGCAGCGCGACCCAAACTGCAAGCGATGCACAGCGGTGGCCGCCACCGCCTCCACCTCGCTGCCACGGTTGCAAGGTGTCCTTGTCCGGCTGGGGGCGGCGGCGTCTGGAAGCTGCTGCCGGCCGTCGAGAGGTTGTTGCCGTTCAGCTTTGAGTCGGGGTCAGGCCTGGCCGAGTGGGCCAACCTTGCATCGGTGCGGTGCGGGAGCCTGACTTTCAGGCCATGTTATCAATCTGGCCTCCGGTTTGGCCCTCGCCTGCTTGCTCGTTCCCTCCCACTCCCCACCGGATTGGCACCGATCTGGCTTGTCGGCCACCAGCCAACTACGCCCCAGGCCGCCACAGGCTCCTCCATGCGGGCTGGCACCGAAATTTCAGCGCTGGAAGCTTGCTCCAGGCCGATTTCTAGGTGCCCGTGAGGCCGACGCCTTCCGGCTGCGGCTGCCGGAAATCTGACCTGGGACGCGCCACCGCAGCCCTCCCCCCCGGCCTGGTCCGCTGTTGCTTGCCTGGCCCCCACCCGCGGCCACACCCACGGTGCTGGGACTGGCCGCGGCACTGGCAAGGCCTTGCCGGAGCAGATCCGCTCCGAAATTGCCTGATCTGCGGGTGAGCCAGCCAGCGGCGGCCAGCCCGGCGCAGAGGCCGCCCAGGTGGCTGTCGCCAGAGTAGGTGCTCAGAGCCGATCCTGCTCAGCGAACTGGCCGGACTGACCGCAACCCCTGGTGGCGCTGGGTCGCAGCGGCGACAGCCTGCCCGCGCGCCAGGGGGTACAAGTGTTGGTGGGCCGTTCCTCGATCGCTCCGGGGTCACCGAGGTGCTACAAAAAGCCTCGGGCTCTGGTTTAGCGGCTCTTCTTGTTCACGGCTCTTCGGTTCAACGGCCGTCGCTGGATGCTCCCTCCAAACGTCCACGGCCGCTTAGCGCCGCCCAATGCCGTCGCTGCGCGTCGCCACCCCCTGGCTGACGCCGCTGGTTTCATTGGCGAGCGTGGTCAACCTCTCGGCGCTCGGCTACCGGATCCGTCGGAGGGCTGGGAATTGGGGCGCATTCCTACTGGATGGTGTTGATCACGAATCAGCACCATTCGGACTCGCGAGGTGAATCCCCTCACCGCCGCTGGTTTCGCGCCCTGACCGTTTCTCGATTGTCGGGCGGCCTGGTGGGTGGTTCAGCTCTCCATCCAGAGCTGTTGGGTCTGAGTGAGTCGGGTTACTTCCCCGATGCGCGAAAACCGTTTCCGCCGCTACCTGCAAGACGATGGAAACCATGTGATTCCTCTGCGGCTATGGCCGCAATCGGCCTGAAATCAGCCGAACAACTGGCCGCGAAGGCGTTTCCTGATCGTGATCGAGATGGATTCAGGCTCGAAAGAGGCGGGCGAGGCCCGGGGCATCGTTTGTGTGCTGCAATCCGATGCCACCTCGATGAAACCCTGCTGGAGGCGGGGCATTCACCGCGCCGCAGGACCTGGGTGGGCAGCCCTGCCAAGCAATGCGCCAATCTCTATGTGGTGCTCAGTGCCGCGGGAATTGCCCCGCCTGCCGCTGATTGCCGCTCGATAGCGAAGAAGCGGAACGCAGTGCTCTCAGGCCGGTGCCACCAGGTGCGTGGCCCCTTATGTGGCGGGCGCGGAGCACCATGGCCGCCACGGGCCCTGCGCCACCCTTGGCGGTGCGCTTCAGGATGCTGCCTCTTCCTCTTCAGACTGCGAAGTGGCAGGAATTCCAGTCAAAGTTGAGGATGGCGCCCACTACTCGGCGACTCAACGGCCGCAGGCACTGGCGGAACCTGGAGCTGGGGCGGCGCTCCGGGCCATGGTTGTGGCGATTCGCACCCCGCCCCAAGGTCGGGAAAACCCTTACGCTACCGCAGTGGCACTACCAAACAGGAAGAGTTCGATAGTGCATCGCCAAAACCCCGGCGGTGAGGTTGCGGCCTCCGGCCCCGGGGCAAGATGCTGGTGGGATGGGTAGCCAGGAGGCAGTGGGGGCTTCATCGCCAATCTTACGGCAGGCTCTTCGTCGCCGTCTGAGGGCAATGGCGGCTGAGCTCGGCGAGAGCGGCGGCATACGATCGCGGGCGCCCGTGGCTTCGCAGCGATGTCCGCTCACGCACCATTCCAACTAGCCAGGGTCAGACCCGCCCTGCGTTCACCGGGGAGGCCGTTGGCATCGGCCGTGCCATCGCCTTGGCCCTGGCGGCCGACGGCGCTGAGGTGGTGGTCAACTCGCCATTCCGCCAGCGCCGCTGATGGCCCGTGGTCCCGAGAATCGAGGGCCGCCGGCGCCGGGGGCCCATGCCTCCAGGCGACGTGCCGAAGCAAGGGCAAGGTGGACGGGCTGATCAGGCGGTGCTTCGAGCGCTGCGGGGCCGACTCGACGCGTGCTGGGGGGTCGCAACAACGCCGGCAATCACCCGCGATGGCCTGCTCCTGCGCATTTGAAGCGCGGGACTGGAAGGCGGTGATCGATTTCCAATCCTCCGGCGTTTTTTCTCTGCCCCGGGTTGCGAGCCGCAGCATGCTCAAGGGCCCGCCGCGCCGCTCGTCAAACATACCTCGGTGGTCGGCCTGACCGTACGCGGCCCAGACGAATACAGCGCCGCCAGGCTGGTTGTTGGTCGGTTTTCACCCGCAGCACGGGCCGCGAACTTCCCAGCGCGGCTCCCCGTTATGCGTTTGGCGCGCTTTCATTGCCACCGAGATGACCCGAGGACTGAATTTGTGGGCCATTCTCAAAGGCGTTCCGCTCGGGCCGGCTCGGCCAGCCTGAGGGATGTGGCCGGGCGCCGTGCGTTTTTCTTGGCCCGCCGATTCTGCCGCGCCTACATCACTGGGCCAGTTTTGCAGGTGTATGCGGCATGTTGATGAGCTGATCAGCCATCGATCGGTTGTTCCAGGTTTTTCGCGCAGGCGGCGGAATACGTTTGCAGCAACTTCAGCGTCGGCTGCGCACGGTCTGGTCAGGAACGCCGGATCGGCACGTAGGACCACGGCCATGGCCAGGCCGAGGCCGCGTGTGTTCAGAAGGCCTTGCCTGGGACCGTTCCCGGATCGGCGCTGCCATCGCTAGAGCGTCAGCCAGGCTGTGGTTGATCATTCTGCTCATGGCAGACCCTATCGAGCGGAGGGTGTTGATTCGGCTTTTCCACTACAACTCGTGACATCGCCCGCCGCCGTGGGGGCCTGATCGTTTGAGTCTATCGGGCAGCCCCACGGTCTGTTCCCACCCCACCGATGTGGCCCAACTGTTCAGTTTCTCGGAGCTCCCGCGCTTTTTCTCTGGGAGCCGCGCGCGTGATTTGCACCTTTGCCGATTCTTGCGTGAAGGTTCAACCATCGGGCGCGGGGTCGCAAAAGTTTGGTGATCGAGAAGAACGTTCCGTTTTGTCCCGACATCGTCCAATGACGGGGCCGTCACCATCGCCAAGGAAATCGAGCTGGAGGTCGTATCGGAAAAAATTCAGGCCGCCCAAAGCTGATTGCGCAGGTGGCCACAAAACAAGGAACAAGGGCCGGAGGCGATGGACCACGACGGCCCCCTTGTTGGCCCAGGGCCCTGGGTGCAGGGAAGGTCTTGCGCAAAAACGTGGGCGGCGGGTGCCCAATCCGGTGGGGTTGCGACGCGGCATGGGGAAGGCGGGGGCGACCGCCGAGAATTCGTGAAAACCGGGGCATCGGCCCGGGGCCTGTCTGAGGCCCGTAATCCCTCTTTTTTCTTTTGGGTGC
>Ga0163217_1043643_pt1 | contig 16476 bp, 17 predicted proteins | sample SynspAceP_FD_185933 | JGI IMG/M metagenome (GOLD analysis project Ga0163217, IMG submission 185933) | Saline lake microbial communities from Ace Lake in Antarctica - Synechococcus sp. Ace-P (PacBio error correction) | ecosystem: Environmental > Aquatic > Non-marine Saline and Alkaline > Saline ... | reverse complement strand
GACCGATCACAGATTATGACCCAACTTTACACGCTTCTATCAGCATCTATATCTCTTCAAGGATTTGCTTCCACGGTTCAGAAGTGTTAAAGGCGGGGAAACGATATCAACATCGCTCCTGCTATACCCGTTAACTTGATTCCGACTCCGCTGCCATTGCTTTCTCCACTAATCTGGATGGGAATGGAGGCGTAAATCACGGAAGGTCGTTTGGGGATTGAATTCGGTCTTTCAATAGTTCATTTAAGGTCCAAGTGACATTCCTGCACCACCTGCGGGTCGGGTGCTCCCATGTCCGAAATCATAAAATGGCTTCTTATCACCTTCAGCGCATAGCCAAACTTTCTCCAGAATGTTAGCGACAGGACGGTCGAATTCAAACTCGTTCCAGTATATTCACCATAGCTTTTTTTGACTAAATATTCGCGCTCCTTTACTTACTTTATCTTTCCTATCACCAAGCTGGAATTATTACGCCGTGATTCGAGGTTGTCTGCCGGGGGTAAACCCATCCAAATCGCGCTTCGATGACCTCTTTTTCGGTCAAAGCTGGGATCTTAGCATAATAAGACTTTCCAGGTTCAAATTCGGTGCTCGTTTTCTTCACTGGAAGTAAAATCGGACAGGAATCCAAGCTTGAAGCAGGTTTTCCCTTTCCAGACTTAATTCTATCAAGTAGGTTTTCCATGCCCGCTTATTGGAGTCCAGTGCATCTGGGTGAGGTTTTGCATTAGAATAGCAAGTTTGATTAGATCTGGTTTTCGGCTAAGCGGGGAGAGAATTTCCTGGAGGTCCTATGGAGTAGAGATTAGGGTTATCGTGCTACATCCGTACACGCACCGATAAATCGCCTTCTGGATTGCATCCAAACCACCACACTTCATGCGCCATGGATGTCAAGAAAGAGAAATCATAGGGAGATTATGCATTTTCAATCGATAAGGTTTTCATTACCAAACTTTCGTAAGCTTACACGAGTAACCGCCACCAGGAAAGCAGCATGGCCGATAGCGTAGGGGACCCAATTTGCTCGTTTCTGTCATTGAATGCTTCTGCTGAAATGGGTAAAAGTAAAACTCATTCATTCTCTCTTGCTTTGAAGCGGGGATTCCTTCGTCATGCTGGTGAAGAAGTGGTGGGACTCGATAGCTAACTGCGGAATAGCGATTTTGGAGGTTTTGTTTCAGTTTTCTTTTGGCTGCGCAACCGAAGCAAGCGTGCGAGTAGGAGGAAATTTAGTATTTTTCAAGGTGAAGCGAGTAGGAGGATTAGGAATTAGAGCCCGATAGCTATCTGGGGGAGAATGAGAGATTAGAGATGATAGATCTACTTGTAAGTCCGGAGATTGGAAAAATCCGATCCATCAGGACCCATGGTTCACCCAGGATTAGCCCTGGGATTGGTTTGTTGAAAAGTCCACACATCAATTCTTTCCCTTTTTGAATAATGGGCTTTTGAGTCTCCGAGGCTTTTTTTCAATGAAAAAATCATCCGCCGTTTCCATGATAAATAATACATCGATGCGGTTCGGTAGGATTTCCATGCGGAATTCAGCAGTCGATTGTCATGTTGGGTCACTTGGCAGCATTTGCTAGCGGGCGTGATGATTTTCATTAGACACGGATACGAATTGGTTCGATCGATCAAGTCAAGGTTGGCAGTAGCGTTTTCATTTTATTTGAAGGTTTGAAAGGCGAGACAAATTCGAAAATGTGATTACATCGATTTAAGAATTAAGTTTTAGAATTATGATTTAGGAGGTCATTCGGGCATCGATCGTAATTTAATTTTGCTAAAACTTATTCAGAATTAACTGAGTTAATATTTAAGTGACTATTTGGAATACTTATTAATTTTAAAAAACGATTGATTAGCCAAAGAAACGAAGTCCAATACAATCTCGTAAGGCAAATCGTATTCGTAATTTATTCAAAGTATTTCTTTGAAAGCAATGCATCGTATCTATGGCGCAGGTATCGGATCAGCGAAAGGGGGAAAGGCTCTGCTGAAATCAAAACTTCGTAACCTATAGTTTGATCGTTCGGCACGGATTCCATTTCAGTATGACTGCCCAATTTGCGGACGATTGCTATCGGCAAAATGGAGTATGACGATGTTTTTCTGTTTTCCAAGATACTGCCGCTAGATCGACTTCCTCAATCTTAATATGAAGAGGTCGGCGAGGAGTTTATGTTTTGAGGTTTTTTGGCTTTCCAGAAAATCTGCCCCGGATTTTAAGTATTGCATAGGTTCGTTTCATAGCGATTAGGAGGCTCATAAAGTGAGAAGCACTCCTTCAGTTTTCAGCTTGTTTACCTCAAATTTCTAGCCTTCAGCGAAACCAACTTTTAAGTCAATTCTCGGTGTTTCCAGCTAAACTTTCCCTGATGATCCAATAATCGCCGAGAGGCCATTAAGCAGCTCCAAAAGAATCATGGCTGAGATAAAAGGAAATTGCTTTTTTTCCGGATTTCTGAGATCAGGATCTGTCAGCGTCAAGCCATGAATGGACTTTTCTGCAACCGGTTCCTTACAGAGGCAAGTTTCAAGTCATGCATTTGAAGTGCGGCTTCCATTCTCTCGATCTAACGTGTGATCGGTGTGAAATATTCGATTCCCACAAAGCCTAGATTTTCGCTTTGCCAATTTGCTTGTTTTTAGATTTTCCAAAAGATCAAGGCAGATTTTATTTGGGGACAAGCGCAAGTTACGGGGATTTGATCATAGTTTTAGAGGTAAAGTCTACTCATTGATTTTAATGGTTTCTGCTGGATCGCTGCCAAAACTGGCAAGGGTTCTGGAGGCTTCTTCCAAGCAATGGTTTTACTGATGACTTCACCACAGGGAATTACCAGTTCGAAGGATAGGTGATGACTTATGGGAAATCTTTTTTCCTACACAATTTCTTGATGGATTTTCAATTTCATTTTGTACAAAAGTGAGGGTTGAAATCCACTCTTTTTTGGCATAGCATATACCAAAAACTACCCGGCCTGTAAAAGCCACTTCTTCCATGTGACGGTAAGTTTGCGGACTTCCTACAGGCTTCGATTGATTACATCAGGACACATCATTATTCGTGATTATTATTGTAGTTTTTCATGAAGGTTTTTCCTTCGATGGAATTGATGTATATGCGACACATCTTTTTTGCGATAGCTAATTTTACTTCTCAAGATTCAAAGCAAATTACTTTGCACCCCGATTGACGGGCTGATGCAGCTCAAGCTACATTCCACAACCGATAACTTGCGACATGATCTTTATAGATACGTTCACGCGGTACACGGCATGGAGCAACGTTAGTGGCATCTGCCAGCAAGGATCTCGAAGTGAGAGTTTTTTTGATGAGAAATTATTGTCAAGGCAAGTGATGTATTGGGTCATTGCGCGGGACGACGGACTCCATCGTTTTTTTTTCCTTGAACTATTGACTTGATCTTGCGAAAAGCGATGATTTTCCACAAGCGAGGTAGGGATAAAACAGTTACTTTTTGCGCCGATTGTGGATACGATCAGGGACTCAGTACAGGCTTTCGATGGTGCCTGCCGTTTCGTGTCCAAGGGAATAATTTAGGGTATTCTAGAGTGGGAAAAGTCCCTTGAAGCTTGTTATGTTCACGAAGCAACCATTTCGATTTTGTTAGGAGGAACTTCTTCCAGCTTTCGGGGTTAGGCGTTTTCAATTCTTGAAGTTTTCTGATGTTGCCGGACTTCGTGAGTAACATAGTGTTCATAGGTTTTGAGTTACAATTATCTAAAATCATTGCTTTATTTTCCAACACCGATCCTCCCGACCAGGATCATAACATGTTGTCTGTTGTGGTTGTCGGTTTGACCCATGACATCAACTTGATACTGCTGGACTAGTCACTGCCGGGATGCTCTCTGCCGCTGTAATCGCTATAAGTTCATCTCCACCTTTACCTTCAAACCCACATCTGATTTTTTCATCTTGGTTCTGCAGTCTTCAATTTCCTCCAAAAAGGCTTCGGAATTTTCAAAATTTACAGCTTCGAATTTTGCTGATAGTTGGAAGGCTATTCATGCCCAAATAAGTCGTGGCCGATTATCCGGGTGATCCTCGCAAAGCTTTAAGGAAACTTGTGAGAGCGCTAGCCATATTTCCGGCATAATCTAATAGGCTGCATTGCTTTGAACTCATCCGGTGACCGATTTGCCTTCTGGAGTGTGGCCCGGAGATAGGATGCGCTGCATCAAGGGGCAGCATTTTCATCAGACAAGCCTTTTTCTTTGAATGGTACCAACTATTCATTGATTTCTCTTCAATAAATTATAATGTCCCCAAGAGAAAGTTACCGGTCCAAATTCTACTTCTCGGGCGATCTGTGCCACAATACCTGACCGGTAAACCCGTGATGCCAATAAAAGGCTTCGATTGCTGAACTTCCCGAATCGAGGATGGCGTATCAAGAATCTGGTTTTTGTCCACAATCAATGTCATGATTGGAAAAGTCACGTAGTCAGTGTTTTAGTCTTGGAGAGGATTCATTCGATACTTTTGAGATCCGTATTCGGGAAAAGTCGAAATGCTGTAAATCATAGCGATCAAATTTGGTATTCTAGAAAATTCTTTTCGGGTATCCTTCAATTTGCTTTTCAAGCGTGTTTTCTGCCAAAGTCATCCATAAAAATGGGAAACATCAAAAGAACAATTACGCCATTTTTGAAGCATCGCGTAATGAAACAGATTTGTTTCCCTCATTTTTCATTCGCAGACGTCAAAGACATTTCCTAAAGGCGAAGCGCCGTAGCAAAATGGTACTTTTAGGCTGTTTTGCTAGAGTGCGGTACGTCATATAAATTTAAATGGGTTGAATTGAAAGCAAAACCCAATATAAAAAGAATTCCTTGCGATTTTACTAATCTGTGAGAAACTTTTGAGGGGTGGGATTAGTCTTTCGTATTTTTAATGTATTTTCAATTCGACTTTTGTTGCTTATTAGATAACAATTTTAAACTTTGTAAAGAGTTTATATGCACGTATCAAGCCATTGATTCAATTTCGCATTTGCATCTATTCAAGAGATCTAATCACTCATTTTTATTGTGTTAATGCGAATATGAAGAGTAATACGAATTTGAGAGGATTTTGAGAGTTATTCGGGTTCGTACTACTAAATATCGAAACAAAGTAATTCGATGGGCAGAGTTAAATCCAGGATTTTCTTTGGGCGAATTGGAATTATTATAAATTAAAATGAAAGCTTAAGAAGATTACTTAGATTTCATCAACGGATTCAGACTAGTATAGGTTCTCTTTTTGCTATGAGCTTTATATCATGTGTGTATCATTGAGTTATATTTTATGATATTTTGATAGTTATATATTTCAACATGGGATGTAAATGACATTTCTGTATGAGGATTTAATTTCAAACTGCTAGAGGTTTGGAAAGCCTCAATTAATCGAACTAGGAACGGCGTAGTGGGAATCTTCATGTTGGGACTTTGGGAATTGAGTTCAAGGTGTTAGCTAATGCCACAATTTTGACTTAGATCGATCATGCTTATTGAGATAGCGATTTGGATGAGTCTAGACAACTTGAGATTGAATGTAATCCAAAAAAAAACAGACTGGGAGTTAGGCTCACGGCAGAGGACTTGCTGAGGAAGCCCGGTACGACGAGCTTAATTTCTAGGTAGAGAATAATCGAACAGGAATTGAAGTTTCCACTTTAAAGAATAATCGAGGTGCTTGAGTAGAAGGATGAAGATCTCTATTCAATAAGGCCTGAAATTCTAATCCACAGTCTACTTCACCAATCTATTGTTTTTGGGACAGAAGTAGGAGAAAGCATTTGGCGACGCTCTTTTCCAGCGTCCAAAAACTGTGGTGCGTACGAAGGGCGACTTTCAGTGGCTGAAGGTCTTGCATTGTAAAGCGGTCTGGGCTCGTAGTTCTGACAGATTTCTTCAACCAAGCCATCAATTCCTAGAAGTTCGGGATATTTTGGGGGATATGTTTTGCTAAGTCATTTCAGTCTTCAAAGGATCTCAGCCAATTTATAGGTTTCTGTGTCCAGGCTTCCCAGTAGTGAATCAGTTCATTTCTTTGGATGGTTGAAATTTGGCTCTTCCACTTGGTTTCATTAGTGCGGTGTGCCAAAACATTGACGCTTCTTCCAGTTGCTGCTTCAAAAGCGGTTTAATACTTTTCTCAATCACTTGGTAGCGTTTTTATTCCTGAGTCAAGCAAGTGGAAGAAATTAGCTCTCTGAGACTAAGGGTTGTCGTTTTTCTTCCTTTTTGATCCAGCCAAGGAACATAAATCAGGTTGGAACGCGTTCACATTCCATTGGTGCCTTTTGCCACACGTAATGGATCAGTTGGTGGAATAATTTCGCCAGGACTTACGCCTCCAGTATCGAAGTAAGCCGATGTTTGGTGTTTTCCATCAAACCCCATTCTTCTATTTTTTTCACTTCTCCACAGCATCATCATTTGCTCGATAGTCCTGGCATAAGCTGGATTGTCTTGGTTTTTTCGAGCGACTAGGGACAGTTCCATTTCAAAGCCTACGATCTATCTTGCTTCGGGTTTTGCCGAAAGCTGATTCATTTTCCTCTGAAGTTTGTATTTCGGGCTATGGACGGGCATAGACTCAATAGGCTAGGAATTTCTGATTTTGATTTTGTGTATAAAAGGCGTGGTTTCATGAGCCAAATTCATGGAAGGTTTTCAAACCTTTTTCTCCCGAAAGGGTCCTCTAGGTAAGGATTTGAAAAGGAGCGATAGCCGGTTTGTGTGGGTACCACATGGAAACCCTCTTTTGATTTAAATCGTGATCTGTAGGAAGCTGATTTATTTTCTTCGCGGCCCAAATTGCCAATTTTTCCAGCAAAGGAAGTTTTATAGCCTTCAGCTTTATGCTTTGGAATTGTAATAATTCTTGTGGCATGCTGTGCATAATTTGCGGGTATAGTTTTGAAAAGCTTATATGTTCCCAGTCTTACCCTTCTGGGGCGCCGATTCCAGTCGGTGATGCCGTGATTTGCCACAATTTTGCGTCCCAAAATACTGCGCGTGAAGGACTGCACCGCATGGTTGCTAGCATTTTGTAAGATCATTCTTTAGAGCAGCGTTCCAGATTGGGGTTTATAGAATTTACTTCCCATAAATTTACTGAATAGCCCAGATCGTCCACGGGTAAGGATTATTTGGCTCTTTGGGTGATTTTGGAAGCCGCAGCCTAGGGTAAATTAGAAATAGGATAATTAATTTGGTCAAGATATAGGGTTTTTGCCAGTATTTGAGGTTAGTACTGTTTATTCGCCAGTGGATTTAATGGGGTAGGAACAGATGAGATAGAGTTTTGAGTTTCAAAAGGATTTCGAAAAATCTGGTCAAATCTTGGGCTTGGTCGTCCCTAAAATACAATGATGTGCATCAGAATCTGCCATCCAGTAATTCGGTTAAGTGCGTTTGGTTTTCCTTGTCATATACTCGAGACGCGGTAACTGGAAAGGGATTTCCCGTTCCACAAATGTCAGACAGAGTAGGGCCTTTTTTTGATTGCACTTATACGTTAATCATGATTATGTCGTGAACGTTGTTTCACATTAGGGTACGAAGGCAATGGATCCAGAAACCTGCTGGCATCCCGCATGTTGTCAGTATTTGCGAATATGTATAGATGGAATACTTGAGTTCGATTTGATAATTTTTAAAGCGACCCTCGTAGAAATCAATCTACAATAGATAATCCCAGTTCATTGGAAGAATTGAGGATAATGCATTCCCATATGATCTTTGACAGGAAAATAATTTGAGGTGCTCCAATCTTCAGCCATATGGATTCGGATACTCGGTGTGTTACCTTTTGCACTAGTAGGATGGGCCATTGATCGTGATTTCTTCACAGCTGCATATGGACCGGATCTATGAATCAAATCGCCATTGAAGACCGAACCAGATCCAATCGGATTCCGTTTTGATTGCTTGAATCAAGTTTTGATGGGACGCTTCCAATCCCCCCAGTATTAGGTTGCCAAATGAATGCCGGATGCAGTGATAATTTGGGGGTACTGGGAGGTGCTTCGTTTCATGAATTTTTAGAGAGCGAAACCGCGAAAGCCCGGCATTTGGCAGTTATCATAAGTGCTCAGCCAGTTCAGTTTTTGAGAAAGGGGCTGTCCGATTCATATTTTGGAATTTTTATATATCAAATAGTAGGCTTACGCTATAAAAATTGGATTAAAATTTTTGAAATTCGGTCTTGTCCTAGGGATTAGGTGCCGAAAAGCATAAAAAATAGGATATGCTGCATTGCAGTGCTTTTATTTGGTTTATGTATTTATGTGGACCGCGTGCAGGAAGGCATCATTTTTGGATTTGTCCGCGGAGCAGTATGAAGCCTTTTCCGTTTAATTTCCCGGTTTTTTTGGGCGGGTATTGTTCCGATTTCTTGATGTTCGGTTTTTGGATGTTTAGGTGCATTGAGTATAACAATACCTCGTGTCTTCCTTTTCCCCCCCCCGCATGGGGAAAGTGAGGTGAGGCTTTTTGAAGTCATGACTTTCGGCAAACGCTCGTATTCCGTGTTAGAGGGTCAGCTTCAGTTTCTTTGACTTGCTATTTTCCCTTATCTTTTTCGGATTTGAATAGCGGCTGCGATGTATTCTTTGAGTGAGATTCAGTTTGTAATTCGCTTAATCGGTGGAATTGATATCGCGTATTGGTGTTTTAACCTTGAGCAGTTAAGAGGTGTTGGTCTGTCATTCAGAATTCTTTTCAAAAAGAGATTGCACAGGAATTCGTTATGAATCCACCCCAAAAGAATGACATTCTTCCTTGAGGGTTGTTAGCAGGTTGTTTATTTTCCCAATTCTGACGTTAAATTCACTTTCAGCGAAGGGAGCGAGCAAGTCTAGATCGGGACGCCCATCTCTTTGTTTTTAAAGGGAAGTTTATCGCTTGATGTTCATGGGGCTATTTAACGTGTATGGCTGGAATGTAAAAGTAGGCTTTGGTTGCTGAGCTAAGTTTATAGATTTATGAGTGAATCAGTTTAATGAACGTTTCGGGTTTGCGGTTTTCTAAATTTTATGGAACTCTAGGGATTCCCAGAATCTAATGAGAAAAAAATAATTTAGGAACCGTTGGTAAGTGATTTGGATAATTGGTGTGTATATATATCTTCAGTTTGCCACTAGTAAAGGCAAAAAGCAACTTAATCTATGCCAAAACACTAGCGTAACTGTAAGTCTTCAATGGTTCGAAACGTTCGGCCTGATTTGCTTGACGGGTGATTCCCGCCAATTAAGCAAGGAAATTAGGTTACTGCAAGATGGGATTTCGACATTATTTTTTAATCATGGAATATTGTACCGCAACCCCTAAAATTTTAAGTGCTTTTGATCGTTTTGGTACTTTTTTATTGGCTAGAGTCACCCCAAAGACATTAAAGGACTTGCCAAAGGAAAGTTTTGTCAGTGTTTAAGCAGAGTGAAGGACTTCTCGGATATTTGTTTGCTATTGGACTTTCATTACAATGCTCAAGATTTTGCATACTGGAGGCGAACCTATCGTAGCTTGTGTCCAGGTTACTACTGTTTTTGTTCCTCCTGATTATATTTTAGATTGCATAAAAGTTCAGATTGACCATTTAAAGATACGGATTTTATTTTATGATTTTATTATCACTCAATTCAAAAGGCATTGATTGCATTAAATGTTTCGGTCGGATGGACTCATGTGTGGACCAATGCCATGGGCTTCAAAACTACATAAGTGTTATTTGGAGCTTTGCTATGAATGTATTGACCCACTGTAGTGGAAGCTAGATTGTTCGTAGGACATTGTAATTGTCCAGCTTTTTAACAGGAATTATGGAGGTCTTTTCTATTATTGACAGAAAGTTTCTCGCAAATGCTTTGCCAATCTATGGATTTCTATCGAGCAAAACTATCTGATAATTATGGAAAGATTCCTTCCCGTTCTGAGAATTCATGAGGTGTTGTATGGATTTGCCAGCTGATATATCTTCTTCCATTCTCCTAATGAGTCAAGGTTTCTTGGTCAATCTCCCGTTATCTCTTCACTTAATTAACAAGTGATGGTCTATAAAAATAAGTTTTTCAAAAAACTCAGGGTCTTTTTTATGGAGGTAAGCTCGATCGCAACTACGAGTCTAGTGATACTTACATTTTATTTAATTCATCACAAAACTTCCACGATATCCATTTACATAGCCTTTAGTGTAGAGTATTTTTGGGATTGTAAAAAGTTGGATCGAGTTGCCTGCGCCGGACAAAATTCAGCAAGACGTTGTAATCTTCCCCAGGTAAAATTTTTTTTTATATGGCCAAGATTTGATCCATACAAATCTATGTGCAACATTCAGCACTTTGTTCCTCGCAGGAGATAATTCACTTGTTCTTTCAAGACACTTGTTCATAATCTTGATGGTTTTTTTTGTTAAAAGCTACAATATCTTTCTGTAAAGAGGATTTATTGTTCCTGCCAACTGATCCCATGAGTTTAAAGTTCGACTAGTAATCTCCCACTGCAGCTGTGAACTAATTCTCTGATAAGCTTTGAGACAAAGCACGAAATGCCAAAAACCCGACTGATTTCTATGTGCATATTTCATTCTCAATTGGTCACTAAAAACATTTAGATAACAATCCTATAACCATTCTTTCATTGTTTGGGAATTAAAAACTTTATTCAATTTATTTTATTTGACACAAAAGCGTTCAAGAAACCGTACGGGTTGTTACTAAATCAACACCTGATTTAATCTACTACTATGGAGGATCCTATAAGTAATTGATTTTAGGACCTTTTTTACCTAATTTCATAATTACTCGAACAACTAGGCTCTAAATTGTTTACTTTTGCGGGATCTGACGACCCATAATGTATTCTCGATTTATTATTGCCTGCTTTGGAGATTTCCCCTTTTGGGGAGCCAATAAGGTGGTATTCCCATTTTGCCTTTGATGGGTGATATTTTTGGGGCCCTTCCTTTTTTGCTTTTTGGCCGATTGTGTGTCTTTCCCTTTATGATTTCTTTCTTGATGTATAACCGTATTTTTCAATGGTTATTCATTACAAAAGGCAAGCAATTTTTTGTGGGTTCGCGAGCTAAAGGGGCGCAGGACAGAATGTGAAGGAAATAGGTTTTCTGGGGGCTTAATGATTTTGTGCTCTAATTCCTCTTCCCAGGACTGGGTTTTAGCGGGCCATTGCAGGGCTACCTTTTGGGGATGGGGAACGGAAAAAGCTTCTTGCAATAGTAGGGTATCATTTCCGCATAATTTGTTTTGGGCCACCACTTTAGCCGCTATGGAAAGGTCTTCAATAAGTAATCCAAGTATTGTGCGGATCCACTCAAAAGACTATCAAAAAAATATTTGGCTTTGGGTGTAGATTTCGTGACTCAAAACCATCAATCTGCATCCTAAGCTTTTTCGAGTTGATTTTTGTTAGTTAGGATTTGTTGATTGGCAATAGGGATAGGAAAAGAATCAATTGAAATTCTCATCGTTTTTCGATGTCACGCCAACCATAGGTGGGTCTGATTAGAGATTTAAAACGAAGAGTATTGTGTTATAGTGGAATAACGGTGCAAGTCGAATGCGGAAACCCGTCACTCGGAGGTTCAGAAGTCAAGCAAATGACAAGCTAATTGGGTGCTGCGCTTCCGCAGTGAAGCAATTCTCAGGAGAAGAGGAGGGCTCGTATCTTTTTTGATAGCTTATTTGAAGCGGAAATAGACAAAGCGCGGTGCATAAACTATGGAGAATTACAGAAGCAGTAGAACTTACCCGAACTTGTTTGGGAGACGGTCTTAATCTAAGAAGATGGTAGGACTCTTTTCTAACCTTCTTAAAAACGGAGAAATAACCCGGCGCAAGGCACTGTTTTTCACCTGTGAGTTGCCGTTACAAATCCTTGACCTTATTGATTGGAGGTTGTTGCCGGACTGTTTCCGTCGTTTGCGAAGGTGAACAGTGAGTGATTACTACGGTTCGTCTGTTGATAAAGGTGTTTAGATTACTCGGACAATGCTATAGATTAAGTTATGCCTTTATTTTTAAATTCCAGCCATCTGTATGACGTAACTAAAGCAATCGAACATACAGTGACGATTCCTGCGAAAATATGGTTATAATCATAATTTTATTTATTAGTTTAGTAATTCCAAACTAATAGAGGAACAAAGTCCAATAAAGATTGCATGGTTGCTTTCCATTAAAGAGAACAAGATTTAGATAGACGAGTGAAATAATGACAGAGGTCATTAACAGTTTATCCCCCCCGGTTATTAATTTTTTTGAGATTTTGACTATATTATTTTTTCTTCTTATCATTCAGTTTCAGAATGCCCCCGTTTTTTTGAAGAGTTGTGGTTCTTATATTTTATTTTATATTTATTGTCACATTAAGATGTCAATTTTGCTTTCGCAGGACGTAATTGATTATTTGCATGGTACATCCCGGGGTCATTTGATCATTATCGAAGCTTTTAAATAGTGTTAGTTCTTTCGTTAGCTATGATTTGTTAGAACGATCAGTCTGTGCTTGATTTATGTTTTTATCAAAATCTTATTCAAATTTTAGATATTAAACTGCTATTGACTTATAGGAGAAGATTTTCCCGTTTCGAAGTTTTTTAATCACGATGAAGTTTCTCATTTAAATCCTCTATTTTTATCGTAATCTTAGGTATCTTTCTTTGGCGGAGATGATTCAGAATAAACTTCCGGATTCAGTAAAACATTGGAAGGTCATTTAAGTATAGCTGTAATGTGGCAAATGTGTCCACTAGATTGTTACGCTTCGGGTTCTAAAAGCTTTACTGTATCATAATCCAGAGTTTCTTAGGCTTAAAATTTCTGGATAAAGTGTTATTTACTTTAGATAAATTAATCTAACGCAAAATTATCCGATTATATTTAGTTGTCGGGAATCTTTTCCCCGATATTTTCTTTTCCATATTAAATGTTCAATTAAGCGGGTTCTGTCTTAAACTGTTCTAAAAGCAGTTGTTGATATAGCATTAAAACTTTTTTTATTCTAATTGTTTTCTAAAAATTTATAATAAATCCGAATAGCGGAAATTAAAATCTTATATTTTCATACATAAGATATTCGTTGGAATTTGTTTTAAGCAATATGCTTTGTCTTCATTATATTCTTAGGGATTTTGTTAAGTAATGTTATAATATTTTGAGGCAATGTTTAGAATATGGTTTTTGCGTATTTGAGAAACAATTTTTTGCAAATCAGGGGGAGTTAATTCGCTACATTTTCGTAAGTAGGGCTAGAATAGCTAAATAAATGCTGTTTTGTATAGTTTTTACTATCTTTACCCTAATAATTATTTTTATCATTTTGCAGCTAAAAAGCCGTCATATTTTGAAATCTTAATTGGGTATATATTCAACCAATATCAGTCATCACTTTGTTTCTATGTTCTGATTATTCCCAAAGACTTGTCTAGAGTTAATCCTCCAGTTCGTGATGTGAGGACTCCAGGAGCAATGCAGGATCAAAAAACATCCAAATCAACGAATATATAAAGGGTTTTTCAAATTTGGGTATTTTTGATAATCCAAGTTTTTTTCATTTGGTGTATTTCAACTTAATTTTTTCGTCTTGGTCAGTTGATGCGGATTTAATGTCCTTTTCTACTGTTATAGTTTTATTGCTAATTCATTTTCCCATATTCTTGCAAAATGGAATGCGTGTGAATACTAATTCTCCTTCGAAATTTGTATATAATCACAATGTGCATCATTTGGAGGATATTATTTGGGATTGCTTTTCGAAATGTGCTTTAATTAATTGGATATGTAATGGAGTGGTCCCCTGCCCGTAAAATTTTTGCTCTGAATCAGATGAGTTTTGTTATTTTCTCAATATCAAATGTTTGTATTTCAAGTTCCTTATCTGTTCGGATTTTTTGAATTTTTAATAAAGTTAGTTTTCTGAAAATATTTCAGGCACAATTTATTGCTTCCGAATTAAGGTGGTGCCAAGTTTGATCCTTTTTGATTAAGAAGATTTTTCGTCAAACTGAATTCCTTGTTGATTATTTTATTCATTTTTGTTTCGTTTTTTTTGAGGTACTGCTAAAGTATTGTGTCGCATTGGGTGGTTATTTCTTGTGTTTCTTGCTTGTCCAAGGACTCTAATTTTATTAAATCCTTCTTGGTCAATTGAGATGATTTTTCGGTTGTTTCAAGCTTTCGTTCCCAACTGGCTTTGGAATACCTGCAGATCGGTTCCATTCTCCAGAGTAGTTTATTAGGAAATTCAGTTGTCTTTCATTTATGGTTTCTCGAGTTACCGATGTTCTACGGTGGGTAAAGAAAGTGTAAGTATTTTTCGCCTAATTCTATGTTAAATCGCCCATCTTTGATTTTCCCATCAGATGAATATGAAATCTTTCAATGCGGACACCGTCAGTTCCCCTTGTTTTTTTGAAAACTATGCATTGCGCTAATTGCGGTCATTTATACGTACCGTGATGTGGATCGGAAGATGGCTCACATTGATTTCAGTTCAGATCGCGTTTGATTTCAGATGAGAGCAAAGTCGAGTATAAATATTGTAAAACATACAGCACGAGTCTGCAATTGTTGATTTCCAATAGGATCCCGTGTTAACTTTTGCACCGCTGTAGCTTAATTCGCCGATTCCTATCTTTGATAGGAGGAATTTCCCTAAATGGAGGAATTTCGAAAGTAGCCCAAGCTCGCTTGATTCTATCAATTGCAAAAGATCGGCATTGTAGCCTTCCAAGTAATTGAGATGTGGAATGGGCTTTGTTTTGACTTTGTTGGTCGCCAAGCTAATTCCATGATGACCGGGCATGCAAATGGAGGTGATTTTACCATTCTCCTTCGTGAGCGGACTCTGTATTACGAGAGAGATGCGCTGCAATATGGGCCATATCGCACTTGATTCGGTCATTGGAGACATGAGGTTGGACAATTACTTTGGGATCGATTGGGTCTTACGGATGCTGGATCTTAGCTGGTTTCGAGACGATTTTTTGGTGATGAGCGTTGCTTCTACCCCGGAGTCTCTTAAAAACTTTATTATAAATTGCAAGTCTGTGACTGGCAAGAAACGTTATCCAGCAAAATATGCACGCAATGTGGGAGGATTGGGCCACCAAGAACTTGGGCAATTACTAATCATGGAATATGGTAGAACCGCACAGTTTTTTTGGGTGAAGTTGATCTTCGGGATACGTTGGAAGGTATGGCTGCAATTGAGTTTTGACCTACACTCAATCTGATTTTCAGGCCATAGTTTTCAATTGTTGTTGCCACTTTTTTGCCTTGTGATAGCATCATCGAGCAGATGGGAGTGGCCGGATGTTTATCCTTTTGTGATCAGTGATGGAGTGGTGGAGGAGTGAGTTTACTCCATCAGTTGGTGAATAGAATTGACTTTAATCAAAACATTAAAGTCGGTTGAGTCCCTTAAAGAGGCTATGTGATTATTTCCGCACTGGAATTTCTGGCAAACTTATGTCACTTAGATTGAACCCTGTTGAATCCATTGGATTGAGAAGCTAAGTCGGTAAATTTGGGCTATTCATAAGGGTTAGATCATTTCAAAGAGGATGGGAAATTCCTGATTTCTTTTGAAAAATTCAATTCCGAATTTTTACTCTATTTTCTTGCTAATCGTTTTAATCATAAAACTGATTTTTCATATTCAGGTAAATCATGATTTCTAAAGGAGAAATGAGAATATCTTCTTGGCCAGGAATAATGGGATAAGCCGGGATTCCAGATCAGAAGGCTTTGCCTCTGTACCTTCAAGGCAGTTTTCAGTATGTGCACTTTGATTTTCATTTGTTTGCTGCCAGTTTTGTATGTGTTTTAGTTTGCCCTGCTTACGAAATTGATGGTTTCCAGCCACCTGATCAAGGCCAATTTCCCAAAGGATTAAAGCAAAAAGTTTCGTTGTTAGGGGATTATCTGAAGAAAACATAGGGGTCAATTGGGAATACCCCGGTATTGGAATTTGGGGCTTTTGCGTAAAAAAGCTGCCCTTTAATCGGATTTCTTAAGCTATTTGACCCCAAAAAGGGTCTTTCATTTTATTCTTTAGCACCGCTAGATCAAGTCATTTAAACTTCATCATTAATACTGGGGGAAGCCGGAACTTTGTTCCGGTTCCAAGGGATACCGAGGGCGTTTCAACCCCCTGGGTTTTTGAGACTTGGTCCCGAGTTAGTTTCGTTCCCAAAGAGGGGGGGTGTTCCCCCCAAACTTTGTTCTTTCCTTTTAATTTCTCCCATTTTTTTGGAAACAGGCCGTGATTTTGAAATATTTAGGGGCGGTTAAAGTTGTTTTCCCCTTTCCTTTCTTTTCCCTTTTTGGTGGGGGGGGGGGGACTTTTTTTTGGAGGGGGAGGGGTTTTTTGGGGGGGAAAAAAAATTCAAATTCCCGAAGGGGCTTTGGAATTTTTTTCTCTCTCTTT
>Ga0163217_1041720_pt1 | contig 16477 bp, 18 predicted proteins | sample SynspAceP_FD_185933 | JGI IMG/M metagenome (GOLD analysis project Ga0163217, IMG submission 185933) | Saline lake microbial communities from Ace Lake in Antarctica - Synechococcus sp. Ace-P (PacBio error correction) | ecosystem: Environmental > Aquatic > Non-marine Saline and Alkaline > Saline ... | reverse complement strand
CCGCCGAGGCGGGGGGCGGGGAGGGGTCAAAGGGGGAATGTACGGGGCTGAAGGGTGTTACGAATGTGTGTCTGATCCGGGAGCATGTGGCTGCTCCGCTCAACGCGACGAACTATGTGCTGGCGAGGTTCGCGCGAGAGTGAATGGTAGTTCAACGCAAGCGAGAGTCGCAGCCGTGCGAGATAGGGGCGAGCGGTGAGTTCGCCAGAGAGGGGAGTCACTCACAGCGGAGTTGCGAGCCCTTCAGGGAAAGCGCATTAAGAAACACGGGGCGGCGTGAGTAATGTTGGCGTCAGCGCGCCTAACACGAAGACCAGCGCGAAACGCAGGACCCCGAGACGGGCCAAGCACGCAGGGCGGGCAGGAACGGACGACTGACACCACACAGCCTCAGTGGCCTATGACCGCTGACTATCTCGACGGAGGCTCATAAAAATAAAACGCCACAGGAACCATGGCGGTGGTCCGCACACGACGTACCGTCGTGGACGCAGATACACCCAGTAAACAGGCTGCGAGGAGAAGAGAGAGGAACTACACCGAGTGAAAGCGCCCCCCCCGTGCAGGCCGAGATAGGGTAACCTGGCCAGAGGAATGCTCTAGGGTCCCAACGTCGAGGGCGAGTGAGTGCGCCGAAGTCCGAACGACCTTGCCCAGGCGCAGAAGATGGCGGACCGCGTGCCAGGGCCTGGTAGATGCTGCACAACGCCGTGAATGAAGCCGCTCAAGGCTTAGGCAAAGCCACGTGCTGCGAGAGAATTATAACCATTAGAGAAAATGCTGTCTCGCCAGCCCGGCCACACAAGAAGGCCCGAAGCCCGCGTCGATTGAAGGGCAGTGGGGGGCCCGGGCAATTGCCAGACAGAGGGCGAAGAAGAGCAGCAACAAGAGGCACAACCAAGTCGGGCGCCCGTACCCGCCCAGATGGGTAGACGGAATGGCGCGAGGGGCGGCGCCCGGCCGAGCACGAGCAGGCGGAGCAGGAAGGCCAGCGCCGTGGCCGTTACAACTCTGCCATCAGTTCTTCTTCAGCGAGTCAAGGGCGGCACAGCTGTCGCGTGTCCTTGCTCATAGATCTGCGACATATGAGTGCAACGCGCAGGGTGCCTTGCAGAAAAGTATATAGGGCCAGCGGGGAAGCAGGCAACCAGAGCCGCAGAAGTAAGGTGCCTGGAGCAGTTGTAGATATCGACGACGCTGCAGTCCACATGCGAGCGGGATGGTGTATGCGGATTTCGCGAGCACCATGGCTGGGCCGGCCACCCAGGCGTGGGTGACAGGGCACACCGGGATTTATGGGGAACGAGTACATGGCAATCGACGGCATAACACGCAGCGTCCCGCGTGCACGCCGAACTCCGGTCCGGCGACCCTTCGAGGGTTTGACGCGAGACGTTAACGAGGGGTAACAGCGGCGAACCGGCACCGGAGGGCGGCGCGCCAAAGGCCTCGTGTACGAACGAGGCGTGACAATTTCTGGGCGTTTGTCAACCAGTCGACTGGATGGAGCGACCTGGTAAGTCGTCGCGCGTGGTTCGTCCCGCCGCCGTCCCATTTCGGGGGGGGAGGAGAGAGTACCTCGAGTCATCAGGCAATGACGTCACAAAGAGCAAAGCCAGACGGCGTGCGCGGACGAAGCTATGGGGAGCGCGACCGACGGGGCAGGGGCGAGGCGTAGAACCCACCAGCGGAAGGAGTCGCGAAGGGCAGCACCACTGGGCTCAAGCGCACGGTGCGCCGCGGGTGGGATGAAGCGAACCGATGACTGCCGCTCGTAGTATACGGCAAGGGGGACCGCACAACAGGAGTGCAGGCGTCCGGTCCAAGTGTGAGCGGATCGCTGCATCGATTGCACTAGTCGTAGTCAAGGAGACAGAAGGCGAGAGCTTGATAACGGAGTGCGGAACGACGGATGAGGTAGCCCCGGAGGGGCCCGGTAGGATGTCCTCGTGAGGGGACTGAGGTGATAGGCACCCGTGAGCGGGCGGCGCGAAAACGAAAGCCGGAGAGTGAATCTTGCCGAAAAGGGGAAAAGCGCGGGACGGACTGAGGGAAAAATACGGACGGCAGCGGGCCAGTCGAGACAGAGCGTCGGGCGCGCAGGGCGACCCAAGAGCACAGCTCCGCATCATACCATCCATGGAGCAGGGGAGGAGCGATTCTTATAGGTCCGTCGGCAGGGGGGGCGCGCGGCGGTGCGAAGCGTCTGTCATGGCCTAGGCAACACCTTTGACGGCATCCGAGACGAGGCCGGAATGCGGGGCGAGGGGCCATGGAATTAGATGGCCTGCGTTACAGTTAGAGGACGCCAAGGGCGTGGAGGTGAGCAGGTCGGGCGCTCATGCCGTGTGCGGTTTGCAACACAACCGAGCAATCTGTGGCACAGGGCGCCAGGTTCAAGCGGCGACATCTGCAGCCGGGCGCGAGTGGTGCCGACCCTCTCGCGATTCGGCGCGACGGGGGACCCAGGGTGCGACCAGTCTGGCCGACCCTCGCCTACGGCCGGCTGCTGTCCTCCGGGAGGTCATCCGATTGAGATGATTCGCGTCCCGGCCTCCCGTTCCTCACGATGAGTGACGAGTGCGCTGCGTCTACAGGGAAGTCTCGCGGCAAAGGCCAGAATGGAGCACGGCGAGGAGTAATTAGCACTGAAACAAGTGAGGCACGACCGTGAGCGGGACGGGGGGCGCGACGAGGAGTCTCAATCATGCCGGCGGGAGGTGAGCCCGGTCAGGGGAGACAAGCGCGGTAGCCGGCGCAGCGTGGCCGCGCACAGCGATGGCGCAGGTCAGCGGGGGGGCACCCAGCGGCAGAGTCAAGCGCGAACACAGCGCAGGCAGAGTCGCGGAGACAGGCAGCGGCGCGAACGACGAATAAAGCGAGCGTGCCTGAGGGGCGGTGAGAGCCAGGGGACCAGAGTGAACAAGCGGACTCTCGCAATCGTGCGGGAATGAACCAACAATGAGGATACTCCGCAACAGATCGCCGCGGCGGGCGGGGCAGGGGAGAGACGACATGAACTGCACTGCACGCAGCTGATGGCATGTGCGTCACAGGAACCGTGCTGTGGTCGGTGCGCTCGGTGTCTGGGGGTATATGATTCAATGGGCCGGATCGACGGCGGGGACGGGTCCCTCATCGAAATCAGAACCGCGTCACACAGCGCAGCCAGTCAAAAGAGGTCGCCACATCAGTACCGGGCGCCGGCCCTGGCCCGGGCCACTGACAGGGAGCGCGGGGGGGGGCAGGGCAGGCCGCGCCGGCCGGGGGCGAGTGGGAAACGAACCGCCCGGGCGGACGGAAGGCCCGCAGGCTTGCTGGCACGCGCGAGACGCCCGAACCGCAAGCACCCGCCGCAGGGAAGGGGCCCGCAAGCGCACAGGGGACCCCGGCGATGACGTGGCCGGGGTGCCGGCCTGGGGTGGCGCATGGCAGGCGGGTCGGCGCGCCGGGTTGAGCCGCAGCCGTGGAACCGGGTGGGGCCCGGGGGCGTGGAAGACGGCGACAGTGGCGCGAGATAGCTCTGCGGGGCGGGGTGCGGCTGAGCGGAGGCGCCACCCCACATACAGATCTGCATTAAAAGCCGAGATACCTCGGCCATAGGGTGGCGATCTCCAGCATCGTCGGACGGCGAAAAGCAGAAACGGCATAGCCGGCTGTTCGGTGGCGCAACCAGAGCTCTTGATCAAGGTACCCGAAACGGTGGAAGCGCGCGCGATCGGCGGCTGAGCGTGGCCGTGGTCTCTATAAGCGGGCTGGATATGGTGGGAAACATTTGACTCCTACCGTGAACCGATACCGGCAGGAAACGTGGCTCGCCCCACTGGTCGCGTCTGTGCCCAGTGGAACTGAAGGCAATGGTCGTGACGCTTTGTCCAGAGCGGCTGTGTCACTAGCTCCGAGCTAGTGCAAGACCCGCCGGCCGCAATGGCCGCGAGCAGAGCGCGGGTCGGACCGCATAATGAGCCCTAGTTGAAAAGTGAGTATACGTGCTGCTTGGCTGCAACGGCCCAGCGGCCGTGAGAGCGGCAGGCGGTCGGCGCAGCAGCAAGTCGGGTGGGGGCGGACATGCCGCCTCACGACCGCCGGTGCAGGTGCGTGGCAGCAAACCGGCAGCCAGATCGTAGGCAAGCAGAAGAGTAGGCGCATTGTCCAGAGGCGTGGTGTTTGGGCCAATTAGTGACAGGTGCCTGGTGATAAAGCTCGGATCAAGGACGGGGCCCGACGGCGCCGTCGACACGCTTAAGGGCACATTGCGGTAATGTTACCTGGGGCCAGGAGCGGCAGGAGGGGTTGCAAGGCACGACGGCGTTGAGCTCCCCGTTGTGCTGACAGGGAACGTGGAGGGCTGGAGCGCGCGATTGTGGTGCAGCCGGAGGCGCGGCACTCAAGGACGAGGGACTAGTCGGCAGCCGGGTACGACATGGCGAGAGAGAAGTGTGAGTGCCCCTGGTGAGTAGTTGTAGTGTTAACGTATGCGGAAGTGATCGGTGAGGTGCAAAAGGATCAGGGAATATCCACGGCAGAACGGCCTTCGTCAGGAAAAGAGCCGAACGAGGGAAGCGAGCGTCACAGAGCGTGGGAGGGGTGGGAAGGGAGTTCAGCATATTCAAGATCACGAAAAGAAACGGGAGCGGCGGACGGTGAAAGAAGGCCATGCGGGATGTGTGAGTGTGAAGAACGGTCCTACTGAGCCACGCACGAGGGTATGAGTATGTGCTCAGAGTTCCAGCACTTGTACACAAATATGGTGCCGTTGGCCAAAGCAACGACACCATGTCAGCGCGCCGGGGGTTGCTCGAGATATCCCAGAAAAGAGCTAGTGTGTCGATCAAAACGTAACGATGGCGGGTTGACAAGACGTGATAGCGAAACGGGCAACCGGCGAGGCCAAAGGGGAAGAGGTCACCGCAGGACGGGTCCGACAAGAAACCCGAAAGCGAGCACCGGGCATGGTCGAGGGGGGCCAAGGAGGAGCACGGACTCCAAGCATGGTGGGTACGGTGGCAAGATGTTCAAGGAGGAGTGTGGCAGCGGGTTAAAGCCAAGCGCGCAGGTGCAGTCGAGTCCGGTGGGCCAGCAAACTCCTTAGGGGGGGAGGCACGGGTAGTATGTTCCAGCAGGAAACTGGAAGCATGAGGCAGGGAGGGCCCCGACAAAGATAAGACCACGAAGGTGACATGAACTACATATGACAGCGTGGTGAAGCAGCGCGATCGGGGGCGAGCTGGGTGGAGTCCGGAGAGGGGTGGACGCCGCCGCCGAGCGCAAGCGCGGTGCGCAACCATGCAGGTTCAGGAACGCGTGCCAGTCAAACGGGTGTTGACGCTTTGAAGGCGGGGTGGAGTGCCACTCGCGCGGCAGACAACGGGGTGGGCCAGTCCAAGTAGCCGGAGAGCAGTTGGGGTCGGGACGGGACGGTGGACAAGGGCAGGGCCGTGAACTGCAGCTCTGAGCGCCGCCAGCGAACACATCGGAACCGTGATGCGGCCGGGTGGTGACCGCTGACTTGCCGAGGTGTCCGCGTAAGTCGCCCGGTAGCGACAGCTGATCCGGCATCAAAGGCCGTAAGTGTAGGTCGAAAAGGGTGATATTGGCTTCCTGGCAAAGCATTGGGCACCAAACGGCGCAGCGGCGCAAGAAGTACAAAGGGCGTTAGCGAGAAGAAAAAAACTCCGTGAAGTGCGCGACGGCTGCTCGAGTCATCCAGCTTAGCAAACGGCGAGTATCAACGCGCCCAATGGTCGGCTCCCGAACTTGCGTGAACCCTACAACTAACCGCCCGAGCAGGACATCGTGCAAGCGTTCACCGTGCAAAGGGAGCGAGAGGACACTAGCGCGAGGTTAAAGGCCAGAAGCGATGGCCGCCAAGAGAAAGAATGACGCACCATGCAGGGAGTCCCGCCGCGCAGAAGGGCCAAGCCCGGGAAAACCGCGAGCGCCGAGTGAAGTGGCCCGAAACGACGCAGGGCAGGCGCAGCAGAGAGTCCGGTCGTGGGCGCACGCAGTGGTGGCGACTCGCTGGGACAGGGGATACCATCCGCGAAGGCGCGGTGCGAAAAACGAAGAGGCATGGTAGAAAAACGACGCGGCCAAGCGCTGAGGGCGAGGACTGTCGAAAAGCCAGGTGGCAGAGATTCCAGCGGCCGGAAGTCGCCGTCGCAACAGCTACACGGCGCGGGCAGACCCGTCACCGAGCCCGAGGCGATTAAAAGCCGGCGGGAAAGGGAAGGCCGGCCGAACATCGGGGGTGAACAAAGCCGGTGTGAGCGGGAATAAGACGAAAAAGCCGGGCGGAGGGAGAAACGCTGAAGGAAAAGCCCCGGAGCGCAACGGAGTCCAGAATTTGCGGCCAAGTTAGAAAGCCAGATATTCACAAGGAATTAGCCTACCCCGAAGGAGCCGCCGGCGAGAGACCCAAGAGGCAGATGAGAAGAACAACCGAGGCCACAGCGATGGCCGCGGAATACGAAGGAGCAGCGAGGCACAGGCTTAAGGTCCAACGAGTGAGAACGAGGGGAGCAAAGCGCATGTAAGCGAGAGGGGTGGAGGGCATTGGAGAGGTAAATGAGTGATAAAGCATAGCTTGTCATGACGGCGGCGATGCTAAAAAGTGCAAAAACTCAGACACATGATAATCAAGAAACCCAAAATACGGCACCGAGTCATTCGCAACAAGAAAACAGGAGCGCCACGTCGATCTAGCAGGGCCGACAGACGCGTCGGCAGGCGTCCTACTTGGAGGTGGCTCCACTGTAGCGAAGCGACCAAAGTCGGCAGAGGAGGGCTGATCGTCTCTAGGTGCGAGGAGTGGTGGGTCGAGTGCCAGGGCGGTAACTATTTTGGAGGACACGCGTTAGATAAAGCTATAATTTTTAAAATCAGGCGAAACCTTGCCGAGTGGTCGCAGCAGCTTCAAAGTACTCTTACAGATTGGTTAGGAACGTCTGTAACGTAACGAGGTCAAAGCGTGATGTGTGTGTAAAACCGCAAAACGTAAAGCCGTCAGAAGCAGGACAGCGATTGTGTTCCGAGGCCACAAGGCGCAATGCTCAAGGAGTGGCAGCTCTTAGTTGAGTTAAATTAGGAGGTCGTGGGGAAGGGTTGGGCGTCTATCGGAGAGAGAGGATGCAGGACGACACAGGAGTGCCGGGCAACGATCCAGCGTTGAGCAGTCGACGAGTTGGAACGGGCGCGGGTGGTGCGTGTGGAAGATGCGGGCGGCTGCCCGCTGGGTCGGGCAACTTGGAGGGAGCAGGCAAAACATGCCGACCAGGCCGGGGCTCCTGACGGGCGGTCACCCACGTCTTCGATGTGAAGGGCGGCCGTCATGGCGCTTGGCACTGCCGGTCTGGCGTGAATTCGCGTCCGCTGGCCGCCTCCGTCCGGGGTGGGGGTGAGAGGAGGCGACCGCGTTTGACGACACGGCCAGCACGGCACATGCGAAGGTGGGGGGCCGCCAAGAGGGAAAAGAGGAAAGGGCGAGGCAATGCGGTTGATCTAGGCCTATAGTTCAACCTGAGGTGCATCCGAAACAAGCGGAAGACCAAGGCAGCTGCAAAACGCAAAAAGAGCCGGGCCAGCCAGGCGAGCAAGCGGGAGCCGGAAAACTGCCGGGGAAGTCGGCTGACAAAGCGTCGCGGAGAACCAAACGACCAAGCAGATGACCGCGCACCCCGGGAACAAATAGGGAACTGCGTGGGCGCAGGGCACGAGAGCGCGTCACAGCGCTAGCGCGGGCATGTGGTGCCAGGAGGGGCCGAGGGAGTGCGCACGGCTGGAGCGGAGGCCAAGCGCCGATGTGCGGAGAAAGAGGGACATTCGTCCATGGTCAGAACCAGGCACGTCGACAGTGCGGCGCCGGCCGTGGCGGTAAGTGGGCGGAGAAGGGACAAAACAGGAGGAGCATTGCCGTGAAAGAGGAGGAGGAGATGGGAACGGGCGACCGCGGGCTGTCATTAGTGGGGCGGGATCACGAGGGCGGGTGGGTAGATCAGGTAGAAAAGACAGAGCCACGACACGATGTCGCTGACACGAAGGAAGGTAGACTAAAGTGCAAGCAAACACAAGCCGAGCGAGTAAGGAGCTGTGGCCAAATAAAGGCGTGGGGAGAAGGGTGGGAACACGGAAAGAGAAGGAGAGCCAGAAGAATCGGAAGATGGCAAATAGTACGGGCAAGCGCGGGGCTTGCTGGGGTGGAATCGTGTATTGCAAGCGGTGGAGCTGGAAGAAGCGAGAACCCCGGGAGGTGGAGAACAGGGTCGGTGGGAGATCGGCGGCGAAGGGGCGAAAGAAAGTCATAGGTGGAGGGACCGCCAAGGCGAGACGGCCGAGTAGGGGCAGTTGGACGAAGTAGCGGACAGTGAAAGCACGGCTGTTGTCGGTCTGTGAAGTCCCGTTATCTAGTGTCGGGGGTGCACAAACCCTCGAGGGGAGGCAGGCGGTCCCGTTGGCCCGACGTTGTGAGTACCGTCACGGGCGCGGGACGGGTAGGGCCAAGCTGTGCAGGGAGCTCTGGGGGGAGGAACTTCGGAGATTACGGACGGGGGAGCGCGGCAAGCCATGAGCCCGGAAAGTCGCGCCAGCAGCGAGCGAGGAGGTCTGTGATGACAAGGCAAAGCGCGGGTCGACGCTGACCGCTCGCGGGTAGCCACCGCCAGCGGCGACTCACAGTGAGCGAAGACCCAATATTTTGGGTAGCGCGGCCGCACTTGACCGCTCGCGGGCGTGGCCACTAGCGCCTCGTGCTCTCCGCGCGGATTGTCCAGTGGCTGGTTGCTGGTCGCGGGGGGCACAAAGCAGGAGGCGCGTGGGCCGGTTAAAGGCTATCGCTCGCGGTCGCATGAGCGCGGGCGCACGACGTCCCAGGCGGCTCTAAGGGTGACGACGGACGAGTTGGTTGCCGGATCGGGCGGAAGGTGGGCGAGAGGGCGGGCAGCATTGAGCCGGCGCGACGGTGCGGCGGGGGGACCTCGACCGGCCGAACGTGCCCAGAGGGGCGCAGCGACGCCCAAGTGGTGAGCGGGGCGCCAGATGCGCCGGGGTTGCCACCAGAGTGCGGAACGGGTCAATCAGCGCCTGCGTCCGGCGGCGTGGATACTCGGGCGTTCGAGAAGGAGAAGGGCAGCGCGGAATGCCCGCGGAGGACTCCGCGAACAAGGACGGACAAGCGACGCCAATGGGCTCCACGGGTCGCGGGCGGCGACATGAAGGGGCGGTGTAAGCGCACGGCACTTCGCTGCGCCAGGCCTCACAACGGCAAACCAGGTGCGGGTGACAAACCCAGGGGGGCTGCCGAAGCGGCAGTAGCCACAGCAAGGATCCACTGCAGTAACGAGACGCAGACAAAAGGGGGTTGTTAAGTGTGAGCAGGACGTTATCCGAGAACAGGTGGTGGGCCCGAGTACCAGCGCGTTGCCGCTCGGCAGAGGCGTCCAAAACAGTCGCGAGATGCAAACCAGAGCGACAACGAGCCGCTCTCGACGGCGGCAAGTGAGTGGGGCGCCTGTGTATGGAGTGCGTATCCAATGCGGGGGTACCGGGGTAGGAGAGGGGGAGGGCCCAACTGCGCAGTGCCTGTCCAGGGAGCTGCGGGAACAGACAGTGAATGGCCCACCCGAGGAAGTATGGGAGTGTCAAGCCGCGCTGTGCTCATACAGTGACAGAGATGGCCGGACCGCGGGAAGCACGGCAGGAGCATGTCGCACTAAACCAAGGGAGGAAAAGAAGAGGAGGATCCCGCAGATGGAGCAACCACCGTCTCAATACGTACAGAGCTGTCAGCTGCGAGGTCGGGAAGACGGAGGCGAACGGAAGCAGAGAGACCATGACGAGACGGGGTGCATCGAGGGCGACAAGATGCAGAGATGCCAAATACGGCGAACCGCGAGGCTGGGGCGTAGAAAGAAAAGACGAGGACTGATGATGGATAAAGGTGTGGAAGGTGCTCAGTGGGTGTATGGCCATCGAAGCAAGTGTCGTTAGCGCGTATGGGAAGCGCACCGCGCGCGGAGAGAAGGCCCGTCATAAAAGGTGCAGTGGCAGTAGAGACCGGCTCGACCGCGATAGAGGTAGGGGCGAGGAGCGGGAGGAGGCGGAAGACCGGAAAAAAATAAAACGAGTAGGGGGAGGCGAAGAACTGCGTCCGTGCACTGAGGGCGTCTTAGTGTCAGGTGCAGGGAGCAGGGGTAAAAAGGATGTAATGGACTGCCCCAGCAGAGAAGCGAGCGTAAAGGGGCAAATGCAAAGCGTTCGAGCCAATGGTGTCGATTACAGGCTTGCGCTCTCGATAACGGAGTGCCAGCTGACCAGCACGACGCAGGTACCGCGCAAGGATAGGCGATGCCAGTCACAACCGGGACCAGTGGCGGCAATTCGCGCTGTACCAGGGGTCAGCCGGGCACACGTCCCTGGCAGAGTACGGAAACACAGCGCCCAGGTTAAGGCGGGTCGAAGGCGACGTCGGGCCTCCGATACGTCAGTCCCGCGGGCAAGGGAGTGGCAGTAAACCGCCGTGGGGCAGGTCCGCCCAAGCGCCGGTAGCCGCGAGATCGGTGTGTGATCACGGGGGCTCCGCAAATGGCACCGGTCTCGGCGTCCCGGGAGGAGGAAGGGCAGCACGCAACCGAGGATGGCGGAGTCGACACCTTTGCAGAAGCGCGCGGGTTTGCGAACAGGGAGAGAGAAAGGCCAGAAAATGATTCCCGGAGGGCGAATGGCGCAGAAACGTGCGAGGGTTGCTGCGGGCCAGGTACGTGGTAGCGGTAGTGAGTCGGAATAAAATCCCCCGAAGAGTGCAATACAGTTGCTGAGCTGTCGCGAAAGGGGAGCGCTGAGAGATGGGGCGGCAGGCTGCGTGGCGAGCGTGAGCGAGTAAGATGCGCTGGGGGGGCGTTAAAGGCTAAGGACAGGACACTGACACACCCGGGCCGAGCCGCAGGGACTCACGGACAGTGCAAGCATAGCACGACTCGTGATCGCGCGAGAGCCACGGGCGGAAGTACAGTGGCGCGCGGGGGGCCGCGCACGACGCGCACGAGCCGGTGGTGGCGTGGGCCGTGCCACTGAGCTGCTGGTGTAAGCTCAGTCTGCGGGCGCTGGAGTCGGGGGCGTGTGGTGGTGCTGTGTCGCGAGTAGTGAATGAACTCCCGCAAACAGCACCGAGATCGCAAGGCCGCCACGTGGCGCCGGAGGCCAGCCACCGGCGCGCGCGAGCGCGCGTATGGATGCCGGTGGAGTGAAGAGACGTGGTGGTGTCCGATAAGCCGTGGTGTGGGGGGCGTGCGAGCGCGGCCGCGCGTCGTGAAGATGTTGACAGGCGGAATGCGCCACAAACAGGCCCGCAGCCCAGGCACTGCGGTGCAGCTCGCGGCCGGTGTGGTACCATGGCTGGGCGATGAGAGGCGTGGCTCCAGTCCATTGAGGGGCAGTGGGGCTCGGCGTAGCGACGTGCGTGCGCTGGCGTAGTGCGCATAGACTGCGGGCGGCCGTGAGTGCGTGAGGGTCTCGGGGCGTGCCGTACGAGCGTCGCAGAGCGCCGGCGAGCGCTCTCGTGCTCGCGTGTGGCGCGTCCCGCCCCCCACAGCCGTGCCATGGGCAGGGGGGCACGTCGTAGGAAAGAAGGCAGGCGGCGCACGGTTCTTCGTGTGGGCGTTGATGAGATATCGGCACCAGGCGCGCCTGGAGAGGGCGCGGGGAAAGCGGCGGGCAGAGGGCGCGCCACCCAGTGCAGGACGCAGTGGTGCGAGTGGCGCGCTGAAAAGGACAGCCGAGATCGCCAGGACGCCCGCCGGGTCCGCGTGCCCAACACGCGCGGCGGGGAAGTGCCAGGTGAGTGTGGTGTAGGCGAGGCTGCCTAAGTGGCAAAAAAGTACTCGTCGTAGTGGTGCGCGGCTGGAGTGGCATCAAGGGGATCACCGGGGGCATTAGCGAGTGGCGTCCGAAGTGCCTGAGACTGGCTGTCTCGCTCTAACTCGATGCGATCACACTCTGGGAGCGGCTGATGTGGCGGCGATTGTGGCCGGAGGCTATGATCTCATGAGATGGTGGCAGTCAGCGGTGACGCGGCACGGCGGAGGGGTGTGTAGTGGGGCAGAGCTGTGCGGGTGGGGAAAGCGTGCGCAGTCGTGGAGTGAGGCTGCGACGTGCCGCATAGGGGTGAAGGGGAGTGTGTGCTGGGCGTCTCTGAGAGTGAAGTGCGTGCGAAGTGCGCCTGGTCGAGCGGCGCAGGCGCGCTCGGAGCGGCTGTGGGCGTGGGTCCGATGCGCGACTAGTGTGGAGCGCGGCTGCGGGGGTCTGCAGCCACCGCAGGGCGTGGGAGGACGGCGCGCACCGCCACAGCCAGCAGAGCAGGACCTCGGGAGCGATGCGCGGTGTGAAGAGAAAGCGGGCACGGAACCAGCGGGCAGCGGCACCGCGCCGGGACGCAGGAAAGGGCCCATCGACGGGCTCGAGGAAGAAAGAGGGGAAGAGCGAGCGACCCGTGCGTGAGTGGATGTTCGCCGCCCGGAGGCGAGGGTGACTCGTGACAAGAGTGAAAGTGACGATAGCGAGAGCGCTCTCCGTAGTAAGTGAGTGCGTCCCGAGCCCGAACAGGCGCGCTAGCCAGGCCGGCAGAGTTAGTGAGTGCTGCGACCTGGCACTGACCGGGGAGTGGCAGAGAGGCGCCGTAAGGCTCAGCGCTCTAATGTCTTGACAGACCCAAAAAGCCTAGCTGGGGGCTGGGGGGTGCGCTGAAGTCGTGAAATGAGATTGTGCTGGATCTCCGGCCCCATTCGACAAGAAGGCCCGAAGCCGCCGCAGGAAGCAGGGGGGGCCGGGCTCCTAGAGTCGCTAGTAGTGCATGGAGTATATGAGTGGATGAGTGTGGCGCAGACTACTAAGATCGGCGAGAGAGCGCGTGAGTGGGCTGTCCAGCGACGGGCGCGCGATGCCGCGTGGATCGCGCTGGGGTGCTCGCGGTGTGAGTCTCGTGCGAGACGAATGTGCGCAGGGGCGCCCGGCGAGGCACGAGCATGCGGAGTCAGAAGGCCAGCGGCCGTCCGGAGGCCTCAGGCGGCCAAAGCGGAGGGGCCAATGTGGTGTTCGGCAAAGTCAGTTCGGGCTGTGCGGATCTTAGGCCGAACTCAAGCAACGCTCAGGGGCCGGCAGCTGAGGTGGCGAGTCGTGTGGAAGTAGAGTAGCAGGGGCAACCAGAGCGTGGCGCATAAGTAAGGCCGGAGCAGTGAGAGCGCCGACTGCGGCTAACGGTGGACGGGAAAGGACTGCGAGCAGCGTGGGTGGTGGCCGCGTGGCCAGTCTCCAAGGCTTGACGTGGAACAACCGGTGAGAGTGGGTGGTGTAGTGCCCATAGAGGCAGCTGATGCGATGTGGTCGGGCAAGGGCTGTGTGGCGTGGGGTGACGAGCGGCGCGCCCGGGTGGACTAACTTGTTCCTTTGTCCGGCGGGTTTGGGGATCATTTTGTCGAATCCCGGTTAAGGTCGCGTGATACAAGCGAGGGTGGTAGACAGGGCGTGCGAGAAAACCAGTGTCAAGAAACCCCCCCATGATTTGTGGTTGCGGGCGGCCGTCCAAACTCTGTAGTCGTCAAAGCCGGTGTGTCGGAATAGGCGTACCACCTTTGTAAGGCGTGTTATTCCTTGAAAACACATGGGTCGGCGAGCATCCGTAGTCTGAACCATGTTTCACTGACTGTGAGAGGAAATAGAAGTGTGTGGGGAAGCGCGCTGCGTGCCGCCGTCGCCGGGCGGTGAGTTGTGGTGAGAGGAGATGTACCGCGAGCTGCTGTCAGAGCAAAGGGATGCCGCCCAAAGGACTGAGCCTAGCGGTTCGACGAATCTAACCTGCGTGTGAGTGTGGCAGGGGGATTGCCAGACACGGCGCGACCCTAACGGCTTGGCAGGTGCGAAGCGGGTGTACTAACCCACACCATCGCTTAAAGTGGAGCGCGCGAAGAGTGGTGTGGCAGCATACCACGGTCAGCGCTTAACGTCGCGCCGAGGGGGGAATAGGCAGGCTATGAGGGACGGATAGTCTTCGCGTAAAAACCTGCAAGGGGGGAGTGGCAACTCGGTATCCATGCAGGGGCAGGCCAGCTATTCGTTGATCGTTCAGGTGGGAGAATATGCAGTAACGGTCCAGCAGCAACGTATTAGCAGAGTACGAATGAGCAACTACTCCGCAAAGAACGGTGTGCGGAGTGAGGAGCGGTGCCCGGAAATCGAGGACGCGAGCTGGAAGGCACCCGGAAGCGTGCGGGTTCGCTAGAAATACGAAAAGGCCGAGAGTGGAAGGGACCGGAAAAGTGAAAAGCGCGTGGGCGTCAACGGACGGAGGGGGAAGATGACGGACGGCAGGGGCAGTTCGGATTACTAGAATGCCCGGGACGCGGAGGTCAGGTGGCGAAGGCCAAGTGAAGCACAGTCCGGGGCGCAAACAATCATGGAGCAGGGGGTGAGGGCGAACAGAAGTTAGTGGGCAGGCGTGGCGGTCGGGTGCGCGCAAGCTGGCGGGTGCATAGCGCCTCCGGCAACACACGTGATGCATTCGAGCGGTAGGCGGGCAGTGGGTCGAGGGGCCGGGAGAGCGCGGTTCGCAGGTACGCAGGGCGGGGAGCCAGCAGGTGCGGAGCTCGTTGCGGCGTTGCGTGGTGCAAAGCAGACGTAGGCAACGGGCATAGACAGGTCACCAGACTGGTCTCAGGCGGGGCAGCGTGTTCAGGTGCGGCCGGCGAGCGGCGCGACGTGGGCGCAGGGCGTGCCTCTGGGCCGACCTGCCGGCCTACGGGGCGGCGGTGGCCTGTGCAAAGAGCGTGGAGCGCCCAAGCTGTCTACTGTCCCCGGCCTCAGGGCGCTGGCGAGCGTATACAGGTGCCGGGTGTGCAGAGTGCCAGGAAGGGGGCTGGTGGCTGGCTTGAATAGCAGCAGCGATGCAAAGACGGGGCATGGAACGCTGCGGCGTGGGGGCGCGACGTCCGATACGACCGGCCGGAGGGCCGCGCATGTGAGGGCGGTAGGTGTGATGACAATGCGCGGGTGAAAGCCGGCGTGAAGCGGCGCGCAGCACAGGCCGATGTGTCGCAGAGGAAGCGTGGTGCGTCCACCCAGTACATTTTAACCCCCAAGGCCTTGCTCAGGTAACTTTTGCTCCAAGTTTCCAAGGGATCTCAAAAGCGCGAAAGACATCGTTGCGCAGGTCAGAGTTCTCGTCGTGGATACGACTCTAGTCATATGCCTTGCTAGACAGCGACGAAAAAAGGGCGATCGAGGGCGGGAGCAAGGGTGCAGGAGCGAAGATTGCGACCGCAACGGGAATGAACCAACAAAGTGGACCCGCAACAGACCGCCGCGGCGGGCTGGGTGCGTTTAAAGGTGGAGTGAGACTTCGACATTGAACCACGCAGCAGCTGGTGGCAGCGCACCAGGCCGTGCGGCGCGGAGCGTCGTGAAACCGGCATATGGAAGGGCTGATCGACGGCGGGTAGGCCGGTGTTTAACAAACAGAAAACGCGCACGCTGCTGTCAAGGGAGGCGCAGAGGTGACCGGCGGCGGGCCCTCCCGGGCAACTGGACCAGGGAAGCGCTGGGGGGGCAGGGCCAAGGCTTCGTCCCGGGGCCGCGGCGTGGCGAGGGAAAACGAACCCGCAACCGTGGCGACGGAATCTCTGCAGTTGTGCGTAGCTGCGTGTGTGCACGCGCTGTGGAGACGCCCGGAACTGACAAACAACCGGACCAGCAGGAGAAGTGTCCCGCTCATGGCCGACCAGGGTGGACCCCTCAGGCCGAGACGGCCCCGGGGTGCGGGCCGGGGGGCGCAGGGCATGGCTGGCGGCTTCGCGGCGCGCGTGTGGGGAAGCCGCAGGCGAACCGGCTGGGGGCGACGCCGGGGGCGGAATACGGCGAACAGTGCGGTCGGGTAGATAGCGCGGGTGCGGTTGTCGAGTCCGGCGGGCGACCCCGCACCAAGAACAAAGGGACTGTAATACAGGCCAGCTCTCGCGAGTGCGGGTAACGTGGCCAAAGCATAACGGTAGTTACGGGAAAGCGACTCGGGCGGCGGCAAACTTCAGCAGTCGGACTCAAGGGGACGGAAACGGAGCGCGCCGCGAGCGGCGGGGAGCGCCGGGGTCCGAAGGCGGAGTAAAGGGTGTCCGCGAGGAATTTCGACATCACCGTGCTGCGTGCCTCTGAACGAAGTGACGCACCGATGGGGCAGTGAGGGTGCGCGAGCTGGGCAAGTGACCCGCGCGGCCGTCAGGCCGCGAGCAGAGCGCGCTGCGCAAAGAGCCCGAGGAAGTAATTGAGGGACTGGCCGCGCAAACTGTGCGCCAGGCGCCAGACGCGCAGGCGGGCGGATCCATTTAGCAGCGTGAGGGGTGGGGGCGGACGGAGTGCCGCCGCATGCAGGTAGCCGCCTCCTCGGCTGCTGGTCAGGGGTCGTCTTAAGGTGCTAGGTCAAAACCAGTGTCATCCATGAGCG
>Ga0163217_1046004_pt1 | contig 16478 bp, 19 predicted proteins | sample SynspAceP_FD_185933 | JGI IMG/M metagenome (GOLD analysis project Ga0163217, IMG submission 185933) | Saline lake microbial communities from Ace Lake in Antarctica - Synechococcus sp. Ace-P (PacBio error correction) | ecosystem: Environmental > Aquatic > Non-marine Saline and Alkaline > Saline ... | reverse complement strand
GGCGCATGAAGTTACGAATGCTCATGCCATGCTTGGCTGGCCACTTCCTCAAGCGAAACTTTCGGCAAAAATGCCTCCTCCAGCCATTGCTGAATCTGCAATATGGCCACGTTCCGATGCAGTTTCTGACCGCCGAAGCCAATGGCATGCCAGGGTGTAGCTGCGCTGCTACTTCGTACAAGGTATCCGCGTGCTACAGCCTGGGCTACCTTGGCTTCCGGCAGAGCTTTTCGATCAGGTGGATGCAGATTCGCAGCGGAGGTGACGCCTGCGGCGCAATAGATGTTGGTCCGCATTCGGTGATGTGTTTGTCCTTGCATAGATCACTTCGGGGAAAGCGCTCGCTGAATCCTCAAAAAACCCGCCAGTTAGGTGGTCGCTCCGGCCATCAGCCAAGCTGCCGCAGCTATCCAGAATAACTCCGGTCGCTTCGGCGCTTGCAATTTTTTTTTTTCAAGCGTTACCCGCGTGCCAATGCTCCGCTTGAAGCCAGGGGATGACGTCCGGAGTAGCGCCGAGCATCTGGTCAAAATCGCCCCAGAAGGCCGGGAGCATGATCAGCTGTGAGGCGGAAGATGCACTGAGCGTTGGGCGTCGGTAGCGATGCGATCCTGGCTGAAGCTAGTCACGGGCCAGGGTATCAGGGGCAACGAATTCGAGGTGCGGAAGCCGGGTGTCAGCCCTTGGCCTGCGCGCCTGCCGTCGCGCGACTGGGGCCATATGGAAAAAATTCCTGGCCTGCATCAGGGTAGAGGGGCGATTGACGCGGTCAGTGGCCAAGTATGGCTACCTGGCGCAGGGGGCGGTTCAGGGGGAGGGGTTGATAAGGGGCATGGTCAAACTCATTTTTAAGTTGTATCGGCAACTATATGACTAAAGCATCTTCAGGTATGGCGCAAGTGTCTTGTTTGTTGGAAATAAAGGGCAGCGAATGGGGCTGGATTAAAAAGAAAGCTGCCACCAAAACTCGAGAGGTATTTGGTGGCAGCAGGCGGATCAGGGCGCGGGGTTGGGCTGGGCTTTGGTGAATCTCGGCGATAGCTTCGAGAAATCGCGGCGGTCCAGGCCCTATGACGCTGCTCCAAATTACGGTGAGGGGGGGGGGCAGGTTCCATATGGATAGGCGCAATGATGTTGCTGGTCACGAACGGCTGGCGGGTTACAAACGCCAAAGCCATCTGCGCCGGGTCCATTGCCGTGGTCCGGGCCAGTTTGCACGTAGCGCCACAGGCTTTTTTGCGCCTGGGGGTTGGATATAGCGGTTGAAGCGCGCTGAATAGCGTCAGACGGCCTTTCTCCGGCCGCAGCCGTTCAGGTATTTGCCGGTCAATTGCTGCCGAACGCCAGGGCGAGTAGGCCAGCAAGCCAGTCTGCTCACGCAGGGACATCTCGCCATACCGATCTCATAGCTGCGGTGAGCAGGTATAGGGCGTTCTGAAGGACGCAATCGCGGCCAGCCGCGGCTTTTCGGCCAGGGCAGGAAAGGCGGCTGACACCCCAGGGCGTTTCGTTGGATAGCCCGATGTGCGGATTCTTGCCGCCTTGACCATCTCATTCAAGCACTTCAAGCGTATTCTTCCACCGGGGTGATCAGTTCGTCGGGGTCGTGTTTGTAAGCCCCAGCTGCCAAAAAAGTTGGTTGCTGCGATCAGGCCAGTGAACTGATACAGGTCGATATAGTCGGCTGCAGGCGCTTTGAGGGCTGGCGTCCAGCGCTGCGAGTCAGGTGCTCCGATTGAAGCGCGTCTTGCCATCACGGATGTGTGGCAGCCCAGTCGCCAGGCCGGCGACCTTGCTTGCACTATCCAGTTCTCGCGGTTTGCCCACGCCGGCCCAAAGTACCTGGCCGAGGATGCGTTCATGTTTCGCGTAGGTGTCGGCTACCGCGGCACCGGATACATTTTCCGCGCATCGATTTAAAGTTGACGCCGGCATTCCTTGGCCCGATCAATCTGGCAAAGGGCGTCTTTCTGTTGTGTTCTGCTCGCCCAGTCATTGGTGCCCAGGCATAGGGCGCTGACCTTGAGTTTGCTGCGGGCCGAGTGGGCGGTATTGCATGAAGGGCTCCATGTGGGTCATTGATGGTCTTCATATTGAAGCATTAAGCTTGCGCTAAAGTAAAGCCGTAAAATGTAAATAAGCGTGTTTTTTAGCTCCCTTGCATAATGCCCGCCACTTTCGAAGGGATTGCCTAGGCCTGTCTGTTGTTTACAGCGCAGATGCACCCAACCCACGCAGCCCCCACTGAGGTCTGTTTCTAGGCTTTGTTGTCTTGTAAAAACAATTTTCATTCTGTTAAGATCGCCCTCTTCTAAACAAGAGTGGCCTTCTGAGGCTAGGAATTAATTGAAAACCCTCAGCGCAAACCTGAAACCGTAAAACGCGATTGGTACATTGCTAGATGCTACCGGTTCTGTTTAACCCTGGCGTCGCCTTGCTACCGAAGTGGCTTCACGCCTGCGCGGTAAGCACAAGCCCGAGTACACGCCTCACGTGGATACGGCGATTATATCGTTCATCGTCAACGGCGGAAAAGGATTCATGTGACGGGCAACAAGGCTCAGGACAGATCTACTACAGCCACTCCGGTTTCCCGGGCCGGTATCAAGTTCGATCAAACTTTTCGAAAAGCTCGTTTGTACGCGCTCCTGAGCGCATCATCGAGTCAGCCGTCAAAGGCATGTTGCCGAAAAACCCCTTGGGTCGTGCAATGTACCGCAAGATGAAAGTGACCAAAGGTGCAGTTCATCCTGCGGCTCAGCAACCCCAAGAATTGAAGCGTCTAAGGAGCATACTATGTCGGCGACACAAAACTACGGTACTGGCCGTCGTAAAAACGTGCCACCGCTCGGGTTTCCTGCGTCCGGCTAATGGCAACATCCAGATCAAACAAAACCGCACCATTCGAAAACTTTCTTTCGGTCGTGAAACAGCTCGCATGGTTGTTCGCCAAGGCCGCTGGAACTGACTGAAAACGTTTCCAAGTTTGACGTTTCGTCACCGTCAAGGGTGGTGGACTACGGGTTCAGGCCGGTGCGATTCCGCCACGGTATCAACTCGCGCACTGATGAATATGAGAGACTCTGCGCGGCGTATTGCGCAAGCAGGCGGGATTCGTTACACGTGACGCCGTGAAGTTGAACGTAAGAAAGTGGGTCTGCGTTAAAAGCGCGTAAGCTCCTCAGGACTCCAAGCGTTAAGTCGCAAGACTTTTCCGCCAAGCGCCCGGCTTCCTATTGGACTCGGGCGTTTTGTAATCTGCGGCAAAATGCCGGCTCGCCGCTCTAGCGCGCGCAAAAGCCCCGCAATTCAGTGTGTTCGGGCCTGGCGGCTGAGGTAAATGATGAATACTTTCCCACCTTGTCAAAAATGGGGTTTTTTCATTACCATCGGATTCATTTTGTGCATTGCGGATTAAAACTCTTAAAAGCGGCTTTAAAAAAGGCCTGAATTTAGCAGATTGGGGGAGGAAAAGACGACTTGGATGAGTAATGGACGGCGTTAATTAACGGCCGGCGAGTCGCTTCCTGGTTAGCAGCCACAGGTGTTGTGGGTTGCTTGCCGGAGCCGTAGGGGTGGCGGTACCCTTCGGTGGGATCATGGTTCCGAGCGCCAGGGCCAAGGCAGCTGGTGCGCCGGTCCGGGTAATATAGCAAGCTGGAAGCAGGTCAGCAGACGTTGCCTGAATGGCGTGGCCAGCCGGTATTTATTCCCGCCGCACTCCGAGGCTCTTGAGAATCCTCGAGAAAACGTCGGCATTCGTGGCCGATCCGGAATCGAGTCTCTCCAGCCAGGCCCGAGTATGTCGATCTGCCACACCCGCGCCATCGCCCGGAAGTGCTGGTCGTTCATGGTATCTGTTACGCACCTGGGCTGCTCGCCCCTGTCCGTCCGGAAGTGGCCTCTGCCTGATTGGGTTAATGAGTGGAAGGGTGCGGATTTCTGCCACATGCCATAGCTCCGTACGATATGGCTGGGACGGCGTCCACGTGGCAGCCCGCCCCGTTGAACCTGCCGTCCCACCCCATCCCTATGGAGACCGATGACATTATTGTTGTCGGCCTGGATTGAGGAGTTCTGCCTGATGAAGCAAGCTGAACAACTGATTCAACGAAGCGGATGTCCGTCATCCGGGTGGTCGAAAGATACCGACCAAGTTATTACGCTCCCAAGAACTTCACTTCTCTACTTCTTCGGCTCGGCTGGCGATGCTGGTGCTGGCAAACCAGATCATCACCGGCGTGTGGCTGGACCATGAGCTATGAGCCCTCGGTGATGGTGCATTCGCCTCGATCCGAATACATCATTGCCGCGATGGTGGAATATGGGCTGGGCTGCTGCGTTAATGCACTCCACGGGTGCATCTGCGTTCTTCGTCGTGATCTACCTGCACATGCTGCGTGCATCATGTACGGCTCCTACAGAAGCCCGTGAGCTGATCTGGCTGTTCGGTATGACCATCTACCTGTTGCTGATGGCTTGAGGCTTTCATGGGTTATCTGTTGCCCTGGGTCAGATGTCATACTGGAGGGCCACAGGTGATTATTTCCCTGTTTGGGGCGATTCCGTTTATCGGGGCCCCGATCTGCAGCAGTGGATCCGCGGTGATTTAATCTGTTTCCGGGCATTACCCTGAACCGCTCTTTTGCCCTGCATGTGGTCGCCTGCCGATGCGTACTGCTTGGCCTGGTGGTACTGCACATCATCGCTCTGCCACGAAGTGGTTTCCAACAACCCTGATGGCGTGATATCAAGAAGTACAAGGATGGAAACGGCAAGCCGCTGGGACGGGCATCGCTTTCCCCCCTTACTACACGGTCAAGGATATCGTCGGTGTCGTCGTGTTTCCTGTTTGTGTTCTGCATTGTGGTGTTCTTTTCCCGGAAATGGGTGGTTTCTTCCTGGAAAAAGCCGAACTTTGAAATTGCCAACCAGTTGAAGGACGCCATGATCACATCGCTCCTGTGGTACTTCAACGCCTTTCTTACGCGATCTTGGCGCCGCCAGGTGCCGGCAATTTGGTGGCTTCGGCCTTCCCGGGTGTGGTGGCGATGGGTGCCGCGATCGCGTGCTGTTCGTGCTGCCCTGGCTGGGATCGCAGCCCGGTACGTCGATTTCGCTACAAAAGGGTTGGATGCAGCAAGGTTGCCCTGGTGGTGTTCTGCATTCTCCTTTCGTGATCCTCGGTAATTCTGGGTGCGAATCCCGGGTAACGACTTCCGTACCCTGGTATCGCAGATTTGTAACCGTACTGGTATTTCGCCTTCTTCATACTCATGCCGTTTACTATTAACCCGCATGGAGAAGACTTAAACCCGTTCCGAGAGGGTTACTGGCTAATGAAAAAAGCAATTGATTGCCACTGTTGTTCGCGCTCTCCCTGCTGTGGCCCCTGGCCGCACCCAGTGGTGCGGCCATCTGGAATGCGGCGAATATCGATCTGCGTGACAAGGCGTCCCGCAGGATGGCGCGCGTACCTTCGTCAACTACTGTATGGGCTGCCATTCTGCTCAGTATCAAGGCGTTACGAGCGGTGTCGCTACCGGCACCTTGCGATATCCGGAAGAGCTGAGATGGACAATCTTGGGTGTTTCTCGAGGGCGCTATGATCCGGGGTGATCATAATGAGATCGGCATGCGTCAGGCCGACTCAGAAAGGCTGGTTTTGGTGCGGGCCGCCGCGGATCTGGACCAACGTGGCGAGTGCGTGGTGAAGACTGGTTTGTACAACCTACCTGAAGACCTTCTATTGAAGATCCTTCGCGTCCCTATTGGTGTCAAACAACAAGGTGTTTTGCCAACGTGGGTATGCCAACGTGCTGCCGGAGCTGAGGGTCGTCAGGGTAAATTGGCTGCAAAAGGCATGCCAGTCCACTGATCGAGGAGCGGCAGGGTTCCAGCGTTGACAACCTTTGACCGGCGGAGGACCGTCAAAGGATGAGCAGTTGCGACGTGCTGACCATCGTTGCAGGGTACGGGTACCAGACCGAGGAGGAGTTCGATTACCACTGGTGCGTAACCTGGTGAATTTCCTGGCTTACTCGGCGGACCCGATCAAGCTTGAACGCCATCGCATCGGGACCTATTGTGCTGCTGTATCTGGCCTTCCTGTTTCGTATTTGCCTTCCTGCTTCAAGCGGGAGTACTGGAAAGACGTTCATTAACGAACGCTTTTCAGGAAATCAATTGCGCGCCCTTGGGGCGCGTCTTGTTTCTGGGTTATAATGCGTCACTACTAATTGGGGCGGACCCTATTGCGAGCTCGTTCTTGCCGTACCTGCGCAGCAGCCGCGATCTGTTGTTTACCGCCAATCCGCTAATGGATGAGGGTTGATTTATGAGGCGTTTACCGCCAAAAGCGTTCTTCGATGGCTTTTTTCTCTGATCCACGTTGACCCACTTATTGTCATCGTGTCCGTATTGTTCTGGCGGAGAAAGCGTTACGTTGGGACGTCATCAACGTGAGCCGACAACCATCCTGAAGAGTTGGCGGAGAACAACCCGTACAACAGCGTTACCGACCTTGCTGGATCGTGATCTGTGCTCTATAGCCCAATAATTTCATGTGGAGTATCTTGACGAGGCTTCCCGCATCCCACCGTTGCTGCGGTTTAACCCGGTGGCCGCGTGCCAAAACCCGGCTGGCTTATGTTCCGGAACAGCGGACTGTTGCCTGGTTGGACCGCGCATCCACCAATCCGAAGACGCCTTGCGGCTGCTGTGACCAAGGCGCGCAAAGGAAATTGCGTGAAAGCCTTATCGGGGTGGCGCCGGTGTTCGCCGAGATGCCATTCTTCATGAGCGAGGGAGTTCACCTGTCGATTGCGTATCGCCCCATCTCTGGCGTTTGCCATGCTGGGGTCGAGCTTGCCGAAGCAAGCCAAAGCCGCCTGCAGGGATTACATGGACCAAGATCTTCCAGCGTGAAGGTTTTCATGGGCAGCCTGTCGGCCGCCGAGAAGGAAATGCTAGTAAGGCAATTCACCAAAAATAGTAGGCCCGCATGGCTCAGGATTGAGGCTCAAGCCGACCCTACCTGATTCCCACATGAGTGGATACTGGATAATGACTGCACGCCTTATGTGACTGGTTAATGCGGCATTATCCAGATACAGTTGGTTTCCCGAGTTCATTTCGTTTAGGAGGCAGGTCAGATTGTGCTGAAACCGTCACCCCAGCGCCATCCGGCCACCTCGAAATGGATAATGAGAAAATTCTGCTTGATGGTCTTTCGGTGGTGTAGCCCAGCAGGTTCTGGTTGCCGCTCAGGGCGGTCATTGGCCATTTACGCGCGTGAGAATGGCCAGGGCATTGGTCTTTAGGTCGAGCGGCCCGCCCCGCTCCAGGCCGACAAGGCGCCGCTTCCTGCCAAGGGGCAGCACCGGCCAAAGCCTCCAGGCCAGCGTTGAAAGTGTCAAGTAAGCGTTCTGCTGCATTTAAAAAGCCCCGCTCGGAGACCGATAGCGGGGCTTTTTTGTGTTGTAACAGTGCTTCAGTCGATATATTCGAAGAGCTTCAACAAATGCGCTGCACACCACCAATCTGCTGCACGGCATTGGACCGCTAAATCCGCTCCTGACGTTGACAAGGCCCAGCAGGTAGACGACGCCGGCTTCCGTTGTGACCTTGATGCGCGCCCGGGAGGCGCTGTCCACTAGCATGCGCGCCTTGGCGTTGGTAGTAATCAGCGCGTCGTTATTGCGCTTGCGAGAATGGCAGGTTCTCGCCCACGGTCAGCTCGTATATGGACGACCTTGACCCGTTGCACTTCTTGGCACGCTGTTCGGCCACGTCCTTCAGTTTCCTTGGCGGGGCACTTGACCTGCGAGCAGCACAATGCCGGTAGCTGGTCACCGAGACGCGCGAGGCGCTTTTTCAAGGTTCCAGATGCGCCTTGGGCGATTGTTGACGCCGGGCTCGGGTTTCAAATCAAGTTGATTCACGAGGGTGCTGCCCAGGCGTGCGAGTAATACCCTGATTGCCTCCCCCTCCATCGGTGGCACCGGGCGCAGAAACACGAAGCTGCAGCCAGCCAAGGAGCAGGGTGGCGATAACCAGAGTTGCAAAACGCTTCATTCTTCGCCTCCCAAACAGTTGACGGTCAATAGAGTCACTGATAGGCAATGGAGCCAGCAAATGGATCCTGAATGCGTTGCGGTTTTAGAGGCGAGCTGGCACGCGAATCTCGCGTTCTTCAGGCAGCAGCAGGAGCCATTGGCGGCCGCCATCCCGTCCGCTCAGGCAAACCACCAGCAGCGCGGCGTGAGCGGCCCTGGATCGCCTGAGACGTGGCCGGAATTTGCCGCTGTGTGAGATCGCCAGCAGTACGCGCCGGGGCGCCCAGCGCGCGGATTGCTTTGGAGAAGAATCTCGTCGAGCTGTAATCATTGGCGATAGAGGTAATGGTCGAGCTATCCGTTGGTCAATGCCAAAACGCGGGGAGGCTGGGGCGCTCACGCTCCGGGAAGCGGTTCAGCATTCGAGAGAAATGGGGGCATCACCGGCCGAGGCCGCCACCCGCCATGCCAGAACTGCCCCATTCAGTAGGCCAGTTGACCATCCAAAATTGGGCTTGCCTGCCCGATGCTTTGGCCCCAGCACGCCATGGCCGCGGTTTTGGTTTTCAATTGCTGTCGGTAAAGAGTTGCCTGATCGGTGTTGGCAATCCATAGGATCGTGACTCGCTAGGCAGGTGAATGCTTCTCGGATCCATTGCGTAAGAAGCCGGATCCGCTGGGGCCGCGCCCGTGGATTACGTCGAATCGGCAAGGTCTGGTGGCCAGATGGGGGTGGGTAAGCAGGTAGTGCTGTTGCTGCCGCGATTGAACGCGCTTCTGTGCGCCAGTCGATCTTTACCCGCCGCATTTGCCCCATCGGCGTACTTTCGGTCTGTAAACGTACTTCCCACAAAATACTACTGTATCTGCATCGGCATGACCAGACAAGCTCGCCCTGCTTGCAGCGATTAATTGGCGCGCATCAAGCGCCAAGCCCGCGCGCAGGAGCATCTGTTCGACTGGCGCTCGGGCTGATTGCCAGCACCTGTTGTCCGGGTCAGCGAACTCACGGGGCCGGGTAGTAGCGCCGGTGAGGGGGCAAGCGTCCCTTCCTGAATCACTGCTCCCACTTCAAATGGCGGCGAATGCGCCCATTCAGTGGACAACGACAATACCCCCGGTTAGCGCATTGACGGTGGGTTTCAGGTTATTGCTGCATTTGAGGCAGGCGGGCGAAGATTGCGCTGCGCATCAATACCCATCGCGTACAGACGGCCAAGGGCACCGCCGGCTTGCGGCCAGTTTTGGTGCACCGAGTCGTAGAGGCTGTCTGAGGCGGTCCAGTAGCCAGGGTGTTTCCGCTACAAGATGCCGTCCAGGTCATTGTTCTGGCTGTCGCCCAAACCTGATACACGTGTGAGGTCGCGCGTATACAGGCAGGTCACCTGCGTACTGGAACGCCAGCTTGGCAAGATCTGCCTGCCTGTAGGGGCCGCGGGTAAATAAACAGGGCAATCCAGAATCCTGGCGGGGTGTAGGCTGAACTAACCAGGCTGCTAACCCAGCACGCTCTGCATCCCGCTGGCGCCGTTTGCTCGCTCTGGCTGATACCGCAGCATGTCACCTTATCTGGCCGGCCATTTGCCGGCGGGCTTCATCGACCACTTCGGCGCGACCAGCACACCACCGAGCCCTGCCAGGATTGTTGGAAGGCCCTGATTAAGCGCGCTCACCCCATTTCGTTCTGGCGGTCAGGCGCGGCATGCGGCGGTGGCCCTGGGGCCCAGGGCCTGGTGTCGCGCGGAGCGGCCACCTCTGGCGCCAGGCCGAACTGCACTAGCGCCGTTGGCCTTGCGGCATCGAGCTCTCTGCCATAGTTCAGGCCAGAGTAGGCGGGTAGTTCAGGCATTGCTGCCAGACGGCGACTGCCTCCCGCCAGCGCCCGATCACCCATTCCACGCCATCTGCAATGGCCTGGCCGATAGAAAGCGTTCAGGCGGTATAGGCGTGGAGTCGTAAGGAGGACTGACCTCCGGTCGGCAGGCCTTCACTGTACGCCTGGTACTGGGCGCATGAAAGCCATCCCGCAGCGCCGCCGGCGCGCCCAACGGCCCTGAAAAGGGCAGCAGGCAGGGCGATATGCTGGGGTGCCGACTACGTGCAGACTCGACGATTTGGAGACAGTGAAGCGGTCAACTGTGCGCAGCTGGGTGGCCAGGGTGTCCTGTTGCCATTGCTTGAGTGCGCGAACCGCGACAAGCGTTGTTTCGACTGCTGGTCGATCAGCGCCATTCCAACCCAGGCGGCCAACTCGCCGGTGCTGGTGGCTGCGGCGGCCTGGCAGATCAGCTTTACAGCATCTGGCTGATACCGTCCAGATAGCTTGCCGGTGGCAGTTGTTCGTCGGCCAGCTAGCCAACCCATCGATAAAGCGTGTCGGCGCCGAGGGATCGCCCACGCCGGTCGTTGGCTTTGTGCCTGAAGCTTGCGACTTGCAATTGCTTCATCCATGGCAGGCCTCGATCTGGCTGATGGACGGATTGCCGCGGCGCGAAGTCGCGATCTTGGTTTCGCCCAATAAACGCCATTGCGCTTAATAGCTTTGCAGCTTGCTGAAGCGGATCTGCTGGTCAGTGGGCAGATCGCTTTGCGGGAATGCGCTCGAGGAATGCTCAGGTGTCTGTCATGTGCTCCTGCATCACTGCCGCCTGGGCGGCGTTAAAGACGCCAGCAGGTTGCCTCGGCGCCTGAGCGGCGGTCTGGCACCGCTCAAACAGCCAAGCGGGGACGCCTGGGGCGTGCGTGGCAGAATCCCCCAGTTTGTTGGGGGGCAGACGAGCAACCGGGCGATCAGGCACCAGCCAGGGTCAATGGTAAAAATAGGCAGCGCGTTTTGCTGAGCAGCATATCGGCGGTATCCTTGCGCTGGGGGACGCTGATGGGTTGCGGACCCGTGTGGGGATTCAAAGAGGTCATTGTACCAAGGGGCGCAATCGCCATGGGCTGCAATTCACGTCCTGTACCAATGGTCGTAACCTCCATTCCAGGAAAACACAGCCAGGAACCACTCATTGTTCCCGGTACTCTGTATGTTGTCGCACGGCCCATCGGTAACCTGCAGGATATTGTCGCCCGGCGCGAAAGGCTGCGCACGGTGGCTCTATGCCGCCGAAGACACCCGTCACACGCGCGTTGTTGCAGGCATTTTTGGCGTGTCCGACGGCCGAACCACGGCCTGGTCATATCACAATGAGCGGTGACAATGAGCATCCGTTCTGGTCGAAGCGCATGCTTGGCTGGTTGGAGGACATGGCGCGATCCGGACGCGGGCACGCCGCTGAATTCCGATCGGTACACCTGGTACGCCAGGCACGTGAGGCCGGCGGCGGGGCCCCACCGTGCCTGTGCCCTGATGCCGGACATCGTGAGTGCGGGCGGCCTGCCGTCGGACCGCTTTTGCCTTTGAGGTTGCCCCAAGGCGCACGGCGGCGCCTTGCGTTGCAGGCGCTTGGCCTGGAACACGCAAGGATGCTTTATGAAGCGCCGCACCGGTTGTCGGAATGCGTGGAGGACATGCTTGATATCCTTGGTCCCGGAAGCGGTTCAGGTTCGTGGGCTGGCGCGGAGCTGACCAAGGGACCTTTTGAAAACCATCAAGGGGTGGCGGCCAATAGCCGAGTGGGATCGAGTGGGTGCGGCGCAGAACTGATCAAACAGCGCGGGGGAGTGTGTGTTGGTGTCGAAGCGATGCCGCGCCCGAGAGAGCGAAGGCCTGAATCCGAAGCGCAGCGGGTGCTGATATCTGCGGCCGAACTTCCGGTTAAACAGGGCCGCCGCGCTGGCGGCGCAGATTACCGGGGAAAAGAAGGAATCGGTTATATCAGGTGCGCTGGGTACAGGTTGAGGGTAGCGGCCACTGTGGAGCGGCCTTGCTGAGGCCCCTTAACCCCTCGCGCGGGGCCGTCGCTCCCACAGGGCCGTCGCCGCTCCACGTGCTTCTACAAAGTTGCTGGTATTGTTGTAATACCAGTACGCGTTGCCCGGCTGCGCACGGCGGAGCCGGGTGCACGTGATTGGAGGCGACCACGCCATCGCAGGGGCGCTACCAGCGGTACTCCATTCATCGACTCCAGAATCACCAGTACATCCCTGCCTTGACCTGCGCACCCTCGGCGACCTGTACCTGCCACAGGGTTGGCCGGCGATATGGCTTTCGGATGCTGCTGGCCGCCAGCAGGGGCGCGTCTTCAAAACCGATTCGGCGACGGCTTCTTCACTTATCGTCGTAATTGGCTCCCCTGGGCCCCGTTTGGCAATCCCAGTCGTTTCGCGCTCGGCCTTGAAGCCGGCCGCGCTGGCTGGCGGAACGCCTGGATACCGTCCGCCTCCTGTCGAGGGAAAGCCTGCGTAGTCATTCAGACGCAGGTTCAGTTCTTCATATGCGCAGTTGCGTAGCGCCCAAGGGGAAACCTTGCGATGACTTCAGCTCAATCTGCGCTCACCGGATAGAACCGGATCTGATCGAAGAAACGCAGCAGCCAGGCATTCGCAAACGAAGGCTCGGACCTCACGGTTTAGCGAATTCCACATTTGCAGAGTGCGGCCGACAAAACTGGTAACCGCCAGGGCCCTCCATGCCGTAGACGCACATATAAAGCTGCCACGATGCCCACCGGATTCTTCCGCGGATCCAGGTGCGGGGCCCGGATTGTATTTGGTGGTTACCAGGCGATGGCGGGGGGTCCAGCGGCGTGGCAACCGGGCGCGCCCCAGATTACACGTCGGCCCAGCCCCATGACCAGATAGCTGGCCGTCGACACCGTGCGGCTAGACCCATCCAAGATTGGGCAGGTCATTGATGCGGACGGATAAACTCCAGGTTGACTCGGGCACCAGGGCGCGCGTCCTTTCTGACCGTGGGTCATTGTATTTGTCGTATGGCCATTGGCAGGCCGGAATCGTCCCAGGACAGCGGCAGATGTACGATGCGCGAGGCACCTTGAGTCGGCGGGCGGTGCAGGGACCGCTTCCCAGGCATCCTCGACCGAGCGCAGGCAGCCGGCTCGAACGGCAATGTTTCTGGGCTGGTAGTGCACCTGCAGCGAGGCGAAATGCCGGGGGTTTCAGATCATTCACGCCTGGCAACTGCATTGCGCCTCCAGCGACTTGGCATTCAGCGCATGGCCACGGAAAACGCAGAGAACCAGGGTTCAGTTCTGGCTGACCATTTCCAGTAGCAGATGAGTATCACCGGACAGGGCGCGCCCACCAGGCCGCGTGTTCCTCGTTCGCGATATCCAAGCCACTATGGGTGCATTCCGGAGCGACAGCGGAACTGCTCGCAGCAGAGCGGGCTCAACTCCTGCACTTTCCTGGTGGCGCAGCATCAGGCCAGTTCGGCGGGCGGTCTCCAGGCGCCCACCGGAATAAAGCGCATCGATCGCCGGCCTTGAGCTGGCCCATTCTGCCACGGTCGGCTTCGATAATGCTCACGGGGCAGACGAAGCCCGCCAGGCTTGGGCCGTCTGGTCCGAAGGATCACCGGCATTTCACCGGTAAAATTTCAACGCGCCAATCGCGTAGGGATTGTCGTGAATGTTTGGATGGGTGCAGCCGGCTTCGCCGCCGTCTTCGCGTACCCATTCGGGTTTGGGACCGATCAGTCGTACGCCGGTTGACGGCTGGAATTGAAATGCACTTCCCAGTCGGTATCCAGAAAACCCGCTGCAATACGCCTGGGTAAAATTATTTTCTGGCGCCGCGTGCGGGCCGTTAGATCACCGCGCAGTCTCTGACGGCCGGCAAAGGTGGGTGCGCCATTCCTCTTTGCCAACGTTCTCGCCTGCGTGGGATAGTTAGGTCGGTAGATGCAGCACGTCACCGGCGCGCAAGCGCGCGACCGCATGGCCACCAAACTGGCCGAGGTAAAGGTGCTTTTACTGCCGAGATAATCCGGTTACCTGCACGCCGCCGCGCCAGGGGCGATATAGGCTTTGCGTGCGCCAGCGCGGCAATTGCGTGTCCGAGCGTCAGTGGCTGCCGGCCTTTGATCGGCAGGCTGCGTGCTGCATGGCTGAGGTTCCGCCCGTCGGGACGATTAGTCCAGGATCTGTCCCGCCGGTGATCGCCACCACTGGCGTTCGGTGTTAGAACTTCAGTAATCGGCCGCTCATGGTTGAATTTTCCAGCCGGCGGGCGTCAGTCGGATGCCTTCAGCAGGACGGTTGCCCAGGCTGCAGGGGCCAGGTTGTCCAGTTGGCCCGAAGGCGGTACGCCCACCGCCCAGTAGCCGGAGGCTGGCGCGGGCACGTCCTGTACGGTGGGTTTGAGTTGCCGCCACTTGAGCACTTCCAAAGGTGCTGGCGTGGTAGGGTCAGGCCTTCCAGGGGCAGCGCTCCAGGGTTCGCCGCTGCGCAAAGGGAGTGTCCAAACAGGGATCTGGCGGATATAGTCGATATGGTTTTCAAACACCGTACAACTGCGTGGCACCCAGGGTGCGGTGCAATGCAGCGCTGGCGGCCTCGCGCGTGGGGTTCCCAGCAGATGATTCTTGGCAAATCATCGATCGAAGTAGGGCGGGATCTTCGGCAACCAGCTTCTACCCAGGGTATTCAATCGCAGGGCTTGGCCATGCAGGTGGGAAGTGACGGCCGTCAGCAGGCCAGGGCAGGGCTGAAAGTCGCGGCCTGGGTACTTCGGCAATTTAAACGCGGGCCTTGAATCGCATGGAAAACCGGTCGCTTTCAGGTTCTTGCCCAGCTTCGCTGAGCGGCGGCCAAGATCGCCCGCGGCCAAGCTCGATATCCCAGCCGCCACCAGATCCAGCCCACACCTGTTCAGTCACCCCGTGTTCCACTTTGCAGCGGGTAATTGACCTCCAGGAAAATAGAATTGGGCGCTTCGCTGGTCGTAAACCGAACTCGGGACGGTTGCCGGGCGCTACGGTATTGAACGGCGCAGGCCAGCGAATGGCGCCTCGCCACAGAGCATCTCAACCATGCCCTCAGGCAGGTTGGGTGCAGGGTGTTTCCTCGACCACTCTGATTTGCGCGCTGCCACCGAGCAGTCCCGTACACCGAGCGCCAGAACGCCGGCCTAGCCATCGCCGAAATACCTGCACTTCAAGGTGGCGGCTCGCTCGATGTACTTTTCAATAAAGGGACACGGCGTCGCAAGTTGTTTTGCCCCAGGCGTTTCACCGTTTCTCGAAGGCTTCGCTCAACTCGCCGGCGCTCCAGCACACGCCGCATGCCGATCCCGCCGCCGCCGCGGTGCTTTCAGCATCACGGGTTAGCCGACCCAATGTTCGGCAGCGGTTGAGCGCCGTAGCCAGGCGTCCAGCAGTTCGGTTGCCTTCGAGCATGGGCACGCCGTGCTGCTTGGCTAGCCGCGCGGCGGTGTGCTTGAGGCCGAAAACGCGCAACTGCTCCGGGGTCGGACCGGACAAAGCAATTTACCCGCCGCCTCGCAGGCTTTCAGCGAAGGCGGCATTCTCCGAGAGAAAAGCCTGCGAGGCAGGATGAATCGCCGTGCGCCACTTTGCCTTGCAGCGTCGAGGGAATCTTCTGCACGTCCAGATAGGTGCCGGTGGGCGGCGCCTTTTCGCCCGAGGGAGATTAGCCTCATCGGCTTGCTGCATATTGCAGGCTGGGCCGCATCAGCCTCGGATTTAAACGGCTTACGGCCGCGCACATCTAGGTCTTCAGCGTACGCAAAATGCGGCAGGCAATTGGCGCCACGGTTGCATCAACAAGGAATTCGAAACATGGTTAATTCCTCGGCAGGTCGTCCTGGTTCGCCTACTCAATGCTCCCGGGTCGTCCCCGGTGGTAACCCAAAGTTATTGAGCCTGAAGGCTTGAAAGCTTGAAGTGGTTGTTGCGTTGCAGCTAACCTCGCGTGCCGAATGGCTGGGCATCATGCGTTCGGCTGCTGCGCACTCGCTTGCTTCCAGCTTCCAGCTTCAAGCTTTCTGCTAGTCAGTCCCAGACCAGTATTTCTGCAGGGCGTCGCCGGTTTATAGCCGTTGCATTGGGTTGTTCAACTGCGGGGCAATTGGAAATCAGAATGATGATTGTCCATATGCGCGATCAGCTCGACGTATTTTGCCCGCGCCGGAGATGCCGTCTTCGAAGGTCAGGCCCTCGGGGGTGACGGGCACGTTCATGAAGAAGTTGATATTGGCGCTGATGTCGGCCTTGGTCCAGGCGGGCCGTCGTGCAGCTGGCGCGCAAGGAAGTTGTCGCGGCAGCTGTGCATGTAACGGGTGCTCAGGGCGTAGCGCAACCGGTGCTTGCTTTCCTGGCGCGGCCCGCCGAGGGGTGTCCGTGGCGACCGCAGGTGTCAGCGCTGATAGTCAGCAATCGGGTTGCCCATATTGCTATAGAGGCACGCTTGCCGGTTGTCAGGTTTACACGCTGTTCTGGCGGCGCAGGGTTTGCGTTGCACGTCAATAAGCCTCACGCGGATGCTGGCGCTGTGT
>Ga0163217_1028467_pt1 | contig 16478 bp, 29 predicted proteins | sample SynspAceP_FD_185933 | JGI IMG/M metagenome (GOLD analysis project Ga0163217, IMG submission 185933) | Saline lake microbial communities from Ace Lake in Antarctica - Synechococcus sp. Ace-P (PacBio error correction) | ecosystem: Environmental > Aquatic > Non-marine Saline and Alkaline > Saline ... | reverse complement strand
GGATGCCTACGCTGGAAACGCTTCTTGTCGCCACCCGCTTGGCGATCAGCGCTCTACCGAAATTATCTGGCCGTTTCACAAGTTATTCCAATACTAAAAGTGACTGGGGCTGTCGGTCCAGGGCGGAGTGAACTTGTGCGTTGCTATGGGGGCAAAAAGGGGGGGGTTTGGTGAGTTTGGAAAAGGGGGGCATGTGAAGTTACAGCTTTGACAGAAAATGAAGTTTATTCCTATTTTTACGATGTCGGCCGAAGAGCGTATTGCTGACTGGTGCCAACATCTCTTCTCGCTTGCCTGCCGGTTCGATCGATCTCTCGTTGCGATTCTTCGACGCAATGCAGCTGGACAAACTGCCAATCGTGCGATCGTGATGCTTGCTGGTGCCGTGCTCGACGACCTGGCTCCTTCCCTGATCGCCGGTCGTGATTTCCTGCTGGTGGGACGTTGTCGTCGCCCCGGGGAAACTGAGGGCGGCCAGGCAAACGTGCCTCGGAGGACCATCGCTTCAAGAACCGGGAGGCGGCCAGCTTGCGAGTGCGGGTGCCCACCTGTTGGAGCACGCGTGGCGCTGATGTTCGAGGTTGGCCTTGGTAGGTGCTGAATGAAAACAGAAGTGGGTTGCAGCCAGCAACAGGGGCGTGCCAGCAAGGCCTGGAAGCCTTAACCCGCCAGGGCTCTCGATGCCTGCCTGGAAACGCCTTGCCGCGGCGGCTCCGGCGACGGCGAACGGCCTCGATCAAACTCGCCACCATTCTGGAGGCAACCGCCTGCCATTCCGCTTGAAGCTTGGAGGAATCAGCCGCCCAATGGATGGAACTGCTGGCGCGATCGTATGGGCGGTATTCAGGCCGAAACCGAGGCGGCACCGGGATGGGCGGACCAGAGAGCCGAGCTGTGTTGGTCTGGAACGTGGCGCTTGTGCGTGGGATCGGCTTGGGGCCTCTCCTTTCTCGGGCGATGCCCTGCCAAGCTTGGCTGCCATCCTGAACGAAACAGTTCAGCCGCTACGGGGGCGCTTCAGTGGCGCGAGATTCTCCATGGCCGGCGGTGCTGGCCCGTGAAAGCACCCGGGCGCGAGCGTTCTTGTTGTTTACGACTCAGCCAGCCTCCATGTTCCCCTGCCCGGAAATGGGTTGGTCGGCAGCCAGGAGCTTCTGGAGACTGACCTTGCAGATGATTTCAGCCCGCCAGAGAGCGCCCATTCCCGGAATGCTGTTGTTGAACAGTGGCAAGGACCAAACTGGTGGTCACGCTGAATGTGGCTTGCTCACTTAAAGCCCAATTTTGATCAGGGAGCCGCAGCCGCAGCCCCGGCGCCTGCGCAGATCTCGGTGGGTGATTCCCTTCCACGGGCAAGGGGTCAGCGAGTTGGAGGTTGCCACTCGGCCGCCCCCTTGGTTCTACAGACATTCGCGATTTCGAGGTAGGTGGTGGTGGCCGATGGCTTGCGCTGGGAGGAGGACGGCTGGAGGGCTGAGGGCCCAGGGAATCCCCGCTTCCTTGTGCAGTTCCAGCAGCGGCCAGGGAGCCTTCCGCCGCCCCGAGCGGCGGTGCCAATTGCAAAAACATCGGGCAGCTACCTCTGTCTTGACATGACGACACGGCGGAAGCTAGTGTTCATGGAAACGGATTGCTGGCAAGCGCCCGCAGCACCGAGGCCGTAAAAGTGTGGTGGACAGTGTCCATTTCTGGGTTCGTGCACCAGGGAAGGCCCCTTTACATCCTTCAAGCAGTTTGCAAACAGAAACGATGCGCGCTTGATGCGGCCATCCTGGATAGCTTCTGATTGGTGAATCCATTAACAAAAACCTGGCCAACAAACTGATCCGCCGCGCCTTTTGGAGCAAGCCATGGCGCAGCTCAAGACTATGGCCTCCAAGGACCCCCAGCTGAACTTCTGCGAAGACATGCTGTGCACCGGTGCTGCTTACCGTGCGCGCACACTATGCCAGCACCATCCAAATCGGAGTAATCGTCCTACCCGCCTTATAGAAAAAAAAAACAACAAAAAAACGGCCTCCGGGGGGAAAATTTTAAGTTTTTTTCCCCATGGTCAGCACGGATTCCTGCCGTAGCGACGCCTGCCTAATTCAGTCTTGAAACCGTGTTCGAAGGTTCTGCGGCCTCTGTGTCGATAGATCCTCGATAAGCCAGTCTTCTTCAGTGGATGGAGACATATACACAGAACAGCTCCGCGACGTGAACTGGAGCCTCAATAAATCTGACTCTGCCCGAGCTGGCAGCTCTCTTGGAAGAGGAGAGTTTGAAACGGGTGGCCGTATCAAGCCTCTACGGACTGGACAACAATAGGACCAGGGATCAACGTTTTTCACCGCAACTTTTTTGGAAGGCTACGGGACTCAATGCCTAGCTTGCTGTGGATTTGACCTTGGCCGTCCAACCTGACACTCCATATCGTTGGTAGGAAAAATTGTTATTGCCTAATGATGATCCAAACCCCAATCTGGGTTACGTTTTATCCGTTTGAGAGTAGTTTCTGGCTCTTTCTCAGCAAATTTCTCGGGCAATGAATCTCTGTATACTTCGCGAGCGCTAGTCCTCTGAGTGCCGTTGCCTTTGGCCTCAGTAGCTCTTGGATATCAAAACCGAGCTCTATCTCAAGGTCCATATCCGTGCCGTAATTGCCCAACGGCACCAGTTCAAGCCCTGGGTATGACCGCCTGGCCCAGCCTGGAAGGGTGCGCGGCGAAAACCGCTGAGTCTTTGAGGCGATTGGTTCAGCGTATCGAGCTGATCTGCGCTACCAACGCGATTGGTTCGCTCGGCTCGATCTCAGATCATGATCAAAAACCATCCTGAACATCCGTTCACCGCAATTGCTCCTCTGTACCTCCGTCTGTCGGAAGAACCAGACAAAAAAAATCCCTGCACGGAACTCCGGCAGGATTATCAGGTTTTAGAGCCTCACGGCCTACGGCCTTAAGCCTTGTCGAGTCGAACTCGCGAATTTGTTTTGGTGTTGATGCCGCCGTCGTTGCCGCTGAATCCTGGTGCTGAGGTCTCTTAGTCAAAACCGGGGGCTCCGCGTGATGATCCAACGAAGGTGTCAACGGAGGCCACGAGTTGCCGACGGTGCCGTTGTGAACCTCTCTAGCTCATACATGACTGGCCCGCCCGCGCTTGATGGCGCACCTGTCGCCGTGCTATCTATCCGGCTCGCTGCAACATAAGAACATTGCCGCGGCTAAACGTTACCTCGTCGCGTCGGCTCCAGGTGATCTGCCCTTGAACTTGCAACCAGGATTCATGTCACGAACGTCGCCGCTTCGGGGTTCCAAGGGTCGCCCGGGCCCGCGTGGCACGATCGCCTCCCCTGCCCGTGCCCTCCGAATGGAGGCACCTGTCCTCAGCCTCGAATTGCCCGATCCAAACGCGAGGACATCAGCACCGTCGAGTTCCCTCGCCCGGCTCGAGGAGGCCTGCGGGAGGTCTGTGATCGCTTCGATCTGCAGACCGAAATTCTGGCGCGCGGCCGCATAAACCTCGGCTACCAGGTGCGGGATTCGGAAAAGCGCGGTGGCGAAGGCCGGAGGCACCGGGCATTCTGCCAGTGGCTGCTGCCGAGCGCGAGATCAGCAAAACCAGGGCACTAATGGCCTGAATCCAAGCTGGCTGATCCAGCCGACAACCTCGTCGTGGGGCCTGCTGGGCAAGCCAGCGTCAACAACTTCTCGGAAAAACGGCTTCCTGGAGACGGCCCAGGCAGACCCGAGGTGCAGCTGATGATCAGCGAGGCGGCCAAACGAGGGCCGCCAGATCACGCGCATAACAGGTGCGGCCGGCTCACCGGGATGAGTTCACCGCCGCAACCAGCCCCTGCTGCCGGAGGAGATTCGGCCAACGCACCCAGGAGAACCTGCTGCGCGCGATTGTTTGGCGCCGCCTGGTCAAGGAGCTGGCCAAGCCTGCCGGGAACCCCAGCAGGACGGACCTGCGCCGCGCCCTGCGCGAGGGAGCCGGAGCTGGAGCGGGTCAAGGAACGGACCCATACGGCCCGCTGCTGAGCAAGGCGCGGAGGCCGGCGCGGCGGTGCGGGGCCTTCCAGCAGGAGACCTCAACTTTGGGAAAAGGGCCCTGCAGGAAGCCCAGCCGCCTCGATGCCCTCGCGCCTGCTTGGGCCGATGGCCGTTGCGCCAGGCCAGCACATCCGAGAGGCGCCGTGCTCAAAACTGCCACACCAGCGATGGCGGCGCTGGCGGCTGCAGGAGCGGCTCTGGGTGGAGAGCGGCAAGCAGCACCCCCCCCACCTGCGCGAAGCTGCTCACCCTGTTTTGCAGAGCCTCAGGGCAGCCACGCTGCGGGTGTCACTCGGGGAGCCTCGCGGTGGCAAGCGGGTGCGGATCTCAACTGGTGGAGAAAGCCCAGACCAGCTTGAAAGCGCCTCCCTTGCCCTGAACGCTCACTATTGAGCGCCCCGTTCAAACGTGAAGAGGATGGCCCCACGTGAAGGCCAGAGTATGACCAGCAAAACTTCGCAGACCTTCGGCTAACAGCCCCAGCGGTGGCGGGCACCAAGCGCCTTTTGTGCTCGTCTATTCACCGGCTCGCCGTTTCGATGAAAAGATCGATGCGATGGAACCCGGCATTGGGTGGATCCAGAAGAGCCCCAACGGCATTCATTCCCACCCTCAGGAAACCTGTTTTCGCAGCCAGCGCTCAGGCACCTGGGTGGCCTGGCGCCGCCAAGACGAGAGGGCCGTTCAGACGACGAAATCGGTCCAGATGCGATCCCCCAACGACTCATGTTGGCGGCGTCTGCCGCTGACCCAAACAAATATCCAGCTTCTATCACGTCACGTCGAAGGAATCCTTCTGGCCGTTCTGCACTCCTTCCCAGCCATTTCACGTGACAATTCCGACTGGTGCATCTTTGAGGAGGTGAATTGGGCCTCCTTCGCCAGGGCGGGCCTGCCTGAGAAGCCGCACCGGGGGCCACGATCTGGATTCATGATTACAAATCTCTGGCTCGCGCCCGCTTACATCCGCAAGTAACGCCCCGATTGCGGGATCGCCTTTTTCCACCACACGCCCTTCCCGTCCTACAGACGTCTCAGCATTCTTCCCTGGCGGGATGAAAAATCTCGGACAGCCTGCTCTGTTGTGATTTTAGTCGGTTCCACATCCCCGCTTACGCCAACAACTTCGCCGCGCGGCCGTCAGCCTCCGCGCCGTGAAGGCGGGTGATCCGCGTGGCCGGTCGCCGAGAAGTTCCGCCGTAACGCAGCGCCCTGGCCCGAAACCGTTCGTTGTTCCTTTACCTTATGCATGAAGGCCGCGCGCGTGCGCATTCGTCGCCTCGCGGGTGGGCACCTCCCCGATCAGTCCGCCGCATTTGCGGTTCAGTCCCGAGATCTGCGCCATGTCGAAGCAGATCTCGCGACAGGCATTTCCGACCGCAAGCTGATCCTTCTCGCCTCCCGCGGTGGATTACACCCAGGGCAACGAGGAGACTGCTGCTCGCCTACGAGCGTTTGCTGGAGGCGACAAGACCTGGCACGGCAAGGTAGCTGTCCTGGCTTGCGTGGGCGGCTGCTCACAGGTTGGCATGCGCTATCTACGACGACATCCAGCGGGCGGTGGAAGAACGTCGGCCGCATCAACGGGCCGCTTTGCCGCATCGACTGGACGCCGGTTGCGCCTCTCGACCCGGCGGATTCCCTACAAGAGCTGGTGGCCTGGTTCGGCGAGGCGATGTTTGCTGGATCAACCCCCCTGCGCGACGGCCTCAACCTGGTGGCCAAGGAAATACGTGGCGGCCCGGCGGGTTCGCGATGGTGGCGGCTGCTCTCCGAATTCACCGGAGCGGGGTCGGTTGGAACTGCAGGGGGCGGTGCTTCGGCAACCCCTACTCCCACGGCAGCATGGACCGGCCATTGCGAAGCCCTTGTGATGCCCTAAGCCCGAACAGTGCGAGCGCATGTGTGACGATGAACCAGGCCGTCGAGGAGTTCACCGTGGAGCCACTGGGCCGGAGCAGCAAAGCTGGGTGAACTCAGCGTTCTGTGATCGTGGGCCGTGCCAGAGCCAGGCCCCGGGCGCTGGGCCCTGCGCGATCGTCCAAACCTGGCTGCGGATCCTGGTCCTGCTGGCGCTGCCGTGGCCTATGGGCGCGGCCGCCGCTGACGATCACCGTTGCTGATGCCGCTCCCTTTCGCTGAAGGCACGCTGGACACGGGGGCGCCTTTCCAAAACCGCGACCAACGTCGGCTGCGCATCGCCGTGGCCCCGCGGACCGTTTGAAACTGAGCGGTGTCGGATCTGGCGATCAGCAGCCTGCTGCTGGGCGACAGCCCCACGACCTGCTGATGAGGATGTCACCTGGGACGGCCAAATACGGCTGCGCCGCCGCTGCTGCTGCCCCTCGACGGACTGGCTCGACGGCGAATCCCCTTGTCGATGTTGTGCCGGCTTGCCCGCGAGGGCAATCGCCTCGATGGCCAGCTTGGCGCCTGCCGATGCTGGCCTCGATGGGCCCTGCATCTACTGGCGCACCGATCTGATGGCGGCGCCGCCGCGCACGCCCGCCGAGTTGTTGATCGCCTCTAAAGAGCTGCAAGAGCAGGGCTTAGTGCGCTTGCGGCGTACGTCTGGCAGGGGCCGTCAGTACGAGGGCCTAGCTGTGTGTTCTGAGTGTTTGCGTGGCTTCGGCGGCCCAGTGGGCGGGCGGCGGCCAGCGGCATCGCGCCTGGACTTCCACCCAGGGCCGCAGCGGCCGCCCGCTTCTGGCTTTGCGCCAGCTGGGGTTTCCCATGTTTCTTTCATCGTCTCGGAAAAGGGTTGTGACGCCCGCGTCGGTGCCGATTTTCGGCCGAAACCCGAAAGCCTGCAGGCCTTCGCCAGTTGGCGAGGGCCGGCCTTCATGCCAAATTGGCCCTACGCCTGGAAAGTAGCTGCAGAAACCGGGCAGTGCCGTGGGCGGCCAGGTGGCGATCACAACGATGGCTGGCGGAGCCGGGCCAGTTCGGCCGGCGCCACCCAGGGCAAGCTGGCGGGGCTGTTCGGTGCTGCGCGCAGTGCCCATCCGGCCGAAGCCGTGGCGGTCGCAGGCCCTCACCGTGAGCAGAGCCAGCGGCGGCTGGCCCGTGATGGGGCTACACGCCCACGCTCGCCTCCCTGTTCGACGATCCGAGCTGCGTGCGGCCCTGCCCCTGCTTGCCCGACCTGCGCCAGGCCCTGGAGGGGTGGCGGCCTTGCGGCCGATCACCCCGGTCTATGCCAAACTCAGCGAATCCTCAGCGCCACTCAGCGACGCGATCACGGGCGGACGGCCCCTGAAGTGGCGATGGGCCGGGCCGGACGCAGCAGCGGCCGGTGCTCAACGCCAGTGCGTGAGGCGGTCTGATGGGCTGTGCTGATCGGGCCGCCCTGCTGCTGTTGCTGCTGGTGTTCCTTCTGGCCGATGGCCTCTTACCTGTGGCTGAGTTTCCACGCCATCAGACGCCTCCACGCCCTGGCGTTGAGCACCGCCCGGCTGCGCGTCCGGCCCGGCCCATCGCCACTTCAGGGGCCGTCCCCCGCCGGTGATCGCGTCGCTGAGTTGGCGCTGAAGATGTCCGCTGAGTTGGGGCATAGATCACGGGCGTGATCGGCCGCAAGGCCGCCACCCTCCAGGGCCTGGCGAGGCGGGCAGCAGGGGCAGGTGCCGCACGCAGCTCGGGGATCGTCGAACAGGGAGGCGAAGCGTGGGGCGTTGTAGCCCCAATCCACGGGCAAGCCGCCGCTGGCTCTGCTCACCGGTGAGGGGCCTGTTCAGCACCCGCCACGGCTCGGGCCGCGATGGGCCACTGCCGCGCAGCACGACAGCCCCAGCTGCCCATGGGTGGCAGCCGGCGACTGGCCCGGCTCCGCCACCATCGTTGTTGATCGCCACCTTGCCGGCCACGGCACTGCCCGGTTTCTGCAGCTCTTTCCAGGCGCGTAGGGCCAATTGCGCATTGAGGCGGCCTTTCGCCACTGGCGAAGGCCTGCAGGCTTCGGGTTTCGCGATCGGCCACCGACGCGGGCGTCACACCCGTTTTCGACCATCTGGCGCAGCCAGGAGCGGCCGCTGCGGCCTGGGGTGATCCAGGCGATGCCGCTGGCCCCGCCCCGCCCACTGCCGCCGAAGCCACGCAAACACTTCGAGGAACCACACAGCTGAGGCCCTCGTACTGACGGCCCTGCCAGAACGTACCCCCAGCGCACTAAGCCCTGCTCTTGCAGCTCTTAAGCCGATCCACCAACTCGGCGGGCGTTGCGCGGCCGGGCGCCGCCATCAGATCGGGCGCCAGTTAGGCAGGCCTCCATCGAGGCCAGCATCGGCAGGCGCCAGAGCTGGCCATCGAGGCGATTTTGCCCTTCGCGGGCACCGGGCACAACATCGGACAAGGGATCGCCGTCGAGCCAGTTCGTCGAGGGGCAGCAGCCAAGCCGGGGGCGGGGCGTATTTTGGCCGTTCCAGGGACATCCATCATCAGGCAGGTCGTAGGGGCTGTCGCCCAGCAGCAGGCTGCTGATCGCCAGATCGAGCACCTGCCTCATTTCCAAAACGGTCTCGGGCCACGGCGATGCGCAGCCGACGGTTGGTCGCGGTTGAAGGCCGCCACCGTGTCAGCGGTGGCTTCAGCGAAGGGGAGCGGGCATCAGCACGGTGATCGTCAGCCGGCTGGCCGCGCCCAGCCACGGGCAGCGCCCAGCAGGACCAGGATCCCAGCCAGACGAGTTCGCCAGGGCCCAGCGCCCGGGGCCTTGGCTCTGGACGGGCCCACGATCACAGAACGCTGAGTTCACCAGTGCTGCTCGGGCCAGTGCTCCACGGTGAACTCCTTCGACGGGCCTTGTTCATCGTTCCCATGCGCTCGCACTTGTTCGGGGCTTGCGGCATCACAGGGGCTTCCGGCAATGGCCCGGTCCATGCTGCCGTGGGAGTAGGGGTGGCGAAGCACCGCCCCTGGCAGTTCACCGACGCTTTCCGGTGAATTCGGCAGCACCAGCCACCCCATCGGCGACCCCGCCGGGCGCCACGTATTCCTTGGCCACCAGGTTGAGGGCCGTCGCGCAGGGGGTGATCCACAAACATCGGCCTCGCCGAAAACCAGGCCACCAGCTCTTCGTAGGGAATCCGCCGGGTCGAGAGGCGGCACCGGCGTCCAGTCGATGCGGGCCAAGCGGCCGTTGATTTGCGGCCGAACGAATTCTCCACCGCCCGCTGGATGTCGTCGTAAGAGCGCATTGCCACCGGCAGCCGCACCGCAGCCAAGGAACAGCTCAACCTTGCTCGGCGTGCCAGGTCTTGCGGCCTTCCAGCAAACGCTCGTTAGGCGAGCGCATCTTCCTCGTTGCCCTTGGTTGTAATCCACCCGGGAGGCGGAGCAGGATCAGCTTTGCTGTTCGGAATGCTGCTCCGAGATCTGCTTCGACATGGCGCAGATCTTCGGACTGGACGCAATGCGGCGGATCTGATCGGGGGAGGTGCCCACCGGCGAGGCGACAGCGCGACGCCGCCGGCCTTCATGATCAGTAAGAACAACGAACGGTTCGGCCAGGGCGCTGCCGTTACGGCGGGAACTTCCGGCGACCGGCACCGGATCCACCCCTTCACGGGCGCGGAGGCTGACGCGAGCGAGCGAAGTGTTGGCCGTAACGGGGAATGTGGAAACCGACTAAATTCACAACAGAGAGGTGTCGAGGATTTCATCCCGCCAGGAAGAATGCTGAAGACGTCTGTGGACGGGAAAGGGCGTGTGGTGGAAAAAAGGCGATCCGCACATCGGGGCGTTCCTGCGGATGTAAGCAGGGCGCGAGCCAGAGATTGTAATTCATGAATCCAGATCGTGGCCCCCGGTGCGCTTCCAGGCAGGCCGCCTGGCGAAGGAGGCATTACCTCCTCAAAGATGCACCAGTCGGAATTGTCAAACGCTGAAATGGCTGGGAAAGGAGTGCAGAATCGGCCAGAAGGATTCCTTTCGACGTGACGTGATAGAAGACTGGAATATTTGTTTGGTGGTCAGCGGGCAGACGCCCGCAACATTGAAGGTCGTTGGGGGGATCCATCTGGACCAGCTTTCGTCGTCTGACGGCCCCTCTTCGTCTGCGGCGCCAGGCCACCCAGGTGCCTGAGCGCTGGCTGCGAAAAACAGGGTTCCTGAGGGTGGGAATGATGCCGTTGGCGGCTCTTCTTGATCCACCCCAATGCCGGTTTCCATCGCTCGATCTTTTCATCGAACGGCGAGCGTTGATAGACGAGCACAAAGCGCTTGGTGCCCGCCAACCGCTGGGGCTGGTAGCCGAAGGTCTGCGGAGTTTTGCTGGTCATCTCTGGCCTTCACGTGGGGCCATCCTCTTCACCGTTGAACGGGGGCGCTCAAAGTGAGCGGTTCAGGGCAAGGGAAGGCGCTTCAGCTGGTCTGGGCTTCTTCCACCAGTGAATCCGCACCCGCTTGGCCACCGGCGAGCTCCCGAGTGGACACCCGCAGCGTGCTTGCCACTTTGAGGGCTCCCTGCAAAACCAGGGTGAGCAGCCGCGCAGGTGGGGGGTGCTGCTGCCGCTCTCCACCCAGAGCCGCTCCTGCAGGCCGCCCGGGCGCCGCAGCTGGGTGTGCAGTTGAGCACGGCGCTTCTGATGTGCTGGGCCTGGCCACGGCCAATCGGCCAGCAGGGCCGAGGGCATTCGAGGGCGCTGGGTTCCTGCAGGGCCCTTTTCAAAGTTGAGTCTCCCTGCTTGGAAGGCCCCGCACCGCCGTGCCGGCCTCCGCCGCCTTGCTCAGCCAAGCGGGCCGTATGGGTCACGTCCTTGCACCCCGCCAGCTCCGGCTCGCTCGCGCAGGCGCGGCGCAGGTCGTCCTGCTGGGGTTCCGGCAGCTTGGCCAGCTCCTTGACCAGCGGCGCCACAAATCCGCGGCAGGCAGCAGGTCTTCCTGGTGCGTTGGCATCTCCTCCGGCAGCAGGGGGCTGGTGGCGGCGCCGTGGAAACTCATCGGTGAGCCGGCGTCACCTGTTTGCGGCGTGATTTGGCGGCCCTCGTTGGCCGCCTCCCGCTGATCATCAGCTGCACCTTCGGCGTCTGCCTGGGCCGTCTCCAGGAAGGCCCGTTTCGAGAAGTTGTTTGACGCTGGGCCTGCTCCAGCAGGCCGCCACCGAACGAGGTTGTCGCGGATTCAGCCAGCTGGATCAGGCATAGCCCTTGGTTTTGCTGATTATCGCGCTCGCGCAGCCCACTGCAGAAAAGCCGGTGCCCCGGCCTTCGGCCACCGCGCTTTTTCCCGATCCCGCACCGAGCCGAGGATGCGCCGCCGCCAGATTTCGGTCTGCAGATCGAAGCGATCACCAGACCTCCAGGCCTCCTCGAGCCGGGCGAGGAACTCGACGGTTGCTGATGTCCTCGCGGTTGGATCGCGGCAATCGAGGCTGAGGGGACAGGTGCCCTCATCGAGCCACGGGCAGGGGAGCGATCGTGCCCACGCGGGCCCCGGGCGACCCTTGACCCCGAAGCGGCGACGATTCGTGACATGACCTGGTTGCCAAGCCCCTGCCTGCGGGTGTTTCCGCAAGGAAGTCAACCCTCAATCTAGGCAGCGATGGCCATTTTCACGCGGGCGACAAGGTGCGCAATCAAGCGGGCTTGAGGTCTTACTGGTTCAACGACGTCGGCACTGTGGCCTCCGTTGACACCCTCCGGTATCCGCTACCCGGTGGGGTGGCGCTTTTGACAAGGTGAACTACCACCGATTCAGCGGCACCGACGCGCATCAAACACCAACAACTTCGCCGAGTTCGAACTCGGGACAAGGCTAAGGCCGTAGGCCTGAGGCTCTAAAAACCTGATAATCCTGCCCGGAGTTTCCGTGGCAGGATTTTTTGCTGGTCGTCGCAGGACGAGTCAGAAGGCATTCGCGTGAACGGATGTTCAGGATGGTTTTGACATTGATCTTGAGATCGAGCCCCGAGCGACCAATCGCCTGTTGGTAGCGCAGATCAAGCCTCGATACGCTGACCATCGCCTCAAGATCAGCGGTTTCGCCGCGCCACCCTTTCCACCTGGGGCCAGGCCGGTATCCCAGGCTTGAATGGTGCCGTCCATTGCTAAGCCAGGAATCACCTTGCGATAGAGCTCGTTGTGGATCCACAGCATGGGGCCTGGGGCGACAAGGCTCAATCCGAATCACTCAAAAGGATGGATTTCGCGAAGATTGCAAGAATTCATTTGCCCGAAGAATTTTGCTGAGGAAAGAGCCAGAAACTACTCTCAACGGTAAAAAACGTAAAACCCCAGATGTTTGGATCATCAAGGCAATCAAAACAAGTTCTACAAACGATATGGAGCTGAATTCAGTTGACGGGCCAAGGTCAAATCCACAGCAAGCTAAGGGCATTGATCCGTAGCCTTCCCAAAAAAGTTGCGGGTGTGGAAAACGTTGATTCCTGGTTCCTATCGTTGTCAGTCGTAGAGGCTTGGATACGGCCCACCCGTTTCAAACTCTCCTCTCCAAGAGAGCTTGCCAGCTCGGCCAGAGGCAGATTATGGAGGCTCCAGTTCAACGTCGCGGTCTGCGGGAATTCCACCACTGAAGAAGACTGGCCATGGTCTTGCAACGAGGCCGCAGAACCTTCAACACGAGTTTCAAGACTGATTCAGGCAGGCTCGACTACGGCAGGATCCTGCTGACCATGGAACTTATCGGAGCGTTGGAGGTAGCGATACTTCCGTTTGGATGGTGCTGCATAGGGTGTGCGCGCAACGGTAATGCAGCACCGTGCACAGCATGTCTTCGCAGAAGTTTCAGCTGGGTCCTTGGGGAGGCCCATAGTCTTGAGCTGCGCCATGGCTTGCTCCAAAAGCTGCGGAGGAATCAGTTTTGTTGGCCAGGTTGTTATGGGATTCACCAATCAGATTAGCTCTCCCAGGATGGCGGGCATCACGCGCATCGTTTCTGTTGCCAAACTGCTGAGGTGTAAGGGGCTTCCCTGGTGGCACGACCAGAATGGGACACTCCACCACCATCGGCCTCGTGCTGCGCGGCCCTTGCCAGCATCCGTTCCATGAACACTGCTTCCCGTGGTCGTCATGGTCAAAGAACCAGAGGTAGCTGCCCGAATGTTTGCATTGGCAAACCCGCCGCTCGGGGCGCGGAAGGCTCCTGCGCTCTGGGAAGCTGCAAACAAGGAAGCGGGGGATTCCCTGGGCCCTCAGCCCGTCCAGCACGTCTCCTCCACAGCGCAGCCATCGGGCCACCACCACCACCCGAAATCGCGGAATGTCGGTAGGAAACCAGGCGGGCCAGTGCACCTCCAAACTTCGCTGACCTTGCCGTGGAAGGGGAATCACCACGAGATCTGCAGGGCGGCCTGGCTGCGGCTCGGCATCGCCTGATCAAAATTGGGCTTTTAAGTGAGCAAGCACTTCAGCGTGAATCCACCAGTTGTCCGCACTGCTTCAACAACAGGCATTCGGGAATGGGCGCTCTCCTGGCAGGGCCTGAATTCATCTGCAAGGTTCATTCTCCAGAAGCTCCCTGGCTGCGACCCAACACCCATTTCCGGGCAGGGGACATTGGAGCTGGAGCTAGTCTGTAACAACAGAAACGATCGCGCGCCCGGCGTTGCTTCACGGCCAGCCACCCGCCGCATGAGAACTCTTCCCGCCACTTTGAAGCGCCCCCGTAAGCGGCTGAACTGTTCGTTTCCAGGATGGGCAGCCAGGCTTGGCAGGGCATCGCCAGAAAGGAGAGGCCCCAAGCCGATCCAGCACAACCACGCCAGACAACACAGCTCGGCTCTTGGTCGCATCCGGTGCCGGCCTCGGTTTCGGCCCTGGATCCGCCCATCGATCGCGGCCAGCAGTTCCATCCATTTGGGCGGCGATTCCCTCCCAGCTCAAGGCTGATGGCAAGGCGGTTGCTCCAGGATTGGTGGCGAGTGATCGAGAGCCTCGCCGTTCGCGGCCCGCCGCCAAGGCGTCCAGGCAGGCATCGGAGCCTGGCGTAAAGCTTCCAGGCCTTGCTGGCACGCCTGTTGCTGCTGCACCCACTTCTGTTCATTCAGGCACCTCCAGGCCAAACGCTCGAACATCAGCGCCACGCGGTGCTCCAACAGGTGGGCACCCCGCACTCGCAAGTGGCGCCTCCGGTCTGAAGGGCGAATGGGCTCGAGGCGCACGTTTGCCTGGCCGCCCTCCCAGTTCCCGGGGGCGACGACACCGTCCACCAGCAGGAATCACGACCGGCGATCAGGGAAGGAAGCCAGGTCGTCGAGCACGGCACCAGCAAGCTCACGATCCACCGATTGGCAGTTGTCCAGCTGCAATTGCGTCGAAGAATTCGCAAACGAGAGTCGGATCGAACCGGCAGCAAAGCGAGAAGAGATGTTGGCAACCATGTCAAGCAAAACGCTCTTCGGCCTGACATCGTAAAATAGGAATAAACTTATTTTCTTCAAGCTGTAACTTCAACATGCTCACTCAACCAAACCCTTTGCCATAGCCAACGCACAAGTTCACTTCCGCCTGGTACCGACCAGGCCCAGGTCACTTAGTATGGGAATAACTTGTTGAACCGGCCAGTTATTTCGGTAGAGCGCTGATCGCAAGCGGGGTGGCGACAAGAAAGCCGTTCCAGCGTAGGCAATCGACCACTGGCGCAGGCAGAGTGCAGTGGATAGGTGGTTCTAGGATTGACATCGGCCAAAAAAAACCGCTGGCCGTGATGATGGGAAGGGACACAGAAACATCCAGCTCCTTAGCAAGCCTACAATTACTAATGTAGCTATGATGATTTGTCCCAGAACCAACCAATCACCCAGAGAGTTGTCTCGGCCCGAATCCGTTGGATCTTCCTCCAGCTCCCCGTGATTAGGGCAGACACCGCTGAAGATAGAGAGTGTCGCGGCGTGGTGGGCCGAGTTTTTCCCCACCGTGATCCGCTCAATCTCCGCAGATGCCGTGCTCCACAGGGCAGGGCTCGAGCAATCCACGCAAACGTGTCTTTTCCAGCGTCTCGTATAATTCCAGCGATCGAAGTATCGCCCCAGCCTCCTGCTGGCCAGATGGATCCGGCGTGGCCCGGGAACGAAACCAAGTCGTTCCCTGCTCATCCAAAAAGCGGCGAACCATCGCCTTGAGATCGGCGCTGACCCTGGCAGCGGAACCGTGGGCGGATGTTCGGCCAGCCTTTCGGCAGATCAGCCAACTTCAGCCTCAAGGGAGCCTGTAACTCCTGCAACAGATCCATTGAAGCGGGTGCTTGCCGCCAGCTTTTCAGGCCAGGCCTGCTCCGCCTCCGTGAACCGATGCCCACCGGATGCGGATCAAAGCTGCATCCGATGCCGCTTGGACGTTGAGTCCAGTGGATAGAAACGGAGCCACGGGCGTCATTCCATCCCTGCCATCTTGCAGAAACAAAGCCAACGGTGGCATCTTCAAAAGGGAATGGTGTCGTTAGCCAAAAAACGCCTGATGGGGTAACGAAGGGCATAGGGCGAGCGCCTTCCAGTCCGCGTCGCCAAGCACGTAGGGCGAATTTCCCCCATCGGCGTTTACTGGCTGGACGATCGTGGCCGATAGCTGAGGCCATTTCCAAGATTCTGGTTCCGGCACGTACCCTAAATGATCTCCATCCAGAACTGGCGATGATTCGGAAAGCCGGTGACAGGATGCCCCGCATAGGCCCCACTCGTTTCTGAGCGATCGTGGAGGGTGTGGGACGAAAAAGGAGGTCCGCTGAGTCCAGCCGTATGTTCGTCTTCGAATTTGTAGATCAGGGCCCGTTGGTGCCGGCCACCATGGCAGCAAGGTGTAGGGAGAAGGCACTTTGCTGCAGAGGCCTTTCGTTAATCGTCGCGCAGCTCAGACGAGAAGCGAATCCCATACTGAAGCGAAAACCACCTTTCCCGTCCCTCTGGATTTCCCACCGCGATGAGATGAGGGCAGTCCGCTGTCCAAGGCTCTGGAAGGAATCGAGGGCTTCGCTGAGCCTGCTCGCACCTCTCGGGGCAGGCAGCTGATATGCAGAATGCAACCTGATTCTTCCAAATCTTGCGCAGGCCGCTCAGCAGCGTCACCGCTGAGCAGTGCAAACAGGTGGCTGCCCAGGCGACAGGGAAGCCCTCGTCTGCGCATGCAAGGACGACCAGATAGCAGCAGATCCGCCTGAACAGGCCACTTGGATCAATGGGCCTCCGGGATCGTGCATTCAGCCCAGATCCTCTCGAAAAAGATTCCCCACCAAGCTCAAAAAGCCAGGCCTAGAACGCTGGCGCTAAGCCCTGGCTCCAACTCCTGAAGGGGCATGCTGAGGGGGCCCTCATTGGCATCGAAGGCGTTGGGGAGACGCTCGAAAAGCTGATTGCGGGTGTTTAATTCCGAGGCGCCCTTGATCGAGTACTTTCGAAGCCACCTTGATTGGGGGGGCCAAAACATCTAAGGCCGGACAAGTGGGCGAAAAGGGAATTCCATGGCCCCCATCCAGTTATCTTCTTCCTCCTGG
>Ga0163217_1075893_pt1 | contig 16479 bp, 22 predicted proteins | sample SynspAceP_FD_185933 | JGI IMG/M metagenome (GOLD analysis project Ga0163217, IMG submission 185933) | Saline lake microbial communities from Ace Lake in Antarctica - Synechococcus sp. Ace-P (PacBio error correction) | ecosystem: Environmental > Aquatic > Non-marine Saline and Alkaline > Saline ... | reverse complement strand
TCGGTGATAAGCTGTCAAAATGCATTCAGTGACGGAATTCTGTGCGTGTATAGGCCCGATCTCGTGTTCAAGAACGAAGCAAGTTCGCCAAGCGTCGGAGATTGATTCATCGCAAACGGCGCTTAGTGCGGAAACGTCCGGCGAGGAAAAAAAAAAAGGGAAAGAACGAGTGTTGATGCTAACCCGCCCCCCGCCCCTTTTTCTCGACCGCGGTCGAGACCACGATGCGGGAAATCAGCAGGGACACAGCTAGGTGACTGGTGTTGAGTTCCACTCCGAGGGGTAGTGATGTTTGGTTGAGTTTTCCGTGTTGGAAACTAAAGAGGTGAGCTGATGGCCCGGATGAGTCGAGCGAAGTTTTTTGTCCCAACAAATTGCCGTGGCGCATGTCTTAGCCGCACGGTCAGACGCTTGTTTTCTTGAGGGAGAGACCCGATCTCAGGAAGAAACTTGACCATCGGAAACGCTGGATTGAAAAAACGTAACAGTTAGTCCCCGGGTGACAGAAACTGATGGGAATTGGCTTGGGGTTTTCTCGTTGAGGTAGATTGCGGAATCACGAAAAAGCCCTATGTTCATAAATCAATTCTACCCCGGCCAAGCGACCCTTGCCAGCGTGGCCATTGTCCGCACGTCGGCGGGCCAAGCCCCCCCCCCCGCCGGCCCGCCCCCCGCCCCCCGGAGGCGATCGCGATGCTGGTTTCTTCGAGGAAAACGAAACCACCCCTTCCTGAGCAGTTCATGGCTCCATCGACACTGAGAGGGCACGAAATCGTGTTCGTTACCAGAGATATCAAATCCCGCGAACTCGAGCAGGTCAAAATCTCGACTTCAAGCTAAATGTGAACGTTCAAAACAAGCGCTGCGACCAATTCAACAAAAGCAAGCCGACGCGAACTCCGGAACCTGATCCTGAACGGAGAAGCCAAAAGGAAAGCGGGAAGCGCGACCAGGGCATCCGGTTGGTTTTCGGTCGATGCCCAACCACCATGACTGAGCCGATGGATGTACCTTGGCTCCATCGTTCAATGTCCGCATTGCCTAAGGACCAGTCAACGTCGTTGTGAGCTGCACATGAGCCGGGCGCACCAATCTTCAGGAAGACACATTGACGGCGTGTATCGTTGCCTATTGTGCCTCTATCGCCACGCCGGCTGTGTCGCTTGCAGGCAGTGTGATAACTCGTCGAAACAACCGGGGCAAGAACGAGATTTGTGCCAGCCGGAACGGTCTTGTTCGTCGTCGCGTCAAGTTTTTCGATGACCCGCTGGAATAATTCGAGGAGGTGGGCGGGGCTGCGCTGATCGATTTGCAGAACGTTCCCTCCGCAAACAGCCTCGGAATCCACCCGGGTTTCGGGTCAGCCATTCGCTCGCATCCGCAATCTGACTCCATGCGAAAGTGCTTGCAATTCCGAGCCCGAGTCGGGAGCACAGGTGTAGGTTCCCCACCTCCTCTCCTCATTTCTGAATTTACCCTTAGGCTTTCGATCGATTGTTACCGAATGTGCATACTCGATGTAGCGTGTTTTGGGTCTGGCTGAGAAGCGGGGATTGGTGATAATATCATGTAACGATTTCGTTGCGGCTGGAACCGCGAGGAAGTTGGCGAAACCTCATTTCCTACGCGATCTTTTCCCGCTTTTGACTCGAGGACTACCTATGTGCTGCGAACAGTCCTTGTTGGCTCTTTTATCTCCGTTTACCAGACATGGCCGTTGCGGACACACGTCTCTCTGGATGACATTTTCGCCGATGGGTCGTTGATTGACGGGACTTTAGCCTCAGCCAATTCCTATGGCAAATCCGTTTCGCTGTCGGACTTGATCCGGAGCAAGGCCGTCGCGATCGTCTTTTTAGGATCGGAATGCCCGGGCGAAACTGCTACGGGCCTCGGCTCAGCGCGATCCAAGAAAGCTATCGTGATTTGGCGTTCAAAGTCAATCGGCATCACTCGAACACTCAAGACAGTTGACGGAGGTGCGGCCTTTCGTGCATCGTCACGAAAATCCAAGCTTCCGATGCTGAAAGGGACCCAGGCAACAGTCGCTGACGCGATGGGAGCCCACCGGACACCCGAGTTTACTTGATCGACACCAAACGCATCGTGCGTACCACGGCCGAATCGATGATCAGTACGCGTCGGGTACTCTCGCGACGGCAAGCGAAGCCTGAGTGAAGTGCGAGTTGACGAACTGTGGGCGGCAACGGTATCCATACGACCACCGACGCTGTGGGTTGTTTATCGGTCGAGTCAAAAGCGTATCGAACCATGCGGGCGATGTGGACTACAACAAAGGACATCGCGCCGTCTTCAATGCGAGTTGTGTTGGTTGCACCGCGTCGGCGAGATCCTCCGTTCACTTTGGGTAGCTACGACGATGTGCTGGAGGAAGACCCAACTCAATCCTTGGAAGGATCGCGAGAATCGAATGCGCCTTGGGTTTGCTCGATCCGGCCCACCCGGCGATTTCGCCAAAACGGACTCGCGTTTGACATCCAAGAACGAACCGCGATCGAGACATGGGTGGCATAACGGTATGCCCGAGGCGATCCCCGCGACCTGCCCCCGCCGAACCGGGAGTTCACTGAGGGCTGGCAGATCGAAACTGCCGTCAAGTCATCGCCATGGACGACAAAGCGTTTCGCGTTGCCGGCCGAAGAATCGTCGACTATCAGCGGTTCGTGGTGATCCGGCTGGGAGCGAAGACAGGGTACATTTCAAGCGAAGCCGACCGACCGTCGCAGTGTGTGCACACATCTGTTTATGTGATTCCCCCCAGGCGGAAACGAAGAGATTTCGTCAGTGCTTGGCATGCACGGCTCCGGAATCCGCCCCTCCAGTTGACCGACGGCCTGGCCCGATCGAAATCAAAGGCCGGGATGTAAGCGTTGTTCGAGATGGCATTAACACGAAAAACGTGGTAAACTTTGCTCAATAATTCCGTTCCTGATTGATTCTTTTACTACGGACAGCGATTTCGCGCCTCTCTACCGCCAATGAGCAAGCAGAACCCGAATCGCCGCCCCATCACGATCGCCGGCATCGAAATCTCTGTCGCCGCATCAGTCACACTGGTTTCTGCCGCTTACTGGGTGGTTATTCAAAAAACAGCTGCCGAAATCAAGGATCTGCGAGATGAAATTCAGCGGCTAGAAGACCCACCGTTCGACCGATCATTCAAACCGAGGTCGATTGCTCTGCCGATTCGGACGAGGAGGAACGAAGATGGCACCAAGAAAAAACGTCGGGCTCGGAGAAACGAAGAAACCAAGACGCTCCGCAATTGATGTTGACGAGATCATTCCGCCCGCAGAATTGCACCGGACGCCAAATTCGAATTGTGACCTCTCACTCTCAAGATATCGTCATGGAGTCGCGCAACACCGTTACCGCCGGGCCGTTATACCGTCTTCCCGATGGGAACTCTGATTGTCGCCAGACGGTCCGATGGCGTTTGATTCGCACTTCGTCCCGCTCTGACCGAATTCATTCTGCTGCAAACTCATCAAAATCACGCTCACCAAGGGCGTTTAACTGAGCAGTCTAACGGAGCTTAAATATTGACATTTCCTCAGGAACAGCTGTCAATATTTTGCTCAAGGCGGCATGACAATTTTCATGCTGAAAAAGATGTAGATTACGCCACCGCGCGGCAAAGTCAGCGGCACACTTCACTGCGAATACATCGGGGACTCGGCATCAAGCAAGGCAGCGGTGTTTGCACCCACATGGCAACGACTTATTTGCTAGTTTCAGCACAAACGGATTCCAAATCCAGATTCAATTTCCTTCGTCTGCTGTGCCAACCCGAAGAACATATCGGCTTTGTGAAAGAAAGCCCTGGTTGCTCGAATTCTCCGGATCTGCGGTCAAATTCGGTCGAGGTCGATGTTTGGAGGACGGTTTGGTGGGGGGGGAAACCGGGGGGGGCCCCCCGGACCCGGGGGGGGAAGGTTTTTTTTTTTGGGGGCCAAGAGCAAAACTCGTAGTGGAATTACTAACGAAACTCACTGCCGTCAGCTTCAGCGAAGCGGCTTGTGTCGCAAAGCTATTGACCGAAAAGTGGTAGCGCAAACTTAGGGTTGGTTAGCGACATGCACCGCAGTTCAAAGCTTGTCGGCTTCGTTCACGGGACTGGCGGTGCATGGCGAGGCGAAAAGTTGAAATGTCTGATTCCGCTATACAATCCGCATTCGTAAGGGCGAGGAGAAGGCGCAAGAACCACGTTCTGGGAAACTCTAACAAAGCCTTCCGATGCCGTTATCGAGACGCAACGACGCAATCCCGCATCGGCGACGATTCCGCCAACTCAGGTTTCGATGCTTTGTGGCAAAAAGAAGACGGGTTACCCGAGTTGAACGAAGCACTGCGGTCGGGACTGCCTCGCAAAGCGGGAAGATTTTTAGCGTCTTGATCACCCTCATTTGGCGCTTCACAGACATCTGTCGGAATAACGACATTCGGGAGTACGCAAGACTGAAAAAACAGATCAGCGGCGGCACTCGGTGTGATGAGGGGCGGCGGTGTCGGGACACGTTCATGAGGTCTGAAAAAGACATGCCGAAAACTGGGCGTGAAGTTTCCAGCAATATCCCGGATCGGATTCGTGGTCTCGGGTGAGATCCCCGGTTCTCTCTCGAGTTGATGCGGACGACAGCGCCGACCGGGAGATTGCGGCAGGATCCAAATAAATCCACCCCGCCGCGCACAGCCAACTTTCAGGTCGCAACCCAATTCCGCCACGCTCAGCAGCTGAAGGTGCCCCGTGGTTATGAGCCGTTTAACCCCAACGCACAGCTGCAAGAAGACTTGAGGTTATGTCGGCCTACGATTTACGAAGAAACAGACGTGCGGAAATTGCTGCAAGGCCGCATTGCCATCAATCAACGATTCGAATTCCGCCAAGGCGACGCCACCACGAAGTCAAAGCGACTTATGTTGTCACGGCAAGACGAAAACCTGATCAGCATGTCGCCCCACATGCATTTGCGAGGCAAGTCATTCCGATACGAGATTCGTTTCCTGATTGCACAACGACGCCCCTGTTGAACGTTGCCGAATTATGATTTCATTGGCAGTTAAAATACACGCGGAGCGTACCGCTGCCGTTACCTAGCGGCCACTGGTGACTTGCACCGCCGTTTTCGACAACAGCGAAACGGAACTTGACCAACCCTGCCGAAAAGACCCGTCGGCTGGGGTGACCAGAGTTTGAGGAGATTGATGATCGGTTTCATGACGACGGTTCCCAAGGCAGGATTTCTGAATCTGTCTGACTCGTTGATCTGTCCCAGGAAATCAATGACCACGATGGATTCACATCGCTGGACGGTTGCACGTACATTTCTCGTTCTGAAAGGGACTTCCTGCAAACAAACTGCCTTCGTCCGGGGTGCATGACAGGTTTGTTAGTAAACTTTGGTTTCGGGTCTGCGTTGGCGATGGCGGAAGCCGTCGTTTTCTCTGGCCTCGCGATGCCAGAAGGCGTCTCGTCGTGCGTTCTCGCTCAGGTCATCCGCCTTGAGTTTGAGTAGCGGCTCGAAGCGAATCGTCTCGCCAAAACGGGTTTCGGTTCCCTTGATTCGCTCGTTTGATTTGTGCTTCTGGGGCGGGACTCCACGCGAGGTGGTCACTGGAAGTCCCGCATGCCGATACGAGATACTTGGCATCCGCGATGCCGTTGTTACTCAATAATATATATACGCAGGTCTTCGGGACCTCTGTGACCGGCAAAATGTTGTTGCAACGCCGTGATGACTCGATCGACATCACCACTCCACGTCCACTCAAGCTCACGGTGCCTCACCACCTCTTCGATCGCCCGCACGATGCGATCGCCCCGCGTAGACGTAACCAAGGCGGCATGATGTCGACGATCGTCGTTGATAGTGCGGAAGTGAGCCCCTAACGACCAGTTCACTTTTCAAGCCGTCGCGCCATGAACGCTTTTGATTTTTGGCGTTGTAAAACCACGTCGATACGTTCGGCCGCAACGGCAGCCTGGCAGATGGTCGTACCCTGCCGGGTCGCAACGATCGTTTGCACCCAGCGGAATTCACCGCGCACGTCCGCCTCCAATCTTCGCCGAGTGCATCATCGCTTTTGGCCGTGTTGTTGCTCGTCGAGTCTTTCGTTGCCGTATGCGAATGACGATCGCGGCATTGCTGCAAGCGATCTTTGCTCATTAGGGGAGATCGGGGATCCCCGCCACCCTCGACGAGTCGCTGTCACGAGATCGGCGATATTCTTTGGCGGTCGGTGTCGGTGCCGTTTCCATGGGCAAGAAAATATCCCTTCATAAGACGTATTCCGAAAGCTCCCAGCCCTACGTCGGGCTGTGTGCCTCCCAGTTGTAAAATGATCATCAGCCATTTCACGCACGAACCCAATTCAAGCTGCAAACCCTGTGCATTGCACCCGCAATCTCGCTGTGATAGCAATTTCTTTGAGCTAAGCACATTCGTGGAAAGGTTCGTGCAGAACCTCCTAGGGTCGAGTCTCTCCTGAGACTCGCACATTCCCACGGCTATTGGACGATAAAACGCTCAGAGAGACGCTGCTTACGTGGTACGCGAACGAAATAAATAGTGAACAGATTGTGTTCTTATCGCTCGACTAGACGGCCATCCTTGTTGCCAAGTCCCAAATATATCAACCCCATCTGTGCGTTTTCTATCCATAACAAAAGAATCCCACGCATCAAAGGATGCGCGCGATCGTATGCCTCACTCACTCCGCTGAGCCCCCTGTCGAATCACAATCGCCGAGCAGAACGAAGCTGAATTGACCGTGCCGGCCCTCTAAATCGCGCATAGGAAGGTGGATTCACGGATTTGATAAGCTGTAAATACGTGGACTCCGAGAGTAGGTAAGTCGGGTCCAACAAAAATTTTCCAGTGGACGTACTTGATGTCACACCCAGGTAGTGACGACACTCCACCACACCCGAGTTCAGACGAGCGAGAAGTTTCACTCCCGCCAAATTAAAATATCAACCCGATTCGGCTTGGTCTTCGGCCGTCGCAGACCACCTCAGTCTGGCGATGCTGTGTCCTCCACGGTCGTTACAAAGTTCACATCGCGAGCGAAAACGACAAGCGCCAACTTGCGCTTTACTAAATGAGTATTACTCGGCCTACTGCAAGAAAAACGAAGGGCAAAAAACTCTCGCGTCGAGCTGATCGATCGGACTTGGAAAAATATGTTATCTGCTGCGTACGCAAAGGCGAAAGGCGCAGTGGAAATGGCTATGGAAATAGAACGTTCTACTTGGTCGATGGCTTGGTGGTTCGCGCGACTCTGACACACAGCCGTGCAAGAGGTCCTACTCCTCCAGCCCTTGACTGACAGGCAATAGAGAGGATTGGGTTCACAGATCACTTGCGTGTAACGACTGCTTAACGACCGGTTGCATTGTCAACACAACTCCGCCGCGATGAACGGAAACTGACTGGTACAGTCAGTCCTTGCGCGAAAAGCACGGCTGATTTCAGTGCCTGGTTGATGTTGTCATCGCTCAGCCAACTTTGAATAAAATTATTTTATTGATGCGTCCTGCAAAACCGCCTCGGGCGCGCGTTTGCGGGTAATCAAGGGCTGCCGAAATTCACCCTTTGAAGCGTCTGTGCGAACTTAGCTCAACGAGAAGATCATCACACTGACGGAAAAAGAACATCGACATCGATGTTTATCAGCAGAAGCAGTAGCAGCAGTTAGCCTTGAGTGATTCGAATCATCGCTGCAGTCACGCTAGTCGGAATCTCGCTGCACGGAAAATCGATGAGTCTGACGTATGCCAACCAATAATATAGGTTCACGAACGATTTCCAGCTGAAGACATCGCAGAATCTAATACGTTCTGTGAGTGTGGACGTCGAAACGAACATCGCTTGCTGGAAAACCACGATGGGTTTTGTGATCTGCGTTGTCACTCACTCCTCGGAGATCACGTGAACCGTGTAAATCTCCGCTGTCGGGCAGCTGTTTGGCCTCATACACTGGTTCCGCTCGCTCATTGAATTACTGGCCGCTACTTGGTTTTGACAATGCTACGTCGACGTCGAAATCACATATATCCTTTCCGCGTCTTCGCGAGATGCAATGCCAAGTCTAAAATAAGTCTTTCGTCCGAGGTCGTGCCAGAAGAATCTGTGGCTTGACGCCGTGAAACCGCACCGAAGTGCCTTTAAGTCCACGGCATTCGAGGATGCGTTTCGTGCATCCGGAGATTCATGGCACACAGGGGGGTTTTAGAACAGGCGATATCAATGAAGACTACTGAATGGAGGTGCGACTAAGAGGCTTACTCCTGTGATGGGAGGAGCTGCATGGAACTCGTGGCCTTCGTTCCACACCGTCCATTTGTCTCCGCGTGCTGTTCAAGCAGAGGACACCGCGGGCGCTGCGGAGGTAACCCCAATTCCGATACACAGACTCGTCTGGTGTAGAAAGGAGACGATCCAGCCGCTGGTGGTCCGGTTCACCGGACGATCAGCCATTTCTTTCGCTATCATCGACCTGTTCTGAGCCCGTTCGACTTGGATCTGGAAAATGCGCATCAACTAACTCGTCAATTTGGTCGGCGCGGAACGGATTCACCTCGGCAGTCGAATGTGATCGTGGGTGGGGCGCGGGAACGACGACGGAGCATCGCCGTGTATCGGCACGCTGGCGACTAACTCCGCCGTGTCAGTTCAATGACTAAAAAGGCTCCCGCCGATGCGATCTCGGTTTCGGACTTCCTGTTCCCCAAACGTCACACGGCAGAGTGTGACCTTCCGCGGAAGGCCAACGGAGTGCAAGGCCCGAGGGAGCTGTATTCGGAGGCGGGAACGAACTCCGCGCGCATCTCGCCACGCAGCGATTCGGACGACGCTGGGCGCACACGGTTTGTGTGAGTCGCCGATGCTTCGGTATAATCGGAGCACCTGGTTCCGTCTTATGCCAATTCAGATATCAGCCGTCGTCAGATTTCCGAAGCGGTTTGCGCCTGCGGTTTCTCGCGAGCGATCGAGCGGTGGAACAATCCGATCTGTGGTGTGCAGACCGTGTTGATCAATGCGCCAAGCGGCGTGAGCTCCAACTTCCGAGTTGGCCTCGGCGTGTCGGTTTGCTCTCGTGAATCTCCTTCTTTGGCCCCTCCCTCCGTACAGCTGCCTCTACACTGATCAGGTGGTGTTGAGAGAGATTCACGAGAGGTTAAAACGCGACGCCTCGCCCAACATCGACAATTGGAGCCTTCACCCGCCGCGCGCGTTCAACATACGAGTGTTCCGCAGAAACAGTGGTTCACCCGCCTCGGACTCCTCCGCGCAGGAACCGGCGCGAGGCCGCAAAACCGCTCACCACCGGATGGACCGGCTGAATCGAATTGCAAGACCCACCGTGCTGCCGAAAATACCGCAGCGGTAGCGCACCACACAGAACTTGAGTCTGCCGCGCCAGCGCGTGGTTCGAAATTCGTGCGTGGCCGAAACGATCGCCGCTAGCTGGAGTTGTTCCCACCTCCGAATCTAGGCTACCCTCGGACCGACGATCTCACGGTTGCTCTTTCCGAGAATTCACACCTGTCGGGTGTGCGTCGTGGGACCGTTTGAGTCCGAAACACCAGATCGCTATCGGCGTGAGAGACGACCCTATTTCAAGTCATTATGATGACCACGTCCGACGAAGTCTTCGGCCAAGCGCTCAGTCGTATCTGGGCCGATCACGCGCTATGCTCGCTCGTCTCGCCACCCGCATTCACATCGGCTGCTCGGAGGTCGAATCGATTCCGCGGCGACAAATGGCAACGATTAGATCTGACCGTCCATTTCCAACCCAACGTCACGTGGCGAACAGGTCGTGATCGAAAAATGGCGACTCGGTGACGGACCTCACTCAGCGGGTGGATCGTTCTTCCTTTTCTTCACCACGAGTCTGTGTACGGAATGGTTACTCCGCCGCCGCTGGGGCCTCGCGTGAATCGACAGCGAGAAACAATACTGACGTTCATTTGGACCGAGGCCACGAGTCCATCGACTCCGCCAGTCACAGGACTCGTTAGCCTCGTTCACTCCAATTCTCAGTCAGTCTTCATGAATTTCGCTGCTTCCTAAACACGCCCCTTGTGTGCCTGAATCTCTCCCGGATGCACGCAAAACGCCATACTCGAATGGCGTGGACTTAAGGCACTTCGGGCTGCTTGTCACGGCTCAGCCACGATGTTCCTTCTGCACGACGTTCGACGACGAAGAATTCATTTTTAGTCTTGGGATGCATCTCCGCGAACGGGTGAAAAAAACTGATTTCGCGTTGCTGGATTTCAAAAAACCGCGCGGCATCATTCACTGACGAGCGAAACTAAAGTTATAGGCCAACACTGCCGACAGCGATTTCTACAAGGTTCATGGGTTCATCAGGAGTAAAGAGCAACGCAGATCACAAAAACCCATCGTGTTTTCCAGCTCGAAGCGATTTCGTCTTCAACCGCCCATGCGCTCAACCGCCATAGTCTGCATGTCTGCAGCTGGAAATCGTTCAAAACCAGAGTGATGTCAAGTAAAGCAGATCAATCGTCAGCACTTCGATCGTCCAGCGATTCGACTAGCGGATGCAGCGATATTGAAATTGACTCAGGTAAACTGCTGCCATCTGCTCCTGCCTGTAAATCGATTACGTGATTGTTCTTCGCGTTGCTCAGTGTGATTATCTTCTCGTTGGAAGCACTTCGCAGACCGCCTTCAAAGGGTGATTCGCAGCCCTTGATCCCGCAAACCACTCAACGCCCCGGCGGTTTAGCTAGACCGCATCATAAAAAAGATTCAGAGTTGCTATCAGCCGATGACAACATCACCGGACCATTGAAATCACGTGCTTTTCGCGCAAGAGGACTGACTTAACCAGCAGTTTTCTGTCATCGCGAGCGAGTTGTAGTTGAAACGCAACCGGCGTTAGGCAAGTCGTTAACCACGCCATCTTGTGGAAAACCAATATCCTTCTTTCTTGAGTCGAGGCGTGAGGTGTAGCTGCCTGCGTGATGGCCTGGAGAATCAGGTGGCGGAACACCAAGCCATCGACCAGTAGACCTTCAGTCCATGCCATTTCCACTGCACTTCGCTTGCGTACCAGCAGATCAACAAATTTTTTGCGCAAGTCGATCGATCAGCCTCGACGGAGAGTTTTTGCCCTTGCTTGCAGTCCAGCCGAGGTATCTCATTATAGGCAGTTTGGGGCCTTGTCGTTTTCGCTCGCGAGTTATGAACTTCTGTGTAACGACCGTGGAGCAAGCATCGCCACGACTGACCGTGGTGTGCTGCGCGACGAACAAAAGCCGAGGGGTAACTTTGCGGGAGTTGAATTCTCGCTCGCGAAAACTCATTTCAAGAGTTCGTCACATACCTGGTGGACATCATCGGTCACTGAAAATTTTGGAATTGAGCCGCACTTCAACTCCCCGGTCGATCAGAACTTATCAATCGTTGGACCACCTCCTGCGGATGAGGGCGCCACGCAATTCAGCTCGGCGATTGTATCGACAGGGCTCCACGGACTAGTGGCAGATCATCAGCGCACCTTGCTGTGTGTGTGATTTTTTTTGGCAGAAAAACCACAAAATGTGCGAGACGAAGAGATGCCGTCTCCGCTAAAGCACATCGTCACAATTAATTTCGCGTAACCACGTAGCAGCGTCTCTCTGAGACGCTGGATTGCGAGTCTCAGAGAGACTCGCCTACGTGAGGTTCTGCCGAAACCTTTTCCCGAGTGCTTAGCTCAAAATGCTTCACGCGGATCGCGGTGCATGACAGTGGTTTGCAGCTTGAATGGGTTCGCGTTGAAAGGCGTATGATTGGGGAACTGGGACGCCACACAGCCGGTAGGCTGGAGCTTTCGGATACTCTTTGAAGGAATGTGCATGGAAACGGCACCGGAAACGACCGCCAAAGATTATCGCCCATCTCGTTGTCCACAGCGGACTCGTCGAGGGTGGCGGATCCCCGATTTCCTCCTACCTAACGAAAGACGCTGCCATAGACTCAATGCCAGCGATCGTTTCATTCGCATCGCCAACGAAAGGACTCGACGAGCAACAAACACGGCCATAAGCATGATGCCACGGCGAATCGATTGGAGCGGACGTGCCGCCAGGTGATCCGCTTGGTGCAAACGATGTTGCGACCGCAGGGGATACCACCATCTCAGGCTGGCTGGTTTGGCAGGCCGAAAGCGATCGACGTCGGTTTCTACCGAAAAGCCAAAATCAAAAGCGCTTCATGGGCGGACGGCTTTTGAACTGAACTGCGTCGTTTGGGCACTTCTACGGCGAGTGAGTCGCCGATCTCAGCCACACGCTTACGCTCTTACGGCCGGGCAAGTCGGCATCGCGATTTCGTGTGCGTGGCGGATCGACACCACTCGCTCGGCAGTTGTATTACCATGAGCGCGGTGGTAGGTGATGTCCGCATTCATGTCATCACCGTCGCCGACAAACTTCTTGCACACAAACCTTTTTTGCGCTCGTCCAGCTCGAAGAGGTTCCCAGAAGACCTGCGTCGTCTAACGTGCCATTCATCCTTACCGAGTAAACACGCATCCGCGGCAAGTGCAGTATTCTCGGTATTCGGCGGAAATATAGCAAGCTTCGCGAGTGATCCACTCGCCTGCGAATGAGTCTCGCCCAGAAAGCAAATCAACGAGCGGCAATCAAGGGGAACCACGAAAACCGTTTTGGCGATGACGCTCTCGCAGCTCGTCTACTCCAACCTTGGATGCCTCTGAGTCGAAACGCCACGATACGGACCGTAGACGCCCTTCTTGCATTCGCGTAGCCAGAGAAACCGACGTCTCGCCAACGCAAGACCGTCTCTAACAGAGAACCCTGTCATCGCACCCGCTAGGACGAGCAGTCTGTAGCAATAGGAGATCTATTCAATAATAAATGACGTCGCAACACGTTCCAATCTTGAATCTCGCTTGGTCATGGATTCGCTGGCAGAGTCAAACAGGCAATCCTCCTGGGAAACCGGCGTCATGAAATGCTTCTAACCAGCTCCATCTCCTCAACAACTCTGGTCCCCCAGCCGACGGTCTTTTCGGGTCAGGGTTGGTTCAAGTTGATCTCAAACCTTGGTCCGTTCGCTGTTGCGACATAACATGGCTCACCGTGCAGCATGTCACGCGAGTGCCGCTAGGTTTATACGGCAGCGTTCACTTCAGCCCGTGATATTTTTTACAAATACTGCCAATGTGAAATCATCAATCGTCACGTATCAAAACGGGGCGCGACTCCGTGCGCCATCATAAAGGAAAGACGATAAGTTCGTATCGAATGACGCTTGCTCTGCAGCTGTGGATCACATCCGCAGATCAGTTATATCCGTTCTCACATTACGATCGCTATTGACTTCTGGCTGGGCGGCCTGCCTGGCGAATTCGGAACTGCTTGACTTACGGTCATGTCAGCAACTTTTCCGTGATCGTGTCTTGTTTCTCGTATTTAGCATGCCTATCGTGAGCAAATAACTTCAAGTCTTCCTTTTGCGGGCTGTTGCCGTCGGGTACTGCTCGAGAGTGAGAGCGAAGTGGCAGCCTTCAAGCTGCTGTAGCCGTGGCGGAATGGGTGATTGTGTGTCTGTGCGGTCCGGCGGTGATTTATTTCTCTGCCGTCAATCCCCGTCGGCGCGCGTTCGGCTCCCGTGCGTCTCCGAGAGAAAACCGGGAACTCTCCACACGAAGACCCACGAGATCCTGATCCGGAGATATTAGCTGGAATACTCACCGCCCAGTTTTCGGCTATGTCTTTTTCACACCTCCCGATGACGTTCATGGTCCCGACACCGCCGGCCATCTCATCAGCTCCGAGTACACCGTCCTACCTTCTTCTCAGGTCTTGCGTACTCGATTTTCCGATCAAAGAGTTTAGTGTGAAGCACCACAATGTAAGGGTGATCCAGACGTCTTAAAAAACTCTTCCCGCTTGGCGTGTCAGTTCAGCCAGTTTCGTTCAATCGGCGTGGCTGAACCTCGTATTCTTTCTTGCTACAACAGCTCACATAGAGACTCGTCGCCAGATGCGGTATTCGTCGGACTCTCGATTAGGGGGTACTGGAGACTTGTTAGATCCCAAGAACGTTGATGTCTTGCGGCACTATCTCCTATCGCCTTTTACATGCATCGCGATTGTTAGCGAATCAGACGATCAATGTTTTTCCTCCGCCATGCACCAGCACAGTCCGGTGACGAAGCGTCCACTCTGAACGGCGGATGCATCGTCGCAACCCCAACCTAAAAGTTTGCGTACCTAGCTTTTCGGTCAATTTTCGCCGATAAGTCCGCTTCGCTGAGCTGACGGCAGTGAGTTTTCGTTGCAGTGTGCTCCACCACTCTATGAAGTTGCGTGGCTGTCTGCACAAGCTCGCTGTGCGCCGTCCAGAGTTACTCGTCCTCCCCATCCATCGTACTCTTCGACCGAATTTGACGCTCCAGAATCGTGAGAATTCGAGGCAAGCACGGCGTCTTCACACCGATTACTGTTCTCGGCGGTTGGTTCACAGCAGCACGAAGATTGTGCTTCTGATTTGGAAACTCCGTTGTGCCCTGAAACTAGCCAATAAGTCGGTTGCAGAGTGTGTGGTGCAAACCGCCTTTTAACCTGATGTAATCCGTCCGCGTGATGTGTTGCCGCTGATTTGCCGGCGCGGTGGCTCTGTAAAAACTCATCTTTTTCAGCATGAAATCTGTCATTGCCCCTTGAGCAAAATATTCGAAAGCTGTCCTGAAGAAAATGTCGACTTTTAGTCCGTTAGCTGCTCCAGTAAACGCCCTTGGGTGACGTGATTTTGATATGAGCTTCTCGCTAGCAGACATGAATTCGGTCAGAGCGGGACCGAAGCGCCGAATCAACGGCCATCGGGCCGCTGCCGACAACACGAGTCCCATCGGAAGGACGGTAAACGGGCCCGGCCCGGTAGGACGGGTGCATGCGAGACCTCGAGTGACGATCCTTAGCGCTATACACCTCCTACGATAACCTTCAATTTCGTCCATTCTGTCGGCGAATCTCTGGTCAACCTTGCGGAGCTGGTTTTCTTTCTTTCTCCGCAGCCCGGACGTTTTTCTTGGTGCCATCTCGTTCTCCTCTCGCCCACTATGGAGTGCGGCAAGAGCAGATCGACGTCGTTTGATGATCGGCTCGAGACCGGTGGTCTTCTTGAGCCGCTTGAATTCATCTCGCAGACTCTGGTTCGGTCAGCCTGATTTTCTGATTAACCCCCAGTAGCCTCGCCAGGACCAGTGGGGACTGAGCGGCGACAGAGATTTCGATGCACGGCGATCGTGATGGGGGCGGGCGATTCGGGGTACTTGCTTGCTCTATTGGCGATAGAGAGCGCGAAATCGCCTGTCCGTGTAAAGATCAATCAGACGCGTTAAAATGATGCAGTTTTACCCGAAACTTGGGCGTGTAATGCATCTCGAACAACAGCTTTACATCCGGCCTTTGATTTCGATCGCCAGAGGGCCGTCGGTCAATGGAGGGGCGGAGTTCCCGAGAGGTAGCAATGGCCAGCACCTGACGAGAATGCTCTTCGTTTCCGCCTGGTGGGAATCACCCATAAACTAGAATGCACAACACTGCCGCTCCGGCCTTCGGGGCTTCGGCTTGGACAATCTACCTGTCTTCGTTCCCATCCCGGATCGACACGAACCGCTGATAGTCGTGAACGATTTCCTCGGCCGGCACGGCCGGAAACGCTTTTGTCGTACCATGCGATGACTTGACGGCAGTCAGATCGTGCCCAGCCCTCAGTGAACTCGCGCTGCGGCGGGCGTCGCCGCCGGAATTCGCCCTCCGGGCATACGAACAACTATACACATAAAGAGGCCCGTTCGTTCTTGGATGTCAAAACGCGAGTCGTTTTGGCGAAATCGCCTGGGCCGGATAACGCCAGCAAACCAAGCGGCATTCGATTCTCGGCCGATCACTCCAGGATTGTTGTCTTTCCCATCCAGCGACATCTTCGTAGGCTACCCAAATTGAACACCATCTCGCGACGCGGAATAAGGGTGGCAACCAACACAACTCGCATTGAAGGATCGGCGCAGATTGTCTTTGTTGTACCTCACATCCGCCGATCGATCGCTTTGTAATCCCCACCGAGTATAACAACCCACAGCGTCGTGCGTCGGTATGGATACCGGCTTGCGCCAACAGTCGTCAACGCCTTGACTTGTCAACTCAGGCCTCGCTTGCGCTTCGAGAGTAGTTACCGACGCTCGTCTGTATCATCGATTCGGGCCCTTTGGTACCGCCACGATTGCCGTGTTTGGCTGTTCTATGTCAAGCTTTAAACCTCGGGTGTACCGTTGGGCTCCCATCGCGTCAGGCGACCTGTTGCCTGGGTTCTTCAAGCATCGGGAAGTTGTATTTCGTGACGATCCAAGCTAAAGCCGCAACCTCGGCAAAACTGCTCCCTTGAGTAGTTCGATTGATGCCGATGC
>Ga0163217_1108451_pt1 | contig 16480 bp, 20 predicted proteins | sample SynspAceP_FD_185933 | JGI IMG/M metagenome (GOLD analysis project Ga0163217, IMG submission 185933) | Saline lake microbial communities from Ace Lake in Antarctica - Synechococcus sp. Ace-P (PacBio error correction) | ecosystem: Environmental > Aquatic > Non-marine Saline and Alkaline > Saline ... | reverse complement strand
GGACTTGTCTCGTTTGAACTCGACATCTCTCTGGCCTTGGCGCAGCGTCGATATTACCAGCTTTTAACTGACAGCACGTAGGGACGTTTTCCGCGCTCGTGCCCACATCAGATTTTTCCTACCGCCCTTATGCGCAGTTAGCGACTATGGCAAAATCGTCAGTGAGCTGATGGTTTACCCAATGTGCGGCGAAAGGTTCGCTGCCGTTTGAATTCCTATTTTTGCGCTGAACGATGTTATCGGGCATGGAATATTTCATCGCCGAGCATGACGCCCCGTCAAACCGTTAACGCGCGGAAGTCGATCCAGACAAGCTACGGGGACGCGATCAAACCCAGCCCCGATTTGCGCTATTCCCTTAGAGATCGGTTGTCGTCAATTATACCGAGCGATTTGATGAGACGGGCTTTCCTGAATTCTTGGCGTGGGCGGCACCATCAAACGGCATGACTTGTGTCAGGAAACACGACCGTTAGATCATTTCAGGATCACCAAAAGAGTGTGGCTGGCCGCACCGTCCCAGGAAAACTCTCCGGCCACACCAAAGGGTTCCGGTGCATCCTTCGGCGGGGCCACCACGGACAGCCATACGAGGCCGTTAGCTATCTGACCCTTGGACGCAGAAAGTCTTTCTGCGGGTAAGTTGTCCGGAAGATTGGCGCGGGACATTAAGGCTAGCGTTCAGGTTGAGAAATCTGCACGCCATCTAGCGTTCCATCATTCATGAAGCCATCCGGCGAAACGCATATAATCGTCGGCTGGTGCCGATTCAGGACCATGACCCCCGTTTAATCTGCACAGGCTTAGCAGGCCAAAGTCCGTTAGAACGTTTGACGGGCTGGGCGGGGTCAGGCCCTTGGCGTCTTCACTTTTTGATGTAACCGGCCTGCCACGCGGACTTTCTTGTCCATAGGGACAAAATAGTTTCGTTCTCGGAACATGTCGAGCGGGGTCCAATACCGCGTTCGTGGACCAGGTTCCTCATAGGACGACCTTGTTCACCAACTTCCCCAGACGCGCCTGAACATCGCCGGGACACGCCCATATTTCCATTGTTCGCCGGATGGCATAGAGCGGGACGTCTGCGAGTTCTTCGCTGAAATTGCGAAAGCAGGTTTTGACGGATCGAGAACATGGCCTCTGACCATCATCGCCGCCACCAGGCGTGCCTTCCCAGCCATAACCAAAAACAGGGCTGTGTGTCGGAAAAATATTCGATCACTTCTGATTGGCCGATGCGGCGACTCCCAAAATCGGTTGCGCCGTTCGCGTACCAGTCCAGCTAGAACCTTCACGTCGGAATATTTTCTGCAGATAGTTTGAGAGCGGGCGCGTCGAGCCTCGAAACAAGCCTTTCTTCATAGAGTGTAATCAGCGTGACGGCCGTAAACCGGCTTAGCATGGGAATAAGGCGGGATACTAATGTGTCGCGCTGCCACGGGCGGCCTCACGTATCTCGAGCGCCCACCGCATGAAGTAAAACCTCTTCTTCCGAATGATAGATAGAAGAGACGCCCCAGCTGCCGGATTCACTGTTACCATGAGATCCGATAGAGCTTGGTCCAGAAACTGAACTGTCAACGTTAGGGAGGACACTGTGTTTCGTCTGTCTGAGGTGTCTGACAAGCACTACAGCAGTGCAAAGACGCTAAAGAATTGGAACTAGAAATTTTCGAAACATTGGTTTTCGTCTCACAATATTCAAGGACAGTTCAAACAACCTTCATAGCATAGTTTATAGCCAAAACCACGGCCTCATGCGCTAGACAAATAAACTGTCCGAAAGTTCCTTGGACGGATACGACTCGGACCAATCTCACTTAAGTCATGTCACAACCAAGCGGGCGTTGATCGCTATGACCCATTGCCAGCATGTACGGATCATCGCTTGGCGTTCGAGGAAATGGGTTTTTTGTCGACTGACCCTGCATCAGCCATCAACATGGCCTGAGCGGTCGCGCCGCCTATGGTTGCCAGGGCCCCAAGATGATTAAACAATCGGGCGCAAATTCGCGCAGTCCCGTTTTGGAGGAACCGAGTGAAATCATAGGTTCTCTGTGGACCCTGGGAGGGGGGGGGCCTTTTTTTTTTTTCCGAGGCGTGTAATCCCAAAAGGCGCGGACGTTATCGCCAAGCCTTCCGGCATCCCAGATCTTTCCACGCCCGTCAATTCATCGGATTGGTTGGGCTGTTGAAATAGAGTTCGGGTAAGGCTTTGCGACCAGTCCAGCGGAGTTCGCCTGCATCAAGGGAGAATGGAACCCGCTCCGTGAATTAGGGACTGCATTGGGGAAGCGACCTTGAAATTTTTTCGAGCTTTGCTTCGGCCTCAGCGAGGCTTCATCCGTCCCGCCAAAACGATCATTCGCCCAACCAGATCAAAAACAGCAAATCATCGATTGCTTTTCGACCAGCCTAATAGCGCTTGGCTTAGCTCCTTGGTTTTTCCTGGCCAGTTCTCATCGACGAAATGGATAGACCAGCTGACGCCGGAGCGCTGGCTTATGCATGATGGTGCCCATTGTTATGACCGGTTCCGAAATCCGTCTTTCGGGGCGATAAAGCTCCGCCGCAAAGGCGAGGCGCTGTGTACCAGCCCATCGAATTTCCCGTAAACGCGACAATTCGAATATATCGCGGTCGATGCCTCAGGAAATCTGCAAAACGAAACAGGCGTAAATCAAGCCGGATGCATTATCGTCGCGCGTGAATTTAGACGGAGAACTGGTCACTGCTGTCGAGTTCGAGGAATGACTCGATTGTGTGCGGCGGTTCTCTGCGCGTCCAAAGGCAGATGAGTCGAGGTCTCCGCTTTCGCGTGATGAGTCTTCAGTAGCCGAGCGCAGGGGCATTATAGACCCCGCGGCCGGACAAATGACAAAGCGCTGTTTTCTTGGCACGGCTTCATGAGGGCGACTTCCAAAGCCGTTCTCGCTGGACGACGCTAAGGGCTTTCTCAACAATCGCATCACGGTCTGGGCGCATAGTGACGCCGATGCGGGTCCAGTGGCGATGAAACAGTCTGTCGCAACGGAGGCGCGCTGTGGCTTTCGCTGCGTTCACGCGAACAGGGTCATCAGCGCTCACTATGGGATCCTTTCTCGCGGGCAACTCATCGACAATCAGGACGCGGCTGGGCATCGCCGACGGCGTCGATAATGCATCTTTTGGCATTGGGGATATCCAGCGCATTACGATCAACGCGGCAATTTAGCCGTGTCTCCTCTCAAGGATGCGCTGTGCCTGCAATGACCAGATAGGCCCGTTTTGCCATAGGTAATGATGGCTAGGTCTTTGCTCCATCGCCGTGAAGCCACATCATTCATCTGGATGGTCTCAGATGAGCCCGGGTCAGCGGTAATCGAAGCGTTCCCAGCCGCCATCGCCTTTCTCATGCAAATCAACGGGTCATGTTAAGAGGGCGATCGGTTCTAGGAAAAACAACCAGTCTTTGTTCCTCGCGAGCCAACTGACGCTTTCTCTAAGCATTCAGGGCGGCGTTCTCGTCCGTGGGATGGGGCACGCCACGATTAAACAAACGCGGAATATCGCGCAGGGCGGTGACGCTGTCTCATTATGGAAATGGCCGCCAAAAGCCGCGTTTGATAGCCAAGACGCAATCGAACGACCATCGGTTGGTGAACTGGCCCCTTTCGAGGAAGAAGGCAGGGTCGCCGCTTGCCGGCGCAACTGGTCAATCGCATTATGGAGGTTAAGGCCAGAAAATTGGTTTTCTTGGAATGGGTATGAACCCATTATGCGGCCATGCGATTCCGAGGGCGAGAATGGCCTGTCATCGGCAGCGTGTCGATGACCCGGGTGTGCGCCAAAAACGATTTTGAAGGTCGCTGTTCACGCCATAAAAACGCCGCCCTTCGCCGATATCTCGCCCGGCGAAGAATGATTTCCTCATGCGATAACATCAGGTCAGCAGGCAAGGTTGATGAGCTTTCGCCATGTGCTGGGTTGTTTTATGGCACGCAGATCGCTGTCCACCTAAGCAGGCGGTTCCTCGCTTCGGGTTGGTCGGTCCAGGTGTCTCTTCATGCGTTTCCGGCTAGGCGGGATCAAACTCTCCCATTCACCTCATCAGCTTGTTATGCAGCCTTGGCGCGCTTTACGGCTTGCTCACGCAACGCGCTCGACGCGGGCATTCATGTCCCATACCGCTTAAAATCTCATCGGCGGTCAGGATGTTCTCGCTGACTAATCGGCTGGCAGTGTAGAGCAGCAGGATCTTTGCACTTCGGCCGCCTCGAATTTCTGTTTTGACAAATAGGTGCTCGGCGCAATCGGGTCCAAGCGTGACCATAGAGCGCACGCATTTCGAATGCAGGAAGCGCGGGTCTACGGGTGGCGTCTGACGAAACTCAGCGGCGCTGAGAGGCCGTGTGGTAAAGCCTCGAATATATCGAGGGAGCTACACTGAAATAACTCTAAGGCCGGACGGGACGAACCGACTTGTCGACCCCAGTTTCGTGGCGTCTTGGTCGAAATCCCATCCCATTAATCCTCGCAGACGAAATAGGAGAGGTAAGGGTGAGTTTTGGTAGGCTGTCCAACTCCTGTGTATTTAACGTGGCCCTGAGACGTGGAATGATTGAGCGACGCATCACCAAAGGTGCAAAACGACAATGCGTCTAGGGCAATTGTTGATGTTTCCGCTGAACGCGTTTGGGCGAGTGGAATACTAAAACGCCGCGCCAAGGGGCCCTTGGTAGGTGTGATGCGATAGTCGAGGTTCGGGGTGGAATCGCCAATGACTTTGGACCCCAGAACCTTTATGTCGTCCGCCAGGAGATTGGGTCTTCTTTTGACGTCGAGAAGCTGAGCAACATTATCCCAAAGGGGGCGTGGTCCCCGGAACTTTGAAATGACCGACAGATCTGAAAGCTTGCATCTCTGGTAGTGCAGAAAGCCCCATGCAATTCCGGCCGCAGCGCCCACGCAATGCCTGCATTTCCCCTCATGGCCAGAGACGCGATGGTGTGAACCCCTCGCCCCGTGCCTGAAGCCTTCAGCGATACGCGGTCTAGATGGCGCGATAAAAGCTGCGCCATCGGAAAACAATGTGACAAGCTCATCCGCCGTCAGCCGGAGTCCTTGAGCGTCAGTGCGCTAGTGGAGCTGGGGAAAAATCAGCCGCCTTTCGTCCCGAAGCCAGGAAAACGGCTTGTGAACGGGACTCGGCGTGATCCTTACCCATTGTCTAGAAAAAGGCCTGATGGCCCGTTTGGGCGCGGCCAAGGATTAAAGGCGTGCACATCATTGCGCTGCCTCATATGCTGTTCACCGTTTCCAATTGACCATATTGGCGGATCACTTGGAATTCACCTGAAATTTCCGTTGCCGCCATTGCATGTCCCTGGATTGGCGTGCAATATCGAAGCGCCTTGCCACAATTATTGCGTTTTGATGAGCGAGATGATTTCAGGGGCGGGCCTTACCTTCGTCCCATCAGACGTCCCGGTTCTCAGCGCGGCTTGCAGGCCCAAGGCGATTTCGGTCTGCTATTCGGCCAGCTTTTTCTGCGAACATCTGTGTTGGCCGCAAGCGGGCGTTAAAAACTGATGAACGATCTAGGCCATATTGTCGTTGCGGCGATGCCAGCAGAATTCTGCGGACCCCATGACGCCCCAGCCAATGCCGTAACGGGCGCGGTTCAAACAGCCGAACGGCCCCTTTAAGACCCTCAACATTGCGGCATGAGATGCGTCTTCAGAACGGACGACATTCTTTCCATGGGACGATCTCGCCTGTGACCGATGTTCTAAGGCTGAATCTTCCCACCAATCTTTTGGCGCCACTTAAGGACCCTTCATTACCCTTTTCGAGAATGGAAACCACGGATTTTTGCGCCATGCCGCATCGGATTTCGCCAGACCACGGAAGACATCGCGATGGGCGCGTTGGGGAAATCCACATTTTTCGTGCCGGATAGTTGATACCGGCCGTCCACTGCCGTCGCTGCTCGTTTTCATGCCTGCCCGGATCAGACCCGGGTCAGGCTCTGTCCAGGAACCGAAGCAAACCCGATCCAGGCTCACCACTCGCCAAACCAGGCAAATATTTCTGTCGCTGAGCTTTTCGCTGCCGTTAGGCAAAAATCGGATAGATCACGAGCGATGACTGGACCGACATCATTTGACCGATAACCGGAATCGACACCCGCGTTAATTTCGCCGGGCAACCAAGCCGTTAAGAGACATAGCTTGGACCCCAGTCCGCCCATAGGCTCGGGCAGGGTCCACGCCCAATAGGCCCTGCTGACCCATTAGCCGAAATAATTGACGGATCAAACGGCGCGTTTTCAAAGCGTCAATCGCGCGCCGGAGCCAAATGTTCTGCGGCGAAGGGCGTGCTGACGCCTCTTGCAATCATTCGTCTCGTCGTCGCTCAATGATCGTCAACCAAAAAAACGGAATCCTGCAAGAAAAAAATTGGCCGAGCGTTGGGCGATTCTTTTTATCGCTCGGATTGTCTTACCGTCAGTTTGACTTTCAGTCATCGAACTCAGTCCTAATATTGGCCGATTGTTATCTGATTTGAATGCCAATGGTTAAGCATCTCATTCCTATCGATATAAAGCGATTTCGCGATCCGTCCGCAGTTCGTTTGTGCAAGGGCGTGCGTTAGCAGGCTTATATTTCAAGCTTCAAGCCACTCATCACGGCACAGACCCACAGATCACCGAATATGAGAAGCCGGCATTTGGCGCAGCCTGTACGGCCGTTGGATAAACTCCTTGAAACTCTTGGGGCATCGATCTGCGGCTAGCCTGTGAATTCACATTCGGGACGTCTAAATGGGGCACGGATTTGCCGAAAGCTCGGCTGACAGTAAGTAGATAAGGGGATTTTATTCTTCAAGGACCAGTTTGTGCCGAAGGCGGCAGATTAAATCTTTCAAGATACGAGCCGGTATCTTCACTTATTGCGTCAGTGTGTGACAAAAGCATAACAAGCATTCTGAGGTTTTCGGTTGTCAGGGCCGATGGGGAGAAATTTCGGCATTTTGAAGGGCATCGGACTATGATGGCGATCTGTCTGCGGCAGTTGTATTGGTTGGCAGGATGTGCAGACTCAGCGAGACTGAAAGCCCAGCGATGGAACTGCCTCCGTCCCGCCATGGGCCGGAGTCAGATCACGCGGGTGATTGGCGCAACCGGAAAGATTGTTCCGCGTGACCGAGTCATGGTTGGCTCCGAAGTATCCGGTCGACTGGCTCGACGTGGCGTGTTGACTATAATTCGCGGCGTCACGGCGGGTTCAGGTGCTCGCATTATGACCCGACCATTTCCGGAACCGTGTTCAACAGGCTTGAAGGCAGCATTCGTTCATCCTATTGCCGATATCGATGTCCAGAAAGCCCGAATTCGCTCTCTGAGTGACCTGGCGCAGGCACAACAGAAACGAAACTCCGACGCCGGGGTCTTTTTCTCACAACAGCCGTCTCAGCGGCGCAGATGGAAGCCGCTGGCGTGATGTTGTGGCTCAAAGCCAAATCTTGATCCGCTATCGCGCAACTGTGAAAGTCAGCGTGCTTCACTCGCACAAGTCCGCGCTGAAATGGATACGGCCAAGGGAAAATCTGGCCCGATCTATTATACGAGCCGATCGACGGAGTAATCATGATCGCAAAATTGACCCAGGCAGACCGTTCAAGCCAGTTTTAATGGGCCCGAGCTTTTTCACCAAATCGCGGCGGGATCTATCAGAAATTCAAGTCGAAGCGCGGATCGTCGAATCTGATGTTGCCGGGCTTAATCCTTGGCGACAAGGCGAAAATTTTACCGTCGACGCCTATCCTGAACCGGACGATTGATGGCGAAGTCGAGCTGTTGCGTTGAAATCGGTCGAGGAGAACAATATCGTCTCCTATGTCGCTGTCGTCAAAAGCGGACCAATCCGACGGATGTGCTGATGCCTGGCATGACAAGCAATCTTGAAAATCACGACTGAAGTCCGCGGCGGGGGTGGTCACGACTCCCTGTCATGGCGGAACGGTTCCGTCCTCACCGGATCACGTCGCAAATTCCAAGCCGCGACCACAAAGTCTGAGCCTGTTACTTCTGCTCGACCCGACCTATGCGCGCCTTCGGAACCATTGGCATCGCATGAACCTCGTATTAACTGAATTGCTGGACCGGGTCGGTTCCAGTCACACAAGGCGTTGGCCGCGACATTATCAATGATCCAACCAAAAGCTTCATGCATACGCCGATGCGTATTCAGCTCGGCGAGATTGTTTGAGAAACCAGTTCGCAGTTCCTCTCCCGGAAGAGCAAATTCGCGCTACACGGCCACAAGTGACGCGGAACGGACTATCCGTCCAGTCGATGTCTGGGTTTCGCAACGGCTGACGCAAGAGTTGGTCAAAGCGGACGCTAAAAAGCTCGCCTGTCCGATGGTGCCTCTGTCGAAGTTGTTGATGGTCTAATAGAGGGCGCGAACAGGTTGTGACGGCGTTGTCGAAGGCCGGAAGTGGACGAATCAGGCGGTCCGGGTGGTCGTGGCGGGCGGCGCCCAGGTTCGGCTCGCTAGGGCTTCGGGTATGACCCCGAAAACATTTTGCCAATGATCCAGACGGTTGATCTGCGGCAAATCATACTCATTTGGGCGGTTCGACTATTCATGCGCTTGACGGGCGTTGACCTTTAGAAGTCGCCTCCGGCGAATTTGTCGCGGTTATCGGCTCATCGGCTCGGGCAAAATCGACTTGATGAAACATGTTAGGCAGGGCTCGAAACCAAACCAGACTCTGGGTCCTGGATTATCGATGGGAAAAACTGTTGGGTCGCTCAAAACCGGCGTTGATCTCGCGGCCTATCGCGGGGAAACCCTCGGCTTTGTCTCCTCCAGCAGTTTCAGCTGATGCCGCGCCCGTTAACGCGCTCCGCCAATGTCATGCTGCGCTTCCAATAACCGTCGACCCGGCGTTACTGGACGGTGGAAGAGCGAGCTCAGGCTGCCCTTGATGCCGTTTGGTCTGGGGATCGCGGCCATCACAAGCCGACGGAACTGTCTGGCGGTCAGCAACAACGTGTCGCCATTCGCTAGGCCCTCGTCGGCGTCTCCATCCTTGCTTCTGGCGGATGAACCGACCGGGGGCGCTGGACAGCCGCACCTCAGCGGCAGATCATAGTCTTGCTGGTGACGCTTCAACCGAAATGATGGTCTCACCAATTCGTGTTGATCACGCATGATTCTTGAAGTGGCGGACTACGCCTCGCGGGTGATTACCATGAGCGCGGCAAGATTATTAGGACGAGCCACGTTCGGCGGAGGCAGCGGGTTAATGGCAGTTCCAGGATTGCAGATTAGTCTTTCAATGCAATTCGGGAGCCTTGCGAGCGGCCCATGCGTACGTTGCTGACCCATTGCTGGGCATCATTAATTCCCCCCAGCGGTGCCGCTGTCTATTTACAATGTTGGCCAATCGGGCAGGGAACGCAGAAGAAGATCTCGAAAGTTTGGACGGAACTCAGGCGTCGGTCGATTACAGTCTTCCGAACTGGACTTCGCGCGATCGATTCCTCACAAAAAAACGGCCCTATCGCCGTTGTTGAACGAAGCTGACCTGCTTGAAATTCGCGCCCTCCCGGCGTTGAAGCCGCAACAGGAAACCTGTCGCCGTGAATATCCTGTCATAACAGATCGACGATTGGTCGTCGGATATCGCGGCAACCGGATCAGGGACTATCTCTTCGCCAATGATTTTGAATTGGAAGCGGTCGGAGACATCACAGAAACGGATTTAGCCCGGAAGGAAACCTTCGCTGTCCTTGGCCCAAACTGTCGTTGAAGAATGTCTTCGGCGGTCAATATCCAGTGGGAGCGAAAATCAAGATCAGGCAAATGTTGCCGTTACAGTTATTGGCACTGTCGCAAAGGCACGCGAAACGGTTGGGAGGCAATGCCAAGATCGCCGATAACTTTGTCCTCGTTTTCCGCGGTCCACTTTGCGCGGACCGCTTGGTTGGGCGGCGATTTATCTGGTTCGTATCACGTCATCAATATAGGATCAATTGTGAGAACCAGCAGGTGCTCGACCGATTGAGAAGACTGGATGCGATCCTGCGGCGTTCGCGCGCCTGTCTGCGGCTGATTGCGCCGGGACTTCCGCGTGCTTCAATTTTTTCTGCCAATCGACAAGCAAATATGCTGAGATCAACGCACTCTGTCCCTCCTTATTAGCCACTCATGGGCATTGTCTCGCTCGTCGTTGGCGGTGTGGGCGTAATGAATATTATGTTGGTGAGTGTCACGGAAAACGCACTCGTGAAAATCGGCCTGCGCATGAGTCTTGTGCGCGCGACGCTCTGACATTCTTTTGATCGCAATTCCTCACCGAGGCTCTGCTTATCTGTATCCTGTCCGGCTTGGTCGGCGCTGGGTGCTGGGTTACGGCGCGTTTTCGACATAGGTTTTGGGTGGTGACGACATTGAAATGATCTTCGCACCAGGAGATCGCCATTTCGCCTTTGGCTCGGGCCGTTTCTTGTGGGGGGGTCGTATTTTGGCTACCTGCCTGCGCATAGTGCGTCGCGCCTCAACCGGTGGAGGCTTCTGCGCCATTGAGTATGATCATGCTACCGGTTTGCATCATGTTATAATTGGCTGCGGGATTACTAGAGCGCCTGCGCGGACCTTGGTTGAGCGTCGATGAAAAACGCGCCTGATCGCCGCCCGCACCGTCGAGATTCCCGTCTGACTGGCAAGTGAGCACAGACCCGGTTCGTGCTGACAGTTTTGCAGCCCTCTATGACCGATCCTGTGCTGGCGACCTAATCTTGAGGCCGCCATCCGCCGGAAATATATTGATTCTTGAACAGGCGCGTTTGCGGGTCGAAGCGCGCAGACGCTCAACTGGCCCAGTCCGGGCTCGGCGAGCACCGCAACTGAACAGGTTCCGCAGCCTTGGCGCTTCGGCGGTGGTACGATAATCTCGACGACATCACTGACCAGCGACAGGGCTGGGATTGTCAGCAAGTTTCGATCCTGATTTGTTTGGACGTTGTGCCGAGCTGACATCTTTATGGCGCAGGAAGCCCGTGCCGCGATCGCTCGAGCAGAGACCGCACGGCTACAAGCGGACGATTCCTGCCAATGTCGTTTCGGCTATGCTGGAACAATCGAAGCGGGATTGCAGCGCGTGTGCCTGAATTAAACCTCCGATTTTTTCTGACTGAAAAAACTGAAACGCGTGACCCGGGGGCTCGGTTCGAGCGGCGGTGATGCCGCCGGATCCGATTCTGGCTTTGTCCGAAACTGGAATTACAAAGTGCGCTGCGTCCGTTTGCAGAACAGCGTTTCGCGCCGCTGATGCTCGGACGCGCGCTATCCCTTTTGATTGGGAGGGTTTGAGCGACGAGACTTCTGAACGGCACGCCGCCCGCTACCGACCATCCTACCCAGCGTACTGACGCAGGCGTTGGTCTGGATGGCGGCCCCCGCTATATTTGAATGCCAATCGGTTTATGTTGCAGCTGCGCGATTAGCTGTCGCCGATGCGCCGCAACTCTCGAGGCTGAGGGCGGATGATCTTGGCCTGCGGGGCGGCATAAGCGCCTCACTGTCGGAACCCCGCCCGCTTGAAGACCTGCTGGATATCGACACTGTACATCGGCATCCATCCCGGTTTTGCCGCTCTAATCTTACAATCTACTCGATGGTGCGTGCGAATGATGCCCGGCAGTCAGTACGATGCTCAGGCGGGCTAGATAGTGCGCTTGTTCTGTTTATTGCCCAAACTTACGGAACGCGGTGCGTAACGTGCGCAGTAATATGCGCAGGTCGAGGCGCTTGCGTTTGAGGCTTTGAGCGCGCTACAAGCGCGAAAGTGGCTTCAGAAACGTGCGCTAGAACTGGAAGGCGTCAGTGTTTGACCTCGGCGAGTCATTTTGCTTGATGTGCTAACGGTTCAGCGCCCGGGTCGATGCACCCGAAAGCTCGCGTCTTAGAAACGCACGCCGGCTATCTCGAAGCTGTGTTGCGCAAGCCCATCTAGCGCAGGGCCGACCTGATAGGGCAGGCGTTCTAATAGACTTAAGAGGCCCGGTCATTCAAAATCACTCAGCTGGCGCCATTCACAATCGTAATTTCTGGCACAGTCCAGCGCCAGAACGCGACATGGATACACCGATTCTTCATAGGTTTTGAATTGCGGGATTCATCCGCGCACCCAATCCGCAATGAGCGATTTGGACAGGCTCATCAGTCCGCGCGTTTTTCTTCTTAGCGTAGAGCGCCACAACCTTTGAAGCAAACGAGGCTTGGCTTTGAAGAAGCCTCTTGTAAATGCCGGCACGCGAGGCGCTCCAATGGGATATTGCGACTTCGTAGTCAGCAAGGCTGAAGCGAATTGCGGTCAATTCTAAATCGGCCACCCACTCATGAAAGCTCCGGCGCGCGCTGTGCTGGCCATCCTGTCGCTTCTCTAGACCAAATTACGTCAAATCCTGATGCCCCCGTGATTTCAACAGCGCAACATCTGATTGTCGCAAGTCCTCAGAAATTCCAAGTTTCGTGTAACTCTTGATCCGCTTGTTCTACCCGCGCCCTTTCTGACTCGTAGGCGAGAGAAGCGCCAACCAGCATGATCGACGAGCGCGGAAGAGTTGGGCGCGTTTTTCTACACGGCTCCGCAATCGAACCTGTCTCATTATATCTGACAAATAGCCATTGCGACGACGCGTGGGCACATTTGCATTTCATTTAAAGGCAGTTGGGCTTGAAGCGTCGACTTTGTTGTCGAAGCGCCGCATGTCGTCCCGTATTGTTTCAACCATTCCAGCGTTTCATACGGCCACGCGATGAAGGCTTGAGCGATTTTCGCCAAAAGAGCCTTGGGTCTGTTCCGAAGGCGCAAGGTGAAAAACGGGTCCGCACACATCATATGGATCAGATTGACCAAGCGAGAAATAATAATTTCTCCGGCGCAATCTATGTGCTGCATGGCCTTCTTAAATCCATGCAAGGGGGGGGGGTTTTCAGGGAAATAGGCTTGGCAGAGTATCCGCCATAAAAGGATCGTCCGCTGATATCGGTTGAATGAGATCATTCAAATAGCGTGTTTTTTGAAGTAAGCTAATAAGCCACTGAGAGTTTCGGGGTCGGAGTGAGCCCTTGATTGGCTGGCAGCGAGGGGCCTGCTGCCTCAGTTCCAGTAAGGCCTTCAACGCTACGTTTTAGAACGCCTCGTGACGTGAGAGCGACCATAAAAACCGTTCATAGGCGTCTATGACATGGACAGCCCGCATCTGCGCCAAGGACAGCCGCTTCCCGTTTTGGTCATAATTGTGCGCTTAAAACGAGATGAGCGAACCTCCGTCTTGTCATGCTCGGCAAGCAAGGGCATCGCGCTTTATCACGTTTGAGTTCGCCGTGATCGATGGCTGCGGCCCCAATAGAATCTTTGATGTTCACTTCATTATCTGAGGAATTCGACCCCAGCAGAATTGTCGAAATCGCGTCCCGTGTTGATTCGTCCGCCGGACTTGCGATATTCAATGCGTCGGCTTGTGCTAACGCCAAGATTGGCACCTTCGCCGGACAAACTTCGCGTTCACCTCAGACCCATTGATTCTGATGGAGTCATTCGCTTATCGCCGAACTTCTGAGTGAGATTGTGCCCCGGCCTTGATATAAGTGCCAATTTCCGCCAAACCATAAAAGAATCGACTTGACGCGGACAGCAGAGCTTTCATCAACTCGTTAGGCGTTACGCTTGTTGCTGATAGTCCAGTTAAGCCATAATTTCAGGCGTTCAGCTCAATGGCATTTTTCTTGACGCGAAACACGCCGCCCAGCCTTTGGAAATTAGAGATTATCATAATCCTGCCATTTGTCGAGCGCGGGAGTCCGGAACATGCGTTGCGTTCTTTGGAAAGACGTTGCGCGGATCGGGGTTCAGGATTCAATAAAATATCCAGGATGGTTGAACGCCGCCACCAATTTAATGTGTTTGGATAGTAGCATCCCATGCCAAACACATCGCCGACATGTCGCCGACGCCTGACAACCGATGAAACCCTTCCGATCTGGATATCTTTGCCGTCTTCGCGGGAAATGCGTTTTTTGACCGCTTCCCAGCGCCGCGCGCTATAATGCCCATGACCTTGTGGTCGTAACCTACGGAGCCCCCAGACGCGAAAAGCATCGTCGAGCCAAGAAATCCCATTGATTGGGAAATGCCGTTGGCGATGTCCGGAAAATGTCGCGCTCCCCTTAATCCGCCGCCACGACAAGATTAGGGGTCTGGATCATCCCAACATACGACATCTGTCGCTGGAACTGTGCTCTCGCCACATAATACGCGTCAGATCGAGAATGCCGGATATGAAGGCCTTTATAGGCTTTCAATTCGCTTCTGGCCTGTACGTCGTCGCGTGTCCCATTTTTTTGGGGAGTTGTTTGGTAGAAACCCCGCCCTTGAACCGACCGGGGACGATGACGGCGTTTTGTAACCTTGCTGCGCTTTCACCAGACCGAGGAAACTTTCGTCCGGAAATCATCACGGCGATCAAGACCAATCTCAGGCCGCGCGCGCGACGCGGGCCGAAACCCGAAGCATGAACACTTCCACGCGCGGTGAGCGACGTAGATTTCACGATTAAGGCTTAGGCTCTGGCAAATTATCAAGCGTATCGCTTTTAATCTTGAGAGAGATGTTAGGGCTTCACTCGCCCCTCATCGCGCTGATAGAAAATTCGTGCGCAGGGCCGCCAATATTTCACGTCGGGCCATGCGCCGGGATAACACGGTCATGTTCCAACGACGACACAGGAGGCGAGCTCGTTTGTGATCGTGTTGTTCAAGGGACTCCGACGCGGGTCTTCCGAGCCTGATGATCTTTAAAACGCAGACGGATCAAATTCTCGCTGGACCTTTTTAAACGCCAGTTAATGAACGCGTCAGGGAGGGATAGATTCTAAGGCTCTCGATTTGCGTGGCCTCAGATGGATCGAGACCACTTTGGCGCCGATAGGCCGGGCGACGAAGCGTAAAAAAAGCAATTGTCACGCCAATCGCATTCTGAGGCAAGATCAAGCCGGTTAAAGCATCATTCTTCATTCAGGCCGTTCCACGTCGCAAAAAAGGCCGTCTCGAAAAGTTTGCGTAAAGCTTCTCAACATCGTCTGGCGTGAAGCCATTCTGATTTCATGAATTCATGGACCCAAGATGACGCTTGCCGTCGGCCCGGGTGATTTTCAATGGCCCGATCTCTTCGACGATGTGGCAATTTGGAAATTACTGAAGACAAGGCATTGATCCGCAGGGTCTAGCGGTCCCCTAGCTGGTATATTTAACCTTGAAGAGTCGTCGACACGTTCGAAAACATCAAAAAACCCCGAAACTGATAACGGATTGGGTTTCCGAGAGCGTTTCGGAAAACGAAAATATCGGCTAAGGCGTTTCCCGCGAAGAATATTCGTCCTGATAGGCAAACGCGAAAAAAAAACGCACCCTGATAATTTTGGGATTGATCTGAAGCGCTTTAACCGTCGTCGCTTTCTTCGGATTATAGTCTCACACCTTCCAAACCAAGGCTGCGCGATATTTGCATTTGCGCTTCAAGATTCAGCAAGATCGGGGTGCAGACCTTTGGTCGGGGCCCATGCCTATAATTTGTTAATGACCCGCGCCATGGGGCGGTCGCCTATATTTGCGGATAGGGAATGCTGATACGCGCCCACCAAAAGCCGTCTTTTTTAGTTGCGCCTTCACCAATGCGTCTGACGCACCGGCGTTTTGTATAATGCTTTCCTGATTGAAACATAAAATGAGGGACGAAACAAATCTTTTCGAACCGATTCGCGGCGAAAACAAAACATTCGGTACGGGTCATTCAAAATGCCTGCGCAATGCCTGTTCGCGAATGCCGCAACAGTTCATCATCATTTCAATCTTGAAACAATTTCATCGCGCGGATAAGGACGAACAACACGTAAAATCAAGCCGTTTCGGCATTGTGGGATCCGAGTGGGGCCATCCCGACCGCTCTTTTTTACCCGAGCAAACTTTTTGCCTTGATTGAGGGGAACCATAATGGAGGGGAAGCGGGTTTATAGGCGTTTCGGACGTAAAACAGTCCCACCATAACGGGTTTCCCCGGTTTAACTTTTGCCAGTCCTTACTGAAATGTTTTGGACCGGGAAATATAATTCCATTCGGGGGGGGCGACGCCGGGGGGGCGATGAACCCCCACGCGTAATAATAGGTTTGACCCTTGGCAAAAAAAAACCGTTACCGGGCGGGCGGCTTTTCCAGGGGACGAAACGGCTCCCAAAAAACAAATTTTGGTGGTGAAGATTTTAGAATTGAGGGGCTTTCCGGCTTGCTTTTGGACCGGGCCAAAAATCCGTTTGGGGGACAGGGGGGTCCCGGGGGATCCCTTTTTAAAAAAAAAGGCCCCCAAGGCCGAATTTCCCCCGTCAACGATGTTGGGTTGATATTAATCAGGTCTTTAATCTCTACTT
>Ga0163217_1118174_pt1 | contig 16486 bp, 20 predicted proteins | sample SynspAceP_FD_185933 | JGI IMG/M metagenome (GOLD analysis project Ga0163217, IMG submission 185933) | Saline lake microbial communities from Ace Lake in Antarctica - Synechococcus sp. Ace-P (PacBio error correction) | ecosystem: Environmental > Aquatic > Non-marine Saline and Alkaline > Saline ... | reverse complement strand
GGCCCCGCCAGTTTATGATGAGGAAGAGATGAGTCAATAGGCAAATAAAGAAGCGGATCAATCATATCTAGTTTGTCGCCCGCGCCATCAGAATGGCCATGAGCCTTTCGAAGCCACGGTGAATGTGTGATACGTGCTGTCACTTTTAAGTCCTGCGGCGCGGAACGCGGTTAATATGGGCTCAAAACATGACCAAGATTTGTACGTTCGCAGCATCCTTGTGAGTATACTATCTTAGTCAAACGTCGGGCGTTGTCGTTGTGTCGGGCGGCGATTGGAGGGATCAGCATTGCCCAACGCCAAACTTACCTGCCATTCGCGCGCTTCGTCACGCTTGAAAAGGCGCGGATCGTAGGGCAGAAGCGCCCCAACTGAAAAACCCCAACCCTCTGGGCAATCCGCGTCCGGATTGAGCTTGCTGAAAACCACCCCGATCAGGCGCTTTCAATCTGGATATCGCAGCCAAGCTGCGTGGCTGCGACCTGGTCAGATAATGTAAGGTGTCAATGTCAGGCGTCCGGCCAGATCAAGGCCCACGTGCGTCCTGTTCTGCAAAAGTAAGACGCAGAAGCTTGTCAGGTCTCGGAGATTTCGGAAGGCACGCGTGACACTCTGGCGGAAATGGATGAAACCGAGCCCCTAATGATGGATCCGAATACTTCTGGCCCGGACGAGTTCCAATGAGCGCTACATACTTCTGCCAGCCCGGCAGTAATCTCGGATCTCCGGATTGGGCGAACGTTCAATCGCTCTTGATGCCAAGCGTACGGCCACCGGCATTCGCATTTGCGTCGGATCAAGGTGACCCAGATCTACAAGAAAACAGGCACCTGCGCCCGAAGTTCAGGCTTTTGTTGGGGGATACCAAGATGGCAGCACTGTAGATACATTGGGTATCGAACCGAAGATTGCACTCGCCATCGTGGAAGCCATTGAAATCTGACACAGTGGGCTGTCGTCAAGAATCGCCCTAAAGCCTGGCAGTGACCAGCCTTTCCCAATGCCGCAGCGCGGCTTCCTCAGACCGGTCGTTTCGTGTAATCGCGCCGAGCATTTCTGGCCGGCTTGATCGACCAGATAGCGGACTTTGCCGCACCATCCTGTCGGTCCGTCCGATTTCTTCTGAAATATGAGCTAGGAAGCCGGTCTTTTCGGGTCGCTTCGTCTGGCGCGATTGAGGCGATTTCTGGGCCTGTGGTCTTTATCCCGGCCATGGATTTCATCTCATGTGCTGCGAAGGACATGAAGGCTCTTATACCAACAATTCATCATGTCCGTAATCAAACGGGCGGGCACTTCTACGGTTCGCAGCCGTTTACGTTACTAACTTTTTTTAGCAAGCCCCCATGGACTTATCCCGCTCAATCCGGGCAGGTCGTCTCAGACGATCGAGAAACTTCTTTCCTTATCGTCCTGTTGCTCTCGCAAAGGAGGACGTCATGACCCTACGGCTTGAACAGATACTCGCGATGGCGTGGCCCGAGTGTTCTTACCTGCGTGGCATGACGCCGCCCATTGTCTGCGCCGGTGTTGATCGACCCGCGCCCGCGATGTAGACATCTACATCGAGAGCCGCCCGGCGTTTTGGCATGGCGATCACCCATGTATTTGAGGACCATATCATGCCGATTTCGCTTAGCGGGGCGGCGGCGAACACTGGTGGACCGTTTTGCGGGCGGGACCACGCCAAGTTGGTATGTCAGCACTGAGGGCGGCGTGAAATATGGTTGTTGACCATGAAGCGGTGCAGTGATGGATGGAATTCACCTTTGCGGCATGCGGATTGAAGCGCGGTTCGCCCCGGCCATACGCGGCTGAAAATATGTCTTACATGCTTTATGACGGCGTACAAGAAACACGCCTTGGGGGTGTGCTGATTCAGGCGATGCGTTCTTCGTATAGTGTGGGCCGCCAGACCTTTTGGGCGATGACGAAACCGAGAGCTGACGAGAACTTTCCATACGGTGCGCGATTGTCTTCATGGCCCGCCTGCCGGATGAGATGGCATTATCTTACTCCCTGCCATGGCCGCGGGGCTCGCCTTTTTGAGTTGGGGGGGGGGGGCCCGACATTGCGGGATCGTATGTCTCGACCAATCGGCTGAATGAACGGCGGTTCAACAAAGCTTGCGCAGATCCAGGACTGGATGAGTTCAGAGACAATGCTGAACGACGCAGCCACCCGTTGCCGACGCATATCCGCGTATGAAGAAGGTTGAGATTCACAGGGCCGAGGCTACAGCGCAACTTGCCCCGCATCCGCCGATTGACGGTCGACTCCTTTTGCCAAAGGGTCGCCGACGATGCGCGCAACTGCTGGACGTCGGATATGATTGGCCTTTGGCGGGGCTACGGTCAGCGGCAGCCTCAACATAGGGGCCCAGCCTGAAACTGTCGGTCTGCCGGGGTATGGCTCATTGGACCCCGAACGCCCGATCGTACCTAGGTGACAGAGGTGTGGACGGAGAGGTGGACGACGTATTGCGCCCCTGCTTGGCGCACCGGGGTTTAGCGATTTGCGGCTATTCTGGCGGGCGGCGTATTGCGTGCTTGGCGTGAGCTGGGGCGCGAGCTGGCTCAAATCCCGCAGATCTCGGATGCATGCCTGGAAAGACGCGATGACATCACACCGCTTGACGTGCGCAAGCTGATGGAATGGGACTGCGGGCATTATCCCGGTTGCGACCACGCCTTTCTCGCGAGCTGCGTGAAAAAAATGAAAAAACCCGACAAATCCCGCACCCTACGCCACCTATTGTAGGCAGAGTTGGTTTTCGCGCCAGCAATCTGCTGCGAGCGCCGCCGCCAACGGATTTACCAACGTTCGCAAACGTACCGGAAGCTGGAAGGCTTGGACTTGCCGCCGGGCGCTAATTCCCACCCAAAAAGAGAAATTCAAGATGACCGACTACCAAAGACCAGAACCAGAAAGATGCGCAACGATCGACCCGACACATACGTGACGCTGTTCACCCCGATGCGGGAACGCTAGAAAAGCGGCTTCGGCTGGTGCCAAGACAGTAGACTCCCCGCGCGGAGGGAGAAAGGAGGGCTCACGCCAGAGGAGGACGGCAGTCAGGCTGGAAAAGCTGGGGACTAACTATCTGCCACACCCTGTCCACCGCTGACCAGTCTCGGACGCGGCGACTGTCGATGAATTTCGGCCGGTCCTTGAATTGATCTCCCCCAGACCGTATTCCTCACTGCGCCTCTAGGCAAGAGGGCCGGGAGCGATGACGCTTGAGGGGCTCTGGCAGCAGACAAGGGCTGGGATGGCCATATGGCGCTGCAAGAAGGAACGCCGAGGCATTGATCTGACAGACGAAGAAGATCGGGAGTTCGTGAACCATGCGGACGAAAAAAGGCCGGGAAAATAGCCGCGTCCAGCCAGCCTGGCGCGGCTTTAACTCTCGGGGCGCCTTGTAAAGCGCAGTCCAGCTTGTCAGTGCTGAGGCGGCCCTTATGCCCTTGACGCTGTAAAAAGATCGTCTGCGCCCGCACGGCGGCCTTCCGAACGTGCGGCGCGCGCTTGCAGCGCACAAACCATTTATTCTCTATGCAGACCTTTGTTCACAATGCAGCGCAAAGCCAGCTAACCGCCCATCCGCTAGAGCGGTCCTTCTTCACTGCATAACAGAGATCTGTGCCTTCCGCAGCGAACGGCGCAAGTCCTCGCGTAGGCGACATCATGTGTATGCGCAGTTAAAGGCCGTTCCGAAGCCCAGACGCCACCGAGCTGGGCATTATGTATTGACGTCGGCTTTTGGGTTTAGGCCTCTCGCCACAAACCAACTCCTAAACCACAGCGCCAGCCCAAATCCGACCAAAGAAAACGTCGCTCAGCCAACCCCCATAGCGCCAAAAAATGACTCGTAAAGAGCCGCGCCGGCGAGATTTGCCCCGTCACAACGATTACAAGAAAAAAGCGGGACGCCGAAGCAGGGTACTTTTTGCATTGAGATAAACCACGATGACCGCGCAACATACCGCCAAGCCAGAACCCAAATCGGCAAAACCGCGTCAGTGGGCGTAGCGCTTGTAGACCAGCGGAACTTTCCGGTACCAAAGCCATGATCCCATGCACAAGCGCTGCGGTTGCAAAAGGCAAGGAAAACCCGGCGAGAAGATAAGTTCCTGCTCAGCCCTTCAGCCGTCGCGCATTAGATCGGCCCTTGAGCCGCTACGAGCACTGGACCCCCCAGACGCTAAGACACCCAAAGTTATCAGGGCGACCACCTGCATGGATCAAGGTGCCCTATACATATAGTCTCGCATGCTCGCCGCTTCCGTCCGTGATCAAGGCGAAGTCTGGAATCGGGACACCGGCCCTCTTTGAAACCAACACCCGATAGAAGCGGTTCGGCCACGTCCACCCTGTGCGCGTATCCAGCGTCAACCAATGCGTTTTTCCGCTTTCTTGCGACCTCAAGTGCCGTGGTTCATGAGCGCCGTGCTTCCAGACCAAGGCGGCGCACCGTACGGAATGACACGATCATTTCGAGATTCTCAGTGCGGTGCCGTGATTTGGGAGGCATTCGGAGGACTAACTGGACCGTGTCCCACCAGACGTTGATCGACAAAAAGCACCGAAACAACGCCTGCTTCCGCTCAACAGCAGAGGCACGCCTGCAAAACAGGAAGCGTTCGGCATCCGCATTTGGAAATACAAGGTGTCATAAAAGCTGATGAGCGGCCCGCCTGCGAACGCTTGATATCCACCAGCACGCGCAAGAGATCGTCCACCATGTTTGCGATAGTCGTGGCGTTGAGGTCGGAAAATGTGGGGAGGAAAAGAGTGTCATGCAAAGCGCAATCACATATCTGCACGCAGGCGTTTGAAGTTCGGGAAAATTGTCCACCGAACAGAATGGATTCTAAGGCAATCACCGGGCCTCAGATACAGATGGGCATTTGCCATCAGTACGGTGATGTGCATCGCCCGCGACAGGACGTAGACGCTGATGCCCTGCACCGGGATCGCTGGAGCGGCATAGGTGATCAGTTGTCAGGTGAACCAGCTCTCCCTCGATCAATTCAAACGGAGAAGCTGGGCCATTTGAGGGCGGCCCACGCTGCGGCGCACGAACTCGTGGCCTGAGGTCGCGCCACACGGCTTTGTCGCCCCCGCCAAGGAACTGGTTTGAAACATGTTCGGAGTTGGTGACAAGAGTGAGAAATGGGAAGCGCATAGAACGCTGCAAGCTGCCCAAGCGTCTCGGCGGTAGGGCTCACATCGGCGTTCTCTATCCGGACAGTGTTGCCCGGCTCAAGCCGCTGCGCTCTGCGAGAACCCCACGTCAATATCATGTGTTGCACGCAGCTACGCAGGTACTGGCAAGCTTCGAGTTTGTTTGATGTGTGTTTGATCCCATATTGCAGGATATATCCCAAATATGGGAATAATGTCAACCTGTGGGAAAGCTTTGCCGTCATGCTATACATTCAAGATCCCCTTTCGCCCCCTGCGGGCCTTTCCATGCAGAGCGCCACGAAGGTCAGCTCCGCCCTCGTGGCGAGGGGCGCGAAACGCGAACTGGAAAAATTACTTTACATGCGGGACTTGATGCCGGAAGCACGCGAAGGGCATCACTTTAAGCCGTCGGTTCGTATCGTACTAGTGTCGCCCGACGGTGGTTGATTTACTTATGCTTGGACTTGACTCGGCGATGACTTAGAGCCTGAGTACCGAGTTCCCTTAACGAACAAGTCTGAAAAGCCTTCTCATTCGCAACTGCGTTTACCCTATTCTAGAAATTAGATAGGGAAAAAATATCGGTCTAGCTGGCGTCGTCGTCCGCAATAAATTAGTGTGGATGCGTCAGCGTTCAGGAACCCGGAGCTATATAGGGCGCGGGATTCAGCATTGTGTTGCCGCGAAAGCGGCGAAGTCGAATTCGTCGAGGTGGGGGACCCCTATACCACAAAACATTTGCTTTGGCGGTGAGCGCGTATGAGCGATGCATGGATTACGGCTTCAGGAACGGGATGTCTTCATGGCGCTCGCGCTGGAAGGGCACCAAGCCTTCTTGCGGCTTGACAACTTATTAACGCGTGGAAACGCGTCTCTTTTGCTTGTTACCACTGGGGAGTGGGGATAATATGTACAGCGACACCGGCCCAAGAGCTGCCCGTTCGCCTTGTGCCACAGTCACTGCAGATAGCATCACGAACTTTCAACAAAGCAAGTGTGTGTGTGTGCGCCGGTTGCGTGGTTGCGCAACTTGGGTTGGCTCTGTAGTATTTCGACCCATGTATAAATACCTTGGGGGAAATGCCTTTGCGGCGCCGCACAGTCACACTCATATTGTGAAGGCGAGCCAATCGTCGTTGGCTCTCCAATATAATCTTGTGAAGAGTGTCGCCCGCCGTAAGCGGAACATGGTACAGTTGGTGCCATGTTCAAGTACAGAGGCAGTGAGCGTGAGCGGAAAAACTGAGCGAATTCAAGTACTCATCCGGATAGAGGATGTTCAGAGGGTTTGGCCTTTTGCTCGGAATTGCTGGTATAGTCCAGTTTTATGGAAGAAGTACCCGCATTAGAAGATCATCTGACGTTCACGGCTTGGCACGATTGGACGATGGCCAGTGGATTGGACGTTTGAGGTTGTATTCATATATTGAGCCGCGACAAACCCCCATTGGGATCAACTCGGAAAAAAGGTTGTCTCATTTGCAACCCCCATGCCTGATTGGAAACCTGAGGGCTAAGTAACCAATAGGCCACTTTCGGCTTTGCATTCACGAAACCCACCCAATTAAGAGAAAGCCAGTCGCCGACCGTTGTGATAGTCGCAAGCGACAGACCTTTCTGGAATAAGCGGCGCTTTCTTAGGGCGTTATCGCCGGGCCGGCTTCATCTGGGCGTAAAAAGCGGTTATTCTTGCTCAGAAGGCTAACTGTGTTCAGCGGCGATGAGGTTTGCGCCAAAGTTGTAGCATTCGATCATAACGTTGTTGCTACCTTAGCCACGATGGGCCAAGATGCGAGCCTTTACCCGAATGGTATTCCCCAGATCAGTTCCTTGAGACCGCCCAAATGGCCAACAGAGCTTGAAATATCTCTTGCAACGCTTCCTTATTGAAATTTATGCTTTCTTGCAGAAAGTCCTGTTTTCATGCGCGTTAGTAAAACCAGGCGCCGTATCTCGTTAATGCTTCTTGCGGGTCTACGGAAACATCCTCGGATCTTCGCAGCGTGATGTGGTGGCGCATTCGTAGCCTGCGCCCTTCCGGGCTGTTGTAGGCGGATCGGCGGTCCAGTATGGCACGGTGCTCTCAGCACCAGCTCCTGGCCTGACGGGGGCGTCAGCAGGGGTCAGGGACGCGATAGTTTACCCATAAGCAATCTGTTCGGCTCAAGGATCCAGTACTGAGAAAAAAAACGGGTCTTGGATGGCGCGGCGGATTGCCAGATGAAGACGCTGGTCAGCCTTACGCCCGGCGTTTTGGCTGTAGGGGTTTGCTCCATTTCAGGTAAGCCCGCATTTCCATCGCCGCAATATCATCGGTCATCGCGCCGCCGCGCCGCCAAGCGGCTGCAGCCCTTCGACCTCGATGCGTAAACTTCGTAACAACGTTGGGACATCCGAGACCGGACTCAAGTGGCACAAAAACTGATCAAACTCGCAGGATCGACGCGCAGTACGTAGCTTGCCCGATCCCCGGCGCGACTGTACGATGCCCATCGTCGCGCAGGCCGCCACAGCGCTCACGGCGCACCACTGTCGGCGACCACAACCGAAAGTTTTTCGGCCAGCACCTCGTTCGGTCGGCAGCGACTGTGTACCGCAGTACTTTCTTCAAGGATCATTGGTCGGAGCTGATCATATACTTGAGTCCTTGCCAGTGAGGGCCCGCCTTGTTTTGACAACGTGTCTCCTTGCTTAATGGGCCGGTACGTCGGTGTGTTCTTTTATAGCCCGCGTTGAGTAAAAGACAGGGTGGCGCGCGCGCACGCATATGACTGACCGCCCCTGTCGAAAGGACGGTCAAAGGCCGAGGTCGCTATTTTGCAGGTGCCGACGGCTGGGGCCTTTGTCGGTTTTTCGGATCACCAAAAAGTAGAAGAAAACCAGCGTGAGCACGACAAGAAATAGGCTTCGGAATTGGTAAAAGAGGTCGTTGGGTGGCCGTTCGACAGCGCTATAAGAAAGCGAGCGCAGGAACTCTCAGATTGTTCGGACGAGATGCCAGGCAAACATGGTGAATTAACAGTGTATGTGTAAATAGCAGTAAATCTCAGCGGTGATTGAGAATAAGAGATTTATGACGTCCGTCCATGCGCCTATTGCCATAAAACATCTCGAAAGGTCGAATAGGTGGAAACAATAGCTGCCCACCACGGGCCAGTAAAGTGCATCACCGGGCGCTTAAAAGCACATCCTTGCGCACCGTGACGATCTTGATGAAAATAGGGCCCGATCAACCACAGCGTCAGTGGGATCAACACCACGGCACTGACAGTAGCGGCGGCAGCCATCGGGCAATAAGCCCGGCCTGATCCGCCACAGCTGTGCCCGGGCTGGATGCGGTTGATCACTTAGAACCGCGAGCATGATGGCGGTGATCGGATCGCACGGGAAATTTCCGAAGGTGGAGCATCGGACACCATGCCCGCCGCAGACCGCATTGTGGCGCTTTCGGACGCGGCCAATGCCCTCTGGGTCTTGCCCTTGCAAGGTCTACGGGCTCGCTCGAGGTGCGGAGGGTTTCTGGTTGTAAGGCGAGCGAATCGACCCCATCGAGCCCACCCGCGCCCGCAGGTTGCCGACGAAATAGCCTATCAGGGACTGATGGGGACGTAGCAACCAAAGGCCGATTTTTGCAGAATGTTCTGACAAGGGGGCAGAAAGCTCCCGTCGGCGGATCTTGAAACCTTGTCCGCTGCGGCTGCGGCGGGCACCCGATATCGGCCCCCCCCCCCGCCGCGTGGACTGCTTGGATATGTTCAGCACTTCGGCGATGCATAGGTTCCGATGATCCACCGGCATCAAGTCGATCCCGGGCGGGTCAGGCTGGAAAGCCATAGGTGAAGCGGGTGATCGGCTCCCATTGGTTCAAGCCCAACGCTAGCGAGCATCAGACCGATGCAAGCAGCAAGGCCCTGCCTGCTGGAATTTGCGCCCGCGCGAGCGATCACCACGACGAATCGCAAATGGCCAGCAGCGACAAACTTGCCGCGTGGGTTTTGTGTGCGAAAAGCGGGACAGTTCGCACGAAAGGGCGAGCGCATCAGCATAGCGCCCCGATTGCGCCGCGATCATCGAGACCCAATTGCGGCATGGCCAAGTCCGCCAGCGCGGCCTTTGCCCTGCTGGGCATGGAATAGCCGTTCAAGCGGGTCATCATGAGGACGGCGCGCCGGGAATGTTGATCGTAGTGGCAGGTAATTGACGCACCAACATGCCGGCCATATAGATGCTGGCACAGGCCATTCAGCGCGGGTCTCAACGCTGAGCGGTAGGTTCAGGGCAGCAAGAGCGCCATCGCCCAGTGTCGCGGTCAAGCCGGAGATTGCGGCAAGATCGTGGCCGATCACAAGCCGAGGATCACTACGGAAAGTGTGACCGGGTCGGCCAGCAGGGAAAAACTGCTGAAAACGGAGGAGAAGTGAAGTCCCATGGTTTAACCCACAGGGTCGGGAGGCCGAACGCGCGAACAATTGCGAAACATGCAAAGGCGACCCCGACGATTGCCGCTGATATGATGGCTTTTAGACCAGTTCTCGAAGGCGGAAAAGAACAGGATCAGCGCAAAGCAAAAAGCCGATGACGAAAAACCCAACGGCTGAATGCCACGATGTAGAAGAAGAATCGCCCGACCACCACCCAGACATGGGTGTAGCTGCGCTTCTGATTCGGCTGTGCGGTCTCTGCTCGGCCTCGCAGCGGCCTGCACGATCAGGAGGCTGCAAAAGACAATCGCTGCTGCGCCCACAAGAATCGGAAAGAAAGCAGGTGTCAGCCCGCTCTCTATTTTCAGGCCGTAACCAGAAACCAATGGACACTGACAAGTAGTGACCGGTACAGAGAATACCCAATTGTATTTAATGAGCATCGTCTTCTTCCAAGGCATGGGTAGAGAGGTCGCCCGCACAAGCGGCTTTTCGTGCGGTGGGGTGCATTGCTCACGCGTGCGGTGGCTTCGGACTTCGACTTCGTTAATGGACGTAAAACAGCGGTTGGCCAGCGTCCAGTAGATCGCTGGCCGCGGCCGAAACCATGTCTCCCAAACGTTCGAGCCGAGACATGGGGGCATGAGGGTTACAGGGTTCAGTTCGTCAGTCAGCGTTGGAGTGTTCTGGTTCTGCAATTCGTCTGCCAAGCGACCAAACTTCATCCTCGAGCCCAACAATCGGCCCCGGTTGCACTGTATGTCTGTTATCTCTCTGGTAGTCTTGATTCGGGTATCTTGTGTCGTAGTCGAGCCTTGAAGGTGTGCTGTCTATTGTGTGTCACGTCCGCCTCATCGGGGGTGTGTTTGTGCGGGAGCTCTGCTTAGTCACGATGAAGCTGCCGGTTTGACAGTCGGGGCCTTTGGATCAAGGTCGGCACATCGGTGTGGGTGGCGTTCGCACGACGTGTAGCTCCACCCATGCCCTTTGCATCGGCCGGAGTGCCAGGATTTGCCGTCTGAAGTCGCCCAAGGCTTCTGATAATGGGGCGCAGTGGTGGCCATAACTCGACCGAAAGCCAGCGCTTCCGGCGTCGGCGCTGGACGAGCCCGCATAGGTGATTTGACGTTGAAACCACGCGAGCAAAGGTTTTTCCAGCTGCTTGCCGAGGATACGACCAAGCCCTTGCGGGCACGCCGACCGCGCACGTTGGCAGGGTTCTTCCTTGGCGCGGCCAAGATCAGGTGTCCTCGTAGCGTTCGAGGCCGAATGCTTGGAGACTGGACAATGGCGGTCGCCTCCAGAGGTGATGCGGGCGATATCGGCTGTCATCTGTAACCAGCGAAATAGCCACGGGCCCATCTCGCCGCTGGAGCCAGGTAGATGATGCTGTTCAGTAGGTCAGCACGGCGACCGTGTGTCCATCATGGCCGCGTTTGGTTCATCTGGATCACCGTTGGCGGTGTACTGCGCCGGCGATGTTTCCAAATAGTAGGGTATTGGCAAATCTCTGCTCGGGCGATGTTGCTGTATCTTGCGCGATGATTCGCTGTCAGCGCCGCCAGCCCAGAAGGCCATGGCACGATCAGACGGATATCACGGGCTGGGAACTCCGCGCGCCCGACGGTTGTACCAGGAACGGCTGCGCCAAGCGCAATACCAGAATGTGGCTTTCAGCTTTTGTGATAGATCTGTCCTCCTCTACAGCTGTCGTGGGCGCAGACGGAGGTCTGGGTCATGCGTGCGGCCGATCTTGTCTCGGAAGCTGCGCTTTGCGGCTCCGCATTCTGACTGATTTGGGTCAGCAATTGTCGTTCGGTGGGCTGCGCATGGGCCCAGATAGATCGGCTTATCGCCATGTGCTACCGGTTTCTGGTGGGCGTGCAGGCACGAGCTTGGCACCAGTCCGTTCTTTGTCTTGCGCTCGGAACACGAAAGCTGTGCCTCCGATACGGTCGGAGTGCGATCCTCCCTTTCGCCTGGCTATTGCTTCACCGGGTGGCTGCCTCGGCGTGGCCGTTGAAGCTTCCGTCACATTTGCAGTGATTTGAATATTTTACAAATTAACACAAAATATGCCCGATAAAACGTCTTAATTACCTATCGTTAGTGCTAATATTTGTTTGTGGATAAATACACATTACTGCCAATTCATAGTTCATACAATGGTCGCTAAAACCTCTATTAGACGGGCGCGTTCCTGCATTAGGTGGTAAAGTCACTCGTCCTAAAAGTTCGGAGATAGTCCATACCCGACGATTGTGGAGGCCACGCGCGCGCGGCTGGTTGCGACTTCTTGTCAATCTGCCCTAAAGATCGGCAAGGCTGGCAGGCCGGCTTCCGGTCGAAATCTGTTTGTAAACAATGGTCTGGTACCCAGGACGGCGCGCGCTCTCGAGAGGGTTCGTCGAAGGTTGCGGGGAGCAAGGGGGGGTGCGCCAGATTGATCTGGGCGCCAAAGTATCGGTCCGAGGTCCGGATTAAGGGCTCCTCTCGTGCGCTCTGGATGGGGAGAGATGGTAGACAGCGTCGTTGGATTGCACCGTGTCGACACCGGTGGGAAGCCAATTTGGGGACTCTCTCAATACGGCACGCCGGTCTGCCATTCTCAGGGATTCTGCCTCGCAAGCACGAGAATGGCAGCGTATGCTTTGTGTAGCGGACGCGCCGCTGAGGATCGGATTGTCAGGTCGCGATCGTCAATGCGCATTCCGCCTATGCTCCCTGTCGTCAGCTGAGCGCACTTTGATATTTGCTGGCTACGTCCTTCATCTGCTCGGGGTCCTGACCCGGATACGCCAGGCCTACTGGAGCGGGACGCGAACTACTCTTCCGCTCAATCTCTTCGGTTTGGAAGGTCTATCCATATCTCGGCCGTATATGAAGGTGATGGGATATACATTGGGAATATTGTGGGGGGTCGGGCGATCGGCCGTGTGCCGAGCGTGCCCCGCTCTGGGGTGACTGGTCAGCCCAGCGCGTTTTCCTCGCTCCCTTCTTGGACACGCGTGTCTTGCGTCACCGTGCCATCATTGGTATTTTAGCAGTCTGCGGCCTGCTCAATCGGTCAGCATGTTGTTTTGGGGTCCGCGCGCCACAGCTTTCAGCCTTCGCTGGCCACGGCCGTTTGCCGGAAAGGCATCCTCTTCTTTGGCCGTCTTCCAACGAATCGCGATTTGCCGGGGATGTGGGCAAATTGGCCGCGCCATGTTCAGGCTCGCGGCCCAGCCGGTGCCCAGGTCGGGCGCCCCGCCGCGGCTGCAGCCGTTCGGCAGTACGAACATCGGATGACACTGCCCCAAGTGCCAAAGACGGGATCGGCTCGGGGCGTTTTGGCGCAAAGGTCAAACAGCGCGTGCGCCCGCCGCAAGGCTGCCGGGAAAGCACGCCTTGATCGAGACGGTCACAAAGGTCTCACCCGCCGCATGCAGACTGCCGCCTTGCCACGAAGCTGAAAATGCCGCCGTCCATGCCAGTTTGGCCAGGCGCCGCAACGATGCATCGCCGACAATTCGCCTCGGTACCGGGTCTGCGCTGCCATGGCCTTTGATCCACGACTGGGACAGCCGCGCCAGACGCCGCAGCGGTGTCGCCACCACGGTGGAGAAAGCGAGAGGGAATTTCGAAGCGCCAAACACGGCAACCGGGCCGATGGGGCGTTGCATTCATCCGCGAGTCCAGGGCGCGGGCAGCGGCTGGGCGATCCGCAGGGCGCGGGTGTCGGGCGGCGGTCGAGGGTAGGCACCATCCCGATATTGAGTTGGAACAAAGGACGCGCCTGACCCAGTGGTGCGGCCGCGCTCCCAGCCTCAAGCCGCGCATTTCGGGCAGGCGGTCTTCAGTCGTTTTCAGGTCGCCAGTCTCTGTGGATCTTGAGCGCACGGCGTCATCTCATCGGTCTTTGATGGTTTTCCGCATCTTCGCGTGTAGGTTGCGTGCTGGCGAATTCAGGGTAAGGCATTTGTGCCGCAGCACAGCCTCTGCGAACCCAGCTCGGGCGAACCGGCCGAGTATCGAAGGCCGCGCCGCATGGCCGGTGCGGAGGCGAGAATTGGCTTCAGCGCTTCACGCGCTGGGCCAGCAATCAGATGGTCCCAATGTGGTGTTGAATGTCATATTATTCGTCCTGCCTTTTTTTTACGCAAATTGCGTGGAATTCACATGCTATCGTCGTCGGTACCGGGTGAGAGGCCGATGATCCCCGCCCATCATTGACGCCTGCTCGAGAACAAAATCCTCATAGGCTGTCCAGTTCGCTGCATTCGTCCGCGATTCATCTGACGAGATGCGGCCGGAAGATAACCATGACACTCGTCCGCAGCACCAGCATCACATCGCCAGAAAAGGACTGCTGCATCACCGCGAGATCGGAACATTGATATCGACGCCTCGTGCAGGTCAGGTTGCGTAGGGCGGAAGCCGCGCAAAATAGGCGGCATATCCAGCGCGCCAATGCCAGCCGCGTCGCGCACGCCGCGCATCGGATACCCACACCGCAAACACCGCCGGTGCTGCAGCCGTGTAATAGGGATCGAACCAGCATGTCTGCAGCGCGGCCAATCCTACGCGCGTCCATTACATGCCCCTCGGGGCAAGTCTTACGGCGACAGCATAGTTTGTGGTCACGATCTGACGGTAATAACGGTGATTGTGGTTGCGATCCTCGCGCCGGGATAGCGGCAGCGTAAAAGCCTGCCCCACCACTGGTCAGCGCCTTGCGCTCTACCGGCGTGACGCCCTGTTACGAAAACGTGATTTGCGCAATCCGCTTGTAAAAAGCGCGTAGCCCACAGGAGGTCAGTCGAGCTTGCGTAATTGTCGCGGCTTCGTCAGACAGCGTTGTATTCGTTCATACTTCTTCCCTGAGCTGGATAGAGTTTCTGAAGACGTTCGGGAAAAATTAGCGCTTTGTAGATGCTCTCCCTCCCCTTCGCAGCGATACCGCTCAGCGGGCCGTGTGAACTTCTCTCGAAGATGCGTCTAGCCTGCTCATCTCCCGAGCTTCCTAGCATCATGAAGCACATGAAATACTCGCGTCAACATATGTGTCAATATTTGTAATGCCAATTGTATACCAAATTAACGTAGTTAACCCCGACATATGCCGCAATAAAAGGCATTACTAATAAAATTACAATACATGGCTGCGGGAAGAGCAGCAGCTCGAGCTTGCATTTTTGCCTTACTCCGTACGAATTAAAAACTGGCCTCACTCTGCAGGTGCCCATCGGAACCGTCGCTACGGCCTTTCGTTGATGTCGGATTCAGGCACTCTCAGGCGAAAGCGGGCAACGCCTGTGTCACTTCCGAGGACAGACTAAATGATGATTGGGAAAATAGTCGGTGCTCGGGATGTGAAAGCTAGCAGGTTTCGTAACCGGATTGTCCTGACGCCGTGGAACCGCGACAAGATATTATTGACTGCTCAGGAAATGAGGAAGCGGACATCGCTTGTTACTGCAGCGAAGGACGCTTGCGCCCGTCATATAATCATTCGCTGTCGATCCCGAGTGACTTCACGGCCAGATTGCACTTTTCTGTTCAGCCTTCACAAAACCCGCCAAACCCCTCATCTAAATTAGAGTGGAGGCGTCGGGCAGGTTCAGGGCCAGCTCGGAGCAACGATGCCATTGAGCGCTGGCATTGGCCGTGGTATGTACTGCCGGTATTTTGATATTGCGCTTTTTCGACAGGTCAAGACGCGCTTTGGACCGACATCCATGTGCGCAAGCTTTAGTCTTAACTAACATCAGGTTAGAGTTCGTTCACAAGTCTTGTTTCTCTAAAACGTTTGTCTGATGATCGGAGACTCCATTGTAGGATAACCTCCCAAATTGGACACTATCCTGACCTTAGAATTAGCCACGGAACTGACAGCTCAGAGAGCTGCGACGCTATTGCATCGGTCGTTCATGGACCGAGATTACATCAAGTTAGTGCGGCTCTGGTATTCACGGCATGCTTCTTCGCACGGACGGAAACGGCGCCGCTCACTGTCGCGCCTACGAAGTCTCAGGCATATTCTGCGAATGTCCAGACCGATGATGAGATCATCTTCAATAAACCAATATCCTTTGGCCCGAGCAAAGAACACCCCGAGCCTTCTTCGCTGTTCTCGTAGTGGCCGGCCGTTAGGTTTGATCCGTCGTTTCCCGTTGAAAGCGTCTTTCCTGACGACTGATCACATTCAAACCTTGAGGCCTCCGCCGAAATTCGGAGCATTGATCAGTGCCGTCATTCCCGCAGGGAAATTTTGGCAGGATTGTTGAGCCGATGCCAGTGCTGCGTTCGCAGCAACAGTGGTCATCAGTCTCTGCCCATCTGATATGGACACTCGCGTCCGATACTGGTGATGGATACTGAAAACCTTGCCTGCCGCGACCGGAGGGAAGCGCCCCGTGTTTCAACGCATTTTCAGCCAGCTCGTGAAAAGAATCAGAGCAAGGCCTCGGATGCCTCACCCGAGAACAGGGACGACTTGTGCCAGTCACAGAATACGGGTTGGGGTTCTTGTGCGCCTCCCCATGTCGGCCGAAACATACCATCAGCTTTCTCAATATTTCGATCAGGCTTGAGCCGCGCGCTCGGCCTCTTTAGCGATCAGGGATATATTAATTTGAACGGAAAGGGCCGCCCAAACGCTCTAACCCAGCCGTGTTGTGCGGAAACTTGCTCAACGAGTTTATCATTCTTCTTTGACGCTTTACGGATCATCGTTCATGACGTAATATGTGTTCTCGAAAACGCCGGTGGTTAAAGCTCGTTTGATAGTCAGTCTGCAAGGCTTTTTCCTCGTTCTGGCTTTGTCTCACGCGACTATCGATTTGTGACATGGCCAATAAGCTTGTGCCTGAATCTCGCGTGTATTCCGAAAA
>Ga0163217_1063431_pt1 | contig 16496 bp, 21 predicted proteins | sample SynspAceP_FD_185933 | JGI IMG/M metagenome (GOLD analysis project Ga0163217, IMG submission 185933) | Saline lake microbial communities from Ace Lake in Antarctica - Synechococcus sp. Ace-P (PacBio error correction) | ecosystem: Environmental > Aquatic > Non-marine Saline and Alkaline > Saline ... | reverse complement strand
TAACAGGAGGCAGAGTCGAGCCATCACCAACTGCCATTTGTGCCGTTCCGAGAAATACCCACAATCCGCGTAAGCAGGATTCATCAGGACGCCGCAATACTTGCTGTGAGAACGGTCATGGCAGGCTGTATCTTCGGGCCAGTGACCTCACTGCTTGTGCCTGAGCGCTTGATACCCGGCACGCTGTAACAAGCTACTAGATTCCTGCCCTGAAATATTCCGGCAGGGCCATTCAAGGCGTTATTGGTGCCAAGGTCCCGCAGGGGTTTGAAAATCACCATTGCAATCACGACCCGACTCACTGTATTCGTTATTCAGAGGTCAGAACGCGCGATGTATCGCAATCCGGCATTAGCTGCGTGCGGCAACCAATCCTGTAGTCAACAGTGCTACGCATATGCAAGCGTCCCGCAAAAATCGCGAACGGGAGAGACATAGTGGGCAAACATCTCCATGTATGAACCTGTTAAAGAGAAATCAATGTACCGTTTCTGACACCTTGAAACGCGGATGATCCGGACTGATTAACATCTGGTCGCGGAAAGAATCCACCAGCTCTGAAACCACTGACAATAAACACGGTATACTCGCGACCCCGTTCAACGACCACCAAACTTACCGATAATTACGGATTCTTCATTGAAACAGCGATAAAACCGTCAAACCCAGGCCTCGTAAGAGAATAACACCGCAGAGCAGGCTTGGACCGCAGAGCAGAAAGCGCAGCACCGTTCAAATTGCCCTTTTCTACCGCCGAGGCGGTTAAGCCGCCAAAAAGTTCGCTGCCCCAGCCCTGGCTCTTAAAGGGCATTAATCCACGCACGAAAAGAAAGAATCGGTATGGCCCAAGGGCACCCGCCGGTCATGGAGTAAGCGACTGAATTGATTGCCCTGTTGCGGGCTGACACCGCTAGTCAGCGACACCAGCCAGTGTCGCCTGCTAGCCCAACTATGGCAAATAACTTAGAGCCAGCCCTTCAATCCGCCCCTCTCCCAAGCCTACTCCTTTACTTTGCCAGCCACCTGCCAGTCAAGCTTGACATTCTCAGCAAACGCATTCTACGCCAGCATGGCAGGGCCATTGAAAGCAGCCCGATTCACCAGGTCGGGTGCGGGCGCTTCCAATATGCTCTTGCCTGGCTCTGTATTTCAACCGGTTTTGCGACCATCACGGCTACTGGCTGACCAGCCTGTTTGTTGACCCTGCGGCGCGCGGCTGCGGCTTGGCCAGCAGTTGGTTGAGGAAGTCCGATTGGCTTCTACGGAACCCATCTGGCTTTTTGCCAGACCTGAACTTCAGCAGCCTTTTTACCTCGCAAAGGTTACCTGATCGCTGAGTCCACTTGCCGATATCACTGGGCAGCAAGCTTCGCCCGCTACAAGCGCGAAAAACTAGCTCATTGCACTCGTTCCATCAAGGACTGATCGCCCCCACCGCGCCCAGGACAGCCTGAGCGCCGCATCACGAACTCACACTGCTACCTTACTGTCGCACTACGGGGGTGAACCCAACCGCTGGGCCGAGTGATATCCAGAGAACTGCGAATCAGTCTTTCTTTACAGTTCCAACCCTCATGAATTAAACTTATCAAAAAATGGCAACAATGCGTAGGGACTCTGCCAACGCTTTTATTAAGTTATTAAAGTTCACACACTTTGGGCGTACTTGAGAAGATGCAAGAACTGACGCAGGCTATTGCAGCCGCTACTACCTGGGTTTGCGAATAATGCCCATGCAGAAGAGTTCGACACGCCCATCGGTACCATTGATTGCCAGCATACCGCCACGCTGGCAACACTACATCTGCGCGCGGCCAGTCACTAAACCGACAGGCAAGGGCGCCGTTCAGGGTGAGCCTGGATTTTGCCCATGAAAACGGCGTTACTTGGGGCTTGGGGCATCCAACGTAGACTAGACGATTTCGGCTAGGTCTTGCAGCATCGAGCTCTGATTACTACGTAGGCTACGCGGCGCCATTACTGAAGAATCACTTACACCTGGTCTGCGGCACAACTATACTTTCCCAGGCAACAGCTCCATTGACGTATATGAATGGCTGGCAGCTACGGCCTACGGCTCACTGTAGGGGTCAAGACACTTACAACAATTGCGGACAATCACTACTATTACGTAGGTACTCGATCTGTGAGCTGCCCTACAATCTCGTTTGGAGATTGCATTACGGTGACAGCAATCCAAGAGCGGGCGGACGGCTTCGACTATTAACCGGACTGGCTGTCACCTTGAGCACGAACTCTGGGTCATGGATTGGGCATCATGTACAGCGGACACCGATAATCAAGGACGCGACTGCGTTACAGTTACAGCAGCACCGATTCGTGCGCTCCAACGTTACCCTTATGGATCAAGAGCTTCTACGCAATTATTCAGGCAGCCTGGCGTCTGAAATGCAAAAGCCCGATGAGCGACCTCATGGCGTTCATCGGGCTTTGTCATTTCTGCCTTTTATGATCACCAGGTGCTGATCAAGCCTCTTGGCAAGGTCACAACCGCGCTGACCCTGTATTTCCCACCGCGATCGCGGTAAGAAACCTCCACAAGGGCTCGTCCGATTCGAAAAACAGCATCTGCGCCACACCTTCATTGGCATAAATCTTGAAACGGCAGCGTGGTTGGGTTGGAGAACTCACAGCGTCACATGGCCCTCCCACTCGGGCTCCAACGGCGTGAGTTCGACGATAATCCCGAACGCGCAATATATGTGCTCTTGCCCAGGGCAGGATGGTCAGCACATTGCCGGATGCGGAAGTACATCGAACCGTTGCGGGCGCAGGGCGAAGGAATTGGGTGGATGATGCAGGAGCTCGCTAGTGGATATCGACAAAGCTTTTTTCATCCGAAATGCTTGGGTCGAAGTCGCCGAAGTGGATGTGTGAACACCTTGAATTCATCTCGAGCAACGCAATCATAGCCATAGCTGAAAACGGCCATAGGAGATGACCCGGTCATCGCTTCGCCGCGTACCTGAGCGCTCGACAAAGGGTCGATCATCCCCTGTTCTCGTGGACATTGGACTTATCAACGATCTGACTTGATGCTCATTGACTTGCCCTAGACTTGTGCAAAAGAGTGCATTTGTTAAACGGGTTATTCCCCGGTGAAAAAAACACTGCACGCGCTCTGAGTTCAATCGTCGCTGATACTGATGCTGGGCATTGCCCTTCGCTCCTGGGACGCTCGTTCGGCGATGCGTGCAGCCTACGTGCCTGGCCAACCTGATAGATTCATGCTGATCTGGCACTTCCGGCTCAGCAACCACGTGGGCGTCCGCATTCTGCCTAGCTCGCGGGAAATCATCAGTGGGGAGTTGGCATGGAGGGCCAGCAGAATTCCACCCCGTACTGCTCGCCAGCCGCCTCACCACCCGCTCACCAAACGAGTTGCCGCATGGCCACACTGCGATGGCAAATGTGGATCGCCATGTTGTCACTACCCCAAGCACCGGGAAATATTCACCTTGTGAAACAATCTCGATATCCTTTGATCGCACCGAGCAGCGCCAGGTCCTGCGGTGTAGTTAACAATCACGCACGGTCACCGGCACACTTTTCCGCCAGCGTCAGCTTGGATCTGTCGCCGGTTACCCGGGCATGTCGACGACCAGATCATAGTCAAGATTTCATCCCAGGCCGGTCCTGCGTCAGCAACTGCCATTCAGCGCACCCGACACATCGGGCCGCGCCAGACCACGGGAGTTTGTTAGTCACGTCCACCAGGAAAGCCACGACATGACCTGCACGCCATGGGCGCGGGTGCGCGACAAACCACTATGTTATCTTTGACCTCTGGCGCGTATGGCCCGCAGCCCTAGCATCAGCCATGCTGGGCCATAAATTGTCTGCATCGAGCAACGCCCACGCTGGCGCCCTCGCGGGCCAACGCCAGCGCCAGATGACCGCAGGGTGGATTACCCCCACGCCACCCTTGCCAGATGCCACGCAATGATGTTCTTCACGTGCAGCCCAAGCGCTTTCGATACTGCCTGAGCGGGCGCCGAAGTACTAACGCAGCGCACATTGACCGTAGCCGACTCAACCTGCGTCGATGACTCCACTGCAACCTGCAGCATTTGCGCAAATACCGCAGTTAAGCGCTGGCCAGCCGCGTAACCACTCGATTTCGACCGTTCACCTGGTGCCATCAATCCGATATCACGCAGCACCGGCGCTGTCAGATCGGTTTCAAGATAAAGGTCCTGATACGGGCTCAGGGCGAGTTCAACACGACTGCGACTCAATAAGATGAAACATGGGCTTTCCAAGAAGGATCAAGCTATCATGCTAATGGTTGGAGGTCGCTTCGCTGGGAAAACCCGAGTAATAATCTGCGAGGAATATAAAGTGTCAGCGCGCAGCCGGCCCAGCAGCTTTTAGTACTGATCCGTCTGGCATCAGCAGTGGAATGCCTTATCGGCGTTGAGCACAAATCTTGACACAAAGCGCGGCCGGCGACGCGCTGTTGTAATTTGCCGCTAACGGAAAGGGCATCGTCCCCGTGGGCGCGCCGGATTTCAAACCCGGTAGATGCGCCAGGCGCGATCTTAGGTTGACTCTATTCCTTCCGCCACAGTTCGCGCCTTCCATGCTTCAGGCAGCGTTCCAAGCCTGCTCCATCTCTTCTCACTGCACCTTCTCCACTTCTTTCCTGAGCTCTGCGGTGGTAATCAGCTGGCAGTATCACCCTTGTGCGGCATCAACCTGCTCAAGCAAGGCATTTCATCAAAAACGCCTCACGCGCTCCCACCGACCATTTCAACAAAGGTTGTCGCGTATCGGCATTGCTCAACTCGCGAAAGCTCACGCTCTCCCGCGTCAGGTTAAACCAGTTCGAATGTCGCTATTTTCGTTGATGATGTCTCCCAGGCGCTCGGTATTCAGCGCGTCTGCACCTCAGGAATATGCGGGACCAATTCAACCACGCCTCTTCAATTCATTATCCTTGTGCGCATCCGACAGGCTGTCATTACAGGCCTCATTACCATGAAGGTAGCGATGAACTGTGCCTGGTTGGCGAAGATCAGATAATCCTGAACCTGGTAGAAATCCATTTCCTGATGAGCGAAACACGGCTGAATTATTTGCGTCCAGTTGGCCGAAGCTTGCATGCCATCTAACAGCTCGCCGTACTCCATGTGGTTGGCTGGGCGCCATTAACGCTGTAAGTTCCCGCGCAGACGGTTATCCATGGTACGGATAGCCATTGCCGTCAAAATTCGGCGGGCGTATCGTACTTCCTTTGCGCTCCACACCTGCCAGCCTTCAGCACGATAGCAAGGGCCGGGCAGATTGCGTTCACGGGAAGGCTTTCAACAGGTCTTCATGCTGCGGAAGGCAGGATCTTGAGGATCTTCGGCGTTCAGCTTTTCGTCATCGTCAGCCACGAAATTCAGGCTGAACAACTGCGATTTCAGGGCACCGACTGCCGCCAGACATCGGAACCGAAAGCCGTGAGATGCACCATCCTGAAAAACCTGGTCGTTAGATATCCGTCAGACCCACCCAAACTGCCCATAGGGGTAGAGCCTGACCTCCCCGACCTCGCCGTACGGATTTTTCACCTGATCAACTTCGCAAATTTTTCGCGTATTCATAATGCACACTGCCTTCTATCTCTCCAGACCAAGACCCCAGGTCGTGACTTTTCCGCCTGATGTGCTTCGGAGCCGCTGTTTCAGGTGCGGTAAGGCTGTGTCCTGGCTCTCGACCACAGCGCAAGGCAAAACGGACAGCCCGGCAATCAATCCATTACGCATTATCCATGAAACGCTCCTTATTCATTGTTTCTGGTTAAGACATTTCCAACCTTTAGCACAAGCGAACCTCTATGCAAAAACAACGACGGGTTATGTTGAATAAAAGCAACATTTCAAAGCGCTATTGACAACAGTCCGCACTCGGCCTGTCTGCAGAGGGACAAACACATTGCCCGGCTCAGAAGGGCCCGACCACAAGGGTTGGGGAAAACGCGATGATCAGCGCTTTCAGTTTGCTGGATCGCTTTACCGAGCAGATCGAAAAACTGATTCTCGGCTGCACCGTGCTATTTGTAGCAGCTGCCTGTGAGTGCACGTGCTGGCCGGCAACCTGTTCGCCAGCGCGTTCACCGGCCAGGTTGAGCTTACACAGAATCAGTTATGTGTCATGACCTTCGCCAGGCTGGCTACCGCCGTGCGCCGGAGCCAGACATATTCATGCATAGTCGGCGTTTTATGATCAGCATCAAAGGCAGGCCGCGCAAGCACTTGCTCATCGCCATTGCACTGCTCACCGGGCGCGCTGATGTTACTAATCTGTAGCTGGCACGCATGGATTACGTCAGCAAACCATGCAAAGCCGCGGCGCACTACCTCGAGCGATATGATATATCCCTGTGGGATTCACCTACCTTGCACCCACACATCGGCTATCGCACCTCGCCGCCTGCAGTACTGCAAGTTGAACGGCTGCGCGAGCCACTCATTTCCGAGGAGATCTACCGTATTCACGCGAGCGAAGAAACAATACGACCCCCGAAGGTGCCGTTGATGCTGATCATCGAGCATCCCGAATCTGAGCAGAGAGCCCGCCCATGCTGACGCTGATCATGATCACATGATCGTGCTGCTGACTCGACTTCCCGATGATGGTGCCACTGCGGTCGCCAGTCTGATGTTCCTGTTTCTGGGACTGGATATGAAGCAACGTGGGGATTGCTCAATGGCAGATCGAATCAGCGGGTACAAAGCTGGGCGCTGCGCAGCCGTGCCAGCATGTTCATCTTTGACTGCCGACCTGATGGACCCGTCGGCCACACCCCAACCGCTTGCTGGATCTGGTGTCAAAATCCTTCGTCGGGCACCTGCGCGGCGGACATGCCCTCACCACTGCTGCAGTTGCCACGCTGTTCGTTGCCGTCTCTGCTCGACCCAGGCCACAGTTCGTCGCCGATGAGGACGGCCCAATGCGGTCCCAAAGCTTGCTGAAAAGGGCTATTAACGGACTCGTCAGCATCGCGCTTGATTATCAATGCCAGCATATCGCTCTGCTATATTCCGCCTAGCATCGGCAGATATAATTTCTAATGGCCGTACGGATCCGGCGGCTCGAATTGCACCTAGTTTATCGACAGGCATCCGCCCGGCCTTCTGATCCTGCTGATGTTTTCCCTGTATTTGCTGGATATGCTCTCTATCGCATGGTTATATACACCGGAAGAGCCGCGCCACCTGTGGATAATAAGCCGGCGCGACGCCTGAAGAAGGCCTATCTGCCACTAGGCTTCCCCCTGGTGGTGGTAGGCGGATTACGGCGGGATCTTCAGCCACCACCGAGGCGCGGCCCATTTGCCGCTGCTCTATGCCACCTGTTTCTGGAGTGATCTCCTGCGCGCGTTGAAGGTTTCAGCGAGAACTCTGAGATATTAGCTTATCGGCCGGCCTGATTTACTGCATGTGCGTGTTTATTCTGGAATAGCTGCAAGGCACGGCCTTCACTTAACACCATATTCCTATATTCCGCAATTCCCCAAGCGCTGCTAAAATAAGAGCACAATGATCGACACCAAATCGCGACAGCAAACGCTGTGATGTTGCGCGCTGATCGCGTGTCCTTTTAATGCTGCAAGTTGTCGACCCAAAATATATATAATATAGGATTCTCACCCCGCTATTCAACCGGCTGTACCGGCACCGCCGCCGGGCGCTGGACCCAGTGCATGTGGGGGTTAATATGTCACGCATGCAAGCGAGCGATCGGCTCCAGCTACCCGCCATTCCGGCTGCGGATATCTTCACAGGGCCATGGCGGTGGTTATCGCCGCCATTACTTTGACGTTACATTCGTGCACTTGCCGTTTTATCCTAATTTTGCCTTGGTAACACGGTAGATAATTGATCATGTCCCCGGCCCGTGATCGCTCTGAGTGGCCAATTACCACTGCCCCTCATGATCACTAACGGAACATGGGCTGCGAACAAACGCAACGCTGAGCTCCGGCAGAGCTCACCTGATCATCTCGGACTGCGATGCAGCGAGAGGCCATCTGAGCGCCTTGAAGTCGTGATCAGCCCCGCTGGCCAGCCAATGTTACACTGCACGCACGCCGAGAGCGTAGTTTGCGTCATCGTCACGCGCGCCGCCAGAGGGGTCACAGCGTACCCTCCGAGTACCAGAACACGGCGGTAGCCAATTTTGCACAATGGGCAAATCACCGTGCTTTCTCCGGCTTTCCGGGCGGATGAACGGCATAAAACCGAAGCAAATGACACCCTGACGCCCCGGTTCTTCACCCAGCAGCTCGGCAACCCTGCCCATCCCATCCCGACTTCGCCACACCCGAAAAACACAGCGCCCTTTCGGCATGCGGCAATCCGCAAGCGAGCAAGCATTCCGCAAACGGAGATCCGTCAGCGCGCCGCTTACTTGCGTCAGTCGCCCGCTGGTGCCATGATGAACGGCAACACTCCAAACGCACACTCTTCAGCTCCGACCGCAGCTTGCTCGCTGGCACGCCACTGCCATAACGTCCGCTACCATTGGCGCCCCGCCCATCGGCGCACGCAGCCGGATGCGCAGAGGGCGCTGCCTGCTGAAGGCTTCGCCGCAATCAACCTCATGGCTGGGCACTCTTCAGGGTCTCCTGATAAGCGTCCCGCAACGGCGAATGGCGGCTTGCCACAGCAATACCAACCGTCCGACAAATGCCACTGATCAATAAGGGTAATGTTCGCTTCACACCGCCGGCTCGCGGGTACTAAGCTCAACCTCTCCCCCCGAAATCATCCCTGTTCCCCCGATAAGCCTATGAAGGAAGGGCCGGGCCCAACGACTAAAATTAAGGCTTGCCGTTGCATCAATCTTGCGCCGCAGGCGCAACGATTTGTAATTCCGCTATACGGTCGCTGCATCGGTCGGTTTTTACGGCCAGCCCACAGCCTCCAGGATATGCCCCCAAGAACCTTGACGCGGGCCCTTTGAAAGCAACCCATTCCCTTGACCTGTGTCATTATGCAAACGAGGGCATCTTTCCTCATAACTTGCCCCGCCCGTTTTAGACCCCTTTAAACCTATTGCGCTGGAACCTCGCATTGAGCACAGCTACCACTTCGACACTTATAACTACAAAGTGGTACGTCAGTTCGCCCGGTTATGACGGTGATCTGGGTTCGTAGGCATGGGAGCCTTGGTGTCCCTTCTGCAGCCCAGCTAGTCTGGCCCGCCCCTCAAACTTTATCTACCCTGGGACCAGCTTTGGACGCTTCGCCCATTGTCACACCAATGCCGTGATCCTTGCCTTGTGGTGATGCCTTTGATGCCCACATCGCTCTATGTGTACAGCGTACGTCTCAAGCAAGCTGTTCGGACAAGCTGGCGGTTTTCGTTTTCTGGGAGTTGGCAAGCAGTGATTGGAGCTTCGTCACCACCCTGCCACTGGGTCTGGACGTCCAGCCAAGGAATTACGCCGAGCTTGGAATTGCCGCATCGACATTCCGGTCGCCTGTGGTCTGACAGGCATCCGTTGTGTGTTCGTTTGGCAACCATCATGAAGCGCAAATTGAAGCAACATTACTTAGGCAAACGTTTTCTTCGGGTGCCTTCATCACTCACCGAAGCTACCTGCATATCGTTAACGCGATGGCCATGCCCGGTGTCCGCCTCAAGTCGTACTCAGTATTCCGGGGCGACCGACGCGATGCATCCAGTGTGGTACGGTCACAACGCCGTGGGCGTTCTCCTGACATTGCCGGCTCCTGGGCATGATGTATTACTCGTACCCAGAGCAGGCCAACCCCATCACTCCTACCGCTTGTCGATCGTGCACTTCTGGGCCTTGATCTCCATCTATATCATGGGCCGCCCTCACCACCTGCATTACACCGCCCACTGCCTGACTGGGCCCAGTCCCTCGGCATTGGTTGATGTCACTGATTCTGGCTGGCGCCCCAGACTGGGCGCATTGAATCAACCCCGGCATGATGACCCTCTCCGGCGCCATGGCACAAAACCTGCGCACAGATCCGATTCTGACGCTTCCTGGTCGTGGCACTGCTTCCTACGGCATGCTCCACCTTGAAGCCCGATGGATGGCCATCAAGACAGTTAATGCCGTGCCCACTTACACGACTGACATTTGGTCACGGTACACGCCCCCCCGGTGCGCTGGGCTGGCGTTGCCATTTTGATCTTCCATTGGTTCGCCCTGTATCACCTGTCCCCCAAGCTTGGCCGCGAGGAGAGGTAACAGCATCCGCTGGATCAACCGGCACTTCTGGCTTCCCGCCACTGTGGGCACTGTGCTGTACATTCGTAATTCCCATGTGGGTCAACGGCATCACCAGGTTGATGTTTTGGCGCGCACGTGAACGTCGACGCACCCGACCTACTCCTGGCGTGAAGCGTCTGGAAGGCCAGCCACCGGCTTTTATGTCCGCATGATCGGCGGCCTGTTCTTCCTCCATCGGTATGCTCCTGATGGGCTAACAACGTCTGCGCGCACCATATCGTCGCTCTCAGCCGCTGAAGCTCCAAGCTGCCGCTTCAAATGGCCCCAGGCAGTCGCACCTAATGAAAAGACATGAAATGTAGAAAAGAAACTGCCTTGTTGGTTGGTGACTATCGTGATTGCGAATTCAGTTCGGCGCCTAACCCCAGATCTTCCCGCTGTTTCAGCAGGAAAACCACAGCCAATCGAGGCCTTGGCCCCCTACACCGCTTCTGAGCTGGAAGGACGTGACATCTACATTCCGAAGGCGCGTCGGTTGCCACTCGCAGATGTGCGCCCGTTCCGTTCGTAAACAAGAGCGTTTTATGGCCATACTCGGTGCCGTGAGAGCGTTTATGAAAAACCTTCCTGTGGGCTCAAGCGCACCGGGCCGGACCTGGTCGTGTGGGCCAGCCGCTACTCATGACTGGCACCGCGCGACTGGATCAAAACCTCGTGGACGTGGTTCCTGGAATCCGAAAATGCCGTCCTACCCCTGGCTGCAGGAAAACGAGCTTGACGGCAAGCCACACTGCTGCAAGTATGGACTCGGCTGCGTCGCCTGGGGCGTGCCCATACAGCGACGAAAGACATTGCCACTTGCTGAGCAGGACGTCAAAGGAGCTCCCCGAAATCGACGCCCTGAGCCTACCTGCAAGCACCTTGCACGTTCTTCGGCCACCCGCGCCGGTAACTAACATGATATTCAAATTACTCTCGAAGCATTGCGCACATTCCCTGCGATGCTGGCATTCATCGGTATCACCGTATGGGCGTACAATGCTCCTACAAGAAAAGATTTTGACGAAGCCGCGCAACTGCCCTTCGCCGAATGAGTCTGAAGATGAAAAAGCTCGCCTGTTTGAGCAGCAAGATGCTAGGAGTAACAAGCATGAGTAATTCTTGGAGCGGGTACATCATTTCCTGGACCCTATCACCTTGCCTGATCCTTCTGTTGCTTCTTCGCTACCCGCAAGGGTCAGCACTCGGGAGGAAAACGAGGAAAAACGTAGGCCACTCCTTTGATGGTACTCAAGAATACGACAACCCCCTGCGCGCGGGGTTTCATCCTGTTCATCGCCACTATCGTGTTCAGCGCGTTTACCTGGTGCTCTACCCCCCGCATGGGTAAATTGCCGGCATCCTGGGTTGGAACTCAGGTAGAGCAGTATGAAGAGTGAGGTCGCTGACCACAGAAGAGCGCTTCGCAAACCGATCTTCGCCAAGCGTTCGCTGACATGTCGGTAAGGAAGTGGCCAAAACGACGAACGCCCGTCGGATGGCCAGCGCCTGTTGCGTTGACGCTTCTGTCTGCCACGGCTCGCGATGCGCCGCCGCGCCTTGCTTCCCGAACCTGAACCGATGATGACTGGATTTGGGCGGCGGAGCCTGACCAGATTACGCACCACCTAATCAAGGCGCAGCAGCAATGCCGCCTGGTTTCGTTATTGGCCGAGCTGGCGTACGCACACACGGCTGGTGGCTACGTACGCCCAGTCTGGCTGGCCTGGAAACAAGAAGTGTGGATCTGCGCCGTTGAGCAGGTTCAAGACCAATTGCGTGGCCTTTCACGTCCTGAGGGCAAGGCATTCCGCTGTGGGTGCGCCTGACCTGACTAATGACACTGCTGTTGCTCGAGCATGTGCAGGATACAACAGACACTGCTTATGCCGCAACGGCAATATGCCCTCCCCCAGGCGCACATGGTGAAGACAAAAACTCCCACTTGCTGATGCCTATGTCATACGGCCTTTCCAGCGTAACGGGCTGACGGCGAAACAAGACTGATTCACCACCCCGCCGCGACGCCAAGTCGCATGGCGTTCCTAGTAATAGCCACACTATTCTTGGTGGTTTAAGCGCTTACAGCCCCGCCGGACCAACCGTGCCGGGCACGTCTTCCGCACTCCACCATGGCCCATCAATCCATGAGTCGAAAAAGATCCCGTCCAAAAACGTTACACCGCCGCTGTGCAGGTTCAGACCTATGATCTGTACGCAAGCCCGACAAGATCCCATTACCCCGGTCGTACAAGGATTGTTTCGGCAACGTGTCGCTTGATGGGCTGGGCCTCTGTTCGCGCTCTATTTCGTACTGCTTGCTTGATGGGGTGGCCGCCAGCAGTTGCTGTTTGATCTACCGGCTCGCCAGCCTTCCATATCTTGCCTTCGGACCTCCAGCCGGAGACTTTTTTCTGCTCCGTTCTTTACTGATCCATTATCTGTGCCTCGGCCTGTTTTTATCACCGTGGGTTGCCGGGCGAATTTCTGTGCGGTTACACCTGCCACAGACGGTCTGGACAGTTGGATTTTCAGTTGGCAGAAAAGTACTGAAGCGTGAGCGCAAGCGCGCATCAAGCCGATAAACAGCAATGAATGCCAACAAGCTGGCCGCGCCGACGCCAAGCACACCATCGGTAGCGTGTCATGTCACCGCATTAACCTTCGTTGCCTATTCACCCCGATTCGCGAGCTGATTTCCAGGAAACCTTCACCTTTCAGACAGCTGCTGGGCGCCTGTTCTGTGTGTTCTTTTCACCATGGCCACCATATCAACGCCGTTGCTACAGCGAGCAGGTGTGTTGTCTATATGTGCCTCCTATGGGGCGCTTTTCAGAGTGTTATGTTCGACAAGACACTCTCATTCGCTTGGGCCTATGACCGGTGCGCGGCGAGCAACGACGGCCGCGCAAGAAAGCGGGTTGAACCTCTTTGCAGTCGCCTGGGTGATTGGTGGACTGCAATATCTGCGTCCAGGTTGGCCCAACGGCATCGATATTCCGTGCACGCCGCCAGTATGAATGCATCCAGTGCGGCAGCCTTATCGACGCCTGCGATGAGGTCATGTGACAAGAGGAAACACCCGCGCGTCCTTACAGCTACACCACCGAGCACAAATCTCGCCGGAAAGGCCCAAGTCATCCGCCCGCGTCTGCTCGCTTACGGCGCCGCCTTGAGCGATCATGATAGTCTGTTTATCATTAGACGTCACCAGCTCTTCCGAGGTATCGCGATGTGCAGCGCGACCGCAACTCTGTCCGCGAGGCGCGCGGTTGGAGATATCGAGAATGTCTAACATTTCATTCGCGTTTTCAACAAGGCGCAGCAGCAAGCGAGCGCACCTTTGATCTCACGCATCGAGGGCATCCGGAAGCTTGAAAAAATGAATTTGCCCGGATAAACCGCTTGACAGTCGAGCCAAACGGGCACTTGCAGTTGCCGGTCAATGTTGCAGCTGAGATCCCGCCTTCCTGGAAAGCACCAACATGCCAGTCAATTTCCGGGTCACCGCTGAAGACGACGCTCAGGTCACTACCCTGTCCAGCAGAGTCGGCTTCATGGCCCCCACAGTCAGGTAACGGACATGGAACGATTCGCAGCACGAACGAGATTATTCCCACCGGGTACAGCAGTTCTGGCCCTGGTTCATGTCGGCATTTCTGGTGTTCGCCTGGTCATCGTCTGGCGGCTTTTATCGCCGCTCGCCAACCAGGGACAGGCATGGTGCCCGGATAACTATACAACTGCAGGGCCGAGCGATCAACATGCACCCTGCGCACCGCGATCAAGCCACGCAGTTTGCGCTGTCTTCGAAGTTCACTGTGACGAACTGACTCGGTGAGATCAGTCTGAGCATTTGATGGCAGTGGAGCCATTGCCGACTGATCTTTGCAACTGGAACCTGATCTCCCCTTTCCACGCGAAGCGTGACCGCACCGTGGCTGCTTCACGGTATCAGTGGCAATCAGTACGCTGGCCCAGTTTACGAGCCCCATTGCAGGGATCGCCATTACGTTGACTTGAAGCGACCCGCGCAAACCGGCGGATACCGCTGGGTGCCGACGGACGAGAATCACCTCAGCGCCGGGCAACCTACCGTCTCAACGCCAAGTAAGTATGGCCAACCCAGGCTCCGTTGTCTATCACTGCGGCGAGCCGCTACCCGCCGTCTCCTCTCTGACCAGCCCTGATTCTGGCGAGTCCAGCATTGTGTTGCCCTGGGCTGCCAAGCCGTTGCCGACGCGAATTGTCGCGGCGGCTGAGAGTTATTACCGGCATCGCCTGATAATGCGAACAACCTGAAGCTTATGCCGCGATGTTCCCAGGCATGAAACTGGACTGTTGACCGTGCGATTGTACAAACAGCGTTCATGGTCACAGCGAGGGCGATCAGCAGCAGATCCAATGTTTGATCGAAGTATCAGCTGTGCGGCCTCGGTGGCTGGATAGAAAAGGCCTGATACAAGGTGCAGTGGTGTCAGCCAGGCCACCCCGTAAAACCTGGCAAACCACGTTCTGACGCTACCTGGACCCGATGCAGACACGCCTTTCCAGTCTGCTGCAGAAATAAAAACGCATCGGCTACGTGCCCACCCCTTCGAGGCGACAGGCCAGCGACGCAGATCTGCCGCCGAGACCGCCGCTATATTGCCCGGCTGCTGGCTGGCGGCCTGATGTTCATGCAGGTCTATGATGCCACCATGCCTGGTATTGAAGAGTTCCACCAGGATCTGGGACGGCCGATATTATGGCGATCATTCTGCGCTGGGTGAGCCTGGCCATGACCACGCCGGTTGCTGATAGCTGTGCGCCTTCTTCCAGGGCGCCTGCGTGATCTTAACAATCCCGGCGTTGATATGGAACGTATCCGTCTCGCTGCGATTGGCCAGGTGCCTATCTGGGCCGGTATTGGGCCACAGTGACAACACCGCGAGATCCTTTCGATTCGTTGACCATGTTTGCGTTCTTCTTAGCTCGCGGCCGCTACCTGGAACGCCGTGCGCGGCAAGCGCCGGTTGGAAAGTAGCGCCAAGCTGTCAAACCTGCTGTCCGCCCAGTGCCATTTTGCGCCTTGAACGCTGAAGGCCAAGCCCGAGCGCATCATGCTTGATGAAGTACGCCCAGACACCTGCTGACATCAGCCGACGAAAGCATTCCCGGCCGATGGCTGGATCATCAGTGGTATCCAGCAGCATCGACGAATCGGCCGCTGTCGGCGAATACCTGCCGCTACCCAAGCGCCCTGGCGACCACCGTCACTCGCTCGCACGCGAAGTGTCGAGGTCCGCTGCGCAATCCGGCGTCAGCGCGATTGGCCAGGAAACCCGCTTGTCGGCCATTGTTCGCCTGCTGTGAGCGGCACAAACCGATAAGCCGCTTGCACACATAGCCCGAATCAGTAGCCCAGTATTTTTGTTGATTGTGACATTCAGCGCGCTCGCCGTGTGGTTGGCGCAACTCTGTGTGGCAGGTCAACGGGACACGGCTTTTCTGGATCGTTCTGCCCATGCTGTGGCACCTGCCCCTGCCGCCCTTAGTCTCTAGGCAACGCCAACAGCACTTGACCACGGCACCCCGCAGCTCTGCAGAAGCTGGCGTTCTGATTTACTCCGCGGACACGTGCTCGAAGGCTGACCAAGTCGTATACCGTGGTGCTCGACAAGACCGGCACCTTACCGAGTGGCCGCATGACCCTGAGCGGACATAGAAGCACTGCCCGGGTTTCAGGATAGCGAAGCAGGCGTTGCCTGGCTCGCATGCCTCGAGCCGCGCTCCGAGACCGATCGCCGGGCGTTTGGCCGTTCACGCTCGAGGCAATTGCTGGACAGCGTAACCAGTTACCCAGGCAGCGGCCTGAGAGGCGAGTGCCATGGCAGCTGTTGCGCATTGGCTAAACCGCCTTTGTGCGAAAAACTGTAGCGGCAAGGCCGCCCCTGGCGTACCCGACCAACCTTGGCCAGTGGCTGTTCTGGGGACCGCCAGGGGCCTATCGCCTGTTTGTCTGAATGAACGTTTTGCGCACGCGACGCCCTTCCGGACCTGATCATCGGGCTTCAAACAAGCCACCTCAGACGTCCATACTGCTGGTTCAGCGACCCCACGACCAGTGGTGCAGCGCATGGCAGCCAACTGGTATTGAGCAGGCCATCGGGTCGAATCCCTACTCCCGTCGACAAGCTCGCGTTACTTGCAGCCGTAATGCAGTACGAAGGCCGCATCAATCAAGTATCTGATG
>Ga0163217_1112491_pt1 | contig 16499 bp, 21 predicted proteins | sample SynspAceP_FD_185933 | JGI IMG/M metagenome (GOLD analysis project Ga0163217, IMG submission 185933) | Saline lake microbial communities from Ace Lake in Antarctica - Synechococcus sp. Ace-P (PacBio error correction) | ecosystem: Environmental > Aquatic > Non-marine Saline and Alkaline > Saline ... | reverse complement strand
GGTGCTGCTCAACCTGGTTCGGGTCTTGGCACCGGCTACATCTCACCAACGCCCGCGGAGGCTTAACTGGATCTGCTCGCTGTATCCACCACTCCTGGTTCGTTGCTCGGCGCCGTGCTGGCAGCGCGAAGCCCCCCCTGGCGGCAGAAACAACAGAACCAACGGATCGGCCTGGCCTGGGTCTGCTGCTGCGTAGCCGTGGTCCACCGCGGTGAAGGCGGCGTCTTTGGCCACCAAGCGCGCCGCCAGGAATGAGCGAGCCAGCAGACTCTTCGGCCCTTGAACCGGGATGCCTGCTCGGGCTGTTACCGGCGATGGCCGATGGGTGGCCGAGGCTGCTCGAGCGTGAAACGGAATCAGCCGCCGCAAGGGAGCGGCATCGACAGCCCCCGATCTGGTTGCACCGGCTGTCATGCAGAAGGTCTGGCCCGCCGCACGTCCAGCGAACCCCCCGCGATTCAGCGCAGCCACCTGCGCAGCCTTGGGGGCCAGCCTGACCCTGGTCAGCCCGAGCAAGCGATCCTGATTGATTCCTTGAACCGCGGCGCCATTCCAAGATTTCGCCCAACATATGGTTTGGTGAGTCGGGCCTGGAGCTGCGTTCAGGCCACGCCTGGCTCGAAGGCAAAACCGCCCCGCTGCCTTCCGGTTCCGCTTCAGGCGGCTACAGGTTCGCTTCGGGCACGTCGCCTGCTGGCGTTGATCGTCCCCTGCGCCCCGGCACGGCCTTCCAGCCCATTTTTTCGCCTTGTCGCCACGGGTCTGGGACTTGACTTCTGGCTCTGAAAGGCTGAAACCGTCTGGTTGGCGCCCGGGGAAAGGGAGGTGGGGCTTGGCGCCGGCGGCTGGGCGGAGGACCCCAGCCATCATGACGATGTGAAATCAGGCCCATGTCCTATTCCTCGCTGAGCCGCCATGCCTTTGCCGGCTGATCCTGCTGTTCTGGTCCAGGTTTGGCGTTCAGCCTGGCTGCTGAACCCAGCCGCGAGGATTTCCAGTGGTTTTCTGCAAGCTGCGCCGGCCGGCCTGGCTGACATTCGAGCGCCTGATTCCTTTTGATTCTGGCTGGCGATCTACGGGCCTGCTTTATGCCTCGCGCCTGATTCAGCTGGCGGCGCCGGTAGTGGCTTGGTAGGGCGATGGCCGGCTACCTGTGCTGTTGCTGCTTTGGTCCAGAGCTGACACCTGGCTGATCTGCCGCACCCGGCTCGCTCACCGCAGGGCACGGCCGGTCGGCTTCGCCGGCTGGGTTCTGGGGCGTGGCGCCACGGGTCCTGGTGGCCTCCAGTTTCAGGCCGGCGGCCGTGCTGCTGGGCCCTACCTGCTCTGGAGCCCCCTGGGCACCCTGCTGTACCTGGGCAGATGCGTCGCCTGGAATCGCTCGAGACGGAAGCCAATACAGCCCGCCCTGGCAGCCGCTGGATCCCGTGGCCAGAATCGGCCTCACTGCCGACCACTGATTGCCTGCATTCCACGATGGCTTTCTCCCCGTAGCTCGATCAAGCAGATCCGGCCAACCTGCAACACCCAGCGAACCTGCAACCCCGGCTGACCGTTGGAGCTGGGCCTAACGGCTGGAGCGCCCTGGTTGCCGTCGTGCTCTGCCCTTGGTCTGTGCGCCGGCCTGGCCAGCCCGGCCTCGGGGGCCAGGGTGGTGGAGCTCGACTACCGGCTGCGAATTGGGATTTTGCTCGCCGCCCGTTACGACAGCGGCCCCGTCGATTTATCCGCTTGGTGGGGAATGTTTCAGCCGGCACCATCCCGGGGCGTTCGCGGTGCTGCGCTGGCGCGGATGTGAGTTTGCAGTTGCCGCGCAGCAATGACGCCGGCCCATCCCCATGCTTTACACCGATTGGCAGGTGGTGTTCTGGGGCCTGGAGGATCCCGGCCCATTCCCCTTCCTGGCTCATATAGCGGCGTCTTCAGTATCATTTGCCTGCGATGGGGCCGTCAACGCAGGTTGAGAACGGGCCAGAGACTTTCCGCCTACCTACGCTGGCGCTTCGCCACTACAGAGCACTTTCGCAAGAGCATTTTTTGATGGACACCCTGCAGACCAGCTGCGAGGCTCATCAGCTGCTTGGCCGATCCCCACCTCAACAAAAGCACGGCCTTCAGCCGCCGAGGAGCGCCAGGCGCTGGGGCTCGACGGATTGCTGCGCTTGGCGGTTGGAAACCCTGGAGGCAGCAGGGTGGGCCAGGTTCTGGCATGCTTTCAAACGATCTCTCGGGCCTGCATCTGGAGAAAATATTGCTTCGCCAGGGTGCTCAGGGCCAGCAATGCCAACCCTTCTTCCACCCGCTTTTTCTCGCGAGCCACATTCTGGACGCCTCTTGCTGCTCGATTCGTTCTACACCCTCTCGCGGTTGGGAGGGCGATTCCAGCGCTTCAGCCTGAATTTCCGCAGCCCCTCCGCGTGGCGGTTTACCCTCCACCACCAGGACCCAGGATCACTTCGACACCATCCTGCGCCAGTCGGGCCGGGGGCCCGGTCGATCTGATTTTCTGGTCACCGATGCCCCAGGGCACTTTCTTGGCCTGGGCGACCAAGGCATTGGTGGCGTGAGATCTTGCCAGGGCAAGTTGGCTGTCTATACCATGCTATGCGCTCGACTTTACCCCATGCCGGCATAGCTTGCGCGGTGGTGCTTGATTGGGGCCACCGACAACCTCGCAGTTGCGCGACGATTCCCTCTACCGGCTGCCGCCAGCGCGCTCTGAGCGGCGGCGCCTACGACGCCGTGATCGCCGCCTTCCGTGGCCAGCCGTTCAAGCCGCCTTTCCCGGCGCCCTGTTGCATTGGAGGATTTCGGCGTCGGGCAACGCTCCGCCCGCAATCTCGACTCTTACCGCGCACAGCTCCCAGCTTTCAACACGACATCAGGGCACCAGCGGGCGTGGGCCACGCCGTGGTGCTGGCGGGCCTCCCGCGGAGCCGGGATGGCCGATTGAGGATCATCGGACGGTTGTGTTCGGGGCCGCACTGGCGGGCTGTTGGGACGCCGAGGGGCTGGTGGGCCTGCTCCAGCGCGCTGGCCTCTCAGAGCACAAAGCCCGCCAGCGTCTCTGGATGATCGATTCCGCGACGGGCCTGGCTGGCGGAAGGCTCAGCTACGACAAGCGATGCCGCGCCGCTTGGCGCGATCGGCGGGCGAGCAGGACAGCTTCGCGGGGGACCCTCAGGGCCGGAATCGGACTTAGCTGGAGGTGGTGCGTCAGGTGCCACCCACCGTGCTGATCGGCACCTCACGGTGGCCGGGAGCCTTCGAATCAGGTTCGTGGTTGAGGCGATGCGCCCAGGTGGAGCGGCCGATCATCCTGCCTCTTTCGAACCCACCCATCTGCTGAGGCCAGGCCCGGCGATCTTGCTGGCCTGGACCGGGCGGCGCGCCCTGGTGGCCACCGGCATTGCCCTTCGTCCGGTTGCAGGTGGGGGGAACGTTCGCGCCGGATCGGTCAGTGCAACAACTGGCTTTCCTGTTCCCGGACTGGGGTTTCGCTTGCGGCGGTGGGCGCCCGCGAGGGTAGTGAGGGCGATGGTGGTGGCCGGCTTGAAAGCCCTGGCTCAGCGCATCCCAGCCAGCACGGGTCCCGGGCCCCGGCTGATGCCCGACCCTCAGCGAGGGTGGCAGGGCGGGGCAGAGCCGTGGCTGAAGGCCGTAGCATCGCGGCGGATCAGGGGCCTGGCCCGCCTGGCGACAACACCCGAGGCAAGCGATCGAATACGCTGGATCAGGCCACCTGGGAACCCAGTTATCGCCCGTTGAGGGACTCTGAGCAAAAAAGCTGGCCGCCAAGGAGCTCAAGATCCCTGGAAACGCCCGGCATGTCCTGCAATCATCATCGGATAGCTGACACAGTAGCAACGCGTAGCCCTGGGCAATTCTGATCGTCATCGAGGAAGCTCTTGAATCGGATTGATCACGCTGCCGAGAGAATCTTGCCGGCCAGGTGCTGCAGGGCTTCCGCCCGGCAGGAATAGCAGGTCGATTGCCCTGCTCTTCGGGCGGCATCGAGCACGTACTGGTCGTCGGGACAGCTGAAGCTTTTGCCGTGTTTCCAGGGGTGATCTGAAGGAGGTCATGGCCGGGATGCTGCGGAAGGAAGTCTGTCCTGGTAGGAAGGCCCTGGCGCTGGCGGGTGTGCTCGTCAACAGGCGGGCCGGCTCCCATGTGGTGGCTGAACCACAAGCCGCCCCATGTCGCTTGCTTTGCCACACCCCTGGGCCCGTCAAATAGAGGGCCAAGACTCGTTGAAGGGATACGTGCGTCAGGGGCTGGTCCCGGCGGAACGACGGGAGGTCAGTAGCAGCGGTTGGCCGCCTCGCCGGAAGACGGTTTGCGCCGCCTGCTCGCCAAGGGTTGTGGAGGTGCGCTGGAAGGAGCGGGCCGGCTGGCGGCATGGATTTCAGCGACGACGCCTACGCCAGAGCGGTGCTGCGGTTGTTGCCGGTGGGCTGCCCCGGAAAGCTGGAGCCAGGCCGCATGTTGGCCCTCTGGTTGCAGGCCCCCCCTGCCGGAATCCGATGGGGCGGCAAGCGGCGGCCTCGAGCGGGCTCGCTCGCGGCTCCCTGCTGCTCGGGCCTGCTCGATCCCTTACGCCAACCGTGCCTTGATCGAGCGGCTTGAGCGCCGGTGGCGTCTCGACCATTTGCCCTGGAGCGCTGCCCCATCAGCGCGCCCAGTCGATGGACGTGCTCTCGTCGCAGGCCAACATCGCCGGCTATAGGCGTCTGCTGGCCGCCGCCGAAAACTCGATCGTTCTTCCCCATGCTGAATGACGGCGGCCGGCACCGTCCAGCCCGCCAGGTTACTGGTTGCTGGGCGCCCGGGTGGCCGGCTTGCAGGCCGTTTGGCCACCGCCCGCCGCCTCGTCGCGGTGGGTCAAGGTGTCTGGACGTGCGGGCGGCCGCCAGGGAGCAGGTGAATCCCTCGGCGCCCGCTTCATCGATCCCCCCGAACGCGAGGCTCCCGGATGGAGAGGCGGTGGTGGCTTATGCCCGCGGAGGCGGGTGCCTCCTTTCCTGCGAGGGCGCAGCGCCAGGGCAGCTGACCCTGCATCTGGCCGAGGCGATTGCGGTGATCACCACCGCCCAGGTGCCAGGACGCCCGGCTCCGCTGCTGATCACCACGGAGATGCTGGGCCCGCCCTGCGGCCCGGTTTGCTGTGGTGGTTGGATCTGCGGTGTCAGCGGTGGCAACTGCGCTGGCAGCCAGCCCGATTGCACCCTGGGAGATCGGCGGCGGTTGCGGATCATCGGCGCCTCCACCTGCCCTCCCACCGTTCCTCACCACGCCAGTTGCCTCTATTCCCGCAATCTGGGGCGCTTGCTGGAAAACCCTGCTCCCGATGACGGCCTGACACTCACCCGAGGATCCCTTGCCGACTCCTTGGCCTGATCACACGGCGGCTATTGCGCGCCACCGACCTCTGGCCTTCGCTTGAGGGAGGTGGTGGCATGAGTGGTGAGATCGGCCTTTCCCAGCCCTCTGGGTGCTCGTGCTCGGCAGCCTGCTCGGGCCCTGGAGCTGATCGGCAGAGGTTGCCGCCCGACGCGCACACGCTGATGTCCGGGGTGCGAAACGCGATCAGCGCATTCACCCTGCTGGGCCGCCCGACGCTTGATCAGCCAGGCCGCCAGCCCGCCCTGCGGGCGGTGGGTGCCAGTGGCGCTCGGCTTCGCCCTGTTTCAACGTGGTCGGCGGCTTCCTTGTCACGACCGGATCTGGCCATGTTCCGACGCAAAGAGAGCAGCGATGGTGCGAACTTGACGATCGAACTGGGCGCCGTGCTGTTACTGGCCCTCGGCCTCAAGGGCCTGGCCAAGATCCGCCACCCGCCGCACGGGCCAACGGTCTGGGCGGCGCCTGGCCCTGCCCTGCGGTGGTCGCTTTGCTGGCCCAGCAGGGGCGGCGGGCTGGCCCTGGATGCTGGGCGGCCTGGCGGTCGGCGGCGGCCTCGGTCCCTGCTGGCCTTCCGGGTCGCCATCCTCCATGCCAGAAACCGGTCGCCTGTTCAACGGCTGCGGCGGCGTCTCCTCCTTGCTGGTCGCCCTCGGCGCCATGCAGCTGCCGGCGGCCTCAACCTGCTGGGTCAGGTCTCGGTGCTGGTGTCGGTGCTGGTGGGGGCGATTCACCTGCAGCGGTTCAGCTGGTGGCGGTGCGGCAAGCTCAGGAATGATCCGCACACGCGCGCTGGACGCTTCGTCCCCAGCGCCATGCCATCAATATCCTGATGGGCGGTGGCCTGCCTGATCGCTGACGGCTTCGTGCTCCAAGGAATTCACGCTGGCTGCTGGTTGCCGCTCACCGTTCTGTCGTTGCTGCTGGGCGTGGGGCTGACCTGCCGTCGGCGGTGCCCGACAATGGCCGGTGGTGATCTCCCTGCCTTCAACTCCTTATTCGGGCGTGGCCGCCGCCGCGCCGGTTTCGTGTGTGGGCAGTGAACTTGCTGATCATTGGCTGGCGCCATGGTGGGGGGCCGTCCGGGGCCTGATCTCACCCAGGTTGATGTGCACGGCGATTGAACCGCTCGCTCACCTCCGGTGCTCTTCGGTGCGCCTCGGAGTGGCCCGGCCCACAGAGGCTGGCAGCAAGGCAAAGAGACCATACCCAATGTCACCTCTGCAGCCCCGAGGAGTTGCCCTCACCTCGAGGCCGCCGAGCGGGTCGTGTTCGTGCCGGGCTATGCCTGGCGTGGCCCAGCCCAGCCACGCCTAGGAGCCTGGCCGGCTGCTGGAACAAACACGGTCGTGCCGTCAGCTACGCCATCCACCCGGTGGCGGGCCGGATGCCGGGCCACCATGAACGTGCCTGCTGCCGGAGAGCCGTGTGCCCTACGACCAGTGATCGAGATGGATGTGATCAACCCGGATTTTCCGCGCACCGACAGCTGGTGATCGTTCTGGGCGCCAACGACTTGGTCAACCCCCGCGCCAAAGCGATCCCACCAAGCCCCCTGTACGGCATGCCGTGGCTGGATGTCGACAGGCCCGCTCGGTGTTCGTGGTCAAGCGCAGCCTTGGTTTCGGGCTATGCACCCGGCATCCGCAACGACCTGTTTGAGCTGCCCCCAGACCTCAATGCGTGTTCGGGATGCCAACGCAGCTGGCGAGCCTGATCCAGTACCTGCGCGAAACTCGGCGTGGGCAAGGTTGCCGGTGGCCTCCGGCGAAGGGGAGTTAGCTGGCCTAGGAGGTTGTCAGAACCGGCTGCAGCGATTCGGCAGCCCAGGATGAGGCGTTGCACTTCTGGGCTCGGCTGTTTGGCATTCGCCATTCGCCAGCCTCCCGCCACTGTGGGCCATCGCCACGGCGGCCACCACTCCATTCGAGCAGCACCACCACCATCCAGATTCAGGCAACGCCACCCCCTTTGGAATGGAGCTTGGCGGTGGCGCGCTAGGCCAGGGCGAGAAGGCCACGATTGGCTTGGCCGGATAGCGACGGATTAGCCACGGTTGATGCTCCTGTTCCTTCCTGTCCGATTGCTTCTCGGCCTTGCCTCCAGTTCTTGATGGCGGCAGAGTTTGCAGCAAGAACGCTTTCTTGTAGGCACACTGACCGGCCGGATTCCACTGCAAAACCGGAACCGGCTCAACGACAAACCTCTGCCATCGCTGGGTTTGGATGGGCGGCCGTTGATCCCTCACTTGATCAGCTGGGGCCTGAGCCGGCGCCTGGACGCAGCTGGCCAGTCCCGTTGATCTTCTGCCAGATCAAGGGCGCAGAGAGGGCGCCAAGCTGCGTCGGCCGCTTCCCGGTCGCCTTGACGCAAGCGTTGTTTAGAGGGTTGGATTCATGGGGTTAGCCAAACAGCGACGGGAAGGGGCCCTCAGGGACATGATCTTCAGTTCTGGCCACGTAGAATGGAGTTCTTGCGAGGATTCCGATTTCTGTTCTGACCCACCCAGCTCCGGGACAGGAGAAGACCGGTACGCCCACCCCCTCCGTTCGTTCGATTTTTCGCCTTCGGGCACTCTCTGACCGCTGATCAAGGCGATCGCCGCCAAGGGTATACCACCACCCCGTCGGCCGATTCAGGTTCAGTCGATTCACCGCCGTGCTCCGGCGGTCCATGTGTGATGGCCGCCGCCCCAGACAGGCACCGGCAAAACGGCCGGGTTCACCCTGGCCGATGTGGAGCGTCTCCGGCATGGGCCCCATGCCCCGCAACAACCAGGTGCGCTCCCTGGTTGCTGACCCCACGCGAACTGGACGGCCCAGGTGGCAAACGAAGCGTGCGGGCAGTACGGCCAATACCTCGATCTGCGCAGTGTGTTGGTGTTCGCGGTTTCAAGATTCAACCCGCAGATGCAGCGGCTGCGCCGCGGCGCCGAGTGCTGGTGGCCACCCCCGGCCGGCTGATGGATCGTGTACCAGCAGAACGCGATCCGCTTCCGATCGTCTGGAAATCCTGGTGCTCGTGAAGCCGATCGCATTGCTCGACATTGGGTTCATTTCCGCGACATTCCAGAAAATTCTGCGCTTGCTGCGGCCAACGCAGACCTGCTGTTCTCTGCACCTGTTCACCCCTCGACCGCAAGTTGGCCACGGGCTGCTGCACCAGCCGTTGCAACTGCAGGCCACCCCTGAAAACCGGGCGCGCGCTGGTGGAGCAGGGTGATGCACCCTGCGACATGCCCGCAAAGTCGATCTGATTCAGCCACCTGATCCGCAGCAACAAACTGCAGCAGGTGCTGGGTGTCTCGCGCACCAAACCACGGAGCCAACCGGCTCGCGCCGTCTCAGTCAGGAAGGCATCAGCGCCATGGCCATCCACGGCAACAAAGAAAGCCAGGGGGCCCGCACCCGCGCCCTGGCGGCTCAAAACAGGCGAGATGCGCGTTTGCTGAGTGGCCACCGGACACTGGCCGCCCGCGCCTCGACATTCGAGCAGCTCCCCCAACGTGGTGAATCTGGACCTGCCCAACGTCGCCCGAAGATTATGTGCACCGGATCGGCCGGACGGCCGCGGCCGGGCAGAGCGTTCCACGCCCCTCTCGCTGGTGGGCCGGCCGAAGAGCATGAATACTTTGCGCGCGATCGAAAGGTGATCGCAATCCCTTGCGCCCGCCAGGCAGTTGCCGGCTTCGAGCCCCCCACCATCCACTCAGCGCCACCCTCGATCTCAGCGGTGGTCGCGGCAAGGGCGCAAGCCGTGGGGGAGGGCGTCGTAGCGGCGGCAGAATCAGCGGAGCCCCGGCGGGTCGATTGCCGCGTCGCAGCGGCCTCCTCCCGCACCATTCCCTCGGCGCCAGCCAGCCCTCCTCAAGGGACAGGCGGCCGCGGGCAGGGCTGAGGCTGGGGACCCAACCCTATGGATTTTTACCTTCGCAATCGAAGCTTCTGTTCTTCCACACGAGCCCATTCGATGAGCGAACTGCCCCGCGGCTGATGGGTGACCGGCGATGCGATCTAACTCGTAGCCCTCGTTTTGATCACGGACACCAACAACCACGCTTCTCCCATGGCATGGGGGCCAAAAAGTGCCATCGCATTCGACCCGGATTCATATGCAAAAAACTGAGGATCGTATTCGCCATCTTCCAGAAGGGAGCCAAATCAACAGTGTAGCCGCCATCATGCTTCGGCCAAAAAACAAATGGGCAAGAAAATTTTTATAAGCATCCATCTCCCATTCTCGAAGATTTCCACAAGATTTTCAAATATTTTCTGTCAGAAAACCGTGGATGGCACAAGGGATCTGGAGGCGGCAAGAGGGACAAGCTCGGGATCATCCAGGAAAGCCTTTACGAATGAAGTTCAAGCGGGCATTCAACCAGATTCAAAAAGATGCTGTTCGCCCAACATCTCTTATCTTGAGAAGGAGAGAAGCATTTTACATTTTAATCACAAAGGACTGGCGCCCGTGCCATTTCCTTGGAGAAATAGGTGATTGAGGGAAAAGGCTGGCACGATTTGAGCAGAGGTTTCTGCCAAATCAGGCCGGGGCTTGATTAGGTCAGAGGAGTTGGCTCGAGAAAGATTCAAGGTAGAACCCATGCACTATCCCACCAAAATAATTTGGGACTGAATTGCCCACTTTGGGCGCGGACTCCAAGTCTGATGAGCGGGCGCCCGCCCTTCACATTTTCCCCCATCAGTTACCACGCCGTTTCTGGAGCTGCCCGGCCACCATCAGCTCCCTGAAAATCTCGGTTCGGGGGACCGCAAAGCAGACTGGATTCCCCCCGGGCTGCCCTAGATGCGTAGTCCCACCATGGAGGGCCGATCACAACCAGAACCCCACGCCTACTTGATGATCGCGCTTCCTACCTGGAGGGAGGGTGGGCAGAAGAGACATAAGATCAGCGGCTGTTTGCACCAATGGCTCCACCACGCGCCTGGAACCTGAATGTTCCGCTGAACGCATCACCGCCGACCTTGCCAGGACCCGGGCCTGATTACCCCGCACGGGGCAGCCTGAGTTGATCTCCCAGGTGCCTCTTGAGCAGCACCAGGCGATCCAAGCGGGAGTGGATCGGGTGGTGAGTGCTTCAGACCGCAACGCCTGCGACGTGGAGCTGCTGGTGGTGGGGTGGCTTCTCCCCCTTGCGCGCTTCATGCACGAAGACGATACACGCTGTGTCGGTGGCCGGCCACCGCACAGTCAGGCCTGCTCTTCGGCCTGCCGATCTGCTGGGATACAGACGATGAGAGCATCACGGTTGGGGACCGGCTGTTGCTCACTACCGGGGCCAGGACTGGGCTGTGATGACGGTCGAAAGCCGCTGGGAGCCCGACAAAGGTTGCGCGAGGCCGGCTGGTTGCTCTGGCACCACCTCGATTGAGCATCCCGGGCCGTGGGGATGATCTGCTGCGAACGGGGCCGATATTTATCTTGGGCGCGTTGCCTGCAGGCCTCGAACTCCCCAGCGTTGACTTCCCCTGCCAGACCCCTGCTGAGGGTGAGGGCCAGCTTGGGCCCCAACGGACCAGGAGTGGTGGCCTTCCAGTGCCGCAAACCCGATTTCACCGCGCCCACTACGAACTGTTTCACCGCGCCCTGCACGCCAGCAAACGTGAGCGCAGCCGCCGTGGTGCTCGTTTCAACCCCCACCTGTGGACCCACCCAGGACGACGGACCATCGCCGGGCCTGTGCGCTTTGGCCACCTACGAACGGCTGGCCGCCCGAAGTGGACAACCGCGCATCCGCTGGGCCTTATCTCCCCTACGCCATGCACAGGCCGGCCCCCGCGAAAGCGTTGCAAGCAACATGATTCATTCGCAAAGAAACTACGGCTGCACCCCCACTTCATCATCGGCCGCGACATGGCCGGCGCAAATCATCGCTTAGCGGTGATGATTTCTACGGCCCTACCAAGGCCCAGGGACTTTGCCAGAGACAACGCCAGCGAAACTGGGCATGGAAACGGTCCCTTCCTCAAATTCGTCTATAACCGAAGAAGAGGCGGCTACGTGACAGCGAGCATTGCCGAAGCACGTGGGCTGCATCGTCAAGGAAAACTGAAGCGGCACCCAGTTCCGCAAAGATGTTGCGGCCGGGGAGGAAAATTCTGAAATGGTTCGCCTCCGAAGCGTTGGTGGGAGGTGTGGTGAGCCGCTGATCAGCTCCCGTTTTCGCATCGATCCGAGGTCCTGCTGGGGTGCTTTGCGACGCCTGGCCTGGGAATCGGCCGCCAATTCTGCGCGCCGCGCCTTATGCCCGCCGGGCGAGGCGCCCCCCTTCGGCTACCGGCCGTGCTCTCGGTCATGATGACAACCCAAGGGCCATGTCTCAGCCGCCGATCATGGCGTCAATGATCACCTGCTTACCGGCCTTGGCAAGCCTTTCCATTGCCACCTGGACCCTGCTAGTGAGGAACGGCCAGGCAGTGGCCCGCCGGCCAGCCGATCGGATTGCGCAGTGGCTCTGGATCCTCGATCTCTCGATGGACCAAGATTTCTGCAGGGCACCGGCGAATACGGCCGTTACGTCGCCTTGGATCCCACCAGCAGCGTCCCGTCCTCGGGTGGTTGCTGCTTCCCGAGCTTGATCAAGGCTCTGGTTCGGGGTGGTCGCTGCTGATCCACGGCGGGTCCCAGGCCTTGGTGCGAGTCGCCGTCTGGGGAGCGTCAGCGGTGCGTTCAGCAGCCCGGGCACACATTGCGGAGTTGATCCCCGTCACCAGTCGCAGCCACGCGTTGATGATCGCCTGGAGCTTCTGATGGGCTCGCTGGGGGTGGGGCTGCGGGGCCTCGCCCGCGGCAGTGTGGGCGGCAAGGTGGCGCGATCCTGCGGGCGAAACCGATCTGTATGTCTCCCTTTCGGGGCCGCACGCCCCCAAAAGATTGGGACATGGCCGCGCCGGAAGCCGTGGCTGGCTGGCGGCTGGCGGGGGCCTTCACCCACGCGATGGTCGCCCCTTGCTCTCAACCACCGGTTGATTCCGTCAGGCCGGCTGCTGACGCCAGCCATGGCCGCTCCCACGCCGATCCTTCTGCCAGGCCCGCTTGCGGCGCGATGCGCGGATCGACCCGGCATTCCCTGTTTAAGGCAGGTCACGCCTAAAACGCATCCCGTTTTCAGGGCGATCCAGTCCCGCACCCTTCTTGAATCCCATCCGTTTTCCTGATCAATTTCCCTTACCCCTGACGAGCCATGCCCCAAGCCCCAGCGAAAAAGCCACCAACATCGTCTGGGGCATCAAGCTCGATCACCCGCGAGAGCAGGGCTCAGCAACGGGGCCCTCGCAGCGCGATCCTCTGGCTCACGGGCCTCTCCGGCAGCGGTTAAAAGCACCCTGGCAACGCCCTTCAAACGCCGAATTGTTCAGCCGCGGCCTGGCCACCTATGTGCTCCGATGTGACAACGTCCGCCACGGGCTCTGCCAGGACCTGGGTTTCTCCGACGCGATCGGGAGAGAACATTCGCCGCATCGGCGAAGTTGGCCAAAATTGTTTCTCGATGCCGGCCTGATCGTGCTCACGCCTTCGTGTCGCCCCTTCCGCTCTGATCCGCCGGACAAGGCCCGTCCCTGTGGAACGGCGGGATTCATTCGAGATTCATGCGCCGCCGATCTCGATGTCTGCGGAAAGCCGCGGACCCCAAGGGCCTTCTATTGCCAAGGGCCCGCGCCGCCAGATCAAGGACATTCACGGGCATCTCCAGCCCCTACGAAGCCCTGAAGCCGCCGTTAACTGCGGGTGGCCACCGGCTTCAGAGCCTGGCAGATCCGTTGCAGGTGATCGCACTTACCTGGAGGAAGGAAGCGATCATTAACCGGCGGCCGCGGCCCTTAATCATGGCTGTGCAATCAGCTGAACCCAGAGGTTTAACCTTGATTTGGCCTAGGTGTGTGGGGGTCAGCCCTGAGCGGTTGGTAACCAGATGATCACAGGTGTGAGATCGCCGGGTCAGAGCTCCCTTAGCCTTCTTAGGCAGTCTCGGGAACCTTATCGAAACGGGAGAGGGTGGGATTCGAACCCACGGAGTTCCCTTCAACGTTTTTCGAGTCGTTCGCTTTTCGGACCACCAGCCACCTCTCCCTGTGCGTCCACGGCCGACAGGGCGGAGTGGGAGCAGATCTGGAGTTTACGGAGCCGTCAGCCGGTGCCGGCGGGGCTATCGGAGCGCTCCACTGCCACCACTTGGCTTGCCCAGCCCACTGGGTGCATCGGGCCATTTCCCCACTCACCCAAGAGGCGCGGGGGCGCCGCCGCTTGCCACGGCCTGCCGCTCAAGCGGCCAGGGCTGGAAACCCAGCCAGGTGCCGCTCCAGCATCAGCGCGATCGGAGCCGGGACCGGCCTCCGGGACCAGCTGCTGTTGCCAGGCCAGCAAAGACTTGGCGATCGGGCAGCAGCAGCCAGCCGGTGGCTGCCCACCGTAACAACGTTGGGCGTGGGCTGTCGGCGCTTCAACGGCGTGAGCGCCGGGCCTGGGCTTCTCCAACCGTGGACCCGGCAGCAGGGCGCTCGGCCTTTCGCTGGCGGCCAGCACCAGGGGGCTTTGTTGCTGCCAGCAGGCGTTGCGATCGGTCGCTCGCCACTGGATCGAGGCAGGGCAATTCCAGGTCGTAGGGGCTGAGCCGAGGCCGGTGGCCAAACTGGCGGCGCTGGAGCAGCTGAGGCATCGGCGCGAAGGCTGATCAGGGCGCCGCGACCCCGGTGGCGGCCGGCAGCAGATCGCCCCCCCATGATGCACCAGTAGCAGCTGGTCCGGGCCAGCAGCGCAGAGGTTGCAACGCCAGGGTGAGGCCCAGGCCAGCCAGCCCAGCTCGGCGCCAAGCGCTGCCCTGCAGCAACCAGGGCAGCAGCGACAGAGAAGAGCAGCAGCACCAAACCAGGGATCGGCCGGCCCACCTGCCACTGGGGGCCATCGGCAGGGCCCGCAAAGCCGCGCACCAGCAGCAGCAAGCAGGCCGCACAGTGCCCCAGCGGCCAGGCCAGCAGGGGCGCAGCGCCGGCAGGCGTCACGCGCAGAGGGCCCATCGCCATCGCCGAGCGTGAGCGGGGTCAGCAGCCGGTGTGCCACCACCAGGGTTGGCGGGAACGGCATACAGCGGACAACACCGAAGTTGGAGCAGTTGCAAGTGGCCAAGCGTCCAGAGCGAGGCGCCACCGGCACCGCCAGGCCAGCACCAATTCCAAGCCCAAGACCTCCCAGCCGGCAGCCAGCGCTGGCAGGGTCCTGCTCCAGGTCGGAAGGCGGTGAGGATCAGGCCGGCCGTGGCGGCCACTGAGAGCTGGAAGCCCATCCAGCAAGCAGTTCGCGACGCACCAGGCGCAGCATCACCAGCACGCTCAGCAGCAACACACCCAGGCGGCCCGGCTGCGGCCACCGCCTTCAAGGCACCGGCAAGGCGACGCCCCCCCATCAAACACCGCCCGCACCACGCAGGGCTGGGGCCCGGCCAGCCAGCAGGACAGGAGCATGGCGCCGATCGCCAGCGCCGCCCGAGGTGGCCGCGGCAGGCCTTCGCCGAGGGGCCATCACCGCACGAGCAGCACGGTGAGGTGGAACCGAGGCCGCCAGGGGGGCGTGGAAAAGCCCGGCGGCCCCGGGGGCGGAAGGGGCGGGAGGGTGGGGCGGGGAGGGGAAGGCTTCGCGCACCCTCGGCGGGCAAGGGCACCACGGCACTCCGAGCACCAGCGCAGCGAGTACCCCGCGCGTTCCTGGGCCGCCGAGAGGCCAGCAGGGCCGCCCGCCATCCGCCGCCGCACCCCGCGATCCGGCGGGGCGGGGGCGCTCCAGGCACCGTGGGGGATCCTCCGCCGCAGCTGGCTCCAGATCCCCTGGCGGGGCCAGCCGCTTCGGCCGGGCCACTCAAAACAACGGATGGGGGGACCGGGCTGGCCGGCCGGCGCAGCAGGGGCCAATCCAACCTCTAGCCGCCAACCCTGCTGAACGGCGGGGCCACTGGCGCCAGAGCAGTTCCGTTTGCGGCCAGTTGGCTCAAAGCACGGCCGCTGCAGGCCGGCCCTGATCAACCCCCGGCCTGGGATCGGCGGACCAGGTGCCCGCATCGCACTTGCTTGAGGAAACTGCAGAACCATTGGGGGCGGCAGGCAGGCAGCGCCACCGGATCGGGGGCGGGCTGGGGCTGCGGCACCACCCCCTCAAAGCAGCAGGGCCGGCACGAGGCAGCAGCCAGGGCCAGCCGGCGAAAGCCAGTCCAGCCCCAATGCTGCCCGGCCCGGCCAACCAGCTGAACCCCAGCACCAGCAGGAGGCCAACAACCACGCAGCCACTCCCCTGGGTGCCCCCTCCAGAGGGCAAGCACACCCAGGGGCCAGGCCGGCCAGCGCCAGCGACACCGTCAGCAGAGGGCATCCCAAAACGGTCCGAAGGGAAAGAGCACCCTTCAAGCGTTCCCCAAGCCATGCCCACTTCAGCCAGTGGAAATTCAACCAGCCCAAACCGCTTAGAAGCTCGGCAGCTTTCAGCAGCAGATCGCAGAGGCTCGGGCTTGGGGCAGGTCGGCGCCAGCAAGCAGGGGCCAACCAGGGCGGCGCGGCCGCAAGGGGCCGGCAGGGGCCAGATCGCCCGCTCCGCTGAAGCGGCCGCCTTCAAAAGCGGGCCAAACCAGCAGCCAATACGCCTCAGGCAGGAAACGCGTTTCACCCCGGCAGGCTTTCACCCCTTCAGCAAGGAAGCCGAGCTGGCGCCGCTTCCTCCAACCAACCCCTTCCGCCACCTTGGCGGGCGAGGTTGGACGGGATTCCGGGCATCGTGGCCAGGGTTTGCGCTCCCGTTCCAAACCGGAAATCAACCCCGCCCCACGGGCCTTCGAAAGGGGGGCCAGGATTGGAAGGGTGTTGAACTGCACTTGAGCACCGTTAAAATCGAGGGGGGCCGGGCGCCGGCAGGGGGGGCCCGCCGCCGGCCAGGAATCCGCTGGCTTTCGGGCCTTTCATTTAAGAGAGCAAAACCAACTTTGCTGCAAAGGCCGTTTCGGGGTTTGGAGGCCTTCGAAGTTGTAAAAGCTTTGCACTGGGCCTTCTCGGGAGGCCAAGCCAGAGATCGCCGTAGCTGCGCTTCGCCATATCTCTCTC
>Ga0163217_1058464_pt1 | contig 16502 bp, 10 predicted proteins | sample SynspAceP_FD_185933 | JGI IMG/M metagenome (GOLD analysis project Ga0163217, IMG submission 185933) | Saline lake microbial communities from Ace Lake in Antarctica - Synechococcus sp. Ace-P (PacBio error correction) | ecosystem: Environmental > Aquatic > Non-marine Saline and Alkaline > Saline ... | reverse complement strand
CAACAAAAGAAACGTAACGGAAAATCTAAAACCAAGTAAATTCATACGTGAATAACAACGATCCTCAACCGAAAGGCATAGGATATACCGTATGATTAAAAGAATTAGAATATGCCAACATGTGTATGTACATCTATAACAGCTTCCCTTTTCATACAATTTTGACCGCTTTAACATCTCGTCTGAGTACATCATATCCTTTTATCAAAATCTCTGGATTCAATATTCATTGCTATTGTTTCCGAAAACATAAGTAATCTGTCGTAAAAAGCTGATGCACAGATCAAGGAACTAATAGGTGACCCCCATGCAAAAACAAAACAAGTCGGGTAACCAAGCGTTGCCATGAAGTGTCTGTACCAGAACACCAATCCCACAGACCTGCATTCTGTTTTTAGCCCTTACCACCTTGGCGGCCCAATGGTCGCAGGCCTTTGTGGTGGTACCATTGCAATGCACCACTCATACCAAAACTTCCGTGACGAGAAATTTTGTGGGCAAGCGTAAAATGACTGCAGCTAAACATTCGCGATCCATTTCCATTCCAGTTCAGCCATTGAACACTAGCTTTAAAATCTGGCGCATCTGCTCAATAAATGCAACATAGGCCGTCCAACCCGGAACCACTATAGACCATGTCGGCCTCTCCAAAGGTCGGATCATTTACCATAATCATTAAATATTCTTATTCGTAACATGATGTAGTTTGATTTTTCAGTGGAACGAGATTTTTGTCCAATTGTAATATAAAATAAATTTTCTTTCTAAATGCGTGACCCAAAAGCTCATAATTTTTACATGTTTCAGAGCAATTTCCCATCTTGTCCGCACAGTACTCATTCCAGATTGAACGTAATACAGTTGCTACAACTCACTTTGAACTTATTGAGCATATGTCCAACAGGTTCTAAAATGTGGCCATGGATGGGCGATGATTCCAAACAATGGTGTCGTTTGGCATCTGAAACGGTCTTGATACGATGGAAAAATATCAAAAAGCATTAATAAACGCCCATATCACTCATCAAGGAACAACTTGATATATTGAAATCGGCGTTTTTGTGTTGTCAAAGTCTTCCGCTTAAATACATCGTTACTCTTTCTAAAACTTTTTATCCCTAAAAGGAACATGGTCATTGACGGTTCGTAAGTAAAATCCAAAGTTTGCATATTTTCTTGACTAAGAATAAATATTCAAAGCACCACTAATTCCTGCATTTGCCTTGATTGTTCGATAATTATCGTTGTTTAACTTTTCTTTTTAAATATTGGAGTAAACACTGTTGATTTTGTAATTTGCTCGAAAAAAAAGAGGTACTTAATACCCACTTTGGACTTATGCTGCCAAATGTGCACTTTTTTAATTGATTTTACATAATATACTTGAATGGATACTAGCGCCAAATGATTGAGCCTCCTTTATTGTGTTAACTCAAGTCATTTACTAAAAAACTCTGGTTTTCTCTCTCCTTATTCTGGATAAATCTACATAGGTCTGAAAAAAGTTTTAGATTTAGTATCCCTTCCTCAACATTTAAATTACTCCTTTAAACTCCTGATGTATATACCAAAATTCACAGGTTCATTAGCTCAATACAAAAAATAATCACTGGATACTGGATATTTACCGCAATTATCTAACTTCTAATTGTAGCACGGCCATATTTTGTTATCGAGAATTAAACAAGGCAGCAACCAATGTTGTATCGTAATAATCCCAGATATTTATTTAATCCTGCCCCATATGCCGAGCACACTGATCGTTACCGGCAATAAAATAGCTGGAAACCTGTACGGTATTTTCATTCTTTTATATTTCTCGGAAAATTAATGCACTGTTTTTGCAGCATTTTCTATTTGCGAAATTATCTTTAGAGAGTTTTCTAAAATTATGTAAGAGCTCTACTATTAATATCCTTTTGCTACAAATCTACTTCCGCTCAATTCCAAACTATGTAGTGCGATAAAAAACTTTATGGTAAGTGATAAAACCAAGTACTTCATTGATCAAAGAAAAAATGTTGGCACTTTCCAAAAACAGCAGGTTCATTTTTCTATCAACCACAATAGTTCGAGGCGAAAACCCGAAAGCGGCTGCCCAAACCTGGCGTATTTCTGATACCCGCGGTAATTTGTGCTTTAAAATAATCGGGGTGGGAACTTCAATCCTATTGCTGTTCATTCCAACAAACCAATCCATTGCGCAATGTTGCAAACATCATTAGTAAAACAGGGCGATGTATTGCCTGACTGTAATCACAAGGCCTTCACATTTCTATTTAACGGCTTTTTCTGAAAGACATTGAAAATTAAATCCTTAACAATGTCGAAGAAAAAAATAACATCCGATCCTCATAGGAATTTCCCACTTGGAATCCATGGAAACTTTTCTTGTTCTCAGTCAAAAATTGTTATTTGATTGTAAGACATGCACATTTAATATTGCTAGTCCTATAATCTTAAACTATGAAAATTTCTGTCAATCCTTTTGCTATTTAATTTACTGGAAATTCTAAAGCTTGATCAAACGTAAGATCATGTGAACAATACCATCGACGCTTTGTAATGCGCTGGGTCTATGTTGAATAACATTCCTACCATAGAACTTATCCTGATACTCCTTGCTCTATCATGCTTGTTTCTATGAGTATTTCACACGACCACTTTCCCCACCTCTGACCATTACTGAATTTTCCCTGCAATCATTAGCCTTTGTGATATCATTTCACATAGCTGTTGGGGTCGCTTGCTAATAATTCAGCTCCTAATTCCACCGCTTGTGCGCACCCAAATGCAGAATCTTGTTAAGATTCTCCGTCGAACCATATACCCACCTGCTTTTTCATTAGGTTGAAAGACAGAGCTCTATCAAAGAAGGCATTGGAAAAAACGATCACAAGGCTTGATTTTTCAATATTATTTTAAGCATTGGTCTGTTACAAGAGGGTTGCAGGTATTTGGAAAGTTTACCCAACACAAGCTGCATCTGATTTGATTGCCTGTACTACGGGATCACCGATAATTCTACTAATAAGTGACTCGGCCAATTCGTGTACCTTATACATTGGCCACATCTGTTCTTATAACCAAGGTAGTTTATTTTTCCCTGTAAACTGCAATAATGGATTACCACTGTAAGTGAAATAGCATTCCCGGTACCTGCCTCACCACAGTTCAACCGCAATTGGCAAATTCTCTTATACTTCTTTACAAAATCCATTCATTTAAAAACCATGATCGATTGCCACATTACGGCAACGTTTGTTGATTTTTCATTGAATAACCTGTTTAATCTATATTTTTTCATCTGTAACCAAATTTTTTCAACTTCTGTCGAAGACCTTCTATAATATCAATCCCATCGCATTACTTCTTTATCCATAATTAATGGGGACATCGTAGTATATGCCTGCGGAATCCATGCTAGCCCCTTTGCGATGCTTTTGGAAAACCAATTTACCTTGCCTCATCAAATGTTCTTTGTTGTTCTGTCTTTGACCAATTCCATTCCAAGTAAAATCCTTTTCCTTTTACATCTCCAAATAGGGATGTTTCTTTTCATTTTTTTCATCCTTGATGAAATGCGCACAACCTCACGCACAGTTCTCTAGATCTGTTCTTTCTTCAATAAACCTCAATTGAAGCTAATGCCGCAGCACAGGCCATTGATTCCTCCATAAACTTGATGATGCCGAAATTCGTCTAGCTTCAGGCATGCTCCTCTTTAACAACCATACGCGGGTAAAGAAATCATTACAAAAATGGACTTGCCCAAGAGTACAATTGTCCGGAACACATCAATATTTCATACACCAACCATTCTTCCTTACCTACCCAGCCACGTTAAGACTTCGTCTGCAAAATAAAGAAACCAAAATGCCCTTTTCACTAACATAAATTGTTGAAGTTAGGGAAAAAATCCTCGGAGAAAAATAGACCTCCCCAACCTTGAGCGGTCCAATACAAATGCGAGCAACATTTCCCAAAAACGTTACCCTCTTTGGAATAAACTTCTGTAAAAAATCTATATATGGTCGTATCAATTAATCCCATCGTCTTTTAAAAACGACCGACTATGGTCAGCAGAGACCATATAAAACCCAGCAGACCGAAGTAGACCATAACTAAAATACAGCCCTCTTACTCATTGTGCCATATTAACAGGACCCATGGTTTACCATGAAAAGCCTTAATAACAGAAATAAAACTCATGTCGGTTACCTATTGCCCTAGCCGTCAATCCAGCTTCTACGCGTATTCCATCACTTACAATGTAATAGAATTTAGTGACTTCTGTAAAACATCTGCCATTTTTTCGAGGCAGTTTCTCCTTTTTAACCGGTAGCAAAATCATGACAATTCATTAATTTTGCCATTTTGATATAGCTTCGGATATTTGCGTGCAATGACCAAGAGAGAGCCAATAAATAACCGGATGAAAACATCTAAGTACCTATTTTATCAACGTCGTCAACCGTAATTTCCAAAACCTTCTGAGAAGGCGACAGAAATGTTACGCTTGAGTAAGCCTCGAAATTATACTTTACTTTATTCGCATGCATTTTCTAGACTTGGAACCAGGTAAACTCTGTTATTATATTGGTATGGCCCCTTTTTTTTTTTTTGGGGCCTTTTCCCTTATTTTTTTTTCCCCAAAAAAAACCCAAAATCTTACTCATTCTATAAATTTTTTACAAATTCTTACTTGATACTTTTTAATTCAAACATTGTATGTTGTTTTTCGATTTAAATTTTCTTTATGAAATTATCTCCATAATTCTGCCTACATAATTAACGTGGCCGACAAACATCTGCACCAGAAAATAATCTATATCCCATATCAAACCAATTCCTGATACATTACCCAAACCTCCTACCCGTTCCAGACAAATTTGTTATTTTCTATAACAGACTATCAGCAATTTTTTTTGCGGGCTTCAATAAGTTGTTCTTATTTTTCCAATTTCCCCAAGTTCCAATGCGTGGCTAAAATCGCCTTGCCGAAAAAAATATATCGATACCTTCTTAAAACTTGGCAATCTCTCAGTCTTCCAATGGTTCTGGGTCTTCATTTGTTAAAATAACAAATCGTTCCTCGTTGGCTTGTTTAAAGCTATTCGGTGGTCACTAACAAGCTGTATAAGAATCGGCATATTCCGCCTAATCAACAGCACGTAGGACCTAATGGCTGAACCTGGTCATTCTTACTATTGATTTCGCCATCCTCTAGATTCATACATGATGAATCATATGCCGCTTAGCGTCTTAACTCCAAAAGGTTTAAATGATTTCCTATAACAACCTCTTGTAGTACGCCACAACAACATCCATATCTGAGGATTTAGCTGCCAAATATGACCTGAAGTTAGTTGACCAATCATCAGCTAAATGTTTCGCGGGTCGATCCGGCACAATAAACCGTTTATCCACAATTTCGTTGCTTCCGGCCAAATTAACTTTTAAACAATACACCCCTCCGATCTTAGCTTTTTAGCACCCTACTGCTATTTTTGATATTTCCAAAAACTGAATATTTATATTGTGATTTCTTTAAAATTATAATTTCATCATTATATTTTTCTACAAAACACATTAATGGTCTACATGGCATTGTGCTTCATCTTTATTACATTTCAATCCGTATAAATTGGATATTATGGAATTCACGTGTATACTATAGTTGGCATGAACCTTCTAATTCTGAATAATGGAGGTCCTTAAAAAGTTGTATATATGGCTCCTCAATGATTAAAAACATAGGGGGCCGCTAGCTTGAGAAATAGCTTTATGAAACTCCACATTTCAAATACGTAAGCTGTTTTTTGTTAGTAGAATTCTTTTCCATGTTATCAATACAATTTGCATAGATTTTCACAATCTTTAGAAGAATCTGTTTTCTGCAAGGCTAGACAGCTATAAATGGCTCGATACTTTTTCTAACTTGTTGGGTTACATTAAACCCTTGGTTCCACATTTTAATTGATCAAGCTGTAAGGGTTCAAAGCTTTATACAGAAGCTATAAAACAGTGCTCCTTTTTCCTTTTTTAATTTCAATTATCCCTTAAGCGGATAACATTAATAAATGCTCCCTAACTTACTCTCGGCTACATCAAATCTCGGTTAACTTGTTTCAATCTTGCAAATATTCTCCATAGTATGAGGACACCATATTGATAGCTTTATAATGTTGTTCTCTATTTGCCACTTAGATTTTTTCTCGCGTAATTATTTAAAATTCTTTATTGTAATAAATCCTACTATTTTTTACAATCTTTGAATATTATATTCCAATTATAAATTAGTTATCTTAAAACACTATTGGAAATCAAAACTACTCCGTTATTTTGTAGTATAAAATCGTCTGGGATATTGCTCAAACCTTTGTTGCAAATGTAAAAGTCATTACCGCTGAATGCCCTAATAAAATAATACCCTCATCTTCTCCTTGAAGACTTCGCAACAATTAAATTGCCGTTATAAACCGTACGAAAAAAAGTATTATTCAACAATTACACACAAATTATTGTATATTTATTATACTTTGTAGGACAGTATTTATGTAACATATTTATTATGTTTGCAATAATCAAGGATTTTGTTAAAATAATGATTATGATATCAAGTTAGCTACTTGATTTGACAAAATTTAAATTTAATACTATTGTTCGCCTAAGAGTTTTAAAGGAAAAAGCATTCAAAAAAGTTTTCCCAATTAAATATAATTTTGTTATAAATCAAAACACATAATAAGCCCAAACTAATTACCATAGCTCTAGTCTTTAACATTAACTTTTTCCATTTTTGGCAAACCCATAGAATTGCGTTGAGACAGGAGAAAATTTTTGTTGAGAATTATTTAATTGAAATTCTCTGATGGCCCTGGAAATGTTAAAAGCACACACCAACTAGATGAAGTCCAGTATTGAACTTTGATAAACCCTGGGAGGCATTTTACGGATATTACCATTATAAAACGAGTGATATATTCACGCCTCATTACAGAAGGAGTAATTTTTTAGGATCGGAACAAGATGTAATACCCGATGTTACTTTATGCCGAACCAAAAGATGGAATTACGGGTAAAACCCAATTTAAAACCTTTTGTAATAGACGGGACTTTTAGACAAAATTAAATGTAATATGGCTAAATGCTGCACCACTTTCACAATTTTAGCCCTTCTCCTTGCATGAAATCCGGATTGCAAATCCGAAATCCAGAAAGATACAAAGCACTGCTGCGTGTTCGCGACAAAGCGGGCTAATCGCCTTACCTCCCCAGATGGAATTCACTTGGGAAAAAACTTCAGGAAAAGCCGTTTTACTGAGGGTTTATTGATTCCCACAAACGTATCGTTTTGGTCTGAATCGGAAAAGAATAGTATGTTATTTCTAGAAACTGGACAGGTGAAGTATTAACAGGGTTTAGAGTGTTAGTCGCACAACCTCCAAAAGATTTTGTACACTGGACAGAACCTAGCAAATGACCCTATGGAGAGGCTCCTCTTGAACATTATATACCCCAGCAAACTAGCATAATTACCAGTGCGCCACATTTTATGTCTAGCCATAGAGGAAGTTCATATGCGGGCAGACAAGCTGAGCCACAACCAGCGAAGAATTTCAAATGTTAATCCGAAATTACTTACAAAAGATTCTCTATGCATTTTTATGACTCAAGAAGGTGAAGGAAATATACCAGAACATTATGGAGTCGTTTATCCGTCCCGTATAGCCTTGATAAACTGGGTTTCACGGTCCCAAAACGATCCTTGCTCTCAATGTGGTGCAAAACCAGCTCTGAAGAATATGTCTTATATGTAAATCGACTATGCCCAACCTACTGCAAATTTAATCGTTATTCATTGCGAATCGATGAATTTAACCTTCTATATCGGCCTATATTGCGGAGAATAACAAACCCACACCCTTTTACTTCACTGGCCAATGAATTAAATAATATTTCTACTTCCGCTGCCGCGGGAAATTAGTTTGAGATACAGATTGTAAGATGGACACCCATCCGTATACCATGGAAAACGGGCAGGAGATTAATAGGAAATGAGATATCACGCTATCGTGCAGTGAAACGAAACAAAGATTAGATAAGTTTGGTTTCCCAAAACTGTCCGGTACCTATTTATATGAAAGAGCAGATGTATTCGATAAAATTTAGAGAGTAATTATTATACAAGGCCACACTGCATATCCAATATAAAATTGCTGAAGCAGAATCAAAAAACTATGGTAAATAACATTCGAGAATAAATGAAAAAAGTAGTTTTTAGCTTATATATGAATCCACTTTAGCGCCTTTCAACCCATGCACAAATTTAGCATGAGAATGCCTTCTTTATTTATCCTTAGAAACAGATTCTATAGTTAGTATAGAAATTCAGTGAAGAACATTAAAATCAAATCCTGAAAAATTTCGGTATCGTAAACTTCGAGAAGCAAAAGACCGAGGACCCCTATCGCCCACATATCATTTCCACTCCAGAAGGATCTGTTGAACGATCCAAATGTTTTACCTTTTTGGAAATGTGAATTATCATCTATTTATCACAACTTCGTTGAACTTGATAGTATGGCTACGGAATGGCCCTATTCATATAGCAAATCTATTCATTTGGCAAAGGACCCTGCCATGGCGCTAAAACATAGTGGCAAATTTACATCGGACAAACTTTAGCTGAGATAATCGCGGTCATTCATGTACCATAATACGAGGAGGGAAACTATGTAGCCATGGAAAAGACCCACTTCTGCTCAACAGGAAAAAATACGCTAAAAACCCCGTGATTCGGAAGCAAGGTCTCTGGAGAAGGCTTCAACCCCATTCGATCCAAATATCTGAAAACAAGCGGAATGGTTACTATTTATTCCATCAGTGGCACTTGCAAAAAATTGCAAGCGACTAAGAGGTTTTCCAGTAACCGATTCTGTTCCGATCAAAAGGACTTGCTCCAATGGGAATATTATTAGCCTATTAATTGAGATAGACTGGTACCGATAGTCGTCTGGAGATCGAAGATTTATGCGCGTCGAATTTTCATCCTATTCCAGACTAGAAATGAAAAGGGAAAATTATGGTAATGACCGGCAACATTGTGATGTTTAAACTTTTTCATTCATTGACATGGAGTCGTGCCTAATGGAAACCTCGATCACAAAAACAACACGATTTCATCCGAAAAAATTTATCACCGCTATCGAATTTATGGGACCTGTTTATAAAGGCACCTTTAATGCACCTTTCAGTATTTGTAGATTCACATTGGCGATGCTGGCAATCTAACAACTACGGGAAAACTCAACACGGCAAAGGAAGTTAATTACCTCCCTTCAACCCCAAGGTTGGTATGGTGTAAGTCCTTGGTCAGCAATATGTCCTATCGAAACGAAGACCTTAGAATCTAGAACCTGCAGAGAGTTCGCAATCGCTACGTTTGATCATAAAACGATAACGAAGACTAAATCTGAATACGACACAAGAAACTTTACTTCGAGAATTGTTCTCAGGAAATTTCACTGGAAATAAGGCGGTCATAAACCGCTAAATGCTGCAAAGATTGGGATTGAAAGTATTGCGTTCGCCAGAGGAGGGAAATACTACGAATTTTTATGGACCAAAGAAAAAGACACTTACATGAACTTGTCCAAAATTCCAACAGAAAAAAACCGAAGAGGCCCCAGTATACACTTGAATTAAAAAATAATGAATTATTAGAACTCCGAAATATTCATAGACCTCAGTATTTATAGAAGTATTTCCAAAACGCAATGTCCTATACGCAAGAGTGTATCCTTCAGAAAGAATAGCAATTACAAATTTCTGTCTTGGCAATTGGTGTTCTCAAGCGATTTTTTGAATCTTTGGAACTCTAGGATAGGAATGAAAAAGTATGGCCAGAATTGAATAAACATGTTTTATAGCGATTTGTAAAAACAATTTTAACACTCGAGTACTAATTTTAAAACGACAATTTTTTAGAAAAGGATTATGGATGTCGAAAAGAGCACAGTCGTAGAACAGTAATACCGCGAAAAAAACCCTCTGAAATAAATATCCTGCACAAAATCTTTCATTGGTCAATTGAATATATTTATTAAATATATCTAAAAAACTTTGGTAAAAGGAGAATTGATAAATTATTTAAATCAATATGCTGAAAGCTCATTACTCAAACCAGTCGTCAGGAACCTAAAAACTTGGAAATAGTGCCCTCCTTAAACTTTTCTACTGATATATATAAAAAAGAAAGTGGCCAGTAAATAATTATTGTGCAGAACATATTTTGAAATTGAGCAGGAGCCTTGCCCTGCATATCTCAGATAAGGCAAAAGGAGACGGAAACCCTCCCATCATTACATCGAAACTATAATACCCTTATACAAACGCTTATGTAATGGATACGACATTTTGAATATAACTTGAACTATTTGAAATATAACAGGAGCTGCAACAAAGTGTTCAGAAAGAAAGACTAACGTTTTAACTAAATAAAAAAGAAATGATTTCATGTACAGAGTGATATCCAGCTTATAGCGAAGTTTTAAAATTTAATTGAACGACTTGGAGGACGAAAGTGAATTTGGAGAAATTTTGGAGCGAGCTATTATATTCTATCTTAACAAGGATCGCTTCCAAAAAATTAATTACGAAAAAGGATTGGCCGGTTGTTTTGATTACTGTCTCATTCGATCAATGAAGAAGCTGCAGGTCTTTACAAATGATCTCCATGAGGAAAAGACGAATTACAATAGATTTACATACAATGTCCCTCTATGGGAATGCTTCTTGAATTAAAGCACATGACCCCTTATCATTCGTATTGCCGACCATCTGATTACCCGCATTATACCCAAAGCCAATTGTGAAGCATCAGGATTCATGTTTGTATACTCAGAAATTAATTGCCGATTAATGCTAGTTGCAAATTAACTATTTAAGCGACCAAAAAATGACAATAAAAAAAATTGAAGATGTTTTTATCCAGCACTGGAGACACCAACAAAATTCTGAGTAAAACTCATCCTTAGTAAGTTTTTAGAAAACATATTGAATAATGATTGATGCTGGTGCAAAAGGCTGTGTTATGTTTGGGATCCATGGGGAAAATGGCTATATTATAGATTAGGCGTATTCAGGCTTGCCAACACAAATGCCGTTGACAATGTTTTCCAAAAAAGTCACCGTCCGTAATGTTGGCGTGATCGATGTCTGTTTCAAGGTATGGATCGAGTTGAAGCCTAGGGCCGATATTAACAATTGTATGGCTGTAGTAGCTACCGGTTCCCTATTAATTATTAAATTAATTCAATATAGAAAAAAAATTCTTTAAAGCAGTTGTCGAAAAAATCAAAACCCCTTCTATATCTAATACCTTACCTCCTTACACACAGCCCCTGATTACCTTTAAAATAATGGACCTTGCAGATCCTTAACCGAATATAAAAGCATTTAAAAAACGGGCAAACATCCGTCTAATTCGTGAAATTAAAACGCAAGTAATTATAGAAATCCGTGCTTTTCTCTTTTGTATATATGGATTAGACCTGTTGATTATAAGCATTGAATCCGGAATAAGAAAAAACCTAACGGGCATTTACTTGCCAAACTCCATTTAATTCAAAAAAAATTATAACGAAAATTTAGAACTAAAATTAGTATTAAAAACTAATTCAATTTATCATGAGTAACATTCTCAATTGCGAAAATATATTTAAAAGAATCTTATTTTCAGCTTTATGCATACCTCCATGGAATTGTTGTTCCCGGGATATTATCACCCTGATACAGCCTACCTATATCCGAAAACTGAAAAAATTATAATTTTATGAAAACTATAAAAGAAATATAAAATACATGATTGTTTAAATCTAAAATTCCTTTATATTACCTTACTGATTATTGCTTTGCAATCATTTGTTTATTCCCAATCGGAGAAAGTGTATTATTTGCGTTTTTTAAAAAAAAATGTTGTGGAATCTGATGAAAATTTTGGGTTGCTGTCACGCAGCTGAAGCATTATCCAAAAATTTGAGCAGAAGTAAAACAGCTTTTCAAAAATATGTGAATGGCTGGAGTAGTGGAAAAAGAATAGGAAGCTTTGAGGCTAATGGCTCGAACTTCATGTAATAAATGGTATTGAATTGATCCAATTAGCACATGAAGAACGTTATCAGGTAGAGATGCTAAAAATGAGCATCCAATCACGTTTGCCATTGAAACATTAGCAAGCTGCTCTTTACCTCCTGCATTGAACCGGAATCTCTGCATTGGCTCGATAACGTAGGTTTAAAGGGAATGGCCCAATGGGGCTTGCCCAACTCGGGAAAAGTTCAGGATATTAACTAAATTGTCGATCTTGCTTATAAACAACCGATCGTTAAAAATTCTATCTGCCTGCTATTCTTTGCTCGTTTATAGAAAAATGTATTTTCTGAGACTCATCTATAGTAAATGAAAGAGAATTTAATCTCTTTTGACATAAGGATTGAATTATATGTGCTTTATTTTGGAAGGCATTATATGTCCATTGCATCACTTGAAGAATTAAGTATATTAAAAACAGAATTATATGCTTATTTAAATGGTGACTTACGAAACGTATGAAGTTTAATCAAGCTTTTAGCTTCAGAGAAGGAGGAGGATATTGCAAAAATACAAAGTATGGCTCAGGGAAGAAAAAAAATACTAGATGTCACAATGGTTTCGGCTCAGATGCCTATTAGTAATAGATCAGTAGTTTCAAAGCAATTGTTTGATTGCACATGATATCATTACAGAGGAAGTAATGTTCTTGTCAAAGGCCTTTCTTTCATGGATTTTATTATACCACTATTTTTTTTGCCATATTTCCTATTTAGTATCTTCTGAAAGCGGCAGTTGTCAATATGAAAGCCAGTGTTTGCTTTGGTGGCAATTATGAGACGATTATTTAAGTCAATAAAACTTAACTCATAATGAATATAAATAACACCCCAGGACAAGTAATAATAATAGTACCTCTCATAGTTCTTTAAATCCTCGCCAAAGCGCAGATTATGACCTTAATAAAAGGAGCCTTATTGCACACTTTTTTTCAACAACTAAAAAAGCCTCCATCTCTGGAATCCCCGTTTTAAGTGAGTATTCACTAGATAGTTGTTCCTTGCTTACCAAATGTTGCAAATTCAACGTCGCAGCTTTTTACCACTGGGAGTTCTTTTGTTTCTTCAAAGCTCGAACCAATTTGGGCTCTAATAGGCTAGCGATTACCTGCGATCCTCTTCCCATCAATCTGTGCAAATTCCAACGCGCACCTAGCACTGCGAGCTTCCTTTATTTTCTTCCAAAGCACGACACAGCTTTGGCTTTTATTAGGCTAGGTTACCTGCGGGTGATCGCTCTTCCATTCAATGTTGGGCCAAATTCACAACAACCGCTGACAGCTCAGCACTGCTAGTTTTTTTTTTCACTACAAACCGAACAAAAGGTTTTGGGCTTTCATAATAGCTAGAATACTCGGTTATCTCTTTCCATCAATGTTGCAATTTCAAAACCGCGGCAGCTAGCACTGCGAGCTCTTTATTTTCTTCAAACCCGAACAAGTTTGGCTCTCCAAAATAGGCAGATTTACCTTGGCGAGATCCTCTTTCCATCACACGTGCAATTCACAAACGCGCGGCACGCTAGCACTCTATTTTTTATTACTTACAAAGCTCAACAAGTCTTGGCTTTTTCGCAAATAAAAAAACCACCCATTAGCTGGTCTTTGAAAGTGTCGGTGATGCACTAGATTCGAACCTAGGACGCCTGCTTTAGAAGAAGAACGGATGATTGTATTCTATTTGTTTCAAAAATAATATGTATAATTACTGATTATCCATATTATGTATTTCATAAGGAATCAATTTAAACCAATATCTATACCTAATTTGAGTGCATAATTGAGTGCAAATTTTATATTCTTTCAAATATTGAAAAACAACTCACCCTTTCCATGGACAAGACGCAAGCGCAAAGAATGCTTATGTGCCCCATTATCTTTTAGACTCAGCCACCTCGAAAGACCGATGCCATTATCAACCTGGATTTGCCGTCCTCTCCGAATATTGGAAACAATAAGAATCGCTATCTGAGTCAAAAGAACCTATAATGGAGTTTCGTCCGTGCGCGTGTAAAATAATCTCCTATATCAAAGAAAAAGAGCCGAGTTAGGGATGGTATTTAAATGATGGAAGAATGACACTCGAAGCTTAGCATCACGGGAACTCAAAAAACACATTTGACCAAGCCCGACCACATCAACCAATTTCCTTTTATTTCACCGATCAATTAATAATGAAAGAAGAAGCGATCGGCTTCGGAAATTGCCAGGCTATCGATGTGCCTTGGAGGCACTGAAGAATTTCAACAAAAGGAGTTTCTCCGGTTTGAGGAGATGAACATTATTACACTTATCTTAAAGAGTTTGAAACGCACATTGAAAAAAGGATAATATCGTTATAAATGTTTCCCATGATTATGAGAACGTTCGGTGCATGACAACAAAGATACATCAGGGGTTCTGTATTGTGCGACTCTATCCCTTTAAGAAATACAAGATAAAATCCGAGCGACGGCAAAACGGGCGAAAGATAGAAAATAGAGGATCCTAAATTTGGAATTAAAGAACCTCGTACCCCTTTGTTTCAACACCGAATTAGTTTTTATGCTCCTTACCTTATGAACGGCATTCATTTATTGATATGGCCTTTTTAAAATGGATAACATTTCATTGACGACGCCATCAGTAACCGTAGACCAAAAACCGGCCGCTTATTACGACATAAATGACTCCACAGTTATCATCGATATGATGCTATTTGATGGGCAAGGACAAAACGACATTTTTTCCATTGTAAGCGCAAAGAAATGCAAGATCAATAAGAATCAATGGGAAGAAAGAGATATAACAATACGACTAAAGCAGATTGCCACCCTTTGTGAATTGAAGAGCAATTTGACAAGCTTATCGTAGCGTCATTCCATGGCTACGAATTTATACTGCAATGATATTTCCGATTAATCACTGAGCAAAAATGCTGGGCACCGCGATAGCAGTACAATCTGATAGATATTAAAAATCTCCCTACTAAATGTTATGGATACCAGGAAAGATTGGAAATTTAATTTTACACTAAGTACTTTTAAGTAAACAATGATTTCGAATGAAGTTTTGTTCGGCAATATATTTGAAGTAGATTGCCATTTCAACTATCCCTTCATTACACCAAAAAAAAACTCCCTAAGGACGGCTTTTAAACATTAGTTCTAACTATTGAGAAACTAAGTGTTAAGAATACTCACGTTTCTATTTCCCCCATAACGTGTTTTATTCCGCCTTATTATTTGCCATTTTTCCTCATTCAATGATTATCGCCGTCTGCCCACGACCCAGTTAACTTCGCAGAGTAGTGAGTTTTCGTTGCGCAAAAAATAACTGCATCTCTCCGAAGATTAATTATTCAATCTTTATTAATGAAATTTCTACTCAAAAAATGTTTAGTCTGAATTTGCTTCCTACTCCAAAAACCAAAACTACCTTTCGTAATTGGCTAAATCCCTTATGTGATATATACCAGTATACCGCATATTTATTCTATACTTTACATATTTGCTATATATACTCGTGATCGGAAAGCATAGCACAAATTAATTCTGAAAGTTCTCCAACGTCTCCAATACAACACACGTGGCTATGTAACATTTCAACCTGAAAACAATTCTTGTGGATAGATGGTAGAAAAGATCACACGGCCTTTCGCCTGGCTTGCGCGGCCCGCCGAAGCCCGTTCTGGAAGCCCGAGGAATACTTCCCCAGCAGACATCAGAAAACGTATCCGCCAGGAGAATTTGATGGAGACAGGGTTCCGTCTACTTCCGCTTACATTATGCAATCATTCTATTGTCCATAATTAAACTCCATAATATAATCGCATCAATAACCATAGTAAAGTATTATCCAGAATTCTAGCTTCTATCGTAGTAACGGCCTTCTCGTCAACTATTATAGAAATGCCATATTCAATTAAAAACAAAATCTCTTGGAAGAAAAATGAACGACACCGTTAGACGATGCCAAAAATACAGGACATAGAAAGCATTTACGGAATCCTATTCCATCACCATCCTGTGCTACGATCGCCCAATCTTAGAAAATACCAACAGAATTATGGCGAAGGGCTTGGCATAATTCTCTAAGTACAAGAGAAATCTATTTTGAAAAAGCTTTACCAAAACATTGTTTTGGCAACAAGCCCAATGAGCTTTGTGCATCCTGGATCTCTTCCTCGCAGACTGTAATACTAAAACTATAATTACATCATCATTTAAAGGAGGTCCTCACATAAACCAACAAACTGAAATCAAACTTATTAATATCCATTTTTTTAAAACTTCTGGTTTTAGAAGAACACCATGAACTTAATATCAACTTTTTTTGCTCCCATTTTGCTAAACCAGGAATCAAGACG
>Ga0163217_1097279_pt1 | contig 16504 bp, 20 predicted proteins | sample SynspAceP_FD_185933 | JGI IMG/M metagenome (GOLD analysis project Ga0163217, IMG submission 185933) | Saline lake microbial communities from Ace Lake in Antarctica - Synechococcus sp. Ace-P (PacBio error correction) | ecosystem: Environmental > Aquatic > Non-marine Saline and Alkaline > Saline ... | reverse complement strand
GCTCGTTGAATACCCTAGTCTGTTCAAGCCCTCTTTCTCCACCAATGTTGGGAAGCCGGTCCATCTTGCTGACCAAAAGCATTTATGGGGGAGAAGAGAGAAATGGTGAAGAGGAGGTTCACACTACCAATCCGACGAATGCAGACGTTGGGAAGACCGTCGAGGCAGTTTAAGAGGAGGATATTTCATGGTCCAAACTGTAGCTTAACTGATGGATACGATGAAATTGAGTTCGCAGAATAGACACGGAATATTCCGATACGTATGAAATGAGAGTCAGATTGAGCGGAATACAAACGACTAAAGGGAGCTCTAAAAATTGTGTCCTCCTGACGGCGTAATACATTGCGCCAGGTGAGATGGAGCTGTGTCATGCGCAGATGGTTTTTGATTTCGATCGTACGCGAGCTGGATGCGAAAAGACCCGTGATCAGATCAATGCGTGGTGCCACGTGGACGAATTTCGCACCTTTGCTGAGCGGACTTGCGTGAAACCTGCCGGCGAAGAAATCCGCCCGGGCGCAAGCCGATGGATGTGGGGCGATGTTCAGGCGTGTTTCTGAGCGCACTTCAACCTGCAATCTGACGATCAAATTTCAGTATCAGGTCCGCTGATGCTCTCTTTCATAGTTCACGGGCAGGTCTTGGACCAGCGGTGCCTGACGCCAAAGACGTCGGCTCTTACGGAAGCGATGGCAAAGGATGGCATGGGTCGATGAGCTTCGCGCAGTTCGACGTATCTGCAAGATCGGGGGATATCGACTTCGGGCTGGCCAGATCCTTGACGGTCCATCTTGGCCGGTGCCGCACACCACAAAAGCGGCAAGGAAAAACATGCGGGTAATCAAAGCGGGCAAAGACGCCGTAAGGCTGGCAGACGACCCTCGAAACGCTCCACAGAAAAGGACTTGACGCCATTGGACCAAGAAGCATGGCACGTCGTTATTCATGCTACAAGAACCACGTCATGTGGACGACAAACAACAAGCTGAGCCGGCCGTTATCACGTCAACGATTCCGCCGGCATGACAGCCAGCGTGGATCAATTGCTGGACGCGGGGCACACCGATCGGGGCTCAGACTGATTGCCGGCTTATCCGGGCTCGGCCATGAGATCGAAGGCAACGCTCAAGCATAGGAAGGACACAGCCACATTCACCGCAAGCAGCGCGGCAAGCGCTGACCCAGCAGGCCCAGAGAGCAACCGGACCAATCCACCGTCGGTCGGTCGAGCAATCTTTGGCGCGCAGGCCAATGACATGGGTGGCACCCTGTGCGAACCCATTGTTAGTCGCCAACGTGCAAGATCGCTATGAAGAACCTGCCTACAGCATGCGCCCGTTCGGCGCCAATTGCGCCTAACCCATGCCGGCAGAAAAAAACCCGGCAGACTGAAAAGGCAGATCATGCGCAACGGCACGGATCGCGCCCGGACGGCCGGACGGCAGACACAAAATCCCTTAACATCAGCCAGTCAGCGCTCCGGCAATTTCAAACCGTAGCGCCGAGCTACAGCGCGGAAAATGTGGCAAAAATACGAGTGATCCCTAAAATTTAATGTAAAACTCTGACTTGCCAATGCATACGCCGAAAATAAAGGCAACCAGACGCGCTGAGACGGTAAATCGTTTTAGACGGATCGTTTCTTTGAAAACAGTCAACGTCCTTTTCCCGCTCTGTGAAGATTCATCAGTTAGATTTCTCGCAGAGCCGGCAAAAGGCAGGAAATGAACGGTTGCAGCGCGCTCGGGAGTGCAGCGGCATATCGGCTAACCGAACCTCTTTGCCGAATCATCAAAACAACGTCCGCTTCGCGAAAGCGCACTGAGCATCGATCACAAGAGGCATGGCAGGTTTGTGTAGGTTCTCGGACGCAACGCGCGAGTAGTGAGCGCGATCTTGCTGGTCGGAGAAGCGCTCAACGGGGAAATCCGGTGGTTGGTGGATCGTTTTGCCTATGGATTGCGGTCTTTTTCCCTGGCCCGTACTGACGTCCAGGATGCAGGGCGCGCGCTGCCGAGCGTAGCGTCGGCTGTGCCTCTTGGTATACCCGCGGTATTTTGTCGGCGTTCATCAACTTTTGCCAGTTCGAATGTTTACAGGCGTATGATGATCGGTTCGAGTGATGGCGCTGCGCTAGAGGGTGTTGTCGTAATGTTGGGCGTCGTCATGCTGCAGCCCGTTGGTTTTTGCGCCGGCTCTTGGATGGTGCTGGGTGGCGCATTGGTGGTCGATATGATCAGTTGTCCTCCGCAACAGGACAAGGCAGCATGTGAGACACAGGTGGTGATCGGTATCATTTGATTCTCCGTTATGAGGTTGCCGTCTGGCGTTTGCTCCAGCAAGTGTCTATCTGCGCATATTGACGACGGTTCCGTTTCCGAGGAACCATAGTGACGGATTGCGGATGCTGGCCTCTGGCAGAGTGGATCAGAACCGCGGATGAACTCATTTGTGGCAAGGTCATGGTTGGCCGCCTGCGCCCATGACGCGGTAATTCTTGACGAGGATTGTGGACGCTGACTCATCGAAAACGGATCAGTCGGGCTGTGGATATTGCCACCTGTGGTGTAACGTCGACGATAAGCCAAAACAACGGCTTGTGTCCGGGAAAGGTTTCTTTGGCGTACATCGACCCAGTCGATTTGCGCAGAGGTTCGGAAATCGTTTGAAAGACGGTTTTTCGATGATGTCCACGTGATCGCCGAAGAAATGCAGTTTCCCGAAGCATCATTGGCAAGCTTGGCAGCCCTTACCAAAATGAGCCCGGTACTAAGCGCGACAGCACTCCGGACGACAGAAGAGTTCTTGCGATGCAGGCCGATCCATTTAGGCCATCCTTCGAAGCCTACCCCTCGCACAGCATATGACATGGAGGGTGGGCTTCATCGCCGAGCCCCTGTGTGCAAAACCGATTGATGCCCAACAACCGCACCGAGAGTTGGCGTCGGCGACTGATCACGTGCCGCACTCGCCCGATCATCAATTGTGATCTCCACGTTTGTTCTGATGTGCAATATCTCATCGTTGGGCATTGTAAGACAACGTGGAAAATACTGCACAGGCAGCAGTCAGCCCTCAGGCCGCAAAGCCATGTCTTCGGCCGCACCCCTGTCATTCTTGGGCAGTGCCTATTAGCGGCATGAGTGTAAGGCAATGGTCATGCGCACATCAACGCACCCGGCAATGCCCGCAAGCGCTGGCCGTGACTGTGCAGCGTTCCAATGGGCTCATGGACTTTGACTGTTCAGGTATGTGGCCTTCGGTTTACCGCACGCAGCAGCACCATGTCACGATATATCCTGCGACCTCCAGTGATGGACCGGCATGGGTGGCCTATAGAAGAATGAGGCTTCCCTTCTTGCTTGGCTCCATGCAGATCATCTAGGGGCGTCACTGCCCGATCATACCCGTCGCAACGCGCGCATACAGGACTGTGGTCGTCAGTTACTAAGCCCCAAATAGGCCTGAATGACGCGGATATCCACGCCGCGCCTCCAACAATGAGTTGCAAAAATGCTGTGCCTTCAACCGGTGCACGTACGTTGCTTGATTTCCCGGCTTCCCGCCGCGTCTCTTTGAATAAGCCGCGACAATATCTGTCGCAGCTGAGAGGGTTGCCCCGATAGCCGAGGAAAGACTCGCTCGGGTGCAGAAATCCTTTTCCTGACCCCGGTCAAGCCGTTCTTTCCACCAAGTCCGCAGCAGGCAGTGCAAATCGACATGGCAGCCATACTGCGATCCCTGCGCCCCTCGATTGCACGATGCGAAGATTCTCCTGAAGCGACTATCAATGAATCACCACCTTGAGCCGCACTGACCTCGCCCGCACGCAATCCCTGCAGCCATATAGCCAGCGACAACATCACGCCGCCTCAGGGCCGGAGCCATGGCCGAATGCGTTAATCTCCTTTTGCTCAAGCCCAGTAGCACTTTCACCGGTTCCTTCAAATGGAAGATTCTCGGCCCTAAGATCATGCCCCGCGACCAGTGTCACGCGACAGCAGAAACTTAACGCCCTTGTCATCGTACTGGTTCCCGCTTGCAGTGCGACGCCGGCAGGCATTGACAAATACTGCGGACAATACATTCACAATCATCCTGGATGTCGCAGTCTCCGCGTGATCGCCCCAGCCAGGGCCGCAAATCGCTTACACGACGCAAGCGTGCTAGCCCTGGAACGCAGGCCGAATGTCGCCACCTACATATCGGCAATCTATCGCGGCCGCACGAAGACGTGTGTACTTGTTGTGGAGTGCTGAATGTTACATCGGATTGTCCTCTGTTATCGAGGCAAAAATCACTCGACACGAGCAACACCCAACATAACAAATTGACGCGAACACAAATCCCGATTTCAGACAACACCAGACCACAAAGCGCCCCTATCGCGATCAGATTAGTGACTCGGGCGAAATCTCACCTTCAAAGTCAAGCCGGGACCTTTCCCTATCGGGCCAGGCCTGGGGATCGAGAAGTGGGCCATGCCAAATGCCCTCCGGGGGGGCAAGTCACTTCTGCTATGCCACACGACCATCCGCGGTAAGACGCGCCGAGTCGTAGCGAAGGAAAGTGCGGCTTGCCTGTCGTGCGTAGCGTCTTGCACCAATGCGGCTGTCCGGAAAGCACGGCCAAACCTTGGCGCTTTTTACGGCTTCCGCACTTCGAGCATTGATGAGACGTCACCCGCATCTCGCGTAACGACTTGATAAGTAATGATAATATGTGAAAATTGGCTCCGTGTTAGGGATTCGACCTCTGACAAATTGATTACAGTTCAAACAGCTCGATGACCGCAATCGGCCGGAAGTCGTGTCAGTTGGTGTTTCGAGTGCATTATGCTCCGGAACAACGTGCCCAAAGAAGTTACAGATGCTCAGATGCAACAAGAGGAATTGAAGGCTTCTACTTCGGGGAAAAGTCAGTCTAGTCATTGAGCGAATTATTCATTCCTTATCTTATTAGTGCTCTAGCCTTGAGCGCATATTAGAAGCGCATCGAACCTGACAGTAAGCTTGCCGCGGCGCGGAAGCGAGTGTCAAGTGCGGTTGGCAGGTGATGCGACCGTTATGGCAGTGGCTCTTAGGCGAATTGGGTGCTAGAACGTCCGCTAAATCGTGCGCGCCCTGGCTGTTGTCCTCCCTGTTAATCGCATCGCCTTTGCACTCTATTGCCTTGTTCATTGGCTCAGCGCTGTTTAGCTGGGGCTTTGAGACATCCACGGCTAAATATCGCCCTCGCTTTGAAATGCTTGCTATCACGGCTGGTCTTCTGTCGCTAATCGATTTCACCCGCATACAACCGCGATGCTTATCAAGTTTTTTTGAGGCAGCATATCTTTGCTCATGCGAGTTGCACTCTCAAAAAACTCTGCTGCTCTTAGGCGCGCCTTGCGGCCCTCAGTGGAGGATGAGGGCACCTCGTTTCTGTGTCGCCAAGATGCAACATACTAAAAGCCGCTCTACCTGCTCCCATGCTTCCAACTAAGGACGTCCCAGAGCCTGCGAATAAACGCCATTAAGCTATATCTCAAACGAAACAAGTGGTGAGCCGATGCAGGATTCGAACCTCGGCCAACTGATTATAAAGTCAGATTGCGATCTACCAACTGAGCTAAAGGCCCACTGAGCGTTGCGTCTACAAAAGCACCACCAGCTGCGGTCAAAGCGCTTACGCAAACCCCTTTCAATGCCTCAGACCCGCGCTAATTATGCCGCGCGTGCTTCAAACATGCCCCCCAGCCTACCGTTCCTAATAATGCACGGCCTTGCCAACGACTTTGGTCGTGATCGTATATGCGCACAGCGATTGCCGCTTTCGCAAGCGCCACCCCCCCACGTCCTGTCCATCGCGATCTCATCGCGCGTCGGCTTGACCACGTGCGAACCGCGATCGACGAAAATCCGACGCGAGTTGACGTTTCTAACAACACGCCTAGTCTCCACCCGCGGCTGCGGCAACGCCCACCTGCTGCATCGCCCGGCTGCTAGAGAAAACGGGGCGACCGACTTAACCTGACACTGTCCTGCGGCAACGCTGTTGCGCAGAATGCAGGCCGGCGGTCCTGACTCCATCAACATGGCGCAATCCGCAGCTGCTAGGCCAGGACCATTTCCACTGGCCCCCGAATCACACATGCACCTTCAATCCGCAGAGGCGATCCTGTCGCGCACTGCTGATGTCGCAACCCGCATTTGCACTTTGTTGGGATGAGCCGGGGGACGGTCACGCATGACACTCTCGCTCCCATTCGAACATCCCCCCTACCCCCAGCGCACCAACGTCCAGGCCACCTCTCATCGCCCCAACCACCTGCGCATGCGGGTTGTAGGAGCGTGCGTTGGCCCCGACCCTGCGTCGGTCGTCGTCTTGCGCTGTGCCGTTGCCGCCCATGCAGGGCTGACGGATCGAAGGTCACGATTACCCTCGATGGGGCATATCCAATCGACTGCCGAGGATGCGTCGGATGAGCCCGGACCGCATGTCTTCTCGGGACTTCACGATAGCGTTTTGGCGGCCTCTTAGATGTTTAGACCGCAAAGCCCTCAGTTCCAACCACGGTTGCGCCGAACGGCCTACGAGGACGAGGCCATAAGGAGCTTGCGACAAGCCGATGCTCGGCGACGCGAGTCATCATCAACACCGGCGCTGTGAGCGGCGAGCTGGCGCAAAGCCGCCATAATTCCAGCAAGCGCGCGCGGCGAAAACCGAAACGCGCGATCATTCGTCACGGTGGCGCAGCCCAGACCGAGCCTGGAACTTCGTCCGCTATGCCCCGAAGTCGCCATTGTTATCGCCCTAATACGATAAGATGCAGAGCGGACACAGGGCGGGCTCGCGCTGGGCGCGAGTGGCAGGTCGATGACATCATGTCTGTGCGAAAACCGCAGGCCAACTTGATCGCTGCTTGGCACGCTGCAGCCGCGCCTATGTCCGGCTCACGAACGCGGCTGCTCGATCATCCTGCACGTTTGCATCATCCCCTATGGCGCGCAATTCGGCGTCGCAGCTGGCAGCGGCGTGTGGACGAACAGGATTAAGGGGCTGGTCGATAAGGGCTATTAATGAGTCGTTCTGACGGGACGTCGATCTGACTCTCTGCGGGCGCGGACTCTGCCGGACCACCGCCTTGGCGCGATCTGGTGCGGCGCATCCTCAAGCTGTGCCCATCTGCCGGCGCTGCGGATCAGCTCCATCGACAGTTATCTAGTCGTCGATGCCTGCTGGAAAGGCTCATCGCGTCTGAGACACGCTGTAGATTGCCCACCTGCATCTCAGCTTGCAGGCGGGCGACAGAATGATCCTCAAGCGCATTGAAACGCGCTCATACTGCGCACTATGCGAATCCGGCTTTTGCGAGATGCAACCGCAAGTTGTCCGATATGACTCGCGCGACATTATGCGGGCCTCCGACGGACAACGAGACGCGATGTTCGCAAACTCGCTCACCTCATTGAGGCCTGCATCTTCACATGGTTGCACGTCTTCCCCTCTCGCCCCGCAACATGCACGCCGCCGAAGATGCCTGCTAGTGCATGCCCGCGATCAAGGATCGCGCGGCACACTGCGCAAACTGCGCTTGCCAAGTCACATAAAACACCTCGCCGCGCAAATCGGCAAACCCATGATGTCTTGATGGATCGCCCCACCATGGGCCCGCACCGCGCAATTTTCAGAAGTCACATTGAACGGCCAACCGAAGTCCAATCGTCCCTCACCAGATCAATGGGCGCGACCGAGACTCCAACTCGCGTCCTACCCACTTGCTTTCTTAAATATCTCGCGAAGCACACGCGCTATGCACCCCAACCGATCTTTCGCGGAATCAAAGCGACATCCTTAATTTCGGCCCGGCCACGCGGCTTCGGCGCGCTGACCTCAACGACCACGGACCCGCTGCTTGCCATATCCCGTTCCTATAAACGACGACGCGACCGATTGAGTTGGATGTCATGCGTCCCATCCCGATCGGCACCGCGCTCGACGCCGACAAACGCGATCCTCGCTGTCAGGCCCGAATGGGTAAAATCTCGCCATTGGTAAGGTGCCAGCATCAGGTGCCTATTGATACTACTGCGTTCCACTTGCCAGGCACCTTCCGACGCGTCCACACGCAGATCTCACGGATTGGCCTCGACGCCTTCTGGAATTTCGCAGGCCGCTTGCGCACCAAACCCGTGCATTCGTCCAAATGTCGACGGTGGTGGATCGGATGATGCGGATGTAGTCGTGCCGTCGCATTACGATCACCGATCTGCACAGCACGGAAGCTGAACCAGAATAAATCCGGACGAGAGTGCTCCTTGCGCGCGAGCGCCCAAGTTCAACGGGCACGGTCGAGCTTGCAGCCTTGCCGCGACTGATGCAGGCTCGCCACAACCCAGAGGATTAGCCCATGGATCGTGAATTGCCCGCCTCGCCTTCGGCGCAGAAGCCCGCTTTGCGAGGCGTAACGACTTGATGAGTGTGACGGAGGTTGAGGTCACAGCCTGCCCGTGCTTAGAGGCACTGAGCGCTGATTTGCGCAAGCCGACGCAAATCCCCGCTCTGACGCCCTATGGTCGGCCATCTATGACAAGACGCGTGATTACCCGTTCTTGAACGGCCATGAGCGCGGAAGCTCTACCCGCAGGCCGCGTGTGGGGGTTCTGTACGCTTGAGCCGCCGAAGCGATATGGATGCGTCTTTATCATGACCTACGAGGGCTATGTTCCGCGAGCGGGTTTTAAGTCATCGAGACTGGGAGTCGAGGCCAATGCGCAAAGGTTGCGCGCACTTGGGCGATAGGGCGCCGGTGGCGACCATCTGTCAGGCCGTCACATCCCAGATCGGACTGCCTGCGGCTCTGATATCGGGACTTGCGCCATGATGCGCGCGTTGGCGCAATATCGCGCAAAACGCAGAGTGGGAGGCGAGTTCGCAAAAGGCCGTCATGCAGGACACTTCACATATCCATCGTCGAATCCAACGCGCATCTCCATTTCCACGAACGCCGTGCGGCGGCCCACCTCGATCTCGTAGTAACGAGAAGCAATTGAATGCCTCGATCCGTATTCTTCCGTTTACCGTGCTCTTTCTTGCGGCACTGCCCCAAATAACAGCGAAGACACCCCAAACGATCTGCAAACGCCGCCCATCCGCAGTCGGAGAACGCGAGAAATCGATCTTTTGCAGGATCCTCTGCTTAAACGGACACGCCCTACGAGGTTTCGCTAACGACCATCCGCACTATGCGGGTGCGCAATCCTGCGCGCGGTTACCTCGACGCCCCCTCTCCGCTATAACAACACGGCAATTGGTGCGGTTTGCGCGCCTTCTTTTGTTACGCATCCGCTGCATCTATGTTGGCGATGAGAAGAGAGACCCTCTGTCCCAGCAGGAAGACCAGAACACTCGCCGCGACTTCTGTATTTTCCACTGCTGGTGAGGGCATTACGCCGTGCGGCTATCTGGCATTGGAAAACCAATCGAACCCGTCCGCAGATCGTGCAAGCGCCTCCAGCCTTCGGGTGATATAAATCTGTGGCGCCCGGTTACGCATTACTCGCTGTTTTAGGCAAGCCGGTGTTTCATTCGCCGGCCGCGTTTGCCAGGGCCGAAAATCGAAGCGCGCGTTCGGTCGACGTCTCTGAACGATCGACCGGTGTCGCAAACGGAATTGGAAAGGTGAAGTTCTTGCCACGATGCAAAACCGGACATCCCAGATTCGCTGGCGAAACTTCCGGTGATGGTTGGTTCAGATCGGCGTCTGCACCCATTGGCTGTGTTCCAAATGGGGACGGCGACTGGCGACTCGTGGGTTGTGTTCTTCCCTGCACGGCTTTTCATTACGATGCCGCTGACCGGACTCCGCCCAAGAGGTCCAGCGCCTGAGACCCTGCGATCCCGGCGGACTTGATTTTCATGTGTATGAAACCAAATCTCTCGGTAACGGAGGCAAACGAGCAATGTATGAATCCCACGCCATTACGACCGATATTCCGGCGCTGAGAAATGGCTCCATCGGATGCCATGCAGGCCTGATGTGTATGACACGCTAATATCCCCACACCAAGAACTCATTGGATGGGATCTGTGCATTGTTCTGACCTCTGCCTCGTCTTGAGATCGTCCCAGGATATCGGTCTGGACGATGCACATATTACACGCGATGTCGACTTGGCCTTCGCGTCGTCGAGCACATTATGCGCAACGTCAATGGGGACCATATGCTGCGCTACTATGCACCAGAACGGCGCATCGCTGTCTTCGTTGCGTTCTACGCAGGCTATTTACGAGGTCTTTACTATGCTCCTACAAGCAAGTCACGCGCGATGGATTCACATGGATTCATCGGCATCTCATCTCTTCTAATGATGGCACCGCATTCATGGGCTACTGCTTCCCATGGGACCAGTGTATCTGGGGCGCGACCGTGATCACGGGCCTGTTTTTGTGCGATCCGATTTAATCGGGAAGGCTTGCAAAACTTGGTTGCTGGCGACCAAGCCGTGGACATGCACGCTCAACCGCTCTTCAGCCATGACAACTTGCTCCATTTGTGATTGTCTTGCCGCTTGTCGGTTCACATCTGGGCTATCACACCACGAAGGTGCAATAACATACCCACCGGTTGTTGAAGGCGCACGCCACTCAAAGAAGAGCAGAGCGCACACATCTGCAGTTCTGGCCCTTACTTCGTGTATAGAAAGACCTGTCGCACGGCCTAATCATGGGTGGTTTCTCGCCATTGTGGGCTTCATGCCAAAACTATTGGAGCCACCCCATACACATTCGAGAGCGAAACCTCGATGGACCCGCTTGCGGCACATGTTCATGAATGTAAACGGATCTTTCGGGCTTTGATGACAAGTTTGGGCGTTTCAGTTGGCCACTCATATAAGCTAGCATCGTCGACGCAAGGCTTCGCGTGATCGCGATGTTTGGTGCCAATGTCGTGATGCGCTAACCTGGCTCGACACGTCCGTCGGTCCGCGCAAGTATCGCCCGTATGTTCAAGTGGTGGTTCTGACTCTTGTTTAGTGGACTTTCCCAATATAATATAGTCGAACGCGGAATGCCAGTGAACTGATCTATCCTATCATCTCGCTTGCGCTTCGCCTACGTGGTTTGGCTACTTCCTGATTCTGTCCTTCGCTTTTGGCGTTGATCGAGAAGCGGTGCCACGCCGGCAACAAATCGAGCCGTTTTCAATGCACTACAGCAAGTGACCGCCTCCAGTCGCGCCCCTGCGGCGACCGCCTGAGTACCGGAGAGATCCGAGATTAAGTGTTAAGAAACTGCACTCACCGCCGCATGGCTCTTCGCTGTCTCGACGAGCGCGGTCCATTGCGCTGGCGGGGCGTCATGTCGACGCTACGCCCTGCGTTGAAGGGCCCTTCGGCACGTATGAACGGTCTCTAGTGCAACGCGGTCTTGTTCGGTCTAAGACAGAGTCGGGCAGCCTGTTCACTGCGCTGAATATCGTGCCCAATTCGGACCGCAGCTTACTATAGGGTCGGGACCGGAAATTCCAAGGGAGTCAAGTCCGCAGCCGTATGCGCATCTATGAGTTTTACAGAGGCGATTCTAGACATTTGGCGTCACGACGAGAATGACTTCTCCAGATTCCGTTTGGAAGCGCGCCTGACTGTCGCTTGGCGATAAGCAGGCTGTTCACACGGCCCCATACGGCAGTGGATCAACCGTTTGTCAAGCTATGGGGCGGCGCGGGATTACTATCGCATCCCTGCTGGTGGCTAATCGGCGAAGAAAAGAAGAGCTGGCTATCCTATACGAACAAGACGTTCCGGGTGGCTGATTGCCATGCACGCCACTTTGGGCATAGTGTGGAATTTGTTCGGCGTTGCCCGACTATCTGGTACCGTGGCCAGAGTCTACCGCCTTCTTGATGTGGACCGCCGAGCCAAAGCTGGAACACGCAAGCGACGCTTATAGCCGTGTTATTCTTCAGTCTGCGGTTTTTCTGTATCTGACCAAACAAGCGCAATATGGGCGTCCGTCAAGCCGGCCAAGCTTGAAGCGGCAGAGAAACCTCTGTTAAGCACTGAAAAACGCGCCTTCGGGGCGCTATTTTATTCCCAGATAGCGCGCATAAGCGGCTGGACGGCATCAGCGAACAACGCCTTCGTCGAACAATGCGCAGCGCGCGATTACATCCGCCACAAACACGTCTGTCCGCAAGCGCAGCCGCAATCCTCTCCTAGCGTGACATTAGAAGCGTCGCCCGCAGTCACTCCGCCATTCTCACGAGTGACCAGCGCCAATCATCTCTGCCAGTCAAGCCGGCCCCTATAGGCGCAGAGAACGATGCTTCGACCAGCAACCAAATGCTGCGGATCCTCCGCACCATCCCCCTTGCCAAAGGCAGACATCGGACTTTGCTGCGCCCGAACAGATCAGCAGGCTTGCGCGCGACCAAACCCGTCAAGGCCAACACTTCTGGTCGATCACCCTGCTAATCCGCACGTCGTCTCTGTTCCGCGTTTCAATCTTCGAACGACGGCGCAATTCCCAACACCACATATCTCCGCAGCCTCAGATGCCCAAACAAATTGTGTCCTGATAACAGCATCGTCACATGACGCGCGCGGCATCAAGTTCGCGTTCAGCACCCCGTTCCAAAAAATTGCCCTTACGACGGCATATATACCCGCTAAATCGGCCGACAGACAGTGGACTTTTGCCGCGTCCTTGACAGCCGACAACGCACTTTTCTGCACGCGCTCGTATTGTCAATTCCAGCCGACAGCTGTCGAGCTGCTTCTTGAGCATCCCTCATATATCGGCAGCATTCACCGCCGCCACCTCGATCAGACAGCCAGAACACCTATCAGCGTCAGCCCATCAGAAAAGCGCTAGTTCCTGCGCCGCATCCATCTGAGCGCCATCAACTGGATAAACGCCGATATGCAACGTGCTCGCGCGGACGGATCGCCAAACAGCCGCAATACACGCCAAGCTCGCCCATCGGGACAATCGCCGCGTCAGCTCCAGCGCCTAAATATCCCCAATGCGGCGCAGGCCTTGCAACACCACCAGCGCACCAACCGTTGGACCCCATCCAGACCTCGCGAGGATCATGATGCATCTCGACTTCTGGACAATTCCGGCACAAGGCGCGCAACACAAACGGCATGGTCATCACCGCGTTCACAGAAGCGTTAACGCAAAGCAACACTCGCGTCAACCGAAGAGCAGCATCGACTGAAATCGGCGCCAGAGCCAGCACAAGGCGGACCGCAACGCAAGGCGGGCGTTGGATCGGCAAAAGCACCACGCGCTGTCATGGCGTGAGGGTTGCCAAGGGCAAGTCCATCCACAGCAACAACGTACACACAGCATGGCCAGCCGAGCGATCGCATAGCAAGATGTTCAACACGTCGCACGCCAATCACATGCGGGAGACGCTTGGAGGAATCTTCATCAAGATCAGGGAACACAGAAGCTGACCGCAAGCGCGGCTGACCGGAGCTTGCACCGCAACAATCCCTCCCCCAACTGCGGTTGCGCCTCCGATCAAATGGCCGCAAAGCCCACCTCGCGACGGACGGTCGCGCAACGACCCCAGACGCCCACGACGCTATCATCACCTAGAACGCCCGCCACATCGCTGCGCGTGGCGAGGCGAATCAAACTCGAACGCGCTGATAGATGCAAACTCCAACGTCGTCGCGCGCGATCCCCCCCCATTTGGTCTAACGCGCGGGAAAGATGGTCATGCAGTGATCCAGTGAAAAGATCACAAAAACGCGACCGGCCAACTACCGCGCGCAATGATCGACGCTCTAATAGCACGCAATCTCCGATCGTCCAATCACATTGGCCAGGGCGATTTTGCTCCGCCATGGGAATCGCTCGCCAGCCTGCTAAGATTAGCTCGCGTGCAGCGAAGCTAAAGAACAATACTATTGCGGACGACACCTTGAAGGCCGTAAATCTCTCAGGGGGCAGAATTCCCCGCGACAAGCTATGGACAGCACGCGAACGTTAACACCGCTGAGATCGATTCCGCGACAGCTGGGCCGCGAGGAACGGCGCGCCAGCAACTAATCGCCAACGCGCAGCGAAACGCCCGCGCATACAAGCAGGCGCGCCAGGATCGCCAAGCGAGGGATTGACCGCCGACACACCGCGCAGACAGTAAACATAGCCGCCAGTCAACGGGCCAAGCGCGCCCTGGCCGACACTGCCGGACGCGGAAAAGCGATGGAACAAGCATGGCCCAGCAACGCCCCTTGCCGCGCCATAGCTAGCGGTGACGCTGTCAGTATTCGAATCCGCGCCTCATCACGCACGCAGGCACACTCCTCAGGTGATTTCACCAGCGCAATCCTCGGTCTGATTCAAGTCTCTCAACCCTTCGGCAACCTCAGCACGACCGTGGAACTCCAGTTCGTCGTGGGATCACCGACTGGAACCGTCTGGTCAGCATGAACGCGAGGAACTGCGGGCCAATCGTATTCAGACCCGCAAACTGCGCAACTCGCCTGCATATAGTGCCCTCAGATAATGCAGCGGCTGTTTTGCTGGCGGTCTTCGCGTCATGTTGGCGGCCCGATTTGTGTAGCTCGCACCATCTGCGTTCGCCCAGAAGCCATGCTCGGACCAACCGGCGACGGTAACATGGTGTACCAAACTCCCAAATCGGCGAGCGTCGCCGTTAGCCGCTTTCAGCCCACAATCAACATCCAAGCCCGGGGGTGGTACGAGCGCGGGTCTGGATCACGATCACTCATCGGACAACGCGATCAGTTCTCAAAGCTTGGCGCTTTTTCAGTCGACGTTTACGAAGGCGAAGACCCATCGACGGCAGAACTATTCCTCCCACGATCGCTAGTCAGCGCTGGTGACTCAAGCCCATGCTGGGACCATCGCCGCGCGCCGATCAGTTAGTGTCGAGGCGAGCACAACATCGTCTCGTCACCTCCGCGCCCTTCAAGCAGCACGCGCCAGCAAGCCGGCCGTGCGCCGCGCAACCAGTTGCAGTTCGCATCCGGCAGAACCGCCTCGAAGGAGGCCTCGATACCGGACTGGGTCCCCAATCGGAACGACTGTGTAAGATAGACGTAAGAACTGGGGGTTATTAGCTTCGGCGGCTGCCAAAGTCAGAATCCCACGATGAGGAGTTTTCATCCTATCATCCAGCGCGAAGCGAGTGAATCCGAGGAGTTCGTACCCTTCCCTCCGCCGGTCTTAACCGTTCAAGTCAATGGGTTGCACATTGCATTCTCAGCACGATTCAGCCCAAGAGGGCAATCTAGGATGAGGTCATAGGTTTCCGCAAAGAAAGCCAATTGGTATACGTTAAACAGTTCTGGAACTACCACGCCTTGGCCACCAACGCGCGCCGCGTATTGCCTTAGCGAAGAAGCTTGCTCCAGATCGTCAACCTCGTCACCGTGTTCCGCTGTCACCACTTGGGCGAAAGACGTGCCTGCTTTTGGGATACCCCGGTCGAGAGTTGCCCTCAGGTGGCGTCAGCGACCAGGCATCAACACTGGCCGAACAAGCGCAAACGGCAGATAAATACAAGCACCAGTTGCGCGAGGTGACGGAGCATATCCTGGCCGCGTTAGGAAGGTCAGCACTGGAACACGCCGTCAGGATATCCGCACCGATCAGGGTCAAGGATACGCGGTTAGCGTCGACAGTTCCTTCCCCGGATCATGCGACATCACTATGCAAATAATACGGGCGCGATAACGGGCGCGAGGTCTTGGCCCGTGGAAAACCGCTGCCCGTGTGCCGACGGGGTTTGCGGCGCCCGCGATTGATACATCTCCCTCGCCCTGGATCAATCCGACTGAAGCTTTAATATGGTTGCAGGAGGGCCCGCGCCAGTCGACCGCAGCCGCTTGACTGGGCCAGAATCGAGGCCAATCCATCTGACGCTGACGCACGCGCGAAGGGGAGTGCCATACCTACCGAGAGCCTGCGCCCAAATACGGCGATATCCGTCGGCGCGTGTTGTCCGGGAGGGGGGGGGGGGGAAGTCACCGCACGCGGGTGCCGAGGCCTGGCGGCCGATCTAGTTGGACTGGGGAACACGAGTCTGCCGCCGTCGAGTTGAGCATCTAAATGCCGTCAAAGGCGTCGGAAATCGGCGATGGGATGGACAAGGGCCACGCTTTGGACCGGACGAGACGTCCGGACGAGATTCGCCATGGGAACGACAACGGATCCGTCTATTAACTCCAACCATTGGCAGGGCGCATCCTTGGCGGATTTCCAAGGGCAGACGTCGTGTGGTACGCTTTCAGGTCAAGCCGACCAAGTTCCATCCTCAGGGCCCCGCAAGGACGTCACCCAAAATCAGGCGAGGCGAAGCGAGATCCAATAACCAAGGGCCGGTCATTGTCCGTTGGCGTCGGGCCATTACCCGTGCGGTTCCTTGTGGGGCGAGCGATGAATGGCCGGCGTTAGGGGCTTGGGGCTGAATCCACTTGGCCTGGAGGGTGGGAATGGGGCAGTGATGAGCGAAGGTGCGCGCAATATTCTCTCT